>Ga0194132_10000309_pt1 | contig 102019 bp, 93 predicted proteins | sample TA2KigOf80mmetaG_FD_148612 | JGI IMG/M metagenome (GOLD analysis project Ga0194132, IMG submission 148612) | Freshwater microbial communities from Lake Tanganyika, Tanzania - TA2015054 Kigoma Offshore 80m | ecosystem: Environmental > Aquatic > Freshwater > Lake | place: Tanzania: Lake... | reverse complement strand
CGGGCGCCGCCGTGCGCCGGGCCGGAAGCGCTCCGCGCACCCTCGCGGCGGCTCGCGCCGGGGCGTTCCGTCCCCTCCGGCGCTTCCACCCCAGCTCGCGCCGCTCATGCGCCCGGAGGCCTACCCGCACCCGGTGCGCGCGGTCCGCGTCCTCGAGACCCACATTTCCTGGGTGCTGCTCACCGGCGACTACGCCTACAAGGTGAAAAAGCCGGTCAACCTGGGCTTCCTCGACTTCTCGACGCTCGAGGCGCGGCGGCGCTGCTGCGAGGAGGAGCTCAGGCTCAACCGGCGGCTGGCCCCCGATCTCTATCTCGAGGTCGTCGCGATCCGCGGCGTCCCCGCGCAGGCGCGCATCGGCGGGGACGGGCCGGCCCTCGAGTACGCGGTCCGGATGCGCGAGTTCCCGCAGAACGCCCTCGCGAAGAGCATGATCTCGCGCGGGCAGCTCACGGCGCAGCACGTGGACGAGCTTGCAAGCGTGATCGCCGCTTTCCATACGGCCGCGCCCGTCGCCGCCGGCTCCGACCGGCACGGCGAACCGGAAACGGTGCTCGCACCGGCGCTCGAGAATTTCCGGCAGACACTGCCGCTCGTTGCCGCCGCGGCCGACCGGCGCATGCTGCGGTCGCTCCGCGCCTGGACGAAGAGCGAGCACGGCCGGCGCGCGCCCGACATCGCCGCGCGGCGCCGCGACGGGTTCGCGCGCGAGTGCCACGGCGACCTCCACCTCGGGAACGTGGCCGTGCTCGACGGCAAGCCCGTCGCGTTCGACTGCATCGAGTTCAACGCGGCGCTGCGCTGGATCGACGTCATGAACGAGGTCGCGTTCATGCACATGGACCTGGACGACCGCGGGCGGCCCGACCTCGCCTGGCGCTTCCTGAACCGCTATCTCGAGCACACCGGAGACTACCCCGGGGTGGCGGTGCTGCGCTTCTACGGCGTCTACCGCGCGCTGGTGCGCGCCAAGGTGCACGCGCTGCGCGCGTCGCAGCCGCGGCTCGCCGCGAAGGAACGCGCGCGCCTGCTCGCCGCCTGCCGCGGATACGTGCGGCTTGCCGGGCGCCTCGCGCGGCGGCCCCGGCCGGGGCTGATCATCACGCACGGACTGTCGGGCTCCGGAAAAACCACCGTCACCGACGTGCTTGTCGAGCGCACCGGGGCGGTGAGAGTGCGCTCCGATCTCGAGCGCAAGCGGCTGCACGGGATGCCCGCGCGCGCGCGCTCGGAATCGGCCATCGCCGGGGGCATCTACGCGCCCGCCGCGAGCGCCGCGACTTATGACCGGCTTGCCGCGCTCGCGCGCGGCATCGTCGAGTCGGGTTACACCGCCGTGGTGGACGCAGCCTTCCTCTCCGGCGCCGCGCGCCGCAAGTTCCGCACGCTCGCCCGCCGGCTGCGCGCAGGCTTCGTCATCCTCGACTTCAGGGCGCCGGAATCGGTGCTCTCCGAGCGCATCGCGCAGCGGCTGCGCAGCGCGCACGACGCCTCCGAAGCGGACCTCGCGGTGCTGGAGCACCAGGTCGCGACGGCGGATCCGCTCGCGCGGGACGAGATCCGCGCCGCGATCGCGGTGGATACCACGCGCCCGGTGCAGTGGCCGCGGCTGCTCGCGCGGCTGCGGCGCGCCGGAATCGGGCCGCGCTAGCTCACCAGCACCAGCGGACAGCCCAGCTCGGAGAGCAGCGCGCGCAGCGCCGCCCGGTCCTTCGGCGCCGTGGGGTCGTGCCATACCAGCGCCGCGGCGCGTTCCTTCCGCACTGCGTCCAGCACGACGCGCATCTCCTTGCCAAGGAGCTGGACGAAGCGTGCCATGGAATCGCGCTCTTCCAGCCAGGCCCTCGCTTCCTGGCGCCGGCGCGCGAATTCGCCCGCGTCCTCCGCGGGCACCAGCACGGTGAGGCGCGTCCTGGCGGTCGCCGCGAGCGCGTGGGCCACCGCGAGCGCGTGCCACGCCCGCTCCGATCCGTCGAACAGCGTGACGATTGGACGCAGGCTCAGGTGCCGGAAGCGTTCCGTCTGCGCGCCGCCGCCTCGCGCCGCGATGGACGGAGCGCGGTGCTCCTGCACGAGCCGCCCCGCCCTGCCGAAGACGACGAGATCGGAGCCCTCCAGTGCGTCGAAGACGGCGGCGAGCGGCTGGCCGCGCACCACCTGGAACGACCATTGCAGGTTGAGCGCGGCGGCCGCCGCGGCGAGCCGCTCCCGGCTATGCACCGCCTGCAGCCTGAGCGCGCGCTCCATGTCGGAAGTCTCGAGCCTGCGCAGCACCGCGGAAGCAAGCCCCAGCTCGCGCGCGAACGGCAGCTGCGCGGTGCGCATGAGCTCGATGTCCTCGACGAACAGCCCCACGAGTTCGGCCTGGAGCGCCGCCGCGAGCCCCGCCGCCGCCTCGAGCGCCTCCTCGGCGATGCGCGCGGCATCGAGGGCGACTACGATGCGCCGCACTTCGGGCATGGTGCGCGGCTCGCTCATCCTGAGGACTCCGGCTCGCAACCGCAAAGGCACAAAGACGCGAAGTAACGCAAAGGAAATCCGCAAACCGATGACACTATTGAACGAAGCACCACCGCCTGCCTCGCGCCTCTGCGGTTCGCTTTTTGTCCGTTCATGTTCGGCCCTTCGCGCGCACGCGCGCACGCGCCGGCTCCCGCGCGGCGAGCTTCGACTGCCTCTCCGAGAGGTCGCGCAGCCGCTTCGCCACGCGGCCGTTCACGGTATCCGGCGCGAAGCCGCCGCCGGTATCGGGCGCGCCCGCCGGCATCCCGGTGAGCAGCTCGATCGCCTCGTCCACGTGAGAGACGGCGTAGATGTGGAACCGCCCCGCGGCGACGGCTTCCCGCACGTCCGCGCGCAGCATCAGGTCCGGCGCGTTCCCGGCCGGGATCAGCACCCCCTGCTCCCCGTTGAGCCCCCGCGCGCGGCAGATCTCGAAGAAGCCCTCGATCTTCTCGTTGGCCGCCCCGATCGCCTGCACCTCGCCCAGCTGGTTGACCGAGCCCGTCACCGCCAGCGACTGCCGGATCGGCACGTCCGCGAGCGAGGAGAGCAGCGCGCAGAGCTCGGCGAGCGAGGCGCTGTCGCCCTCCACGAGTCCGTAGGTCTGCTCGAACACGAGGCTCGCGGCGAGCGAGTGGGGGCGCTTCAGCGAATAGCGCGCGGCGAGAAACGCCGAGAGGATCAGCACGCCCTTCGAGTGGATCGCTCCGCCCAGCTCGACTTCGCGCTGCACGTCGATCACCTTGCCGTCTCCGAGCCGGGTGGTGGCGGTGATGCGGGTCGGCTCCGCGAAGGCGTAATCCCCGAGCTGGAGCACGGAGAGCCCGTTGATCTGCCCGGCTCGCGTGCCTTCCGTGTCGATCAGCACCGTGCCGCGCAGGATCTGCTCGTGCATGCGCTCGCGCAACCGGTCGGCGCGCCCGCGCTGCGCCTCGATCGCGCGCTCCACGTCGCCGGCGCCCACGCGCTCGCGCCCGTCCAGCCGCGCCCAGTGGTCGGCCTCGGACATGAGGTCGGAGACGGCCTGCACGTTCGCCGAGAGCTTGCGCGCGTCTCCCGCGAGGCGCGCGCTGTGCTCGATCACGCGCGCGACGGCGTTGCGGTCGAACGCCGCGAGCTTGTTGTGCTGCGCGAGCGCGGCCACGAGCCGCCCGTAGACCCTGTCGCTCTCGGGAGCGCGGTCGAGGCGCTCGTCGAAATCCGCCGCCACCTTGAACAGCCTCGGGAAGTCGGGGTCGTAGGCGTGCAGCAGGTAATAGATGATGCGGTCGCCGAAAAGCACCACCTTGACGTCGAGCGGGATGGGCTCGGGCGCGAGCGTGACCGTGCTCACCAGCCCGAACATCTCGCCGAGGGACTCGATGCGGATCTGGCGCGTGGACAGCGCGCGCTTGAGCCCCTCCCACGCGTAAGGCTGGATGAGCAGCTTGTGGGCATCGATCAGCAGGTAACCGCCGTTGGCGCAGTGCAGCGCGCCCGGCCTGATCAGCGTGAAGTCGGTGAGCAGTGTGCCGAACTGCGGGACGTGCTCCACGCGCCCGATCAGGTTCTGGTAGGTCGGGTGGTCTTCCGAGCAGACGGGAGCGCCCCCGCCTTCCTCGCATTGGACCAGCACATTGATCCCGTAACGGCGGAACGAGGGCGCTTCCGCGCCCTGCCCGGGGCCGGGGCCCGAGGGTTCCTGCGCCTTGGTGAACTCCTCGACGTTCTCGATCACGTCCTGCTGCACCATGTCCAGATACTCGGGCACCTTCTCGACGTCGCGGTAGCGCTCCTTCAGCTCGGCGACATGGCCGCCGACGGCAAAAAGAGTCATCTCGCGGTTGAGCTCCTTGATGCGGCTGCGCTGCTCCCGGCGCCAGCGAACCACGTTGCGCACGATGTTCTCGAGCTTCGCCTGCAGCTCGCGAATAATGGCTTCCAGGCGCTGCTTCTCCTCCTGGGGCAGCGCTCCGAAGTCCTCCGCCGAGATCACCTCGCCGTCCTTCAGCGGCGCGAAGGTGAAGCCCGCGGGCGTGCGCATCAGCGCGATTTTCTCGGCCGCGGCCTCCTTCCCGAGCTCCGAGAATGCCTTCTCGTGGCGCTCGCTGTACTCCGCCTCGATCTGCCCGGCGCGCGTGCGGTACTCCTCGCTTTCGAACACGGCCGGTATGGTCGCGCACAGCTCTTCCACGAGCTGCTCCATGTCCTTGCGCAGCGCGGCGCCCCGCCCCACGGGCAGCGCGAGCGCGATCGGCTTGGAGGGCTGGCGGAAATTGTGGGCGTAAGCCCAATCGCCCGGGGACGGTTCACCCGGCGCCTTGCGCGCGAGCCGGCTCTTCACCAGCGTGCGCTTGCCGGTGCCGACCGGCCCCATGACGTACAGGTTGTAGCCTTCGCGCTCGATCCCGATGCCGAACTCCACCGCGCCCGCCGCGCGCGCCTGCCCGAAGGCGTCCGCGGCTTCCGTCACCTCGGCGGTGCTGTCGAAGTCGAACTGGGCGGGATTGCAGCGCCGGTACAGCGCCTCGGGTTTCAGTCTTTCCACGGCCATCGTTGTTCTCGTCCTCTTCGCGTTCGCTCCGTGCCGCGCGCGCGGGGGACCGCGCGCCGCTTCTTCATTTTGCGAGCACCGGGCTCGCGCTCGTCGCCCGGTCCACCTCTTCGGCGAGCCGGCGCAGCGCCGGTGCGATCTCGACGCGGTAGGGTTCGGGCGCGGCATCGAGCGCGCGCAGCGCCTCGGGCAGCCTCGCGAGCTGGGCAGCGGCACGCTCGCGCATCGCCTTCAGGCTCTCCGGGGCCGCGAGGCGCTTGCCGTTCCTCATGACCGGCGCGAGCAGCGGCTCCCCCGCCTGGCGGTCGCCCTCTATGCTCACCACGTCGTGGTCCAGCCGCCCGTCGCCGGAGTAGTGCCGGTAGACCTGCTTGCGTCCCGGCCAGGTGGCCTTGCCGGTCGAGCGCTTGCGGCGCGCCCTGCCAGCGTATTCCTGCAGCTTGTAGACGATGTCGAGAAACGGCGCGTCCGCGGACGTCACCAGGCTCGAGCCCACGCCGAAGCCGTCGACCGGAGCGCCCGCGCCCAGCAGCTCGGCGAGCCGCGCTTCGTCGAGGTTCCCGCTCGCGAAGATCGTAACCTCTCTCAGGCCGCCCTCGTCGAGGATGCGGCGCACGCTCCTCGCGAGCGCGGCGAGGTCGCCGCTGTCGAGGCGAACGCCCTTCAAGCCGATACCGCGCTCGCGCAGGCGCTTGGCGAGCCGCACGACCTTGGCCGCCGCCGCCTCGGTGTCGTAGGTGTCGAGCAGCAGCACGGTGCCGCCCGGAAACGCCTCGGCGAAACGCTCGAAGGCCGCCACCTCGTCATCGTGCGCCTGCACGAACGAGTGGGCCATCGTGCCGAACACGGGGATGCCCATCGCGGGCGCGGCCGGGACGGTGGCGGTTCCCCCGAAGCCCGCGACGTACGCCGCGCGCGCCGCGAGCAGCCCCGCCTCGGCGCCATGTGCGCGGCGCAGCCCGAAATCCACGAGGAGCTTGCCCGGCGCCGCGAGCACGCACCGCGCCGCCTTGGAGGCGACGAGCGTCTCGAAGTGCACGAGGTTGATCAGCCGCGTCTCGACGAGCTGCGCCTGCGGCATGGGTGCGATCACGCGCAGGATCGGCTCGTTCGGAAAGAAGACCGTGCCCTCCGGCAGGGCGTGCACCTCGCCGGTGAAGCGCAGCTGCTCGAGGTGCCGCGCGAACTCGCGCGGGAAGAGCCCGCTTCTCTCCACCCACTCGAGCTCCTCCGCCGTGAAGCGCAGCTGCTCGAGGAACGCCAGCGCCTGCTCCAGCCCCGTGGCCATGAAAAAATTGCGGCCCGGCGGCAGCCTTCTCACGAACATCTCGAACACCGCGGTCTCACGCATGCCGTGCGTGAAGTACGCGTGCAGCATCGTGAGCTGGTAGAGGTCCGTGAGCAGCGCGGAGCCCGGCGAAATCATCGGGAGACGTCGCCGAATTCAACCGGGACGGCGCCGGCCTGCTCCATCTCGCGCCGTGCGCGCTCGCCATCTCCGGGTTTCACGTTCACCGCGCGGATCGCATCGGTCAGCAGCAGCACCGAAAATCCCTCCTTCAGCGCGTCACGCACCGAGTTGAGCACGCAGTAATCGGTCGCGAGCCCGCCTACCAGCAGGCGTTTCACGCCGCGGTCGCGCAGATCGCGCGCGAGGTCGGTACCGGAGAATGCGGAATAGGCGTCCGCCTCTTCGCTCGTCGCCTTGCTGATGATCGTCGCCTCGCGCGGCAGCTCGAGTCCCGGCGCGAATTCCGCTCCGGGCGTGCCGGCCACGCAGTGGTCGGGCCACGGCCCGCCCTGCGCCTTGAACGAGCAGTGCTTTTTCGGATGCCAGCAGCGGCTCGCGAACACGGGCCGCCCCTTGCGGTGAGCGAGCGCAATGTAGCGGTTGAGAACGGGCACGACGGCATCACCGTCGGGGACAGCCAGGCTCCCGCCGGGAAGGAAATCCCGCTGCGTGTCCACCACCAGCAATGCATCGCCGGCACCAACGTTGACCGTCATATGGATCCTCCTGCTGTCCATGGTCGGGTATTCGTTACAGGGTAACGCGTGATGCGCCCCGGGCGCAAAACCTCCGGGCAGCGACCAGCCCGCGCGGCATTGCCCTCCGGAACGCGGCGGCCGCAAGCGTCACTGAATGGGGAGGAGCGCGGCGTGAACCGTGTTCAGGAGATTCGCGCGCCACGCCGCGCCGTCATGCTGGCGCCGATCGCAGCGAGATCGTCGCGCGAGAGCAGCAGCTCCGCGAGCGGGAACAGGTTGACCTCCTCCAGCGTGAGGTGCGCCAGGTAGGGTCTCGCGAACCGCTCCACGGTCTTCGCGTCGAGCGCCGTGCTCTCGCCCGCCGCCACCATCTGCAGCACCGCGCGCAACTCGATCCAGGCCCGGTACATGGCACGATGCTCATTGACGAGGTCGGCGACGAGCCGCGTCAGCGATGACCCGCGACCCTTGCTCGCCGCTCCCATCATGCGCGGCAGCAGGTCCTGCTCCTCGTCCTCGTGGTGCTGGTGCGCCGCGTGGTCGAAAAAACGGATGGCATTCGCGGCGGCCTGCCTTGCCTGCCCGTCGCAGCCGTGTTCCTTCAGATGCACGACCAGCTGGCCCAGCATGCTGCACTGGGAGCGAATGCGCTCGTGGCATTCTTTCAGCGCCGCGAGCGGCCGGGAAAAGTCCGGGTTGGGAGAAACCGATTCGCTCAGGTCCATCACCCTACGCAAAAACGAGCGGACTGCGTGTGCGCGCCACCCCGACGATGTAGAAGAACACCAGCTGCGCCGCAACCCATGCGGCCACCCGCGTCCTCCACGTGCGCCCGTACGTCAAGGCGATCATGCCGAGCGCGACATAGAGAACCAGAGCGGCCACCTTGGCCGTGAGCCAGCCGTGCGTGAAAGGATACTGCTCGATCATCACGGCGAGCGCGACCGCGCTCGCAAGCAGCAGCGTGTCCACCGCATGCGGCGCGATCTTCACCCAGCTCCTGCCGAGCACGGGAGAGCGGCGCAGCATCAGGATTCCGCGCGCGAGGAAGCCGAAATAGGAGAGCGCGACGCAGGTCACGTGCACGTTCTTGAGCAATATGTAATCCAAGGGTCGGCGCTCCCGGTCGGCCCGCGCCGCAAGCGCCACCCGGCCGGATCCGCACCCGGGAATTCTAGCAAGCGGGCACGCGCTTTTGTTGACCCACGTCAAGTCGCATGACGGCCCGCCCGTCTTTTTCTCAGCCGGGGCGCCCATCGGCGCGCGGCAACCAGTACATCGGAACGTAGCGCGCGGCCCAGACGAGCAGACAGAGCAGCCAGCCCGCGCCGGCGAGCAGATTCATGGCGCGGTAGCCGACCGCAGAGAGCGGGGCGACGAGTTCCGCTCCCGCGCGCGTTCCGGCGACCGCCAGCAGTCCCAGGAAGCACCACCAGGTGACAGTGTCGGTGAGTAGCAGGCGGCCCGAGTGTCCGAGCGACACGCGCGAGACCATCGCGAGCGTCATCGCCGCGAAGTAGCCGATGCCGAGCGTGTGCAGCGGCGCCGCGCCGAGGATGCTCGCGCCGGATGCGCACAGGGTCGCGCTCTGGACGACGAAGAGCAGCAAGGCAACGGCAAGCCCCGCGAAGGCGATGTGCAGCATGGCGAGCAGGCGCACCGCGAAGCTCCGCGCGAAACCCCACACGAGCGCGAGATAGACCACGGTTGCGAGCATCGGTGCGTCGGCCAGCCACAGCCATTCTGGCGCGCCGGCGAACTCGAGCGCTCCGTGGGCAGCGGAGCCCGAGAGCAAGACGGGGACCGCCCACGGCGGGCGCGCGATCTCGTGGCGGTCGAGCACCCGGCTGGAGAAAAAGGGGATGAGCCGGCTGCTCACGCTGATGAAGGACGGAAGCAGGAACAGCCATACACCCGCGCGCCGCGAGAGTTCCGCAAGCACGGGAGCCGCGCCGAGCAGCCAGGCGAGGAACGAGGCCGCGCCAGCCCAGCCGAGCGCGAGCAGCAGCAGCATCTGCCCGGGGAAGAGCTTGTTCGCGTTCGCGCTGCGCCACACGAGCTGCGCGAGCGCGGCCCAGCCCGCCGCCCAACCGCAGAGATGCAAAGCAACGCCCGCCGCGAGGTATCCGTGCCCGGTGACGAGCCCCGCATAGAAGGCAAGCATTCCCGCGATCATCAGCCCCCACGACCACACGTACTGCCGCCGTTCCACCGTGACGTCGCCGAGCCAGTTCGGCATCGCAGTCATGAGGAAGCCGAACATGAAGAACGGGAAGAGCCCGTAGATCATCAGATAGGCATGGGCCCACCCGGCCGGCACGCTCCACGCAACGGGTGCATACCAGCCACCGTGGCGCGCACCGAGATCGGCGAGCCACCATGCCACCGTGAGCACGCCCTGAAGCATGCCGGCGAAAAACATCATGCGGTGCGGCGAGGCCGCGAGATGCCGGATGCTGTAGCTCATGGCGGACGGTATCGGGATGCGGGCTGCAAAACAACACGCTCTCCCGGAATTTGAATACAGTCCGCCCGCGGACCGCGTTGACCGAAATCAAGGAAATCGGGCCATGCCCACCGCACGGATTGCCCCAGCCGCTTCCTTGACCCGCATCAAAGACTGCGCGGCCGCGCACAGGGCATCATGCAGCGACACCCGGCGCCTGGATATAGGACTTAAGCGCTGCCTCCAGCGAGCATGGCCGATACCACAGCCCGCATTGAACTCGTTTCCCCGGCCGGGAGCCTCCCCGCGCTGCAGGCGGCGGTGGACTGCGGCGCCGACTGCGTCTATGTCGGGCTGCGCGACAATACCAACGCGCGCAACTTTACCGGTCTCAATCTCGACCACGCGGCCGCGCGCGACGGCGTCCAGTACGCCCACCGCAGAGGCGCCAAGGTCCTGCTCGCGATCAACACCTATCCGCAGCCGGGGGCATGGAAGCGCTGGACCGACGCCGTGGATACGGCGGCCGAGCTTGCATTCGATGCCATCATCGTCGCCGATCCGGGCCTCATGCGGCACGCGGCGCGGCACCACCCGCAGCTCCGCCTGCACCTCTCGGTGCAGGGCTCGGCCACCAGCTACGAGGCGATCAACTTCTATTACCGCCACTTCGACATCCGGCGCGCCGTGCTGCCGCGCGTGCTTTCGATCGCGCAGGTGGCGCAGGTGATTCGCAATACGCCGGTGAAGATCGAGGTTTTCGGCTACGGCAGCCTGTGCGTGATGGTCGAAGGCCGCTGCTCGCTCTCCTCCTACGCGACCGGGGACTCGCCCAATACCACGGGCGCCTGCTCCCCGGCGGCCGCGGTGCGCTGGGAGCAGAAATCGGATGGGCTCGAATCGCGGCTGAACGGGATCCTGATCGACAAGTACCGCGACGACGAGCGCGCCGCCTACCCGACGCTATGCAAGGGACGCTACGAAGTGTGCGGCGAGACCTACTACGCGATCGAGGAGCCGGCGAGCCTGAACGCGCTCACGCTGCTGCCCGAACTGATGCGTGTCGGCGTGAAAGCGATCAAGATCGAGGGCCGCCAGCGCAGCCCGACCTACGTTGCGGACGTGACACGCATCTGGCGGCGGGCGATCGACGCATGCGCCCGCGACCCGGGCGGCTTCAAGCCGAACCCGGCGTGGACACACGAGCTGCGCGCGATGTCCGAGGGCCAGAGCCACACGTTCGGCGCCTACTACCGGCCGTGGAAATGAGGGACACCGCATCGTGAAGCTCGCGCTCGGGCCCCTGCTCTATTACTGGCCGCGCGGCGAGGTAGTCGGCTTCTACGACGCGGCCGCATCCAGCGCGGCGGACATCGTCTATCTCGGCGAGGTCGTGTGCTCGCGCCGCCACGAGTTGCGCCTGCCCGACTGGCTCGACATCGCCCGCACGCTCAAGGCCGCAGGCAAGGAGGTCGTGCTCTCGACCCCGGCGCTGACCGAGTCGGAGTCCGACCTGAAGACGCTGCGCCGCATCGCCGGCAACGGGGAGTTCATGGTCGAGGCGAACGACATGGGCGCGGTGAGCCTGCTCGCGGGTGCCGCGCCTTTCGTCGCCGGACCGCACCTTGCGGTCTACAACGCCGTGACGCTCGAGTTCCTCGTCGAGCTCGGCGCCTGCCGCTGGGTCCCGCCGGTCGAGATGTCGGGGGCGATGCTCGGCGCGGTGCTGCACGAGGCGCGCGTGCGCCCCACGGTGGAGGTTTTCGCGTACGGCCGGCTGCCGCTGGCGTTTTCCGCGCGCTGCTTCACCGCGCGCCGTTACAACCTGCAGAAGGACGCCTGCGAGTTCCGCTGCATCGAGCACCCGGAGGGCATGCTCGTCAATACGCGCGAAGGCCGTCCGTTCCTGGTGCTGAACGGCATCCAGACGCAGTCCGCGGCCGTCTGCAATCTGCTGCCCTGCCTGCCCCGGATGCGGGATTCGGGCGTGGGCGTGGTGCGCGTGAGTCCCCAGGCTCGGCAGACCATCGCGGTGCTCCAGCTGTTTCACGACTGCATCGAGGACGCCGGCCGCCTCCGTGACGCGGCGGGCCGCCTCGACGCGCTGATGGCGGCGGGCGGCTGCGACGGCTACTGGCACGCCCGGCCGGGGATCGAGTCCATAGGGGGCCGCGCATGAAACGCGCGCAGCGCGCCATCCCGTTCGCGCCTCCGCGCGAGACAGGGGGATGCTCCCCGGGCGCCCGAGCGATGCAACTGCCGTCCCCCCACCCGCTGCTGCGCGAGCTCGTCTCGCGGCTGCCGCAGTATCCGCCCGCGGCGGCGGCCGCATTGGTGCTCAATCTCGCGCTCGGGGGCATCCTCAATGCCCGCAACCTCCCCTCGGCGCGCGGCAAGGTGATCGCGATTGCCGTGCCCGACGTGGGGCTGCAGCTTGCGTTCGCGTTCGACGAGGAAGGCCTGATCGCTCGCGGCAACGCGCGGCCCGACGCGACCATCCGCGCGGACGCACGGGATTTTCTGGCGCTTGCCCGGCGCGAGGTCGATCCGGACGCCCTTTTCTTCGGCCGCCGCCTCGCGATGGAAGGCGACACCGAGCTCGCGCTGCTCGTGAAGAACACCCTCGACACCCTCGATTTTCGCGCGCTCCCGCTGCCGACGCCCGGACGGGTGCTCGCCGCGCTGCGGCTGCAGTTGCGAGGGCTGCTTTGAGCCCGCCGCCACCCGGACTCCGCCATGACCACCGCCGTCCTTCGCGGTTGCGCCGGGAAACACACTGTTCTTGACCTAGATCACAATTTCGAGCCGTGCGGCGCCCATAATCCCAGAGTTTTGGCGAGCGACGCCCAACCGCGGCAATGCCGGAAAAACCGCTCCGCACCGAAGATTTGCTCGCCAACCTGCCGCTGCTGCGGGAATTTGGCAGGGACGAGGCCGTACGCATCCCGCGCGATCTTGCCGCCGAAGGGCTGATCGAGGCTGGCGGGCGCAGGGTCAGCATCCGCAAGCCCCGCCGCTTGCGCGCCTGCGGGGCATGATGCCAGAGCGGATGGATCGGCCAGATCACACGGACGACGCGTGCGCAGGCAGCCCGGCGCCCGAGCCGCACGGGTACGAACCGCCGCGCTGGACGCTCAAGGACCGTTCGCTGCTGCCCATCGTGCAGGGCGGCATGGGAATCGGCGTGTCAGCGCACCGCCTCGCCGGAACGGTTGCCAGGCTCGGCGCCCTAGGCACGATCTCCAGCGTCGAGCTGCGCCACCACCATCCCGACCTGCTGGAACGCGCCGGCGACTGCCGCGACCGGGACATGCTCGACCGGCTCAACGTGATCGCCCTCGACCGCGAGATCCGCATGGCGCTGGAGATCGCGGGCGGCCGCGGCGCGATCGCGGTAAACGTGATGAAGGCGGTCTCTGCGCACGCGCACTACGTCCGCCAGTCCTGCGAGAGCGGCGCGCACGCGATCGTGATGGGGGCGGGACTTCCGCTCGACCTGCCGGACATGGCGAAGGATTTCCCTGAAGTCGCGCTGATCCCGATCCTCTCCGACGTGCGTGGAGTAGCGATCGTTCTCAAGAAATGGCTGCGCAAGAACCGCCTGCCGGACGGGATCGTGATCGAGCATCCGCGCTACGCGGGCGGGCATCTCGGCGCCACCCGCGCCGAGGACATTGGCGATGCGCGCTTCGACTTCGAGCCGGTACTCGAGGGCATTTTCGGGCTGTTCCGGGAACTCGGCATCGAGCGGGCCCGCATTCCGCTGATTCCCGGCGGCGGCATCAACAGCCACGAGGCGGTGCGGCGCCTGCTCGCGCTCGGGGCGGCGGCGGTGCAGATCGGCACGCCGTTCGCGGTGACCGAGGAAAGCGATGCGCATCCTGACTTCAAGAAAGTCCTCGCCGAGGCGCGTCCCGAGGATATCGTCACCTTCATGAGCGTGGCAGGCTTCCCCGCGCGCGCGGTCCTGACTCCGTGGCTCAGAAACTATCTGCGCCGGGAAGAGGCGCTGCAGTCGCACGCCAAAGCCGATCCCCGCCGCTGCGTACCGGGGGTCAGTTGCCTGACCGTGTGCGGCCTGCGCGACGGCATCGCGGCGATCGGCCAGTTCTGCATCGACACGCGCCTCGCGTTGGCGCTCAAGGGCGATGTCAAGAAAGGGCTCTTCTTCCGCGGCTCGGAGCCGCTGCCATTCGGAGCCGCCATCCGGCCCGCCGCCGAGCTGGTCCGGTACCTTCTGACGGGTGCCAGGCCGGCGTTATAGGCTGTCCCGGGCCGGGTCCGACGGAGCCGGCGCCGCATTCCTCATGTAAAATCGCGGCCAGTGGCCATGCGGGAGCGACCCGTGCTTCCCGCCTTCGGGCTTTCACGCATTCCGGAAGCGAGCGCACGGGGCCCGACTGTACCCGTTCCGCAAGCGCCGGCGCAACCCCGGACATCCTGCCCGCAGCCGGCAGCAGGGCCGACAGGAATAAGGGAGTGTCTTGCCTTTCACGCCGATCAAGGTCCGCGCGTTTCTCGCGAATCTTCCTCTGTTCAAGGAAATGGAAGATGCCGAGCTCGAGCGGATCGCGGCCGGCACGCGCACGATGCAGGTTGCGCGCGGCGAGACGCTGTTCCGCAAGGGCGATCCCAGCCAGGGTTTCTACGCGGTGGTCTACGGGCAGATCAAGCTCGCGTTCACCGCGGAGAGCGGCGCCGAGAAAGTCGTGGAACTGATGGGTCCCGGGCAGAGTTTCGGCGAGGCGGTGATGTTCACGGGAAAGCCCTACCCGGTGTACGCGCAGGCCCTCGTCGACTCCCTGCTGCTGCACCTTGCGAGGAGCGTCGTGTTCGACGAGATCGAGCGCGACTCGATGTTCGCGCGCAGGATGATCGGCGGCCTGAGCCGACGGCTCCACGGCCTCGTCACCGACCTCGAGGCCTACACGCTGCACTCGGGCACGCAGCGCGTGATCGGCTACCTGCTGCGGGCGGAACCCTCATCGGGCGCGGGTGAGGGTGCGATCAGCATCTCGCTCCCGGTGAGCAAGACCATACTCGCCTCGCGCCTGAATCTCACGCCGGAGCACTTCTCCCGCATCCTGCACGACCTCACGGAGGCGGGTCTCGTCAAGGTAGAGGGGCGCAGCATCCGCATCCTCGACGTCGAGCGCCTGCGGACCTACGAGGGATGATCGGGAGCGGTAAGCGGTAAGCGGTAAGCGGTAAGCGGTAAGCGGTAAGCGGGAAAATCGGACTTGGTGTTTTCCAGAAGTTCCCGAGTCGCTGCTCACTGCTCACCGCTTACTGCTCACCGGGTTTTCAGCGGCTCGTGCCCTCCGAGAGCGTGATCTTGTTGTGCACGTTGTACTTGCCCGAGGGCCGCTTCATCGGGATGCGCTTCACTTCCTGGAGCGTGCGCGTGTCGTAGATCACGAGCGCCCCGTCCATGTGCCAGACGCTCACCAGGGCGTAGCGGCCGTCGCGCGAGAACTCGACGTGGGCCGCGGTCTTGCCGGGCGCCGGGCGCAGCTCGTGCGCGACCTCCAGCGTCTCCTTGTCGATCAACTGCATCGTGTCGCGGTGCTTGCTGTTGAAGGCGTCCACCCACGCATAGCGCGTCGCCTCGTGGCTGCGCAGGAAGAAGCCGGGGCCGAGCGTCGGGATCTGGCGGATGATCTTCCAGCCGTTCATGTCGATCACGCTCACCACGCCTTCCTTGAGGTTGGGGGTGGCGAGCACGGTGCGCCCCTGGTAGGTCCAGCTGATTCCCGATCCCAGGTGCGGCAGCCCCGGCAGGTCCACGGTCGCGATCCGGCGGCGCACGTCGAGGTTGACGACCTGGCCCTTCGCGCCGTCGCGCGCGGCGCCGACCAGCTCCGCGTGCCCCGGCACGAAGAAGAAATCGTCGAGGAAGTCATCGAGCCGGATGCGCCGCGGCGGGAACGGGCCGGGCACCGGGATGCCCTCCTTCATGCGGAAATCGTGCACGAAGCCCTGGTAGACCGGCTCCGCCTTCTCGTCGTAGGTGAGCTCCCACACTTCCCGGATGTCCTTCAACGCGGCGATGAACGACTTGCGGCCGCGCGCATCATAGACGGCCGACACACGCGAGCTCCTGCCCGAGTCGTCCTTTACCTCGATCACGCGGATCGGCGAGAGGTCGCAGGCATCGAGCGCGACCAGCGTGTGCGGGAGGTAGTTGCCGACCATCACGAAGCGCCCGTCGCCCGAGACCGCGAGGTTGCGCGTGTTGATGCCGGCGCGCACCTCCGCCACCATCTGCAGGTTCCAGATGTCGTACTTGCTCACCCAGCCGTCGCGCGAAGCGAAATAGACGAAGCGCCCGTCGGGCGAGAACTTCGGGCCGCCGTGCAGCGCGAAGCGCGAGGGAAAGCGCGCGAGCCGCTCGAAGCGCTCGCCGTCGAGGATCGTGACGTGGTGGTCGCCGGTCTCGACCACGACGAAGATGTTGAGCGGATCGGCCTTGAACGCGGGCCTCGCCGGCAGCTTCGCCGCGTCCGCGTGCACGACGCGCGAGGCGCGGATCTCGGCCAAGTCCCACGCCGGCAGCCTCGGCAGCGGCGAGTAGATGTACGCGGTGAGCGCCTCGAGCTCCGCGGCCGACAGCCTGTCCGAGAATCCCGGCATCTGGGTTGCGAGCCGCCCGTCGCGGATCGCGCCGAGCGCGTCCGGCCGGCGCAGCCGCTCGAGGTTCTGGGGCAGCAGCGCGGGGCCGATCCCGCCCAGGCGGTCCGCGCCGTGGCAGGCCGCGCAGTGCTCGCGATAGAGCGCCTCGGGCTGCGCCCCGGCAACGGGCGGCGCGGGGCTGAAGGCGAACACGAGCAGCGCCGCCAGACCGAATGTACTGCGCCTCATTTGACCGTCTCGCGGCGCGAGTACGGCGTCACCTCGAGGCGCGCGCGCGGGCCGGCGAGCCCGATCTCCTCGTCGGAGAGGTAGCACGCCGGATCTTCCTGCCACGGGTCGCCCGTGAGCTGCTGGGCGCGCACCCGCGTGTTGCCGCCGCAGATGTCGAAGTACGCGCACGCACCGCAGCGGCCCTTCACCCGCCGCGGCCTCGCCTTGAGACCCGCCATGAGGGGATCGGAGGTGTCCATCCAGATCTCGGAGAACGGCCGCTCGCGCACGTTGCCGAGCGTGTAGTGCCACCACATCGTATCGGGATGCACGTTGCCCAGATTGTCGATGTTGGCGACGTTGACCCCCGAGGCGTTGCCGCCCCACTGCGCGAGCTTCGCGCGGACGTGCGCCGCGCTCTCCGGAAAACGCCGGCGCACCCAGTGCAGGAAATACACCCCGTCGGCGTCGTTGTTGCCGGTGACGAACTCCTTCGGCGTGCCCGCCTCGAGGTGCCGCCAGCAGGCCTCGAACAGCGCGTCCATCACGCGGCGCGAGGTCGCGAGCATCGCGTCGTCCTTGCGGTTGACGTTGCCGCGCCCGGCGTAGTTCAGGTGCGAGAGGTAGAACTTGTCGATGCGCTCCGCGTCCGCGAGCGCGAGCAGCGCCGGCAGGTCGTGCGCGTTGTCCTGCGTGACGGTGAAGCGGATGCCGATCTTGATCCCCGCGTCGCGGCAGAGCCGGATGCCCGCGAGCGAGGCGTCGAACGCGCCCTGCTTGCGCCGGAAGCGGTCGTGCGTCTCCCGCATGCCGTCGAGGCTCACGCCCACGTAATCGAACCCGACCCCGGCGATTCTCCCGATGCTGTCCCCGTCGATCAGCGTACCGTTGGACGAGAGCCCGACGTAGAACCCCATCGCCTTGGCGCGCCGGGCGATGTCGAAGACGTCGGCGCGCAGCAGCGGCTCGCCGCCCGAGAGGATCAGCACCCGCACGCCGAAGCGCGCGAGATCGTCCATCACCGCGTACACTTCCTGCGTGGAAAGCTCCCCGGGGAAGTCGCGGTCCGCCGAGATCGAGTAGCAGTGCTTGCAGGTGAGGTTGCAGCGCCGGATGAGGTTCCAGATCACCACCGGTCCTCGCGGATTGATCCGCGGACCGGGCGGCGTCGGATTCCGGACCTCCTGCATGAATTGCGTCAATCGGAACATGGCACGTCGCTCATTACTCGTTACTCGTTACTCGTTGCTCGTTGCGCGTCACCCATCACTCATTACCCATTACCCGTCGCGCATCACCCGGCGAGCCGGAGGCCCGTCTTCTTCAGGATGCGCGTGCTGTAGAGCACCTCGTGCCCGCGGCATGCGTCCCCGAGGAGTGCCGCGATCACGGCGAGCTTCTCGCCGACTTCGCCGCGGTCCCGCTCATGCACCATCGCGAACAGGTTGAACGGCCAGTGCGGCGGCACCCGCGGCCGCTGGTAGCAGTGGCTCACGAACTCGAGCGCGCCCACGCGCGGCCCGAGGGCGTCCACGCGCGCGTCGTCCACGTCCCACACCGACATGCCGTTCGCCTTGAATCCCAGCGCGTAGTGGTTCGGCACCGCGCCGATGCGCCGGATGATCCCGCAGTCGAGCATACGCCGCAGCCGCCGCATCACTTCGCCGGCCGGCACGCCCGCCGCGCGCGCCACCGCCGCGTAGGGCTCGCGCTCGAGCGGCAGCCCGCCCTGGGTAGCGAGCACGATGCGCCGGTCGGTTGCGTCGATCCCTGCCTGGATCATGTCGTTCATGGCGCTCATACCGCGAGCTTGAGCTCGACGAAATACTCCTTCAGCTTGGGAAAATTGAACACGATGTAGCCGGTCGCGGCCTCGATCCTTCCGATGGCGGCTCCGATGCCTTCCCGGGTCTCGGTCGCCAGCACGAACCACATGTTGAAGTCATGCTCGCGCTCGTAGTTGTGGGCGATCTCCGGCATGGCATTGACGATGCCCGCCACCCTCTCAAAATCGGCCCGCGGCACGCGCATCGCCGCGAGGCTGAACGCGCCGCCCATGCGCTCGATCTGGTACATCGGCCCGAAGCGCGTGAGCACGCCCCGCTCGAGGAGCTCTTCGAGGCGCGCGATCAATTCGTCCTCGCTCGTGCCGAGTTCCCGCGCAGCCGCCGCGAACGGCCGCTCGACGACCGGGAAGCCCGCCTGCAGGCGATTCACGATGGCGCGGTCGAGGGGATCCATGATTCCGCCATTCCGGTGACGTAGCGCGCGCCGCGCTGCTTGAAGCGGCGGCGGCTGAAGAGCACCGCGTACGGGTAGCGCTCGAGCCCGCAGCGCGCACGCAGCGCCTCGATCTCTCCCGCGACCTGCGCGCGGTCGCGCCCGTGGATCATGCAGAAGAGGTTGTAGCGCCACTCCGGCAGCCGGCGCGGCCGCCGGTAGCACAGGGTGACCGCGTCCGCGCCGGCGACCCGGTGGCCGACGGCCGTCACTTCCTCGTCCGGGACGTCCCACACCACCATCGCGTTCGCCCCGTAGCCGAGCTCGTGGTGGCGCACCACCACGCCGAAGCGCTTGATCGTGCCGTCGGCGGCCCAGCGCTCGATCAGCGCCACGACCTCGGCTTCGGTCATGCCCGCTCGCGCTCCCAGCTCCGCGTACGGCCGGGCGACGAGCGGGAGCCCGCGCTGCAGCGCGGCGACCAGCGCGCGCTGCGCGCCGGTGAGCACGCGCGGCCCGCCGCCGCCGTTGCGCGCGCCCCGCACCCGCGCCCGTCCGTCGCGCAGGTCGAAGCCGAGGTCGATGTGGTAGTCCTCGATGAGCGGCAGCGCCATGACCGGCAGCCCGCACTCGCGCTCGACCGCGCCGAGCGCGGCCGCGAGCGCGGCCGCATCCTGCGCCGTCGCGACGAACCAGAGGTTCCACTCGTGCTCGCGCTCGTAGTTGTGGTTGACCTCGGGCCGCGCGCTCACCCGGCGTGCCACCTCGTGCAGGCGCTCCTCGGGCACGCGCATCGCGGCGAGCGTGCTCGCCCCGACGCGGTTCGGCCCGAACACCGCGCCGATCCGGCTCAGAGCGCCGCGCGCCCCGAGCCGTGCGTATGCGCCGAGAACGGCCGCGACATCCACGCCGAGCCGGCCCGCGATCGTCCTGAACGGCTGGGAGTGCAGCGGGAAAGCGTGCTGGAACTCGTTCAACAGGCGGAACTCGAAGTCGTCCATGTCAGAATCCGATCCGGTGGGCGCGCGAACTGAAGAAGATGCCGCTCGGCTTGTCCGCGGCGAGCACTGCCCTGCGCTCGAAGCTTGCGGTGTCGTAGACGACCACGCGGTCGTCGTCGCGCGCCGAGATCCACACCGCCTCCCCGCGCGGCGTGAATTCCATGTGCAGCACGGCGCGTCCCGGCGTGAGCGTCTGCACCACCTTGCGCCGCTCCGCGTCGATCACCTGGACCTTCTCGGCGTCGGGAAACGCGAAGTTCACCCACACCTGCCGCCCGTCCGGCTGCGCCATGACGAATACCGGCTGGCCGGCCACCGGGATGCGGCCGGCTTCGCGCCAGGTCGCGGTATCCACGACCAGCACCTCGTGGCGCCCGATCGCGGGCAGGAAAGCGAGGCTGCCCGCCATCGCCCAGCCCTCTAGGTGCGGCATCTTGTAGACGGGCAGCGGCTGCTCGCCCCGGCCGTAGCCGTCGAGCACGCGCCGCACCCCGCGCTCGGGATGCCACAGGTCGAGCATCGCCAGGCCGTCCTCGCCGAACAGCCCCGCGATGTAATAGCGCCCGTCCGGGGTGATGAGCGCGTCGTAGGGCTGGCGCCCGACATTGGCGAACTTTTGGATCTTCGGCGCGCGCGGCACGGAGAGGTCGGCGACCCAGATCTCGCCGGCCTCGAACAGGCTGAAGGCGAAGCGGCTGCCCGCGGCGTCCTCGAGGCCCACCACCTTCGCGCGCTGGCTGCCGTCGCCCCAGGTCGCCGGGATGTCGGCGAGCAGCTCGAGCGTGTCGGAATCGAAGACCCTCACTCCGCCCGGCTCGTAGTTGGCCGCGGCGATCAACCGCCCGTCCTGCGAGATCGCGCCTCCGATGCTGTTGCCGGACTGCACGATGCGCCGGTCGATGCGCATGCGCAGCAGGTCCACCTTGGTGAGCCCGCCGTCGCGCCCGAACACGTACGCGTAGCGCCCGTCCCGCGAATAGACGACGGAAGCGTGCGACAGGTCGCCGAGGCCGGCGACCGTGCCGGTCCGCGCCTGCCGCGTGGTGTCGACCACCTGGAGCCGTCCCGCCCCGCGCTCGACGATCACGCCGAGATCCCCGGTGCCGCGCAGCCCGAGCTGCGCGCAGCCTGCGGCGAGCAGAGCGGCGGCCGCCAGCATCACCCTAGCGTTCATCGGGAAACCCCTTCAACAGGCGGACTGCGATCCATTCGGCCTCCGCTTCGGTAAGAAAGCTGCGCCACGGGGGCATCGGCGTGCCGGGCCGGCCCCAGAGAATGACGTGCTTCAGCAATTCCATCCGCTTGTCCTTGAGCGCCGGGGCGACGAGCGGCGGACCGAGCCCGCCTTTCAGCGTGAGGCCGTGGCACGATCCGCAATCCTGTCGCACCATGCCGATCAGCTCGGCCTCGCGCGCCGGCGCCACCGGCTCCGCTCCGGCCGCGCCCGCGGCGCACGCGAGCGCGAGGCCCGCCCACAACGCACCCCTGCCTTTCATATGGACAAGATGCGGGAGGAGGGCCGCCCCGGCTTTGATTTGGATCAACAAAGATCCCGCGCGGTGCAAGAAACCCGCCGCGCCGCGGGTAATCCGGCGGGCAACACCCTATTCGGTGACGATGATCACCGCCTTCATTTCGGGATGCGGACCGCAGGTGTAGGCGTAGGTCCCCGGCTTGTCGAATTTCCTCTGGTAGGACTCCCCGGGGAAGAGCCGGTCGGACTCGAACTTCTCCACGATGAACACCACCGAGTGGGAGGTGCGGCGCTCGGTGTTCGTCCACTTGACGGTGGTTCCCCGCTTGATCTTCACCTCGGCGGGGATGAACTTGTAGTCCTCCATCTTCACCTCGACCGTTGCCTGCGCGAGCGCAAGGCCGGGCGCAGCCGCGAGCAACAGGGCTGCCGCCGCGCCGCGCCAACCGCCTGAGACCGCGATCCGGGCTGCCCCGCGGCTCATTGCCTCACCGCGTTGATGTCGGCCTTCGGATTGTCGAGCCCGAGGCTGTAGCCGAGCGAGACGTGGTGGAAGCGGTAGTTCGAATGGTTGTCGTGGATGGCAAAGCCCAGGTTGTAGGCCCTGCCCGCGGCAATGGCGTGGATTCCGCTGCCGCCCGCGAGCCTGCGGGTGAAGGTCACGGTCCAGAGCCCGCCCTCCTCCCGTCCGGTCGCGAGGCCCGCCGCGTCCTTCAGGCGCCGCGCGTCGAGCACGTAGCCCTCGCGCGGCGGCTCACCGCTGCGGTACTGCCACATCTCCAGGAAGCGGCCGTCCTTGAGCGCCGCCGCGATCTCGGAGTCCGACTTCACCTTGTCCCAGCCGCCACGCGGCTTGTCCTTCGTCTCGAGCGCGGTGCGGCTCTCCTTGAGATACTTGGTCGGCCCGTTGGCGCGGATGTCGAGCTCCTTCGCGCGCGGATGCTTCGCGGCGTTGGGATTGACGTCAGGCATGCTGCGCAGGTCGTGATGGCAGCTCGCCCAGCAGCCGCCGATGTTCGCGTACTCGACTTTTTCGTCGCCGAGCATGACCGCGAGCTTCACCGCGTTCTTCTCGTCCATCTTGCGCCCGCCGGTCGAGCCCGTCGCCTTCCACTGGAAGCGGAGATAGAGGTTGGTTGCGTCGTAGGCGGCCTGCACCGTCACCGGGATGCTCCCCGCCTTGCCCCTGACGGTGTCCGCGTCGGGCTCCAGCACGTGCTTCGTCACGATCTTCTTGCCGATCTCGGGCGCCTCGTCGTGGTGGCAGCTCGCGCAGCTCTCGCCCTTGAGCATCCCGCGCGCGCCGGCGTGATCGGGACGGTGGAGCGTCCATTCCATCGAGGCGGTCCCGGTCTGGAACACCGTGATCACCTTCCTCGTCACCTTGTCCCAGTTGGGGGGCGCGGCCGCCGCTGCCCCGGCCAGCGCCAGCGCAAGGGCGGAGGCCATCGTCGCGAGTTTCATGTCCATGCTCCTGTGCATCGGTTGACGGGCGGCCCTTGAAAATCGCCCCCGGACACGTTTCCGCGCCGGGGGCGGGGGTCGGCTCCGTGCTGCCTAGTAGATGTCTTTCTGCGTGTTGTAGACGTTGAACTTGCCGGTGGGCGTGATGATCCGCGGGCCCTTGATCACGCTCTTCACCTTGAGCGTCTTGTCGTCGTACACGACGATCGCCGACGGATCGGTCTTGCCCGCCCACACGGAGATCCACACCTCGTCGCCCTTGTTGTTGTACTCCTGGTGCACGGCGCGGCGGATCGCCTTCATCTCCGGCAGGCCCGCATCCTTGGCCACGTCGATCCTCACCGGAGGCTTGGACAGGTCCTTCAGGTCGAAGACGAAGTTCGCCTCGGCGAGCTCGCGCTCCGGGTTCTGCGGCAGGTCCACCCAGAGCTTCGTGGACTTCGGGTGCGTCTTGACGAAGAGGTTCCCCGCGCCCGGCACCTTCAGTTCCTGCACCACTTTCCAGTTGTACTTCTTGAACTTGGCGTGCTCCTTCTTCTCGGAGGGCGTCGAAATCAGCGTCACCACCGCGTCGCCGAGATGGCCGGTCGCCCATACCGGGCCGTACTGCGGATGCACGAAGTTGGCGCCGCGCCCGGGGTGCGGGATGCGCTTGGTGTCGATCAGCGCGGCGAGCTTCCCGGTCTTGGTGTCCACCGCGGCGATCTTGTGGACCGCGTTCGCCGCCACCAGGAAGTAGCGCTTGGAGGCGTCCCACCCGCCGTCGTGCAGGAACTTCGCCGACTCGATCTTGGTCGTCTTCAAATTCTTGATGTCGGAGTAGTCCACCAGCAGGATCATGCCGGTCTCCTTGATGTTCACCACCCACTCCGGCTTGATGTGCGAGGAGACGATCGAGGCGACGCGCGGCTCGGGATGGTACTCGCCGTCCACCGTAATGCCGCGGGTGGACACGATCTTCAGCGGCTTCAGCGTGTCGCCCTCGGTGATCACGTACTGCGGCGGCCAGTAGGTGCCGACGATCGCGTACTTGTCCTCGTAGCCCTTGAACTTCGAGGTGTCCACCGAGCGCGCGTCGATCCCGGCCTTCAGCGTCGCGACCACCTCCGGCTTCTCCATCCAGAGGTCAATGAGCGAAGTGAGCCCGTCGCGGCCGATGGTGTAGACGTAGCGGCCGGAGAACGACAGGCGCGAGATGTGCACCGCGTAGCCGGTCTTGACGATGTTGATGACCTGCTTGGTGTCGCCGTCGATGAGGGCCACCTCGCCCGAATCGCGCAGCGTGACCGAGAACACGTTCGCGAGGTTGTACTTGTTCATCTGCTTCTTCGGCCGCTGCTCGGGCGGGACGATGAGCTTCCAGCTCGCCATCATGTCCTTCATGCCCCACTCGGGCGGCACGTCGGGCGGATGCTGGAGGTACTTGGCGATGATGGTGATCTCTTCCTTCGTGAGGATGTCGTCGAAGTTCACCATCCCGCCGTCGGTGCCGAGCGCGGTGATCGTCTCGAGGCGCCGCTGCCCGAGCTTCATCGCGTTGTGCGGCTCGAGATTCTTGCCGGTCGCGCCCTTGCGCAGCACGCCGTGGCAGCCGGCGCAGCGCTCGAAATAGATGCGCTTGGCGATCTCCCGCTCCTGATCGGTCATCGGGGGGGCCGCGGGTTTTTCCGCGGCCGGCTTGTCCTGGGCGAGCGCGACGGGGTCGAGCACGAACGCCACCGTGACGGCGAATACACCGGCCACCGCGGCCGCGGCGAGCGTCGGTGCAATGCTGAGCTTCCTCATGTTGTGGCTCCTCTGGGCGGGAAATATCGCTAAACGATTCCGGGAAAAGGCGAACCCAGTCTATGCCGAATCGCAAAAAGCGGCCTTGATCTGCATCAAGCGCTTTTCCGCGGGCGGGGCGCGAGTTGACCTAAGTCAAATGGGCCGCCGCGATGCCGCGCGCGGATACCCAACCGGGAAGCGGGGAGAGCAGGTGCCGCCCGGTGCGGCACGGAAAAAGGAGGGTGCGTCCGGCCGGGGCGCGGGCCCCGGCCCGCCGGGATGGATCAGCGGGAGAGGATGAACTCCACCATCTTCTTGATGTCGCCGTCGGGCACCGCCGGGTTGGGGGGCATCGGGATCTTGCCCCAGACGCCCTGGCTGCCCTTCTTGACCTTCGCCGAGAGCGCGGCGACCGCGTCCTTCTGGCCCTTGTACTTCTTCGCCACGTCCCTGTAGGCGGGACCGACGGTCTGCTTGTCGATCTGGTGGCAGGCGACGCAGTTGTGCTTCTTGAGCAGTGCCTCGTCCGCCTGCGCCGCCGGCGCGATCACGATGCCCCCCGCGGCTCCCGCCGCGATCAGGATGTTGCGCATGTGCATGCCGAATCTCTCCTGTCTAGAACCTGTTTCATATATAGGCGCGTGATGCGTTGCGGCCAGGACGGACCGGATGCAAGGCGCCCGACGAAGGCCATATGTCGATATGGTCCAGGAGAGCAACGACGCAGCCGGCCGTCCTGGCCGCAACCCGCAGGGAGGGGGCGATCTGGGCGCATTTCTTCGTCGGGGACCCTCGAAATATCGACCTATTCCTTCGGGCCCTCCTCCTCGAACTGCGCCCAGATCGCCTCCGTCGCACACGTGCCTATATATGAAATAGGTTCTAGTAGATGTCACGCTGGGTATTGTACACGTTGAACTTGCCCGTGGGCGTGACGAGGCGCTTGTCCTTGATCACGTGCTTGAGCTTGAGCGTCTTGTCATCCACGATCACGATTGCGGACTCCTGGTCCTTCCCGTTCCACACCGAGAACCACACCTCGTCGCCCGCCCGGTTGAACTCGGGCTGCACCACGCGCCGCGGCCCGTCCTTGATCCCGGACCACTCGGCGATGGGCAGCACCTTGAACGGCCGGTCGAGGTTCGCGATCTCGAATACCGCGATCGACTGGCTCGCCTTGGCGTCGGGGTTGAGCGCGGTGTCCACGTACAGGTTCTTCGACTTCGGGTGCGTCTTGATGAAGAGCGACCCTCCGCCCAGGCCCTTCAGCGTGCGCACGACCTTCCACGCGTGCTGCTTGTTCTTGGCCGGGTCGGTGCCGATGACGGCGATCGTCTCGTCGCCCAGGTGCCCGGTGGCCCAGACCGGTCCGAACTTCGGATCCACGAAGTTCGCGCCGCGCCCGGGATGCGGGATCTTGCCGACGTCGATCAGCGCCTGCAGCCGGCTCACCTGCGTGTCCACCACGGCGATCTTGTTCGACTGGTTGGCCGCGACGAGGAAGTAGCGCTTGGTCGCGTCCCAGCCGCCGTCGTGCAGGAAGCGCGCCGCGGCGATCTCCGTGGTCTTGAGGTTGTCGATGTCGGAATAGTCCACCAGCAGGATCTTGCCGGTTTCCTTCACGTTCACGACGAACTCGGGCTTGGTGTGCGAGGCGACGATGGCGGCCACCCGCGGCTCCGGGTGGTACTCCTGCTCGCCCACGGTCATCCCCCGCGTCGCCACGATCTTCAACGGCTCGAGCGTGTCGCCCTTCATGATCACGAACTGCGGCGGCCAGTAGGCGCCGGCGATCGCGAAGCGGTCCTCGTAGCCCTTGTACTTGGAGGTGTCGACCGAGCGCGCTTCGAGCCCGATGCGGATCTCGGCGACGTTGTCGGGCTTCTCCAGCCACAGGTCGATCAGGTTGACCTTCGCATCGCGCCCGATGACGTAGAGGTAGCGCCCCGAGGACGACAGCCGCGAGATGTGCACGGCGTAGCCGGTCTTCACGATGCTGACGATTCTCTTCGAGTCGCCGTCGATCAGCGCCACCTCGCCCGTGTCGCGCAGCGTGACCGAGAACAGGTTCTCGAGGTTGAGCTTGTTCATTTGCTTCTTCGGGCGCTTCTCCGGCGGCACGATCACCTTCCACGTGGCCTTCATGTCCTTCATGCCGAATTCCGGCGGCGTCGGGGGCGCGTGCTGCAGGAAGCGCGCCATGATGTCCACGTCCTTGTCGCTCAGTTCGCCGGAGGTGCCCCAGTTCGGCATGCCGGCGGGGGAGCCGTAGTTGATGAACACCTTGAGATACTCGCTGCCGCGCGGCTGCGTGATGTCCGGCGTGAGGGGCTTCCCGGTCGCGCCACTGCGCAGCACGCCGTGGCAGCCGGCGCAGCGCTCGAAGTAGACCTGCTTGGCGCGCTCGAACTCCGCCACCGTCATCGGCGGCGCCTTGGGGCTCACGACGTCCGGCGCCTGACCCGGCTTCAGCGGCACCGGCGCGCCGCGGTACATGAGGTCCTCGGCCTGCGTGCCGGGATGGACCGGCTTCGATTTCGATTTCGATTTATCCTGGGCCTGGGGCTTGGCCGGCTCCTTCGCCTGCTGGGCATGCGACGCAACCGCCCCGAGCGCGGCGACCAGGGCGAAAACGGCCATGCGGACGGCGAAAACGCGCTTCATGCGTTCCTCCTTTAGCGTAATTGAATGTGCTTGGTTATCCCGAAAACTGTAGAAGCCGGGGTAGCGGACGTCCTTGATCTGCATCAATCAATCCGGACCGCGGCCCCCGCCCCGGGGCACGGCTACTTTTTTGATGCCCCGGCTTCGCCCCGGATGAGGTGCACGATCGCGGTACGGCGCTCGCGCCGCTTGCGCCGCTCGATCAGCGGCGGGCATTTCCGGTCGCTGAAATACACGACCTGGCAGTCGAGGCAGTAATGGCATTCGGCGTCGTTGATCTCCCCGGTGCGCCGGATCGCGCGCACGGGGCACTCGACGGCGCACACCTGGCACGGCTTGCCGCACTCCTTGCGCCGCCGCAGCCACCACTCGAAAAGCCGCAGCCGCCCGGGGACCGCGAGCGCGGCGCCGAGCGCGCACAGGTACTTGCAGAAGAACTTGCGGTTGACGAGGGCCACCGCGATGAGCGCCCCGGCATAGAGCATGAACGGCCACTCGCGCTGGAAGCGCAGGCCGAAGGTCGTCTTGAACGGCTCCACCTCGGCGTACACCGCCGCGTTCCCCATGGACTGCAGCGAGATGCCGAACAGCACGATGAGGATCACGTACTTCACCGCCCACAGCCGCTCGTGGACGACGTCGGGAAGCTCGATTTGGGGTGCGCCCAGGCGCTGGCCCACCTTGTTCACGAGTTCCTGCAGCGCGCCGAACGGGCACAGCCACCCGCAGTAGACCCCCCGCCCCCACAGGAGCAGGGTGACCGCCACGAACGACCACAGGATGAAGAGCATCGGGTCGAGCAGGAAGCGATCCCAATTGAAGTCGCGCATGACGGCGTGCGTGAAGGTCAGCACGTTGATGACGGTCAACTGCGCGAGCGCGTACCAGCCGATGAAGAACAGCGTGTAGACGAGGAAGGCGTTGCGCACCCACGCGACGAGCCGCGGGCGCCGCGCGAGCCAGTCCTGGAAGATGAGGATCATCGCGAGGAGCACCAGGCTCACGGTGAGCACAGCGATTTCGAACGCGCGGTGCCGCCACACGCTTACCCAGAGCGGTTCCTCCCCCGCGGGCCCCGCGAAATCGGCCGCTTCTGCCGCCGGCGGTGCGCGCCCCGGATCCGTCCAGCCCGGCACCGGGGGGCCCTGCGCGCGCCCGGCCGCCGGGTCCTGTCGCGCCGACCCCGACGCCATGGCGGGAATTCCCAGCGCGGGCGCCATTCCGCGGGATTCGGCGACGAGCCGCGCCGCGAGCATGACGGTCTGGTTCTGCACCATCACCGTGATCGTCGCCCCGGAGATCGTGTCGATCGCAACGTATCCTGCCCGCTCCGCGCCCACGGCGATGCGGTCGAACACCGACTTGCCGCGGTACTGGTCGGCGAAGTGCTTGAGCTGCTCCTCGCTGATGCCGACGGCGAGGATCGGCTCCTCGTGGCGCACGATCGAGAGGCCCGTGATGCGGCCGGACATGTCGAAGCCGACCAGCGTGTTGATCGGGCGGCCCGAGTAGGCGGGAATCCGCACCACCTCGTCGGTGAGAAACACGTAGCCCAGAAGCTCGGTCCCGCGGTGCACCGCCGCCGCGCGCGGAGCACCTTCGAGCTCGCCGTAACGGTCGGCACCGGGAAAGAAGCCCCGTACCTGGGGATACGTCGCGGCGAGGTCCGCCGCGCGCGAGGTGGCTCCGGCCGCGAGCAGCAGCGCCAGCCCCGCGAGGAGTAGCGCGAACGCGCAGACGGTTTTCCGAACCCGCTCCAAGAAATCCTGCTCTCCGCACGAGGCGGGGTTCCGGGGAACCCCGCCCAATGTTCCAGTTTCGTCGCGGAGCCGCGCGCCGGCCTTGATCTAGGTCAACCTGTCCGGGGGCACGCCGCGGAAGCGGTAAGCGGTAAGCGGTAAGCGGTAAGCGGTAAGCGGTAAGCGGTAAGCGGTAAGCGGTAAGCGGTAAGCGGTAAGCGGTAAGCGGTAAGATCGGACTTGGTTTTTTCCAGAAGTTCCCGGGGCACTGCTCACCGCTCACCGCTTACTGATTTTTTTCCGCTCACTGCTCACCGCTCACCATGTTTCGTCCGCGTGCGTCGGCGTTTATCTGCGGTTACCATCTCCTGTCTTTCTCACCCGCCCTCATGCCACGCGATTCCTTTCTCCACGGCGTCGTCGTCCTCGCTGCGCTCGCCCTGAGCGCGGGAACGGCCGCGGGCGCACGCGTGGACGAGGCGCGCCCGCTGATGGGCACGGTGGTCGAGATCTCCGCGGAAGGAGCCGACGCCACGGCCGCGCGCGATGCGATCGAGGCGGCCTACCGCGAGATGGGGCGCCTCTCCGACATGATGAATCACTACGACCCGGCGAGCGTCGTCTCCGCGATCAACGACGCGGCGGGCGCACGTGCCGTGCGCGTGCCGCCCGAGCTCATGGAAGTGCTCGCGATGGCGCGGCGAGTGTCGGAGCGCTCCGCCGGCGCCTTCGACGTCACGGTGGGCTCGCTCCGGGGATGGCGCTTCCGCTCCGGCGACACGCGGCTGCCCGCGCCGGAGGAAATCGCCGCGCAGCTGCCCCGCGTCGGCTACCGCAAGCTGCGCCTCGATCGCGCCGCCGGCACGGCGTTCCTGGCCGAGCGCGGCATGCGCATCGATCTCGGCGGCATCGCCAAGGTCTACATCCTGCACTCCGGCTTGCGGGCGCTCGAGCGCCGCGGAGTCGCGCGCGCGATGGTGAACGGAGGTGGAGACGTGCTTGCGAGCGGGTCGCCCGGGGCGCGCCCGTGGCGCATCGGCGTGCGCGACCCCCGCGCCCCGCAGCAGCTGATCGGCGTGCTCGAGATCGAACGCGGTTTCGTCGTCTCCTCCGGAGACTACGAGCGCTACTTCGTGAAAGACGGCGTGCGCTACCACCACATCCTCGATCCGCGCACGGGCTACCCCTCCGCCGGCCCGCGCGGAGTCACGCTGGTCGCGCAGGACATGGAGGCCGTCAACGGGCTGTCCGTGGCCATCATGGTGCTGGGCAGGGACCGGGGCATGCGGCTCGTGACGGCGACGCCTGGACTCGATGCGCTCATCGTCGATCGCGACGGCAGCCTCTGGATGTCGCCGGGATTCGCAGCGCGGCTGCGCGCTGCTCCCTGATCCTGCGCGCGGCGTGCTCGACCCGGAGGGTGCGGCGGCGTAACCGGCGCCCCTTGCGGGCCCGATGTCCTCGATCTTTGATGTAGATCAAGGGGATTCCAGGCGCTGCCCGGTAGATTTCCATCACCGCGCCCGGCAACGCGGCCGCGGTCGAGAGGGGGATGGACTACCTACCGCTATTCCTGGATATCAGAGGCCAGCGCTGCCTCGTCGTGGGCGGCGGCGAGGCCGCCGCGCGCAAGATCACGCAGCTGCTCGAAGCCGGTGCGCGGGTGACCTGCATCGCCCCCGGGCTGTGCCCGGCCGTGCGCGAGCTGGCGGAAGCCGGCGCAGTCTCCCACGTCGCCTCGCGGTTCATGCCGGAATACCTGCAGGACGCGCATCTCGCCGTCGCCGCGACCGGCGACGCCGCGGTCAACCAGCAGGTGTCCGAGGCCGCGAAAGCCATGCGCATACCCGTGAACGTGGTGGACGCGCCGCGGCTCTGCACGTTCGTCATGCCGGCCGCCGTCGAGACCTCCGCCGTGCCGGTCCCGGGCCCCCACGGTACGCGCTTCGGAGCCGGGGCGGACGAGGTCACGGAACGGGGAGTCGTGCACCTCGTTGGCGCCGGCCCGGGCAATCCGGATCTGCTGACGCTGCGCGCGGTGCGGGTGATGCAGCAGGCCGACGTCGTGGTCTACGACAGCCTGATCGGCGAGGGCATTCTCGACCTCGTGCGGCGCGATGCCGAGCGCATCTACGTCGGCAAGCGCTGCAACCGCCACTCGATGTCGCAGGAGGAGATCAACAAGCTCCTCGTGCGCCTGGGAAGCGCGGGCAAGCGCGTGGTGCGCCTGAAAGGCGGAGACCCGTTCCTGTTCGGGCGCGGCGGCGAGGAGATCGAGGCGCTCTCCTCCTGCGGCGTCGCGTTCGAGGTCGTGCCCGGCATCACGGCCGCGTCCGGGTGCGCGGGCTACGCGGGCATCCCGCTCACGCACCGCGACCACGCCCGATCGTGCGTCTTCGTCACGGGGCACCTGAAGGACGGCACGGTCAACCTCGACTGGGAAGCGCTCGCGCGCCCGCAGCAGACCGTGGTCGTCTACATGGGACTGGGCAGCATGCCCGAAATCTGCCGCCAGCTCGTTCGGCACGGGCTGCCCGCAGCGACGCCCGCGGCCGCCGTGCAGTCCGCAACGACCGACGGGCAGCGCGTGGTGACCGGCACGCTGCAGACGCTCCCCGACCTGGTGGCGGCGGTGGGGCTGGCGTCGCCGGCTCTGCTGATCGTCGGCGAGGTGGTGAAGCTGCACCGCAGGTTCGCCTGGTACAGCCCCGGGCCGCGAGCGCAAGCCGTCCCGTCTGCCTCCGGCGCGCCGCAAGACCCGCAAGCTCTCGACCCTGCCGTGCTCCAGTTGATGCAGCGGCACACCACGTGACCGTCCGGCTGCTGCTGGTCAATCCGCGCTTCGACGAGAGCTTCTGGAGCTTTCGCTGGGCGCTGCGCGAGATCCTGCCCGGCAAGCGCGCGTTGAATCCCCCGCTCGGGCTCGCCACCCTCGCCGCGCTCTGCCCCGCCGACTGGCAGGTGCAGATCGTCGACGAGAACATCGAGCCCGTGCCGCTCGAGCCGCGCGCCGACATCGTGGGCGTGTGCGGAATGGGCGCGCAGCACCGGCGCCAGGCGCAGCTGCTGCGCCACTTTCGCGCGCGGGGATACTACACGGTAGCGGGGGGCAGCTACGCCTCGCTGCTCCCGGAGCTCTACGCCGCGCTTGCCGATGCCGTCGTCGTCGGCGAGGCGGAATACGCCTGGCCGGAGTTCTGCCGCGATTTCGCGGCGGGGCGGCCGCGCGCACTCTACCGCGAGACCGGGACCGTGGCGCTTGCTGATTCCCCGGTGCCCCGCTTCGACCTGCTCAAGCTCGAGAAGTACAGCACGGCGACGCTGCAGTTCTCGCGCGGGTGCCCGTTCCGCTGCGAGTTCTGCGACATCATCGTGATGTTCGGGCGCCGCCCGCGCTTCAAGACGCTCGCCCAGGTCGAGCGCGAGCTCGATGCGCTGCGCGCGCGCGGCGTGCGCAACGTCTTCTTCGTCGACGACAACCTGATCGGGAACAAGGCGGTCGCCAAGGACCTCCTGCGCTTTCTGCGCGCCTACCAGGAGCGCCACGGCTACCGTTTCCTGTTCGGCACCGAGGCCTCGCTCAACCTCGCGCAGGACCGCGAGTTGATGCAGCTCTTCCGCGCGGCCAATTTCACCTGGGTGTTCATCGGCATCGAGTCGCCGGACGCGCAGACGCTGAAGGACACGCGCAAGACGCAGAACATCCACGAGGACCCGCTCACCTCGATCCGCCGCATCTACTCCTACGGCATCGACGTGCTCGCCGGGTTCATCGTGGGCTTCGACAACGACACGCCGGCGACCTTCGACCTGCAATGCCGCTTCATCCGCGACGCCGGCATCCAGGTCGCGATGATCGGGCTGCTCACCGCGCTGCCGAAGACGCCGCTGCACGAGCGCCTGGCGCGCGAGGGCCGCCTCATCCCGGACGCCGACCACACCGACAACACCAAGGTGCGGACCAATGTCATTCCCAAGCGGATGCGCTATGACGAGATGGTGGGCGGATACATCGCCCTGTACCGGCGCCTGCTCACGGACCGCGCCATCGCCGAGCGCCTGCGCAACAAGATCCGGCACATGGCCGACCCGGTGTATCGCGGCGAGTACACGGGGCACGAGAAGATCGCGATCATCATGAAACTGCTGCGCAAAGGCATCATCCGCGGAGGCTTGCGGCGCGCTTTCCATTTCGCGCGCAGCCTGCCCTGGCTCGCACCGGAGAAGATCCCGCTCGCCGTCGTGGACTGGATCGCGGCGCTCGCGATGCGCGACTATGTGGACCGGAACTTCGCGGCCCCGCGCGCCGAGGACGCCGCCGCGGCGAGCCGGTGGCTCGCCTCCATCGAGCGCGCGACCCGGCGTTACCTCCGGAAAGGCGCGGCCAGCATGGAGTTGAAGTTCCTCGCCGAGTCCGTTCCCCGCCTGCACATCCGGCTCCACGGCGGCCTGGACCGCGCCTTCTTCAGGCGCTGCTCGCGGCGCCTCGCGCGGCTGCTGCGGCGCACCCGCGCCTCCGTCACCCTGGTGGTGGAAGAGATCGAGCAGGCGCGGCTGCCCGACCTGCAACGGCTGCTGCGGCGGCTCGCGCGCCACGGCGACCGCGTCTTCGTCGAGGTGAGCGAGCGGCTGCGCCATGTCGTTACCGTCGATTCCTCGGTATTCAACCTGGTTCTCGACCGCCCCGCGCCCGGGGCGTGATGCGCGGCGTTTTTCTTGATGGGCATCAAGGAAGCGCCCGCGGGGCCTCTCCTATGCTAGGGCCTCGCTGTCCCGCGCGCGCCTCACCCGGCCGGCGGGCAGCTGCAGCGGGCGCACGGTTGCGTCACGACCGAGGCGGTGCCATGAGCACGGGAGCGGCGAAAAGCACACTCGAATTGTTCCGGGAAATCGACGCGCGGACCTGGGTGCCGCCGCAGCCGCTCGAGCGCATGCTGGAAACGCTCGAGGAGCTGCCGCGCGGCAAGAAGGTGGTGATGCTCGCTCCCTGCGAGCCGCGACCCCTCTTCCGGATCCTCAAGGCGAACGGCTTCGATTACCGCTGCCGCTTCGTCCCGGAGGGCTATTTCGAGGTGACGGTCTGGCACGCGGCCGACACGCCCGCCGCCTCCGCCGATCTCGAGTGAAAGGCGGCGCCAGCGGCGACCACCACGGTCAGCGCCGCCCAGGCATTGTGCAGGACGGGCAGCACCAGGCCCGGCGCGGAGAGCGCCGTCGCGATCCCAAGTAACGCCTGCACGGCAAGCATCGCGCACGCGGCGGCGGCGTGCGGCCATGCCGGCTGCTGCTGCCATTGCATCCACGCGGCGAGCGCAGCCCAGTAGGCGAGCAGGATGAGCGCGCCGAAACGATGCACCATGTGCAGCGCGCGCCGTACCGGATCCTCGGCGAGCGCCTCCCCGGAAAGCGGTTGCGGCGCGCGCCACGGGTCGAGCGCGGCGAGCGAGGCGTCCTCCGGCCACAGCCCGCCACTGCAGCCGGGAAAGCCCGGGCAGCTCGCGGCCGCCTGATTGGCGCTCACCAGTGCGCCCAGCCCGATCTGCACCGCGAGAAGAACGAGCGCGCCCCACATCCGCGGCGGCGGCCCGCCCCGCTGCGGACCGCCCGCGGCGCGTGCGGCAAGAGCCATCCACCACAGCAACCCGAGCATCACCATGCCGCCGAGCAGGTTGCCGAGCGTCACGGCGGGCAATTCCGCCCCCGGCGTGGCGCGGCCGAGTACGGAGAGGAAGAGCGTGAGGGCGACGATCGCACCGGCGGCGAGCGACTGCCGGATGAAGTCGCGCGCGGCGCCCCAGCACACCACCGCGATGACGACCACGAGAACCCCCACCGTGGCGGCGGCGATGCGGTGGATGACGCGCATGATCTCGATCATCAGCGACGCGCCCTGCCCGGCTTGCGCGAGCCGCAGATAGGCGCTCGCCACGATCACCACCAGCACGAGCGCGGCCCCGGCGGTTGCAACCTGCGCGAGCAGGCGCGCCGCGCGCGCGGCCGCTTCAGGCGCTGCGGCCGCCATCGCCCGCCCGCGCCGAGCCCGCCGGCCATATCGCCCGCGCGACGACGACGACGAAAAGGAAGCCCCCGGCCACCGCGATCAGCCCGCCCAGCCCCATCAGCCCCATCCCCGCGATCTCGCCGAAGCTGCGCAGCACCTGCTCGCCGCCCGCCACCTTGCGCTGCACGCCATAGCCGCCCGACCACATGAGCCCCAGGACGTGCAGCAGCTGGCCGGCGCCGTAGAGATACGCCTGCAGGGTGGCGAGACCGGGCGCGGGCGCGCGGAACCCGAGCCGCGGCAGCAGCAGGTAGGTGAGCCCCATCAGCGCCAGCGTCACCCCCACGATGCAGCCGTGGTAGTGGGCGGGAATCCGGGTGTTGCTGCCGTGGATGGTGAAGCCGATGAGGCCGCCGACGCCGAACAGCACGAGCGAGGAGATGAGCGCGGCCTTGAGCGGCTGCTGCGCGGGCGCGGCCGCGCGGCCGCGTGCAATTCCGATCACGACCGCAAGGCTCACCGGCAGGATCGCGAGTCCGCCCCCGAACTCCATCAGCCACGTGAAGAGCTTGCGGTGATACGCCGAGGTCACGTCGAACGCAAGATAGATCACCGGCGTGAGGAACACCGACACGAGTGCGATCCAGAACATGAGCAGAGTCACCCGCGGCGTGAGCGGCACGCGCGTGCCGGATTCCGACGCAAGCCACAACCACGCGACCAGCATGAAGAGCGTGTAGGCGAACTGGATCACGTGGCCGCTGCCCCAGAACAGCACTTCGAAATAGCCGGGCCGCGGGATGCCGTGGGGGATCGTCAGCAAGGTCCAGACGAACGCGATCAACGCCATCGCCGCCGCCACTGCGGAAGCATTCAGCCCGAAACGCAGGGAAGCCGCCCCGTCGGGGCGCGTGCCCACACGCGGGACCGCGGTGAGCGAGCGGATCGTGAGCAGCAGGAAACCGAACCCGAATACCGCGAGCCCCCCGAGAAACAAGGGCTCGTCGATCACCGGCACGTAATTGCTCATGATCGGAATGCCGTGGCCGAAGAACGGCGCGAGGCTCATCAGCACCGCGCCGGCCGCGGCGAGCGCAAGCGCGACCCAGGCAAGTCCCAGCAGCCTGCCGGTGCTATTGAGGCTCCAGAGCACGCCGCCCAGCGCACCGAACCAGACCAGCACCGAAAGATCGACGTGCACGACCAGCGCCACGCGGAAGAAGTTCTCCACCGGGAAGAGATGCTGCAGGTAGGGTGTGCGAGCGAGCACCAGCAGCAACGAGAACAGTCCGGCGCCAATGAGGGAGGCAAGCCCGAGCAGGAGCCAACCGGTCGCGAGCATGCGCCGCGCGTCCTGCGGCACAGCGAGATCGTAGCGCGTGTCCGCCAACCCTGCGCGCCAGGCCGCACTCCGGAACGAGGGCGGATTCGAAACGACGCTCCGCGAAATCGCCTTCATCCGCGGGCTCCCGTCTGTGCGGCGGCCAGCGCACGCGGCGCTTTGCTGCGCGAGGATCCGCGCGGCTCGTTCCTCGGCATCCGCGCGAGCGCTTCCCGGAAGCGGGTAAGCGCCTGCGCGAGCGTCTTCTCTTCGCCTGCGCCCGCGCGAACGACCCTCAAGCGCTCGCGCGGCACCGTCACGCGCAGGTGCGGCTCGCGCTCGCCTGCGAGCCGCTGTGCCGTCCACGTATCACCGATCCGATAGACGCACTCACCCTCGAGGCAGCTCGCGACGAGCACCCCGTCGGCTCCGTGCCGCAACGCGTACTCCACGAACGCGGGTGGCAGCTGCCCCACGCAGGTGAGGCTCAATGTCGCCGCGCCGCGCCCGGCACAACCGTGCAGCGCGGCGGCCTGCTCGCAACCGAAAACCACCACGCGTCCTTCCCCGTGCAGCCGCGCGAGCTTTCTCTCCAGCTCGGCACGCACCGCATCAATCGGCTGCTGGGGCATGTCGACGCCGGTCACGAGCCGCTCGCTGCTTCGGAACGGCGTGGACGAGGGACAGGCCCCGGTGCAGATGCCGCATCCCGCGCACAGCCCCGCAACGACCGCGGCGTGCTTCTGCCCCGCCTTTCCGCCGGCGCGTGGTTGCATGACGATCGCCGCGTAGGGGCAGTCCGCGAAGCAGCGCGCGCAGCCGTTGCAGTTGGCGAGGTCCACACGCGCGACCGGCACGCGTTCTCCACGCGCCGCGAACGGCAGTATGAGCAGGCCAAGCGTCGCCGCAGCCGCAACGATCCACAGCGCCTCGGGCGAAAAGCGGTAGATGAGCGGGTAGAAGCCGAGCACGAGCCAGTCGAGCGCGAGCGTCTGCGGCTCGGTTGCGAGGTCGGCCGCGCCCTGGCTCAGTGCCGGCTTCGCGAGTGCGAGCGCGAGCAGGGCGAGGAACGCCCCCCATCCGAGAGCGCGCGCGGGAAGGACGTCCGCGTAATTGACGCGCTGGATGTGCACGAACATGCCGGCGAGCAGCGCGAGCGGCAGCGCGACGTGCAGGAACATGATGAGCGTGAAAAACCGGTCGCTCACCGCCGCGGGGAAAGCAAAATTGCGCGCGATCGGCTCGCCGAAGAGCGGCAGCGCGTCGAACCACTCGGCGGTCGCCATCGCCACGAACTGCGCGAGACGGTCCCACACGAGCCAGTAGCCCGTGATCCCGGAAGCAAGCAACAGCCACACCAGCGGCACCCCGCTCACCCAGGAGAACCAGCGAAAGCCGGCGAACCGGCGCCCGACGAGCTCCTTCACGAAATGCAGCGCCACGGTCGCGACCATCGCGCCGGACGCGTAGCGATGAAGGCTGCGCACGACGCCGCCCGCGTACCATTGCCCGTGGGTGAGGCGCTCGACCGACTCGTAGGCGCCGGTGACGCTCGTGTCGAAGAACAAGTAGAGGTAGATCCCGCTTGCGGTTGCGACCCAGAAGAAAAAGAAGCCGAGCGCGCCGAGGTGGCGCCAGGGGTTCGCGACGGCGCGAAACACGAGGTCGAACGCGCGCTCGAGCGCGCGCAGGGCCCCCGGAACCCCTGGCCCCCGATCCCGCCCGCCCGTCCAGGCTGTGTCCGCTTCCACCACGACGATCACGCACCATGCAAGGCTGATGGGGAACGCTACCGTGCCGCGGGGACGCTGCGCTTGATCTTCATCAAGCAAACTACATCCTGAACAGGAATCCGCCGCGCGTTCCGTCGAAATCGATCACCAGCACGCGTCCGGGCGCCAGCTCGACGACCACGTCCTTCACGAAGTTGAACCCGCCCTCGGGCCGGTCCTTCATGCGCGCGGTGAAGCGGTGTTCGCCGGCGGCGACCGCCTGGCGCCAGTAGACGGTGGACGCGAGATCGCGCCGCAAGCCGGCGGGCGCCACGACGTTGCGAAAGACGAGCCGTCCGTCCAGCTCGAGCTCGACCGTCACCGGGGAGCGCTCGCGCGGGCAGTCGAGAGGCGCGCGCATGTTCGGCGCGAGCTTTGCCAGCTCCTCGGGCGTGCGCTCGCGGCAGGGCGCAACGCGCTGGGCGGCGTGGCTGAACGAGAGCCGCACCAGCGCGTCATCCGCGCCGAGATGCCGGTAGGTCGGCGCGTTCGAGAAATAGCCGACCGTCGCCGCGAACGCCGCGTAGAGCATGCCCTGAATGAGGTAGCGGGCGAGCGTGCTCATGGGCGCCCTCCCAACCTGACCATTTCAGGGGCCGCGTCGCGCAGCTGCGGCGCGAGCAGGAACGCGTCCGCGAAGCAGTCGTGCTCCGACATGCCGTGCGCGAGGAACGCCGGATGCGCGGCCTGGACCATGGCGGCCGATCCGCAGGCGTAGATCTGATGGCGGGAAAGATCCGGAAAATCGGCGAGGATCGCCTCGTGCACGAACCCGGTGCGCCCCGTCCAGTGGTCCTCGGGCTCCGGCTCCGAGAGCACCGGAATGAAACTGAAATTCCGATGCTCGCGCTCCCACCGGCGCGGCAGCTCCGGCAGATAGAAGTCGCGCAGGCTGCGCACGCCCCAGTAGAGGTACATGCGCCGCATGATGCCGGTGTGAAACGCGTGCTCGAGCATGCTCTTCACCGGGGAGAAGCCGGTGGCGCCCGCGACAAAGATGATCGGCTTGTCGCCCTCCTCGCGCAGGAAGAATGCGCCAAGCGGCCCTTCGAACTGCAGCCGGTCGCCTTCCTTCATCCCGGTGAACACGTGGGTCGTGAACAGCCCGTCCGCAATCCAGCGGATCTGCAGCTCGATATGGTCGCGCTCGTGCGGTGCGGTGGCGAACGAGAAGCTGCGCTTCTGGCCGTCCGGCAGCAGCACATTGATGTACTGCCCGGCGTAGAAATACGGAACCCTCTCGCCCTCGATCTTGAGGATCACCTGCATCACATCGTGCGTGAGGCGGTTCAACTTCGCGACCCGCGCGGTGTAGCTCCGCACCGGATGGCTTCCCGGCTGCTCGACCGGCACGTACTCGATCTCGAGGTCCGAGCGCGGGGTCGCGCAACACAGCAGGAGCTTTCCCCCTTTGCGTTCCTCGGCGGTGAGCGCGGTGTCCTGATAGTCGCCGTAATCCACCTCGCCGTAGAGCAGAGACCCCTTGCAGGTGCCGCAGCCGCCGTTGCGGCAATCGAACGGGATCCGGATGTCCTCGCGCAGGGCGGCCTCCAGCAGCCGCTCGCCATCGCGCACCGGGATGATGCGGTTGTCAGGATGGACGAAGATATGGAAGCCCTCCTTGCGGCGGCGCTTCGGCGGCAGCCACGGCGCGGCGAGGAACAGGATGGTCGCTCCGCCCACCAGCAGCCACACCTCGACCGGCGTGAAGCGGTAGAGCGCCGCGTAGACCGGAAGGTAGAACCAGTCGAGATCGACCGTCGTGATCGCGGTGGACAGATCCGCCGGCCCGCCCTGGCTCGTCGCGGGCTTTACCAGCGCGAGGATCACCAGCGCCGCAGTGGTCGCGGCCGCGACCGGCCACGGCGGGCGGGTATGGGCGCCGGGCACGCGATGGGTGTGGATCCAGAGCAATGCCAGCACCGCGAGCGGCAGCCCGATGTGGATGAACGTGAGCAGCGACCACAGGCGGTCGTTGACCGCCCCCTCCGCGATGAAGTTGCGGATGAGCGTGCCGTTGAACATCGGCAGGACATCGAGCCATTCGGCGGTGCCGATCACGACGAATTGCGCGAGCCGGTCCCACGGCAGCATGTAACCGTTGATGCCGCTCGCATAGACGAGCCACAGCACCACGATCCCCGACACCCACGAGAACCAGCGGAAGCTGCGGTAGTTGTCGAAAACGAAATGCCGGATGAGGTGCAGCAGCATCGCGAGCACCATCGCATCCGAGGCGTAGCGGTGCACGCTCCTCATGACGCCGCCCAGCCACCATTGCTGGTGGGTCAGGTACTCGACCGACTGGTAGGCTTCCTCGACGCCGGTGCGGAAGAAGATGTAGAGGTAGAGGCCGCTCGCCACCGCGAGCCACATCAGCCAGTACGCGATGCCCCCGAGGTAATAGAGCGGGTTGAGCCGGTCGCCGAACACCCGGTTGAACAGGGCGTCGGCGCGGTAAAACAGCCAGCGCCCGGCGTTCTGTATGAGTCTGAGCACGCGCGTCGGTCGGGTTTCTCTTCACGCCGCACGATCGAGCGGCGTGCGAACCCATCGTAGCGTGGCGGTGCCCGCGGCACCTTGACGCAAATCAATCGCGCCGGGCTGAAAAACCCTTTCGCTCAGGGGTTGCCGCTATGGCGCGACCCGCCGGGCCGCGCGTGCCGGCGCTCAACGCCGCCCAACCTGCCGCCGGCGCCGGCGCTCGAACCAGATGAACCAGACGATGGTGATGGTGATCGCGGCGAAGGAGATGACTTCCCCGATCACCGAGGTCTTGAAGCGGTAGGTATTGGTGCGGGGATCGTAGACGGTGCAGAGGATGCGCACGCGCTCGACGAAATCCGCGAGGCTCTTCATCGGCACGGGCGTGCCCTCGATCAACTCCTTCAGCGGATCGATGAGCAGCCGGAGCGGATAATCGTCTCCGTACACCTGCCGGTAAATCTTTCCTTCCTGGTCCACGACCGTGACCTGGGTGATGTGGTCGAAGCCCCACGCCGTGCGCGCGTACGAAAACCCGAAATCCGCGACGAGCTCCCCGAGCTGCGCCTCGTACGGCGTGAGGAACTCCCAGTTGAGCGCGTCGATGCCGAAGCGCCGCGCAAAATCGCGCATCGCCCCGGGCGAGTCGTAGGGCAGGTGGAAGCCGATGGTGAGCACGCGGAAGCTGTCGGAGCCGACCGCGCCCCGGGCCTTCTGGATCGCCTGCGCGAGCAGTTTGGTGGTGGGCGGACATACCGAGGTGCATCCGGTGTAGACGAAGCTCACAAGCAGGGGCTTGCCGCGATAGTCGGCCAGCCTCACCTGGCGCCCCTGGCGGTCGAGAAACGCGTAGTCGGCGAGCTTGCGGCCGATGGCAGCCTGGCTCACCTTGAGCGCGGCATCCGGGGCAAGCGTGGACTGCGGCGCCGCGTCGGCCTGGATCGGGGCCGCCTCGGTCGCGGCCGCGCTCGCTACGAGCGGCTGCGCACCGGGCGCGGCGGCGAGCGCCGGTGCCCCGAAGCCCGCCGAGATCGCGAGCACGAGCGGCAGGAGCTGCGGCTGAAACCGGGCGCGCCACGCCATCATGCGGGCTACCCGAGGATCGCGCGGTCGAGGATCGCGCTCGAGAGCACCAGCGCAAGCTGCGCGAGCGAAGCGTGGAAGTTGGCGCGGGCGGTCTCACGCACCGGCCGCCGCGCAAGCCGCACGCTGGCCGTCAGGAACAGCACGCCGCCGGCGATGGCGCCGGCCGCGTAGATGAAGCCCATCCCGTACGCGAGCGGCGCGATCGAGAGCCCGACCAGCGCCACCGTGTGCGCGAGGATCACGCGCGAGCAGCGCGCGTCCCCGATCACCACCGGCAGCATCGGCACGCGCGCGCGCGCGTAGTCATCGCGGCACAGCATCGCGAGGCTCCAGAAGTGAGGCGGCGTCCACAGGAACAGCACCGCGGCCAGAATTGCCGGCACCGCCGGGGGCGCGGAGGGCGTGACGGCAGCGGCTCCCGCCAGCACCGCAAAGCTGCCGGCGAGCCCGCCGATCACGATGTTCCACCAGGTGCGCCGCTTGAGCCAGACGGTATAGACGACGCCGTAGAAGAAGGCGCCGAGGAACACGTAGGCCGCGGCGAGCAGGTTTGCGGCGAGCGCCGCCAGCGCGATCGAGCCGACGAGCACCGCGCCCAGCAGCCAGAGAAAACGCGGATCGGCGGCAATCTCTCCGGTCACGAACGGCCTTCGATTCGTGCGCCGCATCAGCCGGTCGAGGTCACGTTCGACGTACTGGTTGAACCCGCCGGCCGTGGCCGCGGCGCCGACCACCGCCAGCACCAGCAGCGCAAGCTGCCAGAGCGCCGGCGCCGGCCCGGGCGCCACCGCGGCCCCGGCCGCGGCGGTGATTCCGATCACGATCCCGATGCGCAGCTTGAACAGGCCGAACGAGAGGTGCAGCGCGCGCACCACCCGTCCCGCCACGTGCTGCATCGCGACCGCGCCTGAGTTCATCGCGGCCCCCGCCTCACCTCAACGGCCAGACGGTCGAGAGGTAGTTCCAGTTGATGAAGTAGTAGAGCACGAACGCAGTCAGGAACACCATCGCCAGCGCGAACGTGCCCGGCGCCGACCAGGCGCCCACTCCGCCGTGGGCCTGCAGCGCCGCGCTGACCGGTTGCGCCGGCGCGGGAGCCGCGCCTTCAACCACCCGCACCTGGGCGAATCCGGGCGTCTGGATCTTCTTGCCCAGAAACACCGAGTGCACCGTCACCAGCAGGTACATCGCGCCGCCGACGACGGCGAGCACCCCGCCGATCCCCATCAGCCCCATCATCAGGAATGCCATGCCGGGGAACTCGAAGCCAAGCGGGTTGCCCGCGAAGGTGATGTCCCAGTGCCGGCGCGGCACCCCGAGCGTGCCCGCCCCCATCATGAACAAGCAGACCATCGTCATGCCGAGGGTGAAGACGTAGGGCTGCCATTGCGCCATCTTCGGGAAGCTCACCTCGCGCCGGAAGATCGCCGGGATCACGAAATAGGTGACCGCCATGAACGCGAGCGTCGTCCCGAGCACCACGGTGGCGTGGAAGTGGCCGGGCACGTAAATCGTATTGTGCATGATGATGTTCAACTGCTCGGTGCCGAGGATCACGCCCGAGATGCCGCCGAGGAAACCGAAGCCCAGCAGCGACATGAACATGCCGGAAAACACCGGGTTGCCCCACGGCGCCTTCCGCAGCCACTCGAACAGGCCCTTGGTGTAGCCTTTCGCGCGCTGCGCGACCTCGATCGATCCCGGCACGGTGAGCCCGTGCACCATCGAGGCGACCACCGCCAGGTACAACGCGTAGCTGGTGTTCAGGATCTTCCAGTTCGAGGTGAGGCCCGGGTCCACCAGCAGGTGGTGCGCGGCCGCGATCTGCAGAAACAGGATGTACATCAGGAACGCGAACCGGCTCACCTTCTCGCTCATCGGCTTCGCGCCGAAGAGAATCGCGGCGATCGCATACCAGATCGCCACATGCGCCGACACGTTGATCTGCTGCGAGGAGTGGCCGAAGGCCCACCAGACGGTGCGGTACATCAACGAGTCGATGTGGTCCACGAGCCCCACCGACCAGAGGAAGGTCGGGATCAGGATGATTGCGCCGCTCGCGATCGTGAACACTGCGATGATGGCGGCGGTGATCGCGCCGAAGGTGACCAGCGGCACCGAACCGATGTAGGTGCGCTCTTCCTTGCCGACGATGAGCGTGCCGAAGAACACGAAGCAGGCAATCAGCGCACCCACCGCGAACACGATCAAGCCGAGATAGAAGGTCGGGTGCGCCCCCATCGGCGCGTACGAGGTGAACATCACGCTCGAATCGCCGCGGAACACGGCGTAGTTGTTGATCAGCGCGCCCAGCACCATCAGCAGGAACGCGAACCAGGCGAGCCGGGGAGCGGCGAGCCGGCACCCGAGCAGGGTGGAACTCGCGAAATACAGCACCGCGATCTCGAAGAAGATGATCCAGAAAATCAGCATGTTGATGCCGTGCGCGGTGAGCACCAGGTAGTACCAGTCGGCGGGCAGCAGGTGCACCGCCGGCCAGCGCGTGAGCGTCACCAGCAGCGCCAGCACGCCGCCCACGAGCAGCGACACCACCGCCGCGACCGCGTTGGCCTTGATCAGCGCTTCGGCGGGCTGGTGGACCCGCAGGCCCGTCATCGGGCAGGTGCGAAACATCCGGTTGACTGCCATAATCGCCCCCTTTATTTCTTCGGCACCACGTAGAGCCTGCTCACCATCGTGTGGTGATTGATGCCGCAGTATTCATTGCAGATGATCGCGTAGGTTCCGGCCTTGCTCGGCTGCACCGTCAGCAGGTGCATGTAGCCCGGATGGACCTGGATGTTGATGTTCTCGGGTTGCAGCGAGAACCCGTGCAGCCAGTCGAGCGACATCAAGTGCAGCTTGTAGCTCTGTCCCTCCTCCAGCTCGAGCATCGGCCACCACTGCCACAGGCGTGCGATGAGATAGACGTCGCTACCGGCGGGCGGCCGCACCACCGGGATTTTCTGGTCGGTCTCCTCGCGCACCTGGTACTTGTCCACCATCGCCTGGGTCTTGGCGACAAACACTTCCGGGGTGGCGCGATACGCCTCGTTGGCGAGGTTCTGCTTACCGAATACGTGCCAGTACGGCATCATCAGGAACATGATCAGGCCCCAGATGAAGGCGACCACGATCCACGTGATCTCGATCGGCTCGATCGGCTGCTTCCACCAGACACGCTGCTCCGGAGGTAGAATTGCGCTCATCGTGCATTCTCCTTGTCTCAAACGGCGCGCGCGCCGGTCACTTGGCGATCGGGATGCCGATGATCTCCATCACGCCCCAGATCACGTAGAGCACCGTGGGCACCACGACGCCCAGGAACAGCAGGATGAAGGGGTTGTCGAGGATATGCTGCATGACCGGGATGCCCTCCTCGAGCTCGTCGGAGACCTGCGACGTCACGTTACGCGTGGCTTCTGGCATAAACGCCTCCTGAACGCGGGGAAAGTTTTTCGGGTAGCCTCCCGCGCAAATCAATCTAGCCCAGGCGAATTTCTGCTCCCTTGATGTAAATCAAGCTCCCGGCAGGCGGACCGCGGGAGCCTCGTGAAGCACTGCCGCCAGCAGCCTGGTATTGACGCAGATCAAATCCGCGGCAACGATCGCGTAGCACGCTGCGCACGCACCCACGCATCCTTTCCGCCCGGGGCATTCGTGGCGGTGCGCGGCCCGGGACGCTAGAATATGAATTCGCGATGAGTGAAAGAAAAGCAAGCATTGCCGCGTGGCTGCTCGTCTGCTGCGCGCTGGTGTTCGCGATCGTGGTGCTGGGCGGCGTCACGCGCCTCACCCGCTCCGGGCTGTCGATCACGGAATGGCAGCCGATCGCCGGCATCATTCCTCCGCTCACCGATACGCAGTGGGAAGAGGCCCTCGCCAAGTACCGCCAGACGCCCGAGTACCAGAAGGTCAACGTCGGAATGACGATCGCGGAATTCAAGGGCATCTTCTGGCTCGAGTATTTCCACCGCCTGCTCGGGCGGGTCATCGGTTTCGCGTTCCTGATACCCTTTCTCTACTTTCTCGCCCGGCGCCGCTTTGACACGAAGCTCGCGCTGAAGCTCGGCGGCGTATTCGTGCTGGGGGCGCTGCAGGGAGTGCTCGGCTGGTACATGGTGGCGAGCGGGCTCGTGGACGAGCCGCGCGTAAGCCAGCACCGGCTGACCGCGCATCTCACGCTGGCATTCATCATCTACGCCGCCATGCTGTGGATCGCGCTCGGCCTGCTCTTCCCGCGATCAACCGCCGCGGCGGGCGGCGGGACCGGCGCGCTGCGGGGGCTCGCATGGGCCGTCACGGCGCTGGTCGGCATGATGGTTCTCACCGGCGGCTTCGTGGCCGGCATCCGGGCGGGGTATGCCTACAACACTTTCCCGCTCATGAACGGACACCTGATACCGCCCGAGCTATTCATGCTCGAGCCCTGGCACCAGAATTTCTTCTTTAACATGGCAACGGTGCAGTTCAACCATCGCCTGTTCGCCTGGGCGCTCGCGCTGCTCGTTCCGGTGTTCTGGGTGAAGACCATGCGCAGCGAGGCTCCCGCGCGCGTGAAGCTGCTCGCGCACTTGCTTCTCGCGGCACTCGCGGCCCAGATCGCACTCGGTATCGCCACGCTGTTGCTCGCGGTGCCCATCGCGCTCGGGGCCGCGCACCAGGGCGGGGCGCTGGTGGTGTTCACCTTCGCGCTGCTGCTCAACCACGCGCTGCGAGCAGGCTCGGGACGGTGGCCCGAGTCACCGGGCTACCTCCGGTCCTGAAGATCAGCGGTCCCGGCCGGTCCGGCTCCGGACTGCGACGTCGTCCCGGCGCAAACCGCCAGCCCGGCGAGCTACCCTGCATCCGGCCGATTCGGGCGCGCGGCGCGGGCATCGTGCCGCCGTCCGACCAGGACGATTCCCCAATCGGGATCGTACGGTGGCACGTGGCACTCGACGATGTCGCTCTCCGCGACCGCGAGCCGCGCACCCGCGATGTCCACCGGCACGGGGAGCTTGCCCGTGCTGCGGTCGACCAGCACCGCAGTGCGCAGCACGGAGGGTTTATTTCCGGACAGATACTGCACCGCACGCAGCAGGGAATGGCCGGTGTACACCACATCATCCACGACGAGCACGTGGGCACCGGCCAGGTCGAGCCCGGCGTGGGCCGGGTTCTCGACGAAGCGCGTTTCGGGGTACAGCAAGGTGAGGTCGTCGGCGTAGCGCGTGATCTCCAGATCGAGTCGCTCCACGGGCGCCGTGCCGACATCGCGTCGCAGGCCCGTCGCGACCCGGTCGGCAAGCGGCGCGCCACGGCGCAGGATGCCCACGACGGTGACGCGCGGCGCATCGGCAAGCAGCGCGCCCGCGCGCCGGGTCATGGCGCCGATCACGGCGTCGAGCTGCTTTGTGTCGTACAGGACAGTACGCTGCGCGCTCCGTGCGCCGCCCTCGTCGCGCGTTCCGCTCATCGCACGCCCCCCGCAACAGCTTCAGGGAGCGCCAGGGGCCAGAGGCTCGGCGGGCACCTCTCCCGCCGGATCGACGAAAGCGCGCCGGGCGGCGTCAAGAACCAGCACGACGCCATCCTCGATGACGTAATACCAGCCGTGGATCGCGAGTTCCCCGCGCTCTACGCGCTCGCGCACCATCGGATAGCGCGACAGGCGCTCGACCTGCAGCGCGACGGAGTGCTGCTCGACGCTGCGCATTTTTCGCCCGTCCGGCGCCCCGGAAAGCGCCCCCTCGCGGGCGAGCCGCACCCACTGCGCCAAGTGCGGGGCCTCCTTCGGCGCCCCTTGGTAGAGCGCGTGTATGGCGCCGCAATGACCGTGGCCGCAGACCACGATGTCACGCACGCGAAGGACGAGTACCGCGTACTCGATCGCGGCCGCCGTGCTCGAGTAGCCGGCGTTGTCATCGTACGGCGGCACGAGATTGCCGACATTGCGCACGCTGAACAGCTCCCCGGGCTCGGCTTCGAGCAGCACGTGCGGCAGGATCCGGGAGTCCGCGCAGCTGATGAGCAGCGTGCCCGGATGCTGGCCCGCCGCCATCAGCTTCCGGTATTCCCGCTCGTGGCGCGGGAAGGTGTGCTCGCGGAAATGTTTCAGGCGTTCGTGGAGATCCCGCGCCATGTCGCGTTCGATCCAGTCACGCTGCCACGCGCCCTGCTGGCACGAGCCCGTGCAGCAGGGAAAGCGCCCCACGGGGAGCCGCGAGAGTCCGGAGCAGGCTTGCGTCGTGTATGCAGCAGATAAAGTGGCGTATGCGCGTTTTGCCCGCGGCCGAATTCGAAGCGGCGAGCCTGCGCATTATACCGCGGCCCCAGCCAAAACCTGTCGAGTCAGTAAGCAGGCGCACTGGCGTGGGCCGCCGCCACGCCGCGTCGGTCAGGCGTCCGAGTCGCGGAACAACGGGCGCAGCTTCACCGGCAGCAGGCTGATGATGCGCAGCCGCTGCCTGCGAAAGGCCTCCGTCGGCTTATCTCCGAACATCGGGTCATCGTGGTCCCCGAAAGCGCGGTCGATCGCCTGCCAGTCCTCGGGGCGCAGGTACTCCGGGGCCGCCGCGAGCAACTCTTGCTCTTCGGTGCGCATGTGCTCGTAGGTGAGCGCCGCGTAAGCATCCACCGCCGCGCAGAAACCCTCGAGCCCGTCCGGATCTCCGCCCGCGTAATGCACGAGCGCCTTCTCGAGCTGGCCCATGAGCTGGCCGCTGCGGATGTGCTCGCCCTGCAACGTGTCGAGCACCTCGTTCAAACGCGCGGTGCGGCGGCGCAGCGCGCTGAAGAGATGTTGGTCTTCCTTCGGGTGGTGGAAACGCTCGGGAAACGCGTCGATGTAGTAGAGCATCGCCGCGAGCAGCTCGAAGTCGGGACCGGCCCGCTCGTCACGCAGGGCATGGGTGAATTTCTGCAGCGCGTGCAGCACCGCCCCCAGCGAGTGGTGCTCGCTCTTGATGCGCTCGATCGCCGAGCGTCGCGGGTCATGCGCCGGCATGCTCGTCCTCCCGGCGCGGCGCACCAGGTCCGCCAGCGTGATGGCGGTGCGCGGAACCCGGAAAACCCCCGCTGCAGAGGCGCGATCGGATGAGCGTCCTCATTTGGTGACGACGACCCATGACTGGCATCGTAGCGGCCGCCGACCGCGCCAGTATTGATCCAGGTCAAGGTCCAACCCCTTGTTGCCGTTAGGTATTACACCGCCCGTGTTTGGTGCGCTGCGGCCGCCTCCGTAAAATGACGCGCATGATCCCGTGGCTCGGCACCGATGATCGTTTTCCGCCCGTGGAGCGCGCGCTCGCCGACCCGAACGGGCTGCTCGCAGCCGGCGCGGACCTTTCCTTGCCGCGCCTGCTCGAGGCCTATCGCAGCGGCATCTTCCCGTGGTACAGCGAAGGCGAGCCGCTGCTGTGGTGGAGCCCCCACCCGCGCATGGTGCTCATTCCCGCCGAGCTGCGTCTCACACGCTCGCTGCGCAAGCGGCTCGCGCGGCGCGACTACGAGATCCGCTGCGACACGTGTTTCCGCGACGTGATGCGCGCGTGCGCGGAGCCCCGCGCGGGGCAGGATGGCACCTGGATCACCAGGGACATGATTCGCGCATACGCCGCGCTCGCGCGCGCGGGGCACGCGCACTCGGTGGAGACCTGGATCGGCGGCGAGCTCGCGGGCGGCCTGTACGGCGTCGCGCTCGGGCGCGTGTTCTACGGCGAGTCCATGTTCACGCGCGTCCCCGACGCCTCGAAGATCGCGCTCGCGCACCTGGTGCGCCAGCTCGAGCGGTGGGAATTCGGCATGATCGACTGCCAGATGAGGACCCCGCACCTCGCGCGTTTCGGCGCGCGCGACATTGCACGCCCGGAATTTATGCAAAAGCTCGCACACTTGGTAAACTATCCGGACCCGGCATCCGTATGGCGGCTCGACGATGACTTATTTGAATGAATTTCCGCTTTCGGTGCTGCAGTTCTACGTGACTGCACCCTATCCGTGCAGCTATCTGCCCGACCGCATGGCGCGCTCGCAGGTCGCCACGCCGAGCCATCTGATCGACGGGCAGGTCTACGGCGAGCTGGTGCGCGCCGGGTTCCGCCGCAGCGGGGCCTTCACCTACCGTCCGCATTGCGATCATTGCCGCGCCTGCGTTCCGGTGCGGGTCCTTACCTCGCAATTCCAGCCGTCACGCAGCCAGCGCCGGACGCTGAAAAAGCACGACTCGCTCACGGCGGAGGTGCTCGAGCTCAAGTACAGCCCCGAGCATTACGCGCTCTACCTGCGCTACCAGTCGCGGCGCCATTCCGGCGGCGGCATGGACCAGGACAGCCGCGAGCAGTACCGCCATTTCCTGCTGCAGAGCAACGTCGAGTCGCGGCTGATCGAGTTCCGCGAAGGCGGCGCGTTGCGCATGGTGTCGATCATGGACGAGCTGCGCGACGGATTGTCCTCGGTCTACACCTTCTTCGACCCGGATATGGAAGGCGCGAGCTACGGTACGTACAACATTCTGTGGCAGATCGAGACCTGCCGGCGCATGGAGCTGCCCTACCTCTACCTCGGCTACTGGATCGCGCAGAGCCGCAAGATGGCCTACAAGATCCAGTTCCAGCCGATGCAGGGCCTCGTGAACGGACGCTGGCTGCCGGTCAAGGAGCCCGACAAGAAAGACTGAAGGACGAAGAAAACGGCCGTTACGCGGCCTGCCCCCCTGCCTTCTGCCTTCTGCCTTCTGCCTTCTGCCTTCTGCCTTCTGCCTTCCGCCTTCCGCCTTCCGCCTTCAGCTCCTTGGCGGCACCGGATGGGATCCCGCGGCGGGCTGCGGCACCGCCCAGTGGCGCATCAGGTTGAAGCCGACCGCGAGCAGCGTCGGGCCGAGAAAAACGCCGACGAAGCCGAACGCGAGCACGCCCCCGAAGACACCCAGCATCACCAGCAGGAAGGAGAGCTGGCTGCCGCGGCTGATGAGCAGCGGCTTCACCACGTTGTCGATGCCGCTGATCCCGAAGAATCCCCAGAGCGCCATGAACAGCGCCCATCCGGCCTGGTCCTGGTAGAAGAGCCAGATCGTCGCACCGACCCACACCACCGGCGCGCCGCCGGGGATGATGGAGAAAAAGAACGTCAGGAACCCCAGCATCAGCGCCCCGGGCACGCCCGCGATGAGGAACCCGATCAGCGCCACCAGGCCCTGGGCGAGCCCGGTGCCGATGATTCCGTACACCACGCTGTTGATGGTGCCGCCCACGGTCTGCAGCAGCCCGCCCGTGAGATGGCCGGCTACCCGATCGAGACTGCGGTGCAGCGCCTGAACCAGGGCTGCACCGTCCCGGTAGAAGAAGAAGCCGATGAACGCGATCAGCGTGAACTGCAGCACCCCTTCGGCGATGATGATGCCGGCGGCTACCAGGACCTCGCGCGCCGGCTGCGCCAGCCGCTTCAACGCTTCCGCGAGCTTCGCCTGGCTGCCCGCAATTTCGCGCCAGCCGGCATCGAATGTCTCGCCCACCAGCGGTATCGAGACCACCCACCCGGGCGGTCCGGGCAGGCCCTCCGCGAGCAGCGTGCGCACGCGCTCGGCCAGGTACGGGATCTCGTCGCGGAAGCTCGCCGCGATCAGCGCGAGCGGCAACACCAGCACCACGATGATAAGCACCGTCATGATGAGGGCGGAGGTTGCGCGCCAGCCCCTCAATGTCTGCTCGATGCAGCGGTACAGCGGCCACGTCGAATAGCACAGGATCGCCGCCGAAAGCAGCGCAGTGACGAACGGCCTCAACACCAGCAGGCATCCGATCACGAGCAGCGCGATCAGGGAAATCTGCACGATCTGCTCGATGCGCTTTTCCATCGCATTTTCCGGTTTGTTCGCGCCTTCTAACACGGTGCGCAGGCGCGGTCAAACCGTGCGCGCCGCGCGTTCCGCGTTCAAGGTTCAAGGTTCAAGGTTCAAGGTTCAAGGTTCAAGGTTCAAGGTTCAAGGTTCAAGGTTGGAGAGCGCGGCGCTGCGGGGTTCCCGCTTCGAACGTTGAACCTTGAACTTTGAACCCGGAACTCCAAGGGCCGGGATCGCGTGTGACCGCGGATCGCGTCGGCCGCCTTCAAATTCGGATCGAAAATAAGTAAATCATCCGCGTGGGCGAGATCTCGGTCTCGATGATCCGGTAGGCCGCCGGGAACAGGAACGCCTGTAAAATGGTGCGGATGATTTACTCGCTGGTGCGCCCGCTTCTTTTCGCGCTCGAAGCCGAGACCGCCCATCATTTCACGCTCGCGTCCCTGGCTGCGCTCTCGCGCCTCGGGCTCGTGCCCCTGCCTGCGCCGCCGCCCGCGCGCTGCAGGCGCCGCGTCATGGGCATCGAGTTCCCGAACCCGGTCGGGCTTGCTGCCGGTCTCGACAAGAACGGGGAATACATCGACGCGCTCGCGCGGTTGGGCTTCGGCTTCATCGAAATCGGAACGGTGACGCCGCGGCCCCAGCCGGGAAATCCGCGCCCACGGATGTTCCGTTTGCCGCGTGCCGGGGCCGTGATCAACCGCCTGGGCTTCAACAACGACGGTGTGGACCGCCTGGTGGCGAACGTACGGCGCGCGCGCTACCGCGGCGTACTCGGGATCAACATCGGCAAGAACGCCGACACGCCGATCGAGCGCGCCGCTGACGACTATGTCGCGTGCCTGCGCAAGGTCTATCCGCTGGCAAGCTACGTGACCGTCAACGTCTCCTCGCCCAACACCACGGAGCTGCGCAGGCTCCAGGGCGCGCCCGAGCTCGACGCGCTGCTGGGCGCGCTCAAGGGGGAGCAGAGCGCGCTCGCTCAGTCGCATGGCCGGCTCGTGCCGCTGGCGGTGAAAATCGCGCCCGATCTCGATCGCGCGCAGATCTCGGCGATCGCGGATCTCCTGAAAAAGCACCGGATCGGGGCCGTCATCGCAACGAATACCACCACGGCGCGCGACGGGGTGGCAGGCCTCGCGCACAGCACGGAGGCCGGTGGATTGAGCGGGCCGCCGCTCAAGGCGCGCTCGACCGCAGTCATCCGCCAGCTTGCCGCGGACCTGGAGGGCAGCGTTCCGTTGATCGGAGTCGGCGGCATCGCAAGCGGTGCGGATGCGCGGGAGAAGCTCGAGGCCGGCGCCGAGCTGGTGCAGCTCTACACCGGGCTCGTCTACCGCGGTCCGGCGCTCGTGCGCGAATGCGTCGCGGCGCTCTGCGGGGAAAGCCGGACTTCCTGAAACCGCCGATGAACGCAGGCGAACGCCGATGTTCGTGAACGCGCCACGAGCCACGGGCTGGTCATGCTGATCGGCGTCCCGAGAGAGGTAAAGGACCACGAGTACCGTGTCGGCCTCACGCCCGCCGGAGCGCGGGCGCTGGCGCAGGCAGGCCATGAGGTGCGCCTCGAGACGCAGGCCGGCGCGCGCGTCGGTTTCCCCGATGCCGCCTACCGCGAAGCCGGGGCGATGATCGTGCCGGCGGCGGCGGACGCGTACGGCGCCGGGATGGTGGTCAAAGTGAAGGAGCTCCAGAGCGCCGAGTTCGCGCTGGCGCGCCGCGGGCAGATTCTGTTCTGCTACCACCACCTGGCTCCGGACGAGCGTCTGCTTGAAGCGATGATCGCCTCGGGGGCAAGCTGCGTCGCGTTCGAGACCGTGACGGATGCGCGCGGCGGGCTGCCGCTGCTCGTGCCGATGTCGCAGATCGCGGGACGCCTTGCGCCGCAAGCGGGCGCGTGGGCGCTGCAGATGGCAAACGGCGGCAGCGGGGTGCTGCTCGCGGGCGTGCCCGGCGTCCCTCCGGCGAAAGTGCTGATCATCGGCGGCGGCACGGTCGGGCAGAACGCCGCGCGCATCGCGATCGGAATGGGCGCGGACGTAACGCTCGCGGACCGTAGCGCGTCGCGGCTGACGGACCTCGAGGCCGTGTTCGGCGCGCGCCTGAAGACAGTCGTCTCGACGCCCCAGTCGCTCCCGCCGCTGGTGCACGACGCAGACCTGGTGATCGGTGCCGTGCTGCTGCCGGGAAAGCTCGCACCGAAGTTGATACGCCGCGCCGACCTCGCCCGCATGCGCCCCGGCTCGGTGCTGGTGGATGTCGCCATCGACCAGGGCGGGATCTGCGAGACTTCGCGCCCGACATCGCACTCGGATCCGCTCTATGTCGAGGAAGGCGTCGTCCACTACTGCGTGCCCAATATGCCTTCCGCGGTCGCGCGCACCGCGACGCTCGCACTTGCCCAGGCGACGCTGCCCTACGCGCTCGAGCTTGCCGCGAAAGGACTGCGCGCGGCGGTCACGCAAGATTCCGGGCTGCGCGCCGGACTGCAGCTGCACGGCGGACGAGTCACGCACAAAGGCCTCGCCCAGGACACCGGGCGCGAGTTCATGGATCCGCTGGAAGCCGTCGAACGCCGTGTACGGTGAACGGTGAATCGTGATCCGAGGCAAGACGCGTAAGACTGAACCGGAATAGACAGGATTAACAGGATTTACATGATTAAGAGCGCCTATCAAAATGCCCAATACACTTGAAACCGCCGATGAACACAGATGAACGCACCCAGATAAAACAAGACAGTAACCAGTAAGGGGTAAGCGGTGAGCAGAATGTCATCTTCGGGATTTTTCCGCTTACCGCTTGCCGCTCACGGCTCACCATATCGCGGTCGGCGTGTATCGGCGTTTATCTGCGATTAATATTTCTTGTTTTTGTTAGGCGCTCTTAGACCTTCAATCCAATCCTGTTAATCCTGTAAATCCTGTCGATTTCTTGTTTCTGCAGAGGGTCCCAGCAACGGAGGCATAGCGGAGATGGGTGCGGAACCGACTTTGCGCGAGACGCTCGCTGAGCGCATCGACGCGCTGCTGCCGCAGACGCAATGCGGTAAATGCGGCTACGCGGGGTGCCGCCCCTACGCAGAGGCGATTGCCGCTGGCCGCGCAGGCATCAACCAGTGCCCACCCGGCGGCGGTGACGTCATCCGCGATCTCGCCGCGCTGCTCGGCGTCCCGGCGCAGCCCCTTGACCCCGCGTTAGGCGTCGAGCAGCTCCCGGCGGTCGCCGTCATCGACGAAGCGCTGTGCATCGGCTGCACGCTCTGCATCGAGGCGTGTCCCGTGGATGCGATCGCCGGCGCGGCGAAGCTCATGCACACGGTGATCGCCGCCGAGTGTACCGGGTGCGAGCTGTGCCTGGCGCCGTGCCCGGTCGACTGCATTCGGATGGTCGAAACCGGGCGCGCGTTGACCCGGGAGGAGAGGAGGATGGCGGCGGCGCATGCGCGGTCGCGGTTCGAAGCGCGCAACCGGCGCATCGCGGCGCACCGCGCAGCGCGCGCCGCGGCCCGACCCTTGCGAGCCGATGAGGTGAAGCGCGCGACTGTCGCGCGCGCCATGGACCGCGCGCGCCAGCGGCTGCGCAACCGGAGCCGATAGCGCGAGGCCAAGGCGATCCCGGACGCGGGTTCCGCCCGGACGGTCTTCGCGCGAGCCGGCGCGCCTGCTACTTCGATCCGTCCGGAACGTAGCGGCGGCCGATTGCCGGCTTGCTCTGGCCCATGCCGGGCAGCTCCCACACGCCAGCGCCGCCGGGGTTGAGATCGGCGCCAATGTTCGCGTCGATCACGCACGGCTTGCCGGCGGCGATGCCGGCGCGCACGGCCGCGGCGAGGTCGGCCGCGCGATCCACGCTCACGCCCTCGATCCCGGACGCGCGCGCCATCGCGGCAAAGTCCGGATTGTAAGGAGCATTCGTGTCCGGATGCCGGAAGTCGGTCGCCAGCTCGCGTCCGCCGAGATATCCGCGCTGCAGGCCGCGGATCGACGCATACGCATAGTTGTTCCACACCACCCACACCACGGGTATCTGATATTCGAACGCAGTCGCCAGCACGCTCGCATGCATGAGAAAGGCGCCGTCCCCGCACACCGAAACGCACGGCCGGTCGGGAGCGGCGAGCTTGGCGCCGAGGACCCCGGCAACACCGAAGCCCATCGGGCCGAAGCCCATGGACCCGATCAGCGAGTCCGGCCGCCGCGGCCGGCAGAACTGGAGCAGCCAGTTGTGGTGGATGCCGATGTCGCTCACCAGAATCGCGTCCTCGGGCAGCACGCGGTCGACCTCGTGGGCTGCGCGCTGCGGGTGGATCGGCGTCGTGTCCTGCTTGAAGCCCGGCGCGATGTGCTGATCCCACTCCTTGCGGTAGCCCGCGATCGCATCCAGCCACGCACCGCGCTCGGTCGGCAGCTCGCCGCGCGCCTCGCGCGCGTCGAGCTCGGCCAGCACCTGGCGCAGGAACGTCCGCACATCCGCCATCAGCCCGAGCGCGACCGGATAGTTGCGCGCGATCTCGTCGGGATCGATGTCCACGTGGATCAGCTTGGTCGGCGGAATCGTGAACGAATAGCCGGGCAACCAGGAGCTCGATGTCCGGTCGTCGAAGCGCACGCCGAGGGCGAGCAATACGTCGGCCTGCCGCGCGGCATGATTGGCCTGGTAGGTGCCGTTGCGCGCCACGAGGCCCAGTGCCAGCGGATGAGTCGTGTCGATGGCGCCCATGCCGCTCGCCGAGCACGCAACGGGGATCCGCAGGCGCTCGGCCAGCCTCCGCAGCTCGCGGGTGGCGCCGCCGTAACGCACGCCCTGTCCGACCACGATCACCGGCCGATGCGCCGCGAGCAGCATGTCCACGGCTTTCGTGACGCCCTCGGGGTCCGCGCCGGCGCGGCACGAAATGTTCGCATTCCAGTCTTCCGGACGCGGCGTGTCCTCGGCGATCGGCTCCTTGAACAGGTCGAAGGGCACGTCCAGCACCACCGGGCCGGGGCGGCCCGTCACCATCGTCTTCCACGCCTGGCGCACGGCCACCGGAAGCTGCGCGGCGGTGGTCGGCTGAAACACGCGCTTGCAGTAGGCGCGCACCGTCGAGGGGAAGTCGGCCTGATGGTGGCGGTAGGTCTCCTGGAAAGCGCCCCGGTTGAACTGGTTCGTGGGCACATTGCCGGTCACCGCAAGGAAGGGCACCGAATCGTAGAACGAGTTGGCCAGCGTGATCGGCAGATTCGCCGAGCCCGGCCCGCAGGACGTGAACGTTGCAGTCGGCTTGCCGGAGACGCGGTAAAACACGTCGGCCATGAAGCCGGCCACCGTTTCATGATGCACCGAGACCGTCTTGATGTCGCCGGAGCGCGCGTACAACGCGTCGATGAAGCCGATGTTGCCGTGCCCGCACAGGCCAAACGCGTAGGGCACCTTCTCGCGGACAAGATAATCAACGATGACCCCGGCGCCATCGAGCCGGGCCGATGTGACAGGATGCGGCGGGACTACAGGATCGTTCAAGTCGATCTCCTCGATGATTTCAGGCGCCGGTTTCGAATCGGCGGTTCAGCGGCCGAATATCCCGCGCAGGATGCCGCCCGGATCGACGCCGATGCCGCCCTTCTGGCCCGGGCGCACCGCCGGCGCGGCCCCCTCGTCCTGCTGCAAGGCGCGCGCGCCCTGGGCGGGAACCGGTTGCTGCGCGGCGGGCGGCGGCACATCCGCGCTCACCTGCCGGATGCCGGGCTCCCTGCCGGCCGGAAACTGGCCCATGCGCGGGGTGAGCGCATCGCCCAGCTGCGACAGCCGCTCGCCGGGCTGCGGGTGGGTCTTGAACAGCAGCGCGAGCGAGGCGTCGGACGCGCCGCGGGCCGCCAGCTTGTGCAGCACCTCGATCAGCCCGTAGGGACTGTAGCCCGCGCGCGCAGCCAGCACGATCCCGATGCGGTCCGCCTCGTATTCGGCGCTCTTGTCGAGACCGCGCGCAAAAACTTCGGCGCCCGTTCCGATCAGGTTGTTGATGAACTGGGCGCGGTTGTCGCGCTGCGCCAGCCTTGCGCCCGCGGACACTGCGGCGCTCTTCTGCATGACGGTGATGTGATGGCGCCGGACGATGTGGCCGATCTCGTGCCCGAGCACGCCCGCAAGCTGCGCCTCGTTGTCGAGGATCTCGTAGAGCCCGCGGGTGATCAGCACGTAGCCGCCGGGAGCGGCGAACGCGTTGATGCCGGGGCTGTCGATCACCCCGAAACGCCACGGCAGATCGGGACGCTCCGCCTGCTGCGCGACCCAGCGGCCGACGCGATTTACGTAGGACTGCAGCTCCGCGTCCGCGACAAGCGGCGCGGCGCCCAGCACCCGCCCGGCGATTTCCCTGCCGACCGCGATCTCCTCCTTCTCGTCGAGGCCCGTCGCGGCCGTGGCGAGGTCCCTGCCCACGTCGAAGATGCGCCCGAGGTCGATCGAGGCGGCGCTCGCCACGCCTAGAACCGCGACGGCGGCGGCTGCGCCGAGCCATATCTTCAGTCGCAGATTCATTGTGGTCTCCCGTCGAGGTATTCGACGCGCTCGGCCGCGAGGCCGGCGGCATGCGCCCGCTCGGCGGCCGCTTCGCGCGTCGCGGCATACTGCTCGAGCTGGCGCATCTGCTCGGCGCTGAAGCTCGCCTGCCGCAGATCGTCTTCCTCCAGCCCGCGGATGCCGATGGTGCTCGTGACGTTGACGCTGCGCCGCGGCCCGAACAGCCGGCCGAGCGCGGAGCCGCTCTCCTTGGCGCTTTCTGCCGCCTCGGCCTGCTTGACCTGGAAGCGCACGTTGAAGGAGAGGAGCCAGCCGCTCACCCCCTGGAGCTTGAGGTTGAGCCATGCGCCGCTCTTGCCGATCACCTCGCCGTCCGCGCCCTTCTTGAGCTGGGCGACCTGCGCGGATTCCAGGCGCGGCTCGGCGTACAGCGCGGTGTCGCGCTCGACCACCACCTGCTCGGCCGCGGCGGGCATGGCGGCGAGGGCTGCCGTTATCAGCGCTCCCCAGAATTTGAACACCCGGCGCCTCCCGCCCCTGCCGCGAAGTCGATACCCGCCGATTATAAACAGCACGGCGCCAGGGTGCCATCCACGGCGCGGCATCGTGATGCGTGTGCTACCCTTCACGCACTCGTGACCCCGGAAATTCGCCAGGAGATTTTCACGCGCCTGCGCACCGCGAATCCCGCGCCGCGCAGCGAGCTCGCGTACGGCACGCCGTTCGAGCTGCTGGTCGCCGTCGTGCTCTCGGCTCAGGCCACCGACAAAAGCGTGAATCTCGCCACCGCCGAGCTGTTCAAGGTCGCACGCACGCCCCGGCAGCTGCTCGCGCTCGGCCAGCGCAGGCTCGAGCGCTACATCAAGCGCATCGGGCTCTACCGAACGAAGGCGAAAAACCTGATCGCGGCATGCAGGCTGCTCTCCGAGAAGCACGGCGGCGAGGTTCCGCGCACGCGCGCGGAGCTGCAGGCGCTGCCAGGAGTCGGCCGCAAGACTGCGAGCGTGATCCTCAACACCGCCTTCGGCGAGCCCGAGATCGCGGTCGATACGCACATCTTCCGCGTTGCAAACCGCACCGGAATCGCCCCGGGCAGGGACGTACTCTCGGTGGAGCAGGGACTGAACATGCTCGTGCCCGGGGAATTCAAGCTCGACGCCCATCACTGGCTGATCCTGCACGGCCGCTACGTGTGCAAGGCGCGCCGTCCCGAGTGCCCGCGCTGCCTGATCAATGATCTGTGCGAGTTCAAGCACAAAATGGTGAGCGGTGAGCAGTAAGCAGTGAGCGGGCAACCTTCCACAACGATCGAGTCTAATCTACCGCTTACCGCTTACCGGTTATCATGTTCCAGCCTTCCCGCGACGCAGTCAGGCGCTATTTCTACAGCGTCTGGCGCATTGTGACCTTATGAGCGGCCTATATCCGATCGAAATTCCGGTGCCCGACCTCTCTCCGTATCGCCATGGCAACACGGGCGTGGACTATTGCACGACCATCGACAGCGGGAAGAAGGGCCCCCACGTCCTGCTCGCCGCGCTCACGCACGGCAACGAGCTATGCGGGGCAATCGTCCTCGACGAGTTGATGCGCCGCGGGCTGCGGCCGCTGCGCGGCAGGCTCACGGTGGGATTCATGAACGTCGCGGCGTTCGGGAAGTTCGACCCCGGCGACCCCGAGTCTTCGCGCTGGGTCGAGGAGGATTTCAACCGCGTCTGGGATCCCGCCGTGCTCGATGGCCCGCGGCGCAGCGCCGACCTGGAACGCGCCCGCGCCGTGCGTGCGCTGGTCGATGACGCGGACTTCCTGCTCGATATCCACTCGATGCAGCATCCCTCGCCCCCGTTGATCATTTCCGGCCCGCTCGAGAAGGGGCGCGCTCTGGCAATACAGGTGGGATTCCCGCCGCTGGTCGTTTCCGATCACGGCCATGCCGCGGGCCGGCGTATGCGCGATTACGCCGGCTTCGGTGACCCTGCGAGCCCCCGCAACGCGGTGCTCGTCGAATGCGGCCAGCATTGGGCGCGCAGCACCGTGGATGTCGCGCGCGAGACCACACTGCGCTTCCTGCTGCATTGCGGCGTCATCAGCCGGGAGTTCGCGGGCTCGAAACTCTCCGCGCGGCCGCCTGCGGCGCGGGTCATTGAAATCACGCACCCGATTACCATCCGTTCGGAGCAGTTCCGGTTTGCCGGACCCTACTCCGGTCTCGAGGTCATCGCGCGCGCGGGCACGGTGATCGGCTGGGACGGCGGGGAAGAGGTGAAGACGCCCTACGATGATTGCGTGCTGGTCATGCCCTCGAAGCGTCTGTACCGGGGGCAGACGGCGGTCCGGCTCGGGCGCTACTTATCCTAGCGCCGTCGGCGAGGATTGAGGAATGGGGATCGAGGATTGAGCGATTCGGTTTGAAGACTGGATAGTCGCGCCCCCTGCGATAACGGTCTCCCTCAATCCTCAATCCTCAATCCTCAATCCTCAATCCTCAATCCTCAATCCTCAATCCTCAATCCTCGATCCCCATTCCTCAATCCTCGCTCGCACGGCAGACCCCTGCATTTCCCTCGGCGCGATCCGGCGTTACACTTGAAATTTGACCGAGAACAACAACACGACGTGGGCCGGCTGCTTCCCTTTCTTCCCTTCCTTGGCTGGTTTCCGCTCAAGCGCGAGACGCTGCGCGCCGATTTCTTTGCGGGCATCACCGTCGGCCTGATCCTCGTCCCGCAATCGATGGCCTACGCGCAGCTCGCGGGGCTGCCGCCGTACTACGGGCTCTACGCGGCGTTCCTCCCGGTCCTGATCGCGGCGCTGTGGGGCTCGTCGCACCAGCTCGCCACCGGTCCGGTCGCCATGGTTTCCCTGCTCACCGGGGCGGTGCTGTCGAAGTCCCTCGCGCCGGGCTCCGAGCAGTTCATCGCGCTCGCCATCGTGCTCGCGCTGATGGTGGGCATGATGCAGCTCACGATGGGCCTGTTCAAGCTCGGCGCCATCGTGAGCTTTCTGTCCCATCCCGTGATCGTCGGGTTCACCAACGCCGCGGCCATCATCATCGCGCTGTCCCAGCTCGACAAGGTGCTCGGGATCGCCTCCAGCCGCAGCGAGAACTTTCTCGTCGACGTCTGGGGAATGTTGCGCCAGATCGCGGACACGAACCTCTCTCCCCTGCTGATGGCGGCGGCGGCGCTCGCGATCATGATCGCGGTCAAGCGCTTTGCGCCGCAGTGGCCCGGGGTGCTGATCGCGGTGGTCGCCACCACGCTCGTGAGCTGGCAAACCGGCTACGAGCGCAAGGACATCGCCCCGACCGGCATCATCGCCGACAGCGAGGTGCGGATCATGGCAAGCGAGTACTCGGCCAACGCATCGTATGCCGCTTATCTCAAGGAGAAGCTGGCGGCCGCGTCGGCCGAACTCGCCGCTCTCAAGCAGGCTCGGAACGGGCCGCCCCAGGAGCTGCTCGCGTATACCTACGATGTCGAGTCGCTGAGGCTCGAGATCAAGGAAGTGGAGAGAGAGAACCGCTTGCGCGGCAACGCGTTGCGCAAGTACACGTTCGTGCGCGGTTTCGGCGCGGAGTTCGGGGGCGTGCGGCTTTATCTCGTCCGAGACATCCCCCCCCGCGCGGAGACCGACGGCCGGCGCTGGCGCATCGGCCGGATCGCCCACGGCCAGCTCGAGCTGATCGGAGGCGGGGAAGTGGTCGGAGCCATCCCGTCCGGACTGCCTTCGATCACGTTACCGGCCCTGAGCTGGGACAGGTTCGCCTCGCTGCTTGCCGCGGCCCTGGTCATCACCCTGGTCGGGTTCATGGAGGCGCTCTCGATCGCCAAGGCAATGGCCACCAGGACCCGGCAGCGCGTGGACCCGAACCAGGAGCTCATCGGGCAGGGCCTCGCCAACATCGTGGGCAGCTTCAGCCAGTCGTTCCCGGTGAGCGGATCGTTCTCGCGTTCGGCGGTGAACTTCAGCGCCGGCGCGGTGACCGGCATGTCCTCCGTGTTCGCCTGGCTGCTCGTGCTTCTCACGCTGCTGTTTCTCACGCCGCTGCTCTACCACCTGCCGCAGGCGGTGCTCGCCGCGATCATCATCATGGCGGTGGTCAACCTGGTGAATTTCAGGGCGATACGGCATGCCTGGCAGGCGCACCGCCACGACGGCGTGGCGGCGACGGTGACCTTCGCGGCCACGCTGGGCTTCGCGCCGCACCTCGACACCGGGATCCTGACGGGAGCGGGGCTCGCGATCATCCTCTATCTCTACCGCACCATGCGGCCGCGGGTTGCGGTGCTCGGGCGCCACCCGGACGGCACGTTGCGCGACGCGCACCTGCACAAGCTCGAGACGAGCGAGCACATCATTGTCATCCGCTTCGACGGCTCGCTGTTCTTCGCGAACGTGCCCTACTTCGAGGGCGTCGTGCTCGATCAGGTGGCGAGGAATCCGAAGGCGAAGTTCGTTCTCGTCGTCGGCGACGCCATCAACGAGATCGACGGTTCCGGAGAAGAGGCGATCCGGCAGGTGGTCGAGCGGCTCGGGGATAACCGCGTGACGATGGTGTTCAGCGGGCTCAAGTACCAGGTGCTGCGCGTCCTCGAGAACACGCGCCTGTTCGAGAGAATCGGCGCCCACAATTTCTTCCGCACCGAGGAGCAGGCGCTCGCCGCGATCTACGGCCGCATCGATGATCCCGAATTCGACGCGGCGACCTGCACGCTGAGGGTGCGCAACCCGCATTCCGGCACGGCCTGACACGGCCGCGCCGTCCCGCTCAGAGATCGTAGAGGACGGCGAGCAACACCGAGAAAGCTGCCCACAGCAGGAGCACGAGAGGCACGCCCGAGCGCACGAAGTCTGCGAAGCGGTAGCCGCCGGCCGTGTAGATCAGGAGATTCGTCTGATACGCCATGGGCGTCGCGAAGCTCAAGTTCGCGCCGAACAGGACCGCCAGCACGAACGGCTCGAGCGGCGCGCCGAGCTCGCGGGCAATGCTGATCGCGATCGGCGTGCCGATCACGGCTGCCGCGTTGTTGGATACGACGTTGGTGAGCAGGGCCATCACCAGCATCAGCCCGCTCAGCACCCCCGCCGGCGGCAGTCCCGACGCCAGGACGACGTAGAGCTGGGCGATGTACTCCGCGCCGCCGGTACGGATCAGGGCCACACCAAGCGCGAGGCTGGTCACGATGATCATGATCACCTGCACGCTGAGCGCCGCCGTGACGTCCTCCCACGTGAGGCAGCGCGTCAGCAGCATCACCGAGACGCCGATCACCGCGCCGACCAGGATGGGCACGATGCCGAGCGCCGCGAGCACGACCACGGTCGCCATGATCAGGAGAGCGATCGGGGCTTTCCTGGTCTCCGGCAGATCCACCGTGGCATCGAGCACGAGCAGGTGTCCGCCGCGCTTCAACTCGGCGATCCGCTCGCTTGCGCCCTGCATCAGGAGCACGTCCCCGCTGCTTAGCCTCACATCCGAGATATCGCCCGAGACGGCGCCGCCGGGCCCGGCGCGGTGCAGGGCGAGCACCACGAGGTTATAGCGTTCCGCGAAACGCATCTCGGAGAGCGTCCGCCCGTGCAGCGGCGAGCTATCGGTCACGACGATCTCGGTGAGCTGCTGGCCCTCGGCCGAACGCGGGTGTTCCTCCCTGACCGGATGCGTCTCGTCGTCCACGCTGTGCAGCTTGGCGCCGAGCGCTTGTTCGTATTCCTTCAGGTTCTCCGGCGTGTCGCGCAGCCGCAGCTTGTCGCCGGTGCGCAGTTCGACAGTAGGGAGCCTGGCGACGCGCAGGCCGTGCCCGCGCTCGATGCTCAGGATCTGGATCTTGCCGCCGGTGGTCCTGCGCACGTCCGCCAATGACTTGCCGGCGGCCGCGCTGTCCTCGGTGATGTACAGAAGCGCCTCGAAAATGCGCGGCGAGGTGTCCTTCAGGGGCGGGGTGCGGTCGGGCAGCAGCCGCGGGACGACCAGCCACAGATAGGCAATCCCGAGCGAGCCGGCGATCGCCGCGGGCAGCACGAAATCGAACATCTCGAACCGCCGCATGCCGAGATCCGCGGCGACACCGACTACCAGCAGGTTGGTCGAGGTTCCGATGGTGGTGGCCATGCCGCCGATCAGCGTCGCGAAGCCCATCGGGATGAGCACCGAGGAGGCCCGCGCCGCGCCGCTTAGCGAGAGGCGGACCAGCATCGGCAGCAGCAACACGACGATGGGCGTGTTGTTGACGAATGCGCTCATGATGGCGGCGGCGACAAGCGTAAGCAGCAGCGAGAGCGTGGGGCTCGCGGTCCACGCGGGCGAGCCCTATCGCGACCGGCTTGAGCGCCCCGGTCGTCTCGAGCGCGTGGCCCATGACCATGAGGCGGCACACTGTGACCAGCGCCTCGTGACCGAAGCCCAGGAAGAATTCGGGCGCGCGCAATGCGATGCCGGCCCGCTCATACGGAAAGAGCTGGAACGCGAGCACCAGCACGGCAAGGATGATCAGGCACGCGGATTCCAGAGGGATGCGCTCGCGCGCAAAGAGCACGAGCGCGACGACCACGAGGGCCATCACTGCGAGCGCGTGTACATCGGGTAGCGGCGGCAGCATTTCAGTCTTTGGTGGAGATCCCGCCCGTGCAAGAGCCGGCCTGTCCGGATTCGTGGCCCGCTGTCATTTTCGGCGCCTGCCGCGGCAGGCGACCGGGACCTGATCCTTATTGCACTAGAGGGCGCACTTCTCGGGAGCGGGCCCGGACGTTAGAATCCGCCCTGTATGGGACACCGGCTCACCAAGATCTACACGCGCACCGGAGATGCCGGAACGACCGGGCTCGCCGACGGCGAGCGCGTGGCGAAGGATGCGGCGCGCATCGAGGCGATCGGTGCTGTGGACGAGCTGAACAGCGTGGTCGGCGTGCTTGCCGCCGAGGCGCTGCCGGAGGACATGCAGGCGTGTCTCACCGGAGTGCAGCACGATCTCTTCGACCTCGGCGGCGAGCTGAGCATACCCGGCCACGCCATCATGACCGAGTCGCACGTGACGAGGCTCGAGCGGCTGCTCGACGGCTTCAATGCCGGCCTGCCGCCGCTGAAGGAGTTCGTCCTGCCGGGCGGCTCGCGGGCGGCCAGCCTCGCTCACGTCGCGCGCGCCGTATGCCGCCGCGCCGAGCGGCGAGTGGTGACGCTCGCCCGCGCCGAGCAGGCACCCCCCTTCGCGATGCGGTATCTGAACCGCCTCTCGGACCTGCTGTTCGTTCTGGCCCGTGCGCTCAACCGCCGCGCGGGGCGCGGCGACGTGCTGTGGGAGCAGGGGAAAAACCGGTGACCGGTCACGACTGGCGAGTGACGGCTGACGGCTGGCGAATGACGAGTGACGACTGACGGCTGACGAATGTTCGACGAAATTGCGCGTAGGAAGGAATCCCACATGAAACCATTGATCGTGTTGGCGGCGCTGGCGCTGGCGGCCTCCCCGGCGCTCGCGCAGAAGAAGCCGTGCGAGGAGCTGAAGGCCGAGATCGAGGCGAAGCTCAAGGAGAGGGGCGTGAAGGCCTACACCCTGGAGATCGTCCCCAACGACAAGGTGGGCGAGGCCAAGGTCGTCGGCAGCTGCGACGGCGGGACGAAGAAGATCACCTACAAACGCGGTTAAACTGGACGCGAAGCGCCGGTTTAACTCCGCGCGTTGGAGCGGACGAGGAATCGCCGCTCAACGCGCGGGATTTCAGTCGAGCACACGCGGCTCGCGAAACGCTGTAATCCACCACGACATCCCGCGCGAGCACCAGCCCATGCACCAGGCGCGTGATCCCGCCCGTGGAGTTCACCCGGATTTGGGAGAGCATCCGCAACCTGCGGTTTTTGCTGCATATCCAACCCCCAAATTTTGGACGTGAATTCTTATGGAACCTCCCCCTCTAACGCCTTCATTCCCTTGAACGATGACAACCCCGCGCGCGCAATGCCGATTTACAAACCAGCTTTTAGGCCACCTACTTCACGTTCGGCGTCGCGATGAGGTCGCCAGTGGCGAGGAAGCCGAAGACAATTGATGTGCAGGAATACTACGACACGCTTCGGGGAGAGTTTTCTTCTCAAAGCAAAGCGTAGTTCCGTTTTTCAACATTTGGGAGAGCGTGGACGGAATGAGGAGCAACGTGTACGAAACTTTCTGTGGCAGGTACTACCCCGGCGTTTCTCTGTTGGATCGGGGGTGGTTGTCTCATCAAACAAGGCACTGGGGGCCAGTTCGCATATGGACGTGGTCATCTACGATGAATTCGACAACGCACCACTTCATCGGGAATTGGCCTCAAATGTGTATCCAGTAGAGATGGTGTACGCGACTGTTGAAGTAAAGCGCCTCCTCGAAAAGAAGAACCTCGCAAAGATACTTTCCGACATTCAGAAAATCCGCGTGCTTGCGGCCGAACGATGGTATGCCGCCTACGCTGCAGTACCAAGAGATGCGACTGAGTCCGGGCAGAGCATCACGGGACAGATTCAGTTTCAGCTCCCAAGGCCACTGCCGCGCTCGTACCTGGTTGCTATCCGGCAGAAGGGATGGGCCGATATAGGCGCTTTCACGAGCGACCTTGCCGATGCGCTAGAGGCTAACCCGACTCATATTCACGGCGCCGTAATTCTCGAGTCTGACTGGTACGTGACGCTGAAACCATGCTCGACGCCGCGTACCGGGCTCAAGGCGAAGATAGAAAACTCGCTGCTGCGGTTCGTAAACGACCTCCTGCCTGCAATCGCGAGCATGCCGATGTATCAAATGTCCTTTGATCGGTACCTCAATGCGGCGACGCCGAACCAACCCTTGCAGCGGACGCGCCGCAAGCGGCGCGCCCCTGAAGGGTGACGTTAAGTTTTTCGATCGCCGAATTCCTCGGCGTCTCTGGAGTTCAATTATCGTTCTTGTTTTTCTTGGCGCGCTTGGCGTCTTGGCGGTTCATTTTCGTTTTTTCCTTCGTGTCCTTGGTGTCCTTCGTGGTTCAAGATTTGCGGTTTTTTCTCACCTGCTCGAGGTGCGCGCACACCGCGCGCGCGCCTTCCAGGATGCGCGGCGTGGAGCGCTGCAGGTGGTCGGGATTGACGTGCAGCGCGGGCACGCCGCGCAGCGCCGCGAGCGGGCCTTCGGCCCAGCGCCGGGCGAACGCCCCGGCATCGTCCGCGCCGGCCCCGCCGAGAGCGACCTCGGGCCGTGCGGCAGCGAGCGCTTCGAGGGATATCGTCGGTGTGAGCACCGCGGCGCGGGCAAATACGTTCTCTCCGCCGCAGATCTCGATCACGCCGCTGATGATGTGCGCGCCGTTCACCGTGATGAGCGGGCGGTGCCAGACTTCGTAGAACACGCGCACCCCGGGCCGCGCGCCGTAGCGCGCGCGCAGCGCCCGCATCTCGTTTTCGAACGCGGCCGCGGCGCGCTCCGCGGTGGCCCCGGTGCCTGCGAGCGCGCCGATGGCGCGCAACACGCGCGGGATATCGGGCAGGCGCGCAGGCTCGGTTACGAACACCGCGTAGCCGAGCCGACCGAGCCGCTCGAGGTCCCCCGCCTGGTTGCCCGTCCTCCATCCCAGGATCAGCCCGGGCTTGAGCGCGATGATGCGCTCGAGGTCAACGCGCGCCGCGTCTCCGATCTGGGCGATTGTCCCGGCCTGCGGCGGATGATCGCTGAAACGCGCCACGCCCACGAGCCGGTCGCCTGCTCCGGCGGCGAACGCGAGCTCGGCAAGATGCGGGGCCAGCGCCACGATCCGCCGTGCCGGCGCCGATAGCCGCACGAGGACGCCCCGGTCGTCGGCCAGCTCGATGCCTGCCGCCGCGGCCGGAACCGCAAGGAGCAGGAACAGGAACGCCGCCGGAAGGCGTAGTGTGCGCGCGTCGAGCAATGTCAGTAATCGGACAGCCGGCCGGTTTCGCGCGACGGGCGGAACCGCACGCCTGCCCGATCACCCGGTGCCCCGGCCGCTTTTCACTTGTCCATGTACTGAAGCAGCCGGGCGCTCGTCTGGCGCAGCCGCGACGAGAGCATGCTCACCAGCTTGACCAGTATCTTGGCACCGAGGCTGGGATGGTCGAGGATGATCTTGGCCATGTCATCGCGATGCAGGACCGCGAAGGTGGCGGCATCGGTCGCGATGCAGGACGCGAAGCGCGGCTCGCCGTCGATCATGGACATCTCGCCCAGCGTCATTCCGGGCCCGGCCGTTGTCATGTGTTGCTGGCCGCGGTTCGTGCTCTTCTTCAGGATGTCCACGTGGCCCTCGATCAGCAGCAGCATGAAATCGCCGCCGCCGCCTTCCCGGATGATGATCTCGCCGGGCTGGGCACGATAGACGTCCATGTAGCCGGAAAGGATCGAAATGTCCTCGCGCGAGAACTCGGCAAAAAACGTTGACCGCCCGACCAGGCCGAAAATCTCGTCCGCAATCGCCGTGCCCTTGCCCACGCGCTCCAGGCTCTGCAGACTGCCGCGGCTGGAAACGCTTTCGACTTCGCCTTGCGCCATTTCGCCGTCCCGCCCTCCCCGATGCGGCTTGCGACTTGCGAGACTATATAACAGCAGTCGTAGCGGCGGCTACAGGACTGTACCGATCGCTTCCGGTTTGCGCCCGTCGCGATCCGCTCGCGCCCGGGCGCGCTACTCGCGTTCCGCCTTGATCCGCCGCCTGCGCACGGCGTCGGCCAGTGCCTCGAGCAGCTTCTCGCTGTCCTCCCACCCGAGGCATCCGTCGGTGATGCTCATGCCGTAGACCAGGTCCTTGCCCGGAACCAGGTCCTGCCGGCCAGCCTTGAGGTGGCTCTCGGCCATCGCGCCGAAGATGCGCTCCTCGCCGCCCCGGATCTGGGCCGCGAGGTCCCGCGCCACGTCCAGCTGCTTCTCGGGCTGCTTGCTGCTGTTGCCGTGGCTGCAGTCGATCATGAGCCGAGCCGGTATGCCGGCCTCGGCCAGGGCCTTCCCCGCGGCGTCCACGCTCGCCGCGTCGTAGTTCGGCTTCACTCCGCCGCGCAGGATGATGTGGCAGTCCTCGTTCCCGGCGGTCGAGACGATCGCGGTGTGCCCGCCCTTGGTCACGGAGAGGAAGTGGTGCGGCGCCTGCGCGGCGCGGATCGCGTCCACCGCGATCCTGATATTGCCGTCGGTCCCGTTCTTGAATCCGACGGGACACGACAACCCCGAGGCGAGCTCGCGATGGATCTGGCTCTCGGTGGTGCGCGCGCCGATCGCTCCCCAGGAGACCAGATCGGCGATGTACTGGGGGGTCATCACGTCGAGAAACTCGCACCCGACCGGCATGCCCAGCGCGTTGAGATCGAGCAACAGGTGGCGCGCGATGCGCAGCCCTTCGTTGATGCGGAAGCTGCCGTCCAGATTGGGGTCGTTGATGAGCCCCTTCCAGCCCACCGTGGTGCGCGGCTTCTCGAAGTAGACGCGCATCACCACCAGAAGATCCTGCGCCACGCGTTCTTTCGCCGCCTTCAGCTTGCCCGCGTACTCCTTGGCCGCGGCAACGTCGTGGATCGAGCACGGTCCCATGATGACCAGCAACCGGTCGTCAGCCCCATGCAGGATGCGGTGGATCGCCTGGCGCGTCTCGAATGTGGTCTTGGCGGCCGGCTCGGAGATCGGAAACTCGCGCAGCACGTACGAGGGCGGCACGAGTTCCTTGATCTCCTTGATCCGGACGTCATCGGTACGGAATTGCATGAGAACCTAATCCAAATAAATCAATGCATTATACAGAATCAGTGAGCGGTAAGCAGTGAGAGGTGAGCGGTGAAAGGCCGAGCGGGTGCGGGTGGCGGCCGTGCGTCTTCCTGGCTGACCGCTTGCCGCTTACCGCTCACGGACTCTTCAGACGGTGCCGCCGACCGTGAGCCCGTCGATGCGCAGCGTGGGCTGGCCCACGCCGACCGGCACGCTCTGGCCTTCCTTGCCGCAGGTGCCGATGCCGGGATCGAGAGCCATGTCGTTGCCGATCATGGTGACGCGCGTAAGCACGTCGGGACCGTTGCCGATCAGCGTCGCGCCCTTCACCGGGGAGCCCAGCTTGCCGTCCTCGATGAGATAGGCCTCGGAGGCGGAAAAGACGAACTTCCCGCTGGTGATGTCCACCTGCCCGCCGCCAAAGTTCACCGCGTAGAGGCCCTTCTTCACCGACGCGATGATCTCCTGCGGCGCCTTGTCGCCGTCCAGCATGTAAGTGTTCGTCATGCGCGGCATGGGTACGTGCGCGAACGATTCGCGCCGCCCGTTTCCGGTGCGCGCCACGCCCATGAGCCGCGCGTTCAGGCCGTCCTGCAGATATCCCTTGAGCACGCCGTTCTCGATCAGCACGTTGCACTGCGTCGGGTGGCCTTCGTCGTCGATGTTGAGCGATCCGCGCCGGCGCGCAATCGTCCCGTCGTCGACCACGGTGACGCCCGGCGCGGCGACGCGCTCGCCGATGCGCCCGCTGAAGGCGGAAGTACCCTTGCGGTTGAAGTCGCCCTCGAGCCCGTGGCCGATCGCCTCGTGCAGGAGCACGCCCGGCCAGCCCGGACCCAGAACGACCGTCATGGTGCCGGCCGGAGCGGGGCCTGCCTCGAGGTTGACGAGCGCCTGATCCACCGCCTTGCGGGCATAGTCGCGCAGCAACTCCTCGGTAAAGTATCCGTAATCGAGGCGCCCCCCGCCGCCGCTCGACCCCTGCTCGCGCCGGCCCCCGTCCTCGACGATCACCTGGAGCGACAACCGCACGAGCGGGCGCACATCGGCCGCGAGCACGCCGTCCGAGCGCGCGACGAGCACCACTTCATATTCCCCTCCCAGAAACGCCATCACCTGCGTGATGCGGGGATCGAGTTCCCGCGCGTGACGCTCGAGGCGCTCGAGCAGCGCGACCTTGTTCCCGTCGGCGAAGCTCGCCACCGGATCGTGCGGCAGGTACAGGTTGTGACCCGCGCTGCGCCGCGCGACCTGCGTGCGCGCCGCCTGCCCCTGGCGCGCGATGGCGCGCGTGGCATGCGCGGCCTGCTCGAGCGCGGCGATACTGATGTCGTCGGAATAGGCAAACGCGGTCTTCTCGCCGCTCACGGCGCGCACGCCCACGCCCTGGTCGATGTTGAAGCTGCCGGACTTGACGATGCCCTCCTCGAGGCTCCAGCTCTCGCTGCGCGTGTACTGGAAGTAGAGGTCTGCGTAATCCACGCGGTGCGACAGGATCTGCCCGAACACGTTCTCGATCCGGTTCGCGTCGAGCGCGTACGGCGCGAGCAGCACCTCGTTCGCCGTCGTGAACGAGGTTCCAGGTTCCAGGTTCAAAGTTCCATGTTCAACGTTGCTGCTCATGGAGTCACCAATGTCAATGCATCGCTCATCAATACAACTAGCGTCGCCCAACCGTTGTTTCAGCCCGGAACCTTGAACTTGGAACCTTGAACTTGGAACCTTGAACTTGGAACCTCGAACTTGGAACCTTGAACTCGGACCCTAGCACCGGTGCAGGGTCCGGTGCGTGAGCGCCGGCAGGCTCCGGCGCACCTTCGCCATGCGCGCAAGATCCATGTCGGCGACCACCACGCCGGGCCCGCTCGGTATGCGCTCGAGCACGATTCCCCACGGGTCGACCGCCATCGTGTCGCCATTGGTCTCGCGGCCGTTCTCGTGCTTGCCGCCCTGCGCCGGCGCGAGCACGTAGCACAGGTTTTCGATGGCGCGGGCGCGTAACAGCGTCTCCCAGTGCGCCCTGCCGGTGGTCGCGGTGAACGACGAGGGCACGAGGATCAAGTCCACCTCGCCCATCGAGCGGTAGAGCTCCGGAAAGCGCAGGTCGTAGCAGATCGAAAGCCCGAGCCGCCCGCACGGCGAGTCCACCGTCACGACCTCGCCGCCCGGCTCGATGGTCCTGTCCTCGGCGTAGCGTTCCTTCTCGGTCTCGAAGCTGAACAGATGGATCTTGTCGTAGCGCGCGACGAGCTTTCCCTCGTCGTCGTACACGAGGCAACTGTTGCGCACTTTCTCGGGCGCGGAGCACTCCAGGGGCACCGACCCGCCCACCAGCCAGACCTTGAGCTCGCGGGCGGTCGCCGCGAGGAAATCCTGGATCGGGCCCTTGCCCGGCGCCTCGCGCGCCGCGACCTTGTCTCGCTCGCGCATGCCCATGATGCCGAAATACTCCGGCAGAGCCACCAGCCTGGCGCCCCGCGCCACGGCTTCCCCGATCAGGCGGCGGGCCTCGATCAGGTTACGCTCGACGGCAGGGGTGGACACCATCTGCACCGCGGCGACACGGATCGTCCCGTCCGCCGGTGTCCCGGTCCCGCGTTGCGATGGCTTGGATTCCGTTGGCATGTTCACGGCACGCTCACCACTTCAATGTTGATCGGATCGGCGGACTTCAGACCGCCACGCAGCGCGATCCGCTCCTTTTCGACCGCTAGCGCGATCAGCCAGGCAAGCAGCTCTTCGGCCTGCAGCAATCCATCCTGGGTAGCCGCGTGATGAATGACGATGCGCGCCGAAGGTTGCGCCAGGTACGCGTGCACGGCCTTCCGGATCACGGGCTGCTCCAGTACCGCGCGCCCGCTGCGCGGCCTGTCCCACAACTCGGGTGGCACCGTCATGGCCTGCGCCCCGGCACCCGCCGCAATGCCGATGAGCACCGCGCCTGAAACCCATCTTAGCATCATTGCGCTTTCCCGGCCTCCGGCCCCGGCGCAGGGCGCTCCACTCGCGCGACGTTGGGTTCGGACCAGGTGCCGGTGACGCTGTATTCGTAGGAAGCGATCTGGTTGAGCGGGTCCTTGAGCATTTTCTGGGCGAGGTAGGCCGCGACGCCCGCGATCGGCCCGCCGATCAGCGCGCCCGCGATCGAAACCGTGTCGCTGATATGGGGAATGACGAGCACGTGCAGCTTCTGCGTTTCCCTCGCGAGGTCCACATCCCCGTTCATCGCCACCCGCGCCGAGGGGCCCTGGATGCGGAAATTCTCGCTGGAGGCGACACCGCGCTGGATCTTGATCGCACCGACGATCTCGTCGAAGGCGAAGCCGTCGCTGAAGACGTCGCGGAAATCGAGCGTGATCCGGCGCGGCAGCGCCTGCAGGCTCAGAATTCCGAGCAGCTTGCCGATGCCCGGCTCGAGCTTCACGAACTGCCCCTTGGCGGCATCCAGCAACAGGCTGCCCGAGAGCGTCGGGTAATCGAAGTCATACGGCGCGCCTGCCCAGGACAAGGAGCCTTCGAGCTTGGCGGTGCCGCGCCGCACGCCCTCGGGATAGCCCAGACGGGCAAGCAGTTTCCCGATGTCCGTCGTCTCCAGGCGCAGGCTCACCTGCGTGCGCGGCTGCGCGAGCCATACTTGCCACAGGCCCTCGAGGGAGAGCGTGCCGTCCGCGTTCATGATGCGCAGCCGTTCGATGCGCCAGTCGCGCCCTTCGGGCGTGGCGTTGAGCTCGAGCCGGCCGAGTTGCCTGTTGTTCCGGACGAACTGCTCGGCCACGATGTCGAGCGCCGGCAGCTCGAACTCCTTTGCGGTCCGCGCGGCGACCGGAGCCGCCGGAGCTGTTTCGGCAGGCATGACGAGCGTTTTCATGCGCGCAGTGAGCCTGCCGCGTCCCTGCGGCTGCCAACCGACGCTGCCTTCAAGCCCCTTTCCGGAGAGATTTCCGCGCCACTGTCCGCCCTGCAGCGTGGCGTTGACCGCAAGATCGTTGATGCGCCGGCCGAACGCATTGAGCGTGCCGACATTGATGTCCACGCCTCCCCACTCGATCGGCGCAACCCCGCCCGTGTCGCGCAGCAGCCCGATCCAGCGGTCGAGGTCCAGTGTCTTCACCGTTCCGCTCACCCACACGCCGCTGCGCTCGGGTTCGGCCGCGGCGCCGCCGAAGCGCACCGTGCCGCGCGGGATCACGACGCGCTCGCCCTCGGTGCGCCGCGCAAGCTGCATGCCCACGATCTCGCCGACCGTAAGGCTCAGCCGGTCCTGGCCCGGCGCAACCGAGCGGCGCTCGAATCGCAGCGGCAGCGCCTCCGCCGCCGCCTTGACGAGCGGCCCCGGAAGATCGGCCGCGAGACCCTGCAGGCTGGATTCGACGACCACGTCGTTGACGCGTCCGCGCACGCTGTAGACGGCGCGCCAGTCAGTGGCTCCGCGCAAATGCTGGAGCCAGACCGGGACTGCGCCGGCCCGGCGCGCGTTGTCGGCGTTGAGGCGTCCCTGGACCGTCACGCGTATCGCCCCGTCGCCCGGCGTGGCGGCTGATATCGTCACCGGGCCGCCCAGCAGAACGCCGGTCACTTTTTGCGTGCGCACCGAGGATTCCGTGAACTCGACTCGGCCGCTGGCCTGCTCGAGCGGCGGCATGTCTGCGCCAGCCACCACCGTGTTGTTGGCGAACTCGTAGGCGCCGGCGACGACGCTCTTCTCGGTTGCGCGCAACGGTATTTCCAGCTTCAAACCGAGCTTGCCCGTGCCCTGGGCGCGCCATCCCTCGCTGAAGCGGTCAATCATGCCGAGTACCGGGCTCTTCTCGATGAAGGTAAGGAACTCCCCGGTCGGGCCTTCGGCCTCGCCGGTGACCTGCAGCGTTTCGCGGGCAGCGGTAAGGTCCGGGATCGCGGCATGCACCCGCGCGAGCCGCGCGCCCAGGATCGTGCCCTCGCGCGCGTGGATGTCCATGCGCTTGCCGCGGAAGACGGCCTCGCCAGCGATGTTCTCGATCCGCGGCCAGCCCGTGGCGTAATCGAGCGTGCCGCCGGTCACCTTGGCCGCCACGTGAAACACGCCGCTCTTGCCGTCCGCGAACGGGAAATCGTCCAGATTGCCCTTGAGGCGCAGCGTGACGTCGGTCGATTGGCCCGCGAGCAGCGATGTGTCGAGCCAGTCGCGCACCGCCTTGTCCACCACGAGCGGCATGTAGCGCCCGACCTGGCGCCCGTCGGCGCGGGTGAAGCTTCCGGTGAGGTCGATGTGGCCGCGCCCCCCTTTGACCGTACGGTAATTGCCGAACACCGTCCCGGCGAGATGGGGGTTGGAGAACGCTACGTTGTTGAACCTCCACTCGATCCCCGCCCCGTCCCGCAACCAGCCGACGTGCGCGGTGAGCGCATCGAGCTCGAGCGTCTCGCGCAGAACGAGCGGCAGGTGGGCCGTCGGCTTCTGCGCGTTCAGATACAGCGTTCCTCCGCGTTCATTGCCGTCCACGTTGCCGCTCAATCCGCTGAAGCCCGGTATCCTGTCCATGCGGTTGAGCGCGAGAGCGTGGAACCGCCCCCGGACGCTGTAGCGCTCCGGCTCGCGCCACTCCCCGTCCCAGCGCACCACGACATCGAAGAGGCTGCCTTTGGGCGAGAGGGCGGCGAGCTGCTTGCGAACCTCCTGCCCCAGCGGCAGGTGGTCGGCAAGCGCGACGAGCGGGGCGAGCTCGAGCGCATTGGTGTTCAGCTCCCCTCGCGCGGGCTTGCGCGCGTCGGCGGCGACGAGGCGCAGCAGGAAATCCGCCGGCGGAAGCTTCAGGCCGCCGGCAGTGGTGAGCCCGAGCTTGGAAGCCGTCAACTCGAAGGTCGGGCCGGACCTTTTCCAGCCGATGCGCCCGGCGAGCTCGGTAAGATCGAGCTCGGGGAGATCCTTTGCGAGCCGCGCCCGCACGTCGGCGAGCCGCACGTCGGCAATGAGGCTCACGACCTTTTGCTTGCCGAACGTGAGCCACGTGCGCAGCGCGCCCGCCCCGCGAGGAAACTCGATCGGGAACGGAACCCACGTGCGCCATGCCGCGATGTCGGCGTAATCGAGCTGCACGAAGAGCGTGCCGTTCCAGCCCGCGAGCGAGCGGATGGATTCGCCCGTGAAGTCGCCGCGCACGTCGAGCGGGGCCGCGAGCTCGCGCGGCGGCACGGCGCGCAAACCAAACCGGTGCTGACCGCCGCGGCTCTGGATGCGCAGATGCACGTTTTTCAGCTCGAGCCGGGGCGCGGCGCGCAGCTCGTCGTTCCAGACGATCGTGGCATCGTGCACCTCGATGTCGCGCTGGCGCAGCAGCCAATCGGCGAAGCCGCCGCCATCGGTCTCGCCGGTCACCTCGATACCCGCCACCGAGATCGCGCCGCGCGCGTCGCGCCGGATGCCGAGGATGGGCTGGTAAATGTCTATCGCGTGGAATCGCAGCGCGAGCACGGGCAGCGACAGCCACGACAAGGTCTGGTCTATGCGCGGGAACTCGAGGACGGGGCGGCCCGCCGCGTCGAGCACGGTGACCCGCTCGAGCATCAATTGCGGGCGCAGCCCGTCCCAGTTGGCGTAAATCCTGCCGATCTGGACCTTCTGCTGGGCCCGCTGGCTTACGACGCGCGCGATGTCCTCGCGATAATTCTCGATATTCGGCAGGATCCAGTAGCGCAGCGTGAGCAGCATCGCCGCGAACGCGAAGCCGACCGCCAGCACGCTCCAGGTGAGCACGCGGTAGACCCAGAGCGAGCTCACGCGCAGCCAACCGATTCTTCCGGAGAGCACCCCGCTTTGCCTGAAATTTAAAAAAATGCGATATTGAGTCAAGGATTTACGTATTCTACTCTCAATCCCTCATGGAATCCCATAACGCGAGGCTGCCGCCGAGCGCCGACGACGCGCTTGCGCGCGCGACGCGGCTCAGCCGCTACGCGCGCCGGCTGCTCGCCGCCGATCCCCGGCTGGCCGTGGCGGCCGGTATCGAGCTCCCGTTCAGCGCCGAGGAAATGCGCTCGGGGCTCGCACCGGAGCCCCCGAGCAGCGAGGATGCGCTCAAGCGGGCGCTGCGGGTGCTGCGCCAGCGGGTCATGCTGCGCACGCTCGCGCGCGACCTCGCCGGCATCGCCCCGCTGTCCGAGGTCGTCGCGACCACTACTGCGCTCGCCGAGATGGCGATCGGCTACGCGCTCGGGCGGCTCGACGCGTGGCTCGCCGCGCAGCACGGCAAGCCCCTCGGAGCAAACAGCGGGAAGGTGCAGCAATTGCACGTAGTGGGCATGGGCAAGCTGGGCGGGGCGGAGCTCAACGTCTCTTCCGACATCGATCTCATCTTCGTCTATCCCGAGGACGGGAACACCGGCGGAGAGCATCCGATCAGCAATCACGAATATTTCACGCGACTCGGCCGCCAACTCATCGGCGCCCTTTCGGAAATCACCGCGGATGGGCACGTCTTTCGCGTGGACATGCGGCTGCGGCCCTACGGCGACGGCGGCCCGCTCACGGCGAGCTTCGACATGCTCGAGGAGTATTTCGTCACGCAGGCGAGGGAGTGGGAGCGCTATGCGTGGATCAAGGCACGCGTGCTCACCGGAGACCGCGCGCCCGAGCTGATGGAGCTTGTGCGCCCGTTCGTCTATCGCCGCCACCTGGACTACAACGCGCTCGGGTCGCTGCGCGATCTGCACCGGCAGATCCGGCGGGAGGTCACGCGCCGCGACATCGCCGACAACGTCAAGCTCGGGCCCGGCGGCATCCGCGAGATCGAATTCATCGTCCAGGTGTTCCAGTTGATCCGCGGCGGCCGTGACGCGGCTCTGCGTCGCCAGCCGACGCTCGCGGTGCTGCCCCTGCTCGGGGAGCGCAACCTGCTCCCGCAGGATGCGGTGCGCCAGCTCGAGGACGCGTACGCGTTTCTGCGCAATCTCGAGCACCGCCTGCAGTACCTCGATGACCAGCAGACGCACGTTCCTCCGGCCTCCGCCGACGACCGGGCGCTCCTGGCGGAGGCGATGGGGCACGCCGATTACGCGTCGCTCGGCACCGAGTTCGAGCGCCACCGCAGCCGCGTGACGCGCCATTTCGAGCAGATCTTCGCCGCCGCCCCCGGCGGCGAGCACGCGCTCACCTGTATTTGGCAGGAAGCAGGCGATACCGAACGAGCGCTCGACGAGTTCGCCGCGCTCGGATTCCGTGACCCGCAGTCGCTCGGGCAGCGTCTGAAAAGCCTGCGTGGGAGCGGCCGCTACCGCGGGCTTCCCGCGACGAGCCAGGCGCGGCTCGACCAGCTGGTGCCGCTGGCGATCGAGACGGCAGCGGCGGAGAGCAGCCCGGACGCTACGCTCGAGCGCATACTCGATCTGCTCGAATCGATCAGCGGGCGCGCCGCCTATCTTGCGCTGCTCGTGGAATATCCGCAGACGCTCGCGCGGCTCGCGGCCATGATGAGCGCGAGCCCCTGGGTGGCGCAGTATCTGACGCGCCATCCGATCCTGCTCGACGAGCTGCTCGACACGCGCTCCCTCTACGCGGCACCAAACTGGGACGCCGCCCGCAGCGAGCTGCGCGCGCACCTCGACGAGGCCGCGGAGGACACCGAGAAGCAGATGGACCTGCTCCGGCATTTCCAGCACAGTCAGACGATCCGGCTCGTCGCACAGGATCTGGCGGGCGAGCTCCCGCTGGAGACATTGAGCGACCACCTGAGCGATCTCGCGTGCGTGATCCTGGGCGAGGTTCTGCGTTTGACATGGGGATTGCTCCGAAACGTGCAGGCGCGCCGGCCACGCTTCGCGGTGATCGGCTACGGCAAGCTCGGCGGCAAGGAGCTCGGCTACGCCACCGACCTCGATCTCGTCTTCCTCTACGACGACCCCGCACCGGAGGCATCCGTGACCTACGCCCGCTTCGCCCAGCGCATCAATACGTGGCTCACGAGCCTCACGCCGGCCGGCGTGCTCTACGACACCGATCTGCGGCTGCGCCCGGATGGGGCAGGCGGGCTATTGGTGAGTCCGCTCGAGACCTTCCGCGCCTACCAGCTCTCCAAAGCGTGGGTCTGGGAGCACCAGGCGCTCACCCGCGCCCGCTTCGTCGCCGGGGATCCGGACATCGGGCGCGAATTCGAAACCTTGCGGGTGGCGATCCTGCGCCAGCGGCGCGAACTCGAAGCGTTGCGCCGCGAGATCGTCGAGATGCGCCAGAAGATGCACGACGCGCATCCCAACCCGACCGAGCTCTTCGACCTCAAGCACGACCCCGGCGGCATCGTGGACGTGGAGTTCATCGTCCAGTACCTGGTCCTCGGGCACGCGCATGCGCACCCCGAGCTCACCGGAAACATCGGCAACATCGCCCTGCTCAAGCTCGCCGGAGAAATCGGCCTGATCCCGGCCGCACTGGCGCAGAACGTGCGCGATGCCTACCGCGAATTCCGCCGCAGGCAGCACATGCTGCGGCTCGCCGGGAACCGGTACGCGCGGGCCGCGCGCGATGAGACGGACGCCCTCGTACAGCCGGTGGTGGCCCTGTGGGAGCGGGTGCTCGGAAACCGGCGGCCCTGATCACGCCCGTCGGGACCAGCACACCCTGCCGGACCCGGTCGCCCGCGTTCCGGAGAAAGCCGGATATCAGGTCGCCGCGCGCGGGACGGCGGTGGCCGATGCCGCCGCTTTGCGGCCCGTCAGGCGATACACGGTCATCTCGCCCTTGCCCTTGACCCGGATCGTCTCCGGGCCTTCGAATTCGTAGCGGTCACGCACGCGCCGGTAGGTCGCGGCGTCCAGCAGGATCACGTTCGCACCCGCCTCGGCCGTGACCCGGCTCGCGATGTTTACAGTGTCGCCCCACAGGTCGTAGATGAACTTCTTCATCCCGATCACGCCCGCGACGACCGGACCGGTGCCGATGCCGATGTGCAGCTGCAGCCGCGCCTTGCGCAGCCCGGACAGCGTGTTCATGTAGTCGCGCATCTCGATCGCCATCCCGCACATCGCCTCGCTGTAGCCGCCGGCAACCTCGCCGTCGAAATTGGAGCGGTGATGCTCGTCGAGCCCCCCGGCCACCATGTACGCGTCCCCGATGGTCTTGATCTTCTCCAGGCCGTACTTTTCGGCAGGCTGGTCGAAGTGCGAGAACACCTCGTTCAGCAGGTTCACGACGAACGTGGGCGGCATCTCCTCGGCGAGCCGCGTGAAATCGATGATGTCGGCGAACATCACGGTGACGTCGGCGAAGCCGTCGGCGATCGTGCTGTGGTCCTCCTTGAGGCGCTCGGCGATCGGGCCGGGCAGGATGTTGAGCAGCAGCCGCTCGGACTTTTCCTGCTCCTCCTTGAGCAGATGGAACGACTGGTCGAGGCGCACTTGCAGCTTGTCGCGCTGGCGCACGAAGTAGCTGATCAGCAGATAGACGATGGTGGACATCGCCGCGAAATTCAGCGCGAAGAACACCGCGATGCTCTGGAAGGTGACGCCGGCTTCCACGCCCTCGGTGAGGTAGTAGTCGAAGAAGCCGGACACCGCCGTCATGACGATATAGGCGAAGAACCACGGCAGCGATTCGCGCGGCCCCTGGAAGATCATCACGCCGAGCGGGGCGAGCAGCGCCCAGAGCATCACGCCCGAGGAGCTCACGTAGCTGCCGATGCTCCACTGCATGATGAAGGGCACGAACAGGAACAGGCTGACCTGGATGAAACGGAACAGCACGAAATTGCGGTTCCACAGGTAGAGGGCCAGCGACCCGCCCGAGAGCCCGAGATAGATCAGCGGCACGTTGGCGGAGAACTTGATCCCCATCGTCCAGTAGATGAGGAGCCACAGCATCGCGGCAAAGCCCATCAGGCCACACGCGAAGATGGCGAGCGTCTTGTTGAGGCGCTCCTGCTCGCTGTCCTGCTCGGTGATGACGCGCTGGCCCAGCTTTTCCAGCCATGCAAGCAGATTGCGCGCCACGAATTCTCCCGGGTATGCCGCCAACGGAGCCGTCATTCTACTCAGGGCCCGGGGAATCCGCCACCATCGGCAAGCGCCTGCGGCCGGTTCCGGATTTCGGGTTCCGCGCTCCGTGTTCCGTGTTCGAACTTCGAACCCTGAACTTCGAACTCTGAACCCCGGGCCTGGCAGGCGCCGCGGGCGACATACGCTAAAATAGCGCCTTCCTTTACTGCTACCCTTAAGGAGCGTGTACATGGCGTCCATGGCGGACCGCGACGGGCACATCTGGTACGACGGCAAGCTCGTGCCCTGGCGCGACGCCACCACCCACGTGCTCACGCACACCCTGCACTACGGCATGGGCGTGTTCGAGGGCATCCGGGCCTACAAGACGCCTGCCGGGACGGCGATCTTCCGGCTGCGCGAGCACACCGAGCGGCTGTTCCGCTCGGCGCACATCAACGGGATGGCGCTGCCCTACGACCGCCAGACGTTGCTCGACGCGCAGAAGGAAGTGGTGCGGGCGAACAAGCTCGAGGCGTGCTACATCCGGCCGATCGCGTTCTACGGCTCCGAGGCGATGGGAATCTCCGCGAAGAACGTGCGGGTGCACGTGGCCATCGCGGCATGGCCGTGGGGTGCGTATCTCGGCACCGAGGCGCTCGAGCGCGGCATCCGCGTGAAGACGTCCTCCTTCGTGCGCCACCACGTCAACGTCACGATGTGCCGCGCGAAGTCGGTCGGCACCTACATGAACTCCATCCTCGCGCACCAGGAAGCGGCGCAGGACGGCTACGATGAGGCGCTGCTGCTCGACGTGGACGGCTTCGTGGCCGAGGGCTCGGGAGAGAATCTCTTCATCGTGCGCAACGGCACTCTCTATGAGCCGGAGCTCACCTCCGCGCTCGAGGGGATCACGCGCGATGCCGTGATCCGCATCGCGCGGGATTTCGGCATCCCTTTCATGGCCAAGCGCATCACGCGCGACGAGGTCTACGTGTCCGACGAGGCGTTCTTCACCGGGACGGCGGCCGAGGTGACCCCGATCCGCGAGCTCGATAACCGTGCCATCGGCAACGGCAAGCGCGGTCCGGTCACCGAGAAGCTGCAGCGGGCGTTCTTCGACTGCGTAACGGGCAAATCGGACCAGTACCGCGATTGGCTCACGCCGGTCGCGGGATGAGCACGACAATGGCGAAGAACGGAGCGAGCAGCATGCGGCATATCGAGGTGACGCCGGGGGACCTGCCGCTGCACTGCCCGACCCCGGCCATGATGCTGTGGAACGCGCATCCGCGGGTGTTCCTGCCCATCGAGAAAACAGGCACGGCGCTCTGTCCGTACTGCGGCACCCAGTTCACGCTCAAAGACGGTCCGCCTGCCGGCGGACACTGAAAGCTTCACCACGAAGGACACAAAGGACACGAAGGAGAGCCGAACGATCACCGGCCTGAATTTAGAACCTTTGTGTCCTTTGTGGTTTAAGAATCTGGTCTTCAGCCTGCGGTCGTGCACAAGATTCTGATCGTAGCGCCGTCGTGGGTTGGCGACATGGTGCTTGCGCAACCCATGTTCAAGCTGCTCCACGCGCGGCGCCCCGGTCTCGCGCTGGATGTCCTGGCGCCGGGATGGACCGCGCCGCTGCTCGAGCGCATGCCCGAAGTGCGGCGGACGATCGCGCACCCGTTCCGTCACGGCGAGCTTGCGCTGGCGCCGAGGCGCGCCCTGGGCCGCGAACTGGCGCGCGAAGGCTACGACCAGGCCGTGGTCCTGCCCAATTCCCTCAAGTCCGCGCTCGTGCCGTTCTTCGCCGGCATCGCGGTGCGGACCGGCTACGTGGGCGAGATGCGGTGGGGGCTGCTGAACGACGCGCGGCGCCTGGACGAGCGGCGGCTGCCTCAGATGGCCGAGCGCTTCGCCGCGCTTGCGCTGCCCCGCGATGAGGCGCTTGCGCGGCCTTTGCCTGCGCCCGCGCTGAACGTCGGCGGAGCGGAGCGGCGCGCCGCGCTCGAGCGGCACGGCCTCGCGCCGCAGCGCCCCGTGGTCGCGCTGTGCCCGGGAGCCGAATATGGCCCCGCCAAGCGCTGGCCCGCGCCCTATTTCGGCCAACTCGCGCAAGACCTCGCGAAAAACGGCTACGAAGTCTGGATCATCGGCTCTCCCAATGACGCGGGCATCGGCGAGGAGATCGCGCGCGCAAGCGCCGGCGCCTGCGCCAACCTGTGCGGCCGCACCACGCTCGCGGAAGCCGTGGCGCTGCTCGCGTCGAGCGCATTGGCGGTCAGCAACGATTCCGGCCTGATGCACGTCGCGGCCGCCCTCGGCAAGCCGGTCGTCGCGCTCTACGGTTCGAGCAGCCCCGCGTTCACGCCTCCGCTCTCCGGGGCCGCGACCATCCTCAAGCTCGACCTGCCGTGCAGTCCGTGCTTCCAGCGCGTATGCCCGCTCGGCCACTTCAACTGCATGATACAGCTGACCCCCGCGCGCGTTCTGGCCGCCGTGCAGTCTGCTAGAATCTGAGCCCCGGCGGTCCCGGAGGAAAGATGACTGACGTGAAGAAGCCGCTCTTCCCCACCCCGCAGGAGGCCGAGGCTGCGTTCTACGAGGCATTCACCAAAGGAGACCTCGACGCCATGATGGCGGTGTGGGCGGATGACGAAGACATCTATTGCGTGCATCCGGGCGGCCCGCGTTTCGCGGGCGTGGAACAGGTGCGCGAGTCATGGCGGAAGATCTTCGCGAACGGGCAGACGCTGCGTTTCCAGCTGCGCGAGCAGCAGCACGTCCAGGGCATGATGCTCTCGGTGCACAGCGTCTACGAGCACATCACCGTCGCGGGCGAGCCGCGCGCGCGCAATCCGGTCGTCGCGACCAACGTCTACATGAGGACCGAGCGCGGCTGGCGCATGGTCGCCCATCACGCCTCCCCCGCTCCCGCGCCCGCTGCGTCCGGCGCCGATCCCGAGCGCCGGCGCGAACCGAAGACGCTGCACTGAAACACCTTGTCGCGGACCGCAACGGCGCCAAGGCGCAAAGATAGCGCAAAGGTTTCGTATATGTCTCGCCTTGCGGTCCTTCGCGTCTTTGTGTCTTTGCGGTTGATTTTCACTGGGCAACTTGTATAGGAAAGCGATGGGCACTACCGATTTTGGAAAACCGGACGTCATCGTCGTCGGCGCAGGCAACGCCGCCTGCTGCGCGGCGCTCGCCGCGCGCGAGACCGGCGCGTCAGTGATCCTGTTGGAGGCGGCGCCGATCGAGGAATGCGGCGGCAACAGCCGCTATACCGCGGGGCTGATGCGCGTGGTGTACAACGGCGTCGAGGACCTGGCGCAGCTCATACCCGATCTCACCGCGGAAGAGAAGAAGACGCACGATTTCGGCGCCTACACCGCCGAGAGCTACTACGACGACATGGGGCGGATCACCCAGTACCGTACGGACCCGGATCTGTGCGAGATCCTCATCTCGCGCAGCTTCGAAACCTTGGTGTGGCTGCGCAAGAAGGGCGTGAAATTCCAGCCGAGCTACGGACGCCAGTCCTACAAGGTGGAGGGGAACCGCTACAAATTCTGGGGCGGACTCGCCGCGGAAACCTGGGGCGGCGGACCCGGACTGATCGACAACGAGCACAAGGCCTGCGAGCGCGAAGGCATCCGGATCTTCTACGAGACCCCGGCGACCGGGCTCGTTACCGACGATGAGGGCCATGTGCTTGGAGTGCGTGCGAGGAACAAGGGCCGGAACGTGGAGATCCGCGCGAAGGCGGTGGTGCTCGCCTGCGGAGGCTTCGAGTCCAATGCCGAGATGCGCGCGCGCTATCTTGGCCCGGGCTGGGACCTCGCCAAGGTGCGCGGCACACGCTACAACACCGGGCTCGGGATCCGGATGGCGCTGGAAGCGGGCGCGCTGGCCTACGGCCACTGGTCGGGCTGCCACGCCGTGGGCTGGGACCTCAACGCGCCGCCCTTCGGCGACCTCGCGGTCGGAGACCAGTTCCAGAAGCACAGCTATCCGTGGGGCATCATGGTGAACGCGCGCGGCGAGCGCTTCGTGGACGAAGGCGCGGACTTCCGCAACTACACCTACGCGAAATACGGCAGAGTCGTCCTCGAGCAGCCGGGCATGCTCGCGTGGCAGATCTTCGACGCGAAGATCATCCCCATGCTGCGCGACGAGTACCGCATCAAGCAGGTGACCAAGGTGAGCGCCGCCACGCTCGAGGAGCTGGTCAAGAAGCTCGAGGGCGTGGACGCGGCGAGCTGCCTGCGCGAAATACGCGAATACAACAAGGCGGTGCGCACCGACATCCCCTTCAACATGGCGGTGAAGGACGGGCGCTGCACGACGGGACTCAGGATCAACAAGTCGAACTGGGCGAACACCATAGACGAGCCGCCGTTCGAGGCGTACGGGGTGACGTGCGGGGTGACCTTCAGCTTCGGCGGGCTCAAGATCACCACCAACGGCGAGGTCGAGGACACCGCGGGCAAGCCCATACCCGGGCTGTATGCCGCCGGCGAGCTGGTGGGAGGCCTCTTCTACCACAACTATCCCGGGGGCACGGGGCTCACCTCCGGCGCCGTGTTCGGGCGGATCGCCGGCACCGGCGCGGCGCGCTACGCCAAGGGCGCGTAGCGCCGTTCCGGGTTCAAGGTTCAAGGTTCAAGGTTCAAGGTTCAAGGTTCAAGGTTCAAGGTTGGAGCGCGTCGCACTTCACGGTTCGAACTTTGAACATTGAACTTTGAACTTTGAACGCAGTTGCCGGTAGAATCCGGCAACACCCGGGAGACAGCGATGAACGCCCCAGCGATCAAGGTCAAGAAGCCGGTCCGCGACCAGGTGGGCCGGGAAGAGTGGGAAACGCGAGTGAACCTCGCGGCGTGCTACCGCCTGATGCACGAGTTCGGCATGGTGGAAATGGTGGCGAACCACATCTCGGCGCGCGTGCCGGGAACCGACAGCGAGTTCCTGATCAACCCCTACGGCATGCTCTACGAGGAGATGACGGCCTCGAGCATGGTGCGGATCGACCTCGAGGGCAACATTCTTTTCAACGCCACCGAATACGGCATCAACAAGGCGGGCTACGTCATCCACAGCGCCATCCACGCCGCCCGGCACGACGTGGACTGCGTGATCCACACCCATACGCTCGCGGGCATGGCGGTCTCGGCGATGAAAGCCGGGCTCATGCCGATTGCGCAGACCTCGATGCGCTGGGCCAAGGGCGTCACCTACCACGACTACGAGGGCATCGCGATCAACCTCGAGGAGCGCGAGCGCCTGGTGCAGGATCTCGGCACGAACGACGCCATGATCCTGCGCAACCACGGGCTCCTTACCTGCGGGGCGAGCATACCGGAGTGCTTCAACAACATGTACCGGCTCGAGCGCGCGTGCCAGCTGCAGGTGATGACGCTCTCGTGCAACACCGAGATCCAGCTCCCGCCGCAGGAGATCGTGGAGCAGAGCTGGAACCTGTTTCAGCCGGGGGTGCGGCGCCGCTTCGGCCTTCTCGAGTGGCCGGCGCTGCTGCGAAAGCTCGACCGCATCGATCCCTCCTACCGCGACTGATCCCGGCGAAGCGTGACGAGTGACGACTGACGGCTGACGCTGTCGCGGCACGAAGACGCGCCCGCGCGCTCGTCGATGCACGACTCACGATTCACGACTCACGCCTTTCGACCCATGCAGCCACCGCTCTGCCAGGGACCGGACCCCGCCCCGCGCAAGCCGCGACACCGCATCCCGAAGGGCGCGACCGATTGCCATTGCCATGTGTTCGAGGACCCGGCGCGCTATCCCCTCGTCGCGCACCGCAGCTACACGCCGCCGTTGTGCACGCTCGATCAGTATCTGCGCGTATGCGAGACGCTCGGCATCGAGCGCACGGTGCAGGTCAACGCCAGCGCATACGGCTACGACAACCGCGTGACGCTCGATGTCATCGCCAGGCTGGGACCGGGCCGGGCGCGCGGCGTAGCGGGTCTCAACCCCGAGGCGGGCGAAACCGAGATCGGGCGGCTGCACGCCGGGGGCATGCGCGGCGTGCGGCTCTCGACCATGGTCAAGGGCTACGGCGGCCCCGAGCTGCTCGAAGCGATGGGGCGAAAAATCGCGGCCTTCGGCTGGCACGTGCAGCTGCACGTCGACCGCAGCGCGGAGCTCGCCGAGCTCGAGGCGCGGCTGCTCAAGCATCCGACGCCGCTCGTCATCGACCACGTCGGACGCGTGCGCGGAGCCGAGGGCGTCAACGCGCCGGGCTTTCGCGCGCTGTTGAATCTCGTGCGCCAGCGCGATGACTGCTGGGTCAAGATCTCGAGCTGGTACCGCCTCTCGGACTCCGGTCCTCCCCGCTATCGCGACATGCAGCCGCTCGTGCAGGCGCTGGTCGCGGCGCGGCCCGAGCGCCTGGTATGGGGCAGCAACTGGCCGCACCCGATCTGGAACGGCCCCATGCCCAACGACGGGAGCCTGCTCGATCTCTTCTGCGACTGGGTGCCCGACGAAGCCGTGCGCAAGCAGGTTCTCGTCGGAAATCCCGCGCGCCTTTACGGCTTCCAGGGAAGCTCTCATCGCTGAGGACGCGGAGGACGCCAAGGAGCGCAGAGGAAAACCAGATTCTTGAAGCACAAAGCACACGAAGGACGCAAAGGAAAACAAGATAGAATGCCGTGTCGTGCCCGAGTCAGGCCGAGATAATGCTCATCGGCGGCCCTCTGCGTCCTCTGCGACCTCTGCGTTGAGAGGTTTGAAGGGGTTTGTTTTCATCAGCGGGCTCTGAATGTCTCCTTACCGCGCCCCTGCGTGGCTCCCGGGAGGGCACGCGCAGACGATCTATCCGGCGCTCGCCGTGCCGCGTCCCCCCGTTAGGTACCGCCGCGAGCGTTGGGATACGCCCGATGGCGATTTCATCGACCTCGACTGGCTCGAAACCGAGGTTCAAGGTTCAAAGTTCAAAGTTCAAGGAGAAGCGCCGCTGGTGGTCCTGTTCCACGGCCTCGAGGGCAGCTCGCGCAGCCACTATGCGCTCGCGCTCATGTCCGAGGTCGGGAAGGCGGGCTGGCGCGGGTGCGTCGCGCACTTCCGGGGCTGCGGCGGCGAGCCGAACCGCATGCCGCGCGCCTACCATTCCGGCGACAGCGACGAGGCCGACTGGATCCTGCGGCGCCTGCGGCAGCGGAATGCGACGCTGTACGCCGCCGGCGTCTCGCTCGGTGGCAACGTGCTGCTCAAGTGGCTGGGCGAGCGCGGCGAAAGTGCGCGTGACACGCTCGACCGCGCCGCGGCGGTATCGGCACCGGTGGATCTCTCCGCGGCGGGCGCCGCCCTCGAGCACGGCTTCAGCCTGGTCTATGCGCGCCACTTCCTGCGCTCCTTGAAGCGCAAGGCGCTCGACAAACTTTCACGACATCCCGGCCTTTATGATGCCGCGCGCGTGCGCGCGGCATGCACGCTGCGTGACTTCGACGATGTCGTTACGGCGCCGCTGCACGGCTTCCGCGACGCGGCCGATTACTGGGCGCGCGCGAGCGCGAAGCCCTTGCTTCCGCGCATCGCGGTGCCCACGCTGATCGTGAACGCCCGCAACGATCCGTTCCTGCCGGCGCACGTTCTGCCTCGGGCACAGGACGCCGCGGAAGCGGTCGAACTCGAGTTCCCGGAGAACGGCGGCCATGCGGGGTTCGTGAACGGCGGGTTTCCCGGCCGACTCGACTGGCTGCCGCGGCGCATACTGGAATTCTTCCGCGCGTGACGGGTGACTCGTGACTGGCGACTGGTGTTCAAGAGCAATCGAGCCGCCGCTGGACGCCGATAAACGCCGATTTACGCGGGTAAAACTCGTGAAACGCGAATCGTGAATCGAAAAGACGCCCCGCTACTCTCGGTGTGCTCTGCGGTTCAGATTCTATTTGTGTTTTTTTCTGTGTTCTCTGTGCTCTCTATGGCTTAAGGTCTTTTGATTCATCGGCGTGTATCGGCGTTCATCGGCGGCTGATAATCGTTCTCGGATTTTCAACAAGAGTTCTGGGATAATCGGCGGCAAGGTTGGTTCCTATGCAGCTCCCTCCCGAAATCTTCAAGGCTTACGACATCCGCGGCATCGTCGGGCGCAACCTGACCGCGGAAATCGCCGAGGCCATCGGCCGGGCCATCGGTTCGGAGGCGCGCGCCCGGGGACAGGCGGCGGTCGCGATCGGGCGCGATGGGCGCCATTCGGGCCCGGAGCTCTCCGGCGGTCTCGCCCGCGGGCTGCAGGCGAGCGGCGTGAACGTGATTGATGTCGGGCAGGTCGCCACCCCGATGCTCTATTTCGCCGCGCACCATCTGCAGACGTACTCGGGCGTGATGGTCACGGGCTCGCACAACCCGCCCGAGTACAACGGGCTGAAGGTGATGCTCGCGGGCGAGACCCTCGCGGGCGACGCCATCCAGTCATTGCGCGGCCGCATCGAGCGCGCGGAACTCACGGGCGGCGCCGGCTCCTACCGCGCCCAGGACGTGCGCGAGGACTATTCGAAGCGCATCACGGGCTCGATCAAGCTCGCGCGCCCGATGGACATCATCGTGGATTGCGGCAACGGGGTTGCCGGCGCGACCGCCCCGGAACTCTACCGCCGCCTCGGGTGCAAGGTGACCGAGCTCTACTGCGATGTGGACGGTAATTTTCCCAACCACCACCCCGACCCCTCGCAGCCGAAAAATCTCGTGGACGTGCAGAAAGCGCTCGCGGCCGGCAAGGGCGAGATCGGGTTCGCGTTCGACGGCGACGGCGACCGGCTCGGGGTGGTGACCCGCAGCGGCAAGATCATCTATCCGGACCGCCAGTTGATGCTCTTCGCCAAAGATGTGCTCTCGCGCAATCCCGGCGCGCAGGTGATCTTCGACGTGAAGTCCACGCGGCATCTTTTCGACTGGGTGAGGAAGCATGGAGGAGTGCCCGTGCTGTGGAAGACCGGGCATTCCTTCATCAAGCAGAAGCTCGCGGAGACCGGCGCACCGCTCGCCGGAGAGATGAGCGGGCACGTCTTCTTCAAGGACCGCTGGTACGGCTTCGACGACGCGCTCTACGCCGGCGCGCGGATGCTCGAGATCCTCTCGCGCGAATCCGATCCGGGCAAGGTGCTCGAAGCGCTGCCCGAGGGCGTCTCGACGCCGGAGCTGCACGTGAAGCTTGCCGAGGGCGAGAACTACGCGCTGATGGAGAAGCTCAGGAAGACCGCGCGCTTCGAGGCGGCACAGGAAGTGATCACGATCGACGGGTTGCGCGTGGAGTACGCGGACGGGTTCGGGCTCGCCCGCCCGTCGAACACGACTCCGGTGGTGGTGCTGCGCTTCGAGGCCGACAGTGAAGCCGCGCTCGAGCGCATCCAGGAGGACTTCCGCCGCGCGATTCGCGCGGTGAACCCGGACTGCGTCCTGCCCTTCTAGGTGAGTTGGAACCGCCGATTAACGCCGATGCACGCCGATCAAAATATCGTGAGCGGTAAGCAGTGAGCGGCGAGCGGAGAGCTTCGGGGAAAAAAACTAACTCCAATCTTACCGCTTACCGCTTACCGTCTTGTCATTTGCGTTCATCTGCGTTGATCGGCAGTTGCGCTTGCTCGCGTATTGCTGACGCGGACGCTCAGCGCTTGAGCTCCCCGGTCTTCTCAAGCAGGTCCCACGAGACGTATTCATTCTTCCCGTTCACCCGGTAGCGGCGCTTGCGGATGCGCGGATAGTCGCAGATGTCGAACGGCCAGCGGTTGCCTCCGACCAGATAGACGAGATCCTCGGCGTTCGGGTTGTGCAGCGAGTGCGGGAGCGAGCCGGCGACGAAGCCCATGAAGTCGCCCGCGCCCACCTCGAATTTCTCGTCTCCGATCTCCGCGGTGCCGTGGCCGGAGAGCACGTAGATCCACTCCTCGTCCTGGTGGTGCAAGTGGTGCACGCTGCTCGCCCTGCCCCGAGTGAGGCGCACGAGGTGCACCCCGATGGTCTGCAGCCCCGCTGCATCGCCGAGCGAGCGCGTGTGCCGGATTGAAGCGGGGTCGAGCGCGTGGACGCGCTCCTCCTCCGGTAGCTTCCGGATGTCCGTTGCGCGAAGCAAGGGGTGAGGATGCGATGCTGTTGCCATGGATGGATCTTCCCGGGAGTTTATAAAGATACGAGCGTCGGCGCGCCGGCCATCAGAGCTGTAGCAAGAAAGCTTCTACGGGTCACTGCTCACGAATTACGGGTTCTAGAGCCGTTCCTCGACCCACCTTCGTACGGACGCCAACGCCGCGGGCAGTTTCGCCGGGTCCGTTCCCCCGGCCTGCGCCATGTCCGGGGCGACCGTGACTCGGTGGCGCAGTGCGGCCGAGTGCGGGAACGGGCGCCGGGGCCGGATATCCGTTCTCATAATCGCTCCTCGACCCACCTTTGCACCGACGCCAGCGCCTGTGGGAGATTTTCAGGGCTCGTTCCGCCAGCCTGGGCCATATCCGGCCTCCCTCCGCCCTTGCCGCCCACCTGCTGCGCGACGTGGTTGACGAGGTCTCCCGCGCGGATCCTGCCGGTGAGGTCTGCGGTGACGCCGGCAATCAGGGAAACCTTCCCGCCGTCGGCCGCGGCGAGCACGATCGCCGCCGACTTGAGCTTGCCCTTGAGTTTGTCCACTGCCTCGCGCAGCGCCTTGGCATCCGCGCCTTCGAGGGTCGCGGCGAGCAGCTTAATGCCCTTCACGTCCACCGCCTGGCCGACGAGCTCGTCGCCCCGCGCCGAGGCCATTCTGGACTTGAGACGCGCAAGTTCCTTCTCGAGGGCGCGCACGTTCTCCACGACCTGCGAGATCTTCTGCGCGACGTCCTGCGGCGCCGTCTTGAGCGCGGCCGCCGCCTCGTTCAGGCGCGCCTCCTGCCCCTGCACATGGGCGAGCGCGCCGTCGCCGGTCGTCGCCTCGATGCGCCGTATTCCGGCGGCGATCCCGCCCTCGGCGAGCACCTTGAAGAATCCGATATCGCCCGTGCGCTTGACGTGCGTGCCGCCGCAGAGCTCGCGCGAAGTTCCGATGTCGAGCACGCGCACCTCGTCGCCGTACTTGTCACCGAAGAAAGCGAGCGCGCCGGCCCGCGCCGCCTCATCGAACTTCATGATGCGCGCGGAAGTCGCGGCGTTGGCGAGGATCTCGGCGTTGACGAACGCCTCGACGCCGCGGATCTGCTCCTCGGTCATGGGCTCGTTGTGCGAGAAGTCGAAGCGGGTGCGCTCGGCGTCGACCAGCGAGCCCTTCTGCTGCACGTGCGGCCCGAGCACCTCGCGCAGCGCCTTGTGCATGAGGTGCGTGGCGGAGTGGTTGCGCATGGTGCGCGCCCGCCGCACGGCATCCACCCGCGCCGTGACCCTGTCCCCCACCGCGAGCGAGCCGGTTCGGAGATTGCCGTGGTGGCCCGAGACCTCCGGCTGTATCCTCTGCGTGTCGGAGACGGCAAAGGTGCCGCCCGGCGCCACCAGCTCGCCCGCGTCGCCGACCTGGCCGCCGGACTCCGCGTAGAACGGCGTGCGGTCGAGCACGACCATCGCCGACTCGTCCGCGGAAATCGAGGCGACCGACGCGCCTTCCCGGTAGATCGCCACCACCCGCGCATCCTCGACGGCAAGCGTGTCGTAGCCCCTGAACGCGGTCTTCTCGCCGCGGTACTCGACCGCGGCGCCGACCTGGAATTTCGATGCGGCGCGCGCGCGCTCGCGCTGGCGCTCCATCGCCGCCTCGAAGCCCGCGTAGTCCACTCGCACCCCGCGCTCGCGCGCGATGTCCGCCGTGAGATCCACCGGAAAGCCAAACGTGTCGTAGAGCTGGAACACGGTCTCGCCGTCGAGCATCCTGTCCTCGCGGGTGAGCGCCGTCTCCAGCACCTTCATCCCGTTCTCCAGCGTCTCGGCGAAGCGCTCCTCCTCCTGCCTCAGCACCTGCGCCACCCGCTCCCGCCCTTTCGCGAGTTCGGGGTAGGCTTCTCCCATCGCGCGCACGAGGTCCTCGACGATGCGGTGGAAGAACGGCCGGGTCTGCTCGAGCTTGTAGCCGTGCCGGATCGCGCGCCGCACGATGCGCCGTAGCACGTAGCCGCGCCCTTCGTTGGAGGGGATCACGCCGTCCACGATCAGGAACGAGGTCGCGCGGATGTGGTCGGCGATGACCTTGAGCGAGTTGCTGGAGAGGTCCTTCGCGCCGGTCTCGCGCGCGGCGGCCTTGATAAGATCCTGGAAGAGATCGATCTCGTAGTTCGAGTGCACGCCCTGCAGCACCGCGGCGACGCGCTCGAGCCCCATGCCCGTGTCCACCGAGGGCTTGGGCAGCGGGTGGAGCACGCCCTTCTCGTCCCGGTTGAACTGCATGAACACCAGGTTCCAGATCTCGACGTAGCGGTCGCCGTCGGCGTCCTTGGCGCCCGGCGGCCCGCCGTCGATGCCCGGGCCGTGGTCCCAGAAGATCTCGCTGCAGGGTCCGCACGGCCCCGTGTCCGCCATCTGCCAGAAGTTGTCGCTCTGGTACTTCGGCGCACCGGGCTTGTCGCCGATGCGCACGCACCGGTCCTTCGGCACGCCGATCTCCTTCACCCAGATGTCGTAGGCCTCGTCGTCCTCGTGATAGACGGTCGCCCACATCCGCTCGGGCGTGAGTCCGTACACCCGGGTGAGCAGCTCCCACGCGTAGCGGATGGCGTCGCGCTTGAAGTAGTCGCCGAAGGAGAAGTTGCCCAGCATCTCGAAGAAGGTGTGGTGGCGCGCGGTATAGCCGACGTTCTCGAGATCGTTGTGCTTGCCGCCCGCGCGCACGCAGCGCTGGGCGGTCGTGGCGCGCACGTAGGGGCGCCTGTCGTGGCCCAGGAACACGTCCTTGAACTGCACCATTCCCGAATTGGTGAAGAGCAGCGTGGGATCGTTGCCCGGCACGAGCGGGCTGGAGGCGACGATGGCGTGCCCGTTGGCGGCGAAGTACTCGAGGAACCTGGTTCGAATCTCGCTGCTTTTCATAAATTCCGTGAATGGCGAACGGTCAACGGTGAACTGAAAATGCGAAATGAACTGGCTGCGATTCTCCGTTCACCGTTCACCGTTTACCGTTTTAGCAGAATCTACCGCAATCGCTGCGATTCTTCCACACGCAGCCCGAGCGACTCTCCGCCGATGATCACCGCGCTCTTCACCGTGCCCCTCAGCGCGACTTGCGCTCCGGAGGCAGGCAGCTCCGAGCGCGTGACCACCGTGATCGAGCCGGTATCGTCCCGGATCGTGTAGGCCCTGAATTCGATGACGGGGAGCTTCACGACGTCCGTGACCCGGCCTTTCAGCTTCACTTCGGCCCCCTCGAAGCGGGCGGGCGCAGCCACGATCTCCCCGATCGGCGTGTAGCCGAAGGGAGAATAGTCGCAGCCGCCGGCGACCAAGGCTCCGGCCATTACCAGCACTAGCGCATACCCTCTGGTCGCCATAACGATCAATGCGTGACTCGAACCTATTTCATATATAGGCACGTGTGCGACGGAGGCGATGTGGGCGCAGTTCGAGGAGGAGGGCCCGAAGGAATATGTCGATATTTCGAGGGTCCCCGACGAAGAAATGCGCCCAGATCGCCCCGTCCCTGCGGGTTGCGGCCAGGACGGCCGGCTGCGTCGTTGCCCTCCTGGACCATATCGACATATGGCCTTCGTCGGGCGCCTTGCATCCGGTCCGTCCTGGCCGCAACGCATCACGCGCCTATATATGAAATAGGTTCTCGTGACTGGTGACGAGCGCCCCTCGCCTTCCGCCTTCCGCCTTCCGCCTTCTGCCTTCACTGCTCGTCGACGCCCTTGATCACCTTGTACACGACATCGGGCGCAAACCCGCGGCCCTGCAGGAAGCGCGCCTGCCGCGCGCGTTCCGCCATGCTGCGCGGCTGGCGGCCGAATTTCTTGCGCCACACCGTGCGCGCGGCGGCGAGCTCCCCCGCACGCAGCTCCGGCAGCGCCGCGGCGATCGCTTCCAACGACACGCCCTTTTGCGCGAGCTCGCGCTCGATGCGCCGCAGGCCGAACCGGGAACGCCGCGAGTGGACCACCTGCTCGACCACTCTTGCCTCGGAGAGCCAGCCGCACCGCTCGAGCAGGTCGAGCAGGGACTCCAGCTCTTCGGGATCCGCGGCGTGAGGAGCGAGCTTGCGCGCGAGCTCCGCGCGCGAGTGCTCGCGTCGCGCGAGCAGCTTGAGCGCCCGCGCCCGCAGGCTCACAGCCATCCAAGAACCGGCAGAGCGGGAATGGGGAATGGGAAATGGGGAATGGAAACGTCAGCGCGCGCCGCGCGGCAATTCACGATTCACCATTCACGATTCACCGTTCACCGGGCTCTCAGTGGGCGGCTTTCCTCGCTTCCGCTCTGGCCTCCGCCTTGGCCTTGGCCTCCGCGGCACCCGCGCCCGCTGCCGCGCGGATCTTGGCCTCGATCTCGCGCGCGATATCCGCGTGTTCCTTGAGGAACTCGCGCGCGTTGTCCTTACCCTGTCCGATGCGCTCCTTGCCGTAGGTGTACCAGGCGCCCGACTTCTCGACGATGCGGTGATTGACGCCGAGCTCGATGATCTCGCCCTCGCGCGAGATGCCTTCGCCGTACAGGATGTCGAAGTCGGCCGAGCGGAACGGCGGGGCCACCTTGTTCTTGACCACCTTTACCCGGGTCTCCGAGCCGATCACTTCCTCGCCCTTCTTGATTGCACCGATGCGGCGGATATCGAGGCGCACCGAAGCGTAGAACTTGAGCGCGTTGCCGCCGGTCGTGGTTTCGGGATTGCCGAACAGCACGCCGATCTTCATGCGGATCTGGTTGATGAAGATCACCAGCGTATTGGAGCGCTTGATGTTGGCGGTGAGCTTGCGCAGCGCCTGGGACATCAAGCGCGCCTGGAGACCCATTTGCGGCTCGCCCATTTCGCCCTCGATCTCGGCCTTCGGCACGAGCGCCGCCACCGAATCGATCACCACCACGTCCACCGAGCCCGAGCGCACCAGCATGTCGGCGATCTCGAGCGCCTGCTCGCCGTTGTCGGGCTGGGAGATCAGCAGCTCGTCCACTTTCACGCCGAGCTTGCCCGCGTACTGCGGATCGAGGGCGTGCTCCGCGTCGATGAACGCGGCGGTGCCGCCCAGCCTCTGCATCTGCGCGACGACCGAAAGCGTCAGCGTCGTTTTTCCCGAGGCCTCCGGGCCGTAGACTTCGACCACGCGCCCGCGCGGCACCCCGCCGACCCCGAGCGCGAGATCCAGGCCGAGCGATCCGGTGGACACGACCTGTATGTCCTTCGCTACGTCGGCCTCGCCCAGGCGCATGATCGAGCCTTTTCCGAACTGTTTCTCGATCTGGGACAGCGCGGCCGCGAGCGCCTTGGACTTGTTCTCTTCCATGATGTATGGATTCCTTGTTGGATGTAGCTGCTATTTTAAACCACCCGCCGCACCGAACGCGCGCCGCGCGCAACCGCCGCCGGTACCGGTGTAAACGCTCGCCGCCGGCTCCCAGTTGACGGCATCTGAAACGGTCATTTCCGCTCACCGCGCGCGCCTTGCTCCTCGCGTGCAAGCAGGGCAAGGACGCCCCGTAGCGCATGCTCCACCGACTGGCGGCGCACCGCTTCGCGGTCGCCGGAGAACCGCACCGTCTCGGCATGCATCGTGCCGCCCCGGAATCCCCATGCGAAGCACACGGTTCCGACCGGCTTGTCCGGCATGCCGCCGGTCGGCCCGGCCACCCCGCTCACCGCGACTGCGACCTGGGCGTGGCTGCGCTCGAGCGCGCCCTGCGCCATCTCACCCACCACCGGCTCGGACACCGCGCCGTGCCTGCCCAGGGTGTCGCCGTCCACGCCCAGCATCTCGCGCTTGGAAATGTAGGTATAGGTGACGAAGCCGCGCTCGAACCACTCGGAGCTGCCCGAGACCATCGTTACCGCCTCGGCGATCCAGCCGCCGGTACAGGACTCGGCGGTCACCAGCATGAGCTCCCGCGCCTTCAGTTGCGCGCCGAGCGTTTCGGCGAGACCGTACAGAACGCGATCGGGCATGCTCCGGTCACCCCACCATGAATTTGTAGATCGCCACCACGAGCAGCGTATAAAAGGCGGCCATCACGTCATCCGCCATCACGCCCCAGCCCCCGGGCAGTCCCCGCTCGAGCCAGCGTATCGGCGGCGGCTTGAGGATGTCAAAGGCGCGGAACAGCAAGAAGGCTGCGGCCTGCGCGGCCGGCGTGGCCGGGACGAAAAACAGGACCAGCAGAAACCCTACCAGTTCGTCCCACACCATCCCCCCATGGTCGGCGGCCCCGAGGTCGCGCCCCGTCACCCCGCAGGCCCAGACGCCGAGCACGAAGAGCAGCGCCGTGAGCAGCAGAAACGCGACGGGGTCGAGCCACGGCGCGAGCAGCCAGTACAGCGGCAGCGCGAGCAGGGTGCCAAAGGTGCCCTGTGCGACGGGCGCGAGCCCGACTCCGAAGCCGGAAGCGATGAAATGCGCCGGATGCCGGAGCACAAAGCGCCATGACAACGTGCCGGCCGGTTCAGGCGAAGTGGTCAAAACCCGTTTCCTCGACCCGCAGCGGCCTGCCGTCGCGTCCCAGCACGGTGACGCGCGCGCCTCCCGCCTTCACCGTACGCCCGATCCGGGTAAGCCTGGCCTTCACGCGCCGCGCAAGACGCGAGATCGCCGCGCGTCGCGACCGGCGCGCCGTGAAGAGAAGCTCGTAGTCATCCCCCCCGGCAAGCAGCGCCGCGCGCGCAGCCGGCCGGTCGAGGTGCTTGCGCAACACGGCCGAACGCGGGACGCGCTCGAACTCGATCACGGCCGCGACGCCCGAGCGCTCGCAGATATGGCCGAGGTCCGCGAGCAAGCCGTCGGAGATGTCGATTGCGCTCGCCGCGACACCGCGCAGCCGCTGCCCCAGCTCGACGCGGGGCCGGGGCGCGTCGAGCCTCGATTGCACGCGCGCGCGGTCGGAGGGGGCGAGCTTCAGCTTTCCGCGCGCTGCAGCGACGGCGAGCGCGGCGTCCCCGAGCGTACCCGATACCCAGATGTCGTGGCCCGCGCGCGCGCCGTCGCGCGTGAGCGCCCGGCCTCGCGGCACTTCGCCGATCACCTGCACGCATATCGCGAGCGGGCCGCGCGTGGTGTCGCCTCCCACCAGCGCCACCCTGTTCCGCCGTGCGGTGGCCATGAACCCCGCCGAGAACGCGGCCAGCCAGCGCGCATCGGCTTGCGGCAATGCGAGCGCGAGCGTCGCCCAGCGCGGAGCCGCGCCCATCGCGGCCATGTCCGAGAGGTTCACGGCAAGGGCCTTGTGGCCGAGCCTGCGGGGGTCGGTCCCGCGAACGAAATGCCGTCCCGCGATCAGCATGTCGGTCGTCACGACCAGCTCCATGCCGCGGCGTGCGGCAACGATCGCCGCATCATCGCCCACGCCGAGGCGCGCACCCGGCGCCGGGTGGGTGAAATAACGCCGGATCACCTCGAACTCGGAGAGCGGCACGCCAGGACAATCGGTAATGGGAAATGGGAAATGGGTTTAGCCGGCGACTCAACCCGAAGGAAACGACAGCTCACCACTCTCTGCAGTTCCTTCGACGTCACTCATCGCTCATTGCGCGTCACGCCTTCTTTTCGGGCCTGCGCCTTGAGCTGCGCCTGCTCCTTGAGCCACTTTTTCCTGATAGCGGAAGGGAACCAGAAGTCCACCGCGGCGAAAACCAGGAAGAACAGCGCGAGCAGGCGCGCAGTGTCCCGGCCGAGGAACGCGGAACCCTCGATCAGGACATAGAGTCCGAGAAAGGCATTGACGATGCCCGCCAGGTAGAACATGACGATCCGTTTCTTGACTTTCTCGTCCATCTCAAATCCCGTGATTCGTGAATGGTGAATCGTGAATCGAACAATCCTCGCAACTCGCCGCTGCAGCTAAACGGCTTTGACCACTTTCTCTGATTTGCGATTCACAATTTTACGAGTTACGACCTCGTGTCGCCCGTTTCCTGTTCCCCATTTCCCATTTCCTTTTTCCCTCTTTCCCGCTCCGGCCCGCGCAACTTCGGCGCGAGCTTGTCGAGCACGCCGTTCACGAACTTGTGGCCCTGCGTGCCGCCGTAGCTCTTCGCGAGCTCGATCGCCTCGTTGATCACCACCCGGTACGGGACGTCCTGCCGGTGCATGAGCTCGAAGCCGGCAATCAGCAGGATGCCGCGCTCGACCGGGCTCAGCTCCCCGAATCCGCGGTCGAGGTGCGGCGCGATCTCGCGCTCGAGCTCGGGCGCCGCCGCAATCGTGCCGGTGAGCAACGCGCTGAAGTAGTCCGCGTCAATTTTCTCGAATCCCTTCGCCTCGGCGAGCTGGCGGGCGATGCTCTCGGGCGCGGTGCGCGCGAGCTGCCACTGGTAGAGGCCCTGCAGCGCGAACTCGCGCGAGCGGCGGCGGCTAGTCTTCATCGAGCTTCCTGAGGAGGTTCGCCATCTCGATCGCGGCCCGTGCGCACTCCGCGCCTTTCTGTCCGGCGCGCGCAAGGGCCTGGTCATCGTCCTCGGTCGTGAGGATGCCGTTGGCGATCGGCACGCCGGTATCGAGCATGACCGCCGTGATCCCCTTCGCGGATTCGTTGGCGACGACCTCGAAATGATACGTCTCGCCGCGGACCACCGCGCCCAGCGCGATCAGCGCGTCGTACTTGCCGGAGTTCGCCATCTTCTGCAGCGCGAGCGGCGCTTCGAGAGCACCCGGCACGGTGACGAGATGGATGTCGGGAGCGCGCACGCCCTCTTTCACCAGCGCCGCCTTGCAGCTGGCGAGCAGGCCCTCCCCGACCTCGGGATTGAAGCGGCTCATCACGATGCCGATCCGCAGCCCCGCGCCGCCGTGGGCGGGTTCGAGCTCCACAATGTCGTTGCTACGCGCCACTTCAGAATCCGTGAATCGTGAATCGAGAAAACCCTTGCGTTAACGGGCTGGCTTCTCGTCTTCCGGCTTACGCTTCACGAGTCACGACTCACGACTCACGATTCACGACTTCCCGCCCGGTTCGAGATAGCCGGTGACCTCGAGATCGAAGCCCGCCATGCTCGGCATGCGGCGCGGAAGCGCCATCAGCCGCATCTTCTGCACCCCGACGTCCTTGAGGATCTGCGCGCCGATGCCGTAGTTCCTGAGCACGACGCGGGACGCCGCCGCCTCGGGCCCCCGCGGGCGCGTGCGCTCGAGCAGCTCCTCGGCGGTCTCGCGCCGGTGCAGCAGCACGATGACCCCGCATTCGGCGCGCCCCACGGTGGCGAGCGCTTCGTTGAAATTCCACGAATGGCTCGTGCTGCGCACATCGAGCAGGTCCATCACCGAAAGCGGCTCGTGCACGCGCACCAGGACCTCCTTGCCGGGGCCCGGCTTTCCGCGCACCAATGCGAGGTGCGTCTCTTCCCCGATCCGGTCGCTGTAGACGTAGAGACGGAACCGGCCATGCACGGTCTCGATGTCTCGCTCCGACACCCTGGTGACGAGCGACTCGGTGCGGCTGCGGTGGTGTATCAGGTCGGCGATGGTGCCGATGCGCAGCTTGTGCCGCCCGGCGAACTCGATCAGATCCGGCAAGCGCGCCATCTCGCCGTTTTCCTTCAGGATCTCGCAGATCACCGCGGCAGGAACGAGGCCCGCCAGGCGCGCGAGATCGCAGCCGGCCTCCGTGTGCCCCGCGCGCACCAGCACGCCGCCGTCCTGCGCCATGACCGGGAAGATGTGCCCCGGCTGGACCAGGTCCGCGGGACCGGCGTCCGCGCGTATCGCGGTCTGCACGGTGCGCGCGCGGTCGGCGGCGGATATGCCCGTCGTCACGCCCTCCGCCGCCTCGATGGAGACGGTGAAGTTGGTGCCGAGCGGCGAGCGGTTGTTGGAGACCATCCGCGGCAGGTTCAGGCTGCGGCACTTCTGCTCGGTGAGCGTGAGGCAGATCAGCCCGCGCGCGTGCCGCGCCATGAAATTGATCACCTCCGGCGTCACGAACTCGGCCGCGACGAGCAGGTCGCCCTCGTTCTCGCGGTCCTCCTCGTCCACGAGCACCACCATCCTGCCCGCCCCGATGTCCGCGATGATCTCGGCGATCGAGCTGATACCGGTGTCCTGTCTCGACGTCATCTCAACAATCCGCAAACGGGAAATGGGGAATGGGAAACCGCAGGATCTGCGCCTACCCGCTTTTTTGATTCACCATTCACGATTCACCATTCACCGCATCTCATGCAGGCGCTCCACGTATCTCGCCAGCATGTCGACTTCCAGATTAACGCGGTCCCCCGGCGCAAGCCCGCCGAGATTGGTCGCCGCCAGCGTGTAGGGTATCAGGTTCACCGCGAACCCGGTGCTGTCCACCGTGTTGACCGTCAGGCTTACCCCGTTCACCGCGATCGACCCCTTGCGGGCGATGTACTTCGCAAGCCCGGACGGCGCCGCGACGGAGCACACGCGATTGTCACCCGCGGGCTCGACCCGCGTCACGGTGCCCACGCCGTCCACGTGCCCGCTCACCAGGTGCCCGCCGATGCGGTCGGCCGCGCGCAGCGCTTTCTCGAGGTTGACCCGGTCGCCGGCGGCAAAGCCCTTCGTGCAGGAGAGCGTCTCGGTCGACACGTCCACGTCGAACCCATCCCCCGCGCGTGCGACCACGGTGAGGCACACGCCGTTCACGGCGACGCTGTCGCCGGGGGCGACATCGCCGAGATCCAGGCTTCCGGTGTCCACGCCCAGGCGCACGCCGCCCGGCGCCTGCGTCACACGCGCGACCCGCCCGACGGCGGCGACGATACCCGAAAACATTATGCGAACCTCGCGAGCACGCGGATATCCGCGCCGACCATGCGCAGATCACGGATCTGGAGCTGGCGCCGGCCGGCGAGGTCCGTGAGCTCGGGCAGGTGGAACATGCCGCGCGCGGTGTCGCCGATGACGTGCGGCGCAAGGTACAGCACCAGCTCGTCGACCAGCGCTTCCCCGAGGAGCGATCCATTGAGCTTGTAGCCGGCCTCGACGTGCACTTCGTTGATCTCCCGTCTTCCGAGCTCCTCGAACAGGCCGCGGAGCTCGACCTTTCCTGCGCGGTTGGGCATCACGATGACCTCCGCGCCCTTCGCCCTGAGAGCGGCGATCTTGCCGCGGTCCTCGTGCGCCGCGGCCACGAGCACCGCGCCGCCGTCCAGTATCCGCGCGTCGAGGGGGATCTCGAGCCTGCTGTCCACGACCACGCGCAACGGCTGGCGCGTGGTCGCCACCTCGCGCACGGTGAGCAGGGGATCGTCGTCGCGCACGGTGCCGATGCCGGTCAGCACGGCGCACGAGCGAGCGCGCCACTGATGACCGTCGCGTCGTGCCGTTTCCCCGGTGATCCAGCGGCTCTGCCCGTTGGCGAGCGCGGTTTTCCCGTCGAGGCTCGCGGCGAGCTTAACCCGCACCCAGGGGCGCCCGCGCGTCATGCGCGAAACGAACCCGATATTGAGCTCCCGCGCCTCGTCCTCGAGCAGGCCGGTCTCGACTGCAATCGACTGCTGCTCGAGCCGCGCGATCCCCTTCCCCGAGACCAGCGGATTGGGATCCCGCATCGCCGCGATCACGCGCTTGATCCCGGCGCTGCCCAGCGCATCCACGCAGGGCGCGGTCCGGCCGTGGTGCGCGCACGGCTCGAGCGATACGTAGGCGCTCGCCCCGCGCGCCCGCGCGCCCGCCTGC
>Ga0194132_10000308_pt1 | contig 102119 bp, 92 predicted proteins | sample TA2KigOf80mmetaG_FD_148612 | JGI IMG/M metagenome (GOLD analysis project Ga0194132, IMG submission 148612) | Freshwater microbial communities from Lake Tanganyika, Tanzania - TA2015054 Kigoma Offshore 80m | ecosystem: Environmental > Aquatic > Freshwater > Lake | place: Tanzania: Lake... | reverse complement strand
GCGTGCCGCGCGAGGTAGCGCGCGCCGGCATCGCTCTGCCAGGCGAGCGCGGCGTCGCCGATCTCGCGGCCCGCTGCACGCAGCGCCTCCAGCGTCACGGCATCGGCCTCCACCAGCCCCGTCTCGGCGCCGAGCTCGGCGGCCATGTTGCAGAGCACGGCGCGCTCGTCCATCGACATCGCGCGCACGGTGTCGCCGCCGTACTCGACGACGCGGAAGGCGTTGTCCATGCCGAGCTCGCGGCACAGGAAAAGCATCACGTCCTTGGGCACCACGCCCGTGGCGAAGCGGCCGGACCACTCGACGCGCAGCGTCTCCGGCACCGGCACCCAGGTCTCGCCGGTCACGACGATCCCCGTCATCTCGATGGCGCCGAGGCCCATCATGTAGGCACCGCAGGCCCCGCCGTTGCTCGAGTGCGAGTCGCCGCCGCAGGCGAACATGCCGGGTTCCAGCAGTCCCTCCTCCATCAGCCGCACGTGGCCGATGCCCTGCATGTCATAGAAGCGGCGGATGCCGAAGGCGCGGGCGAAGTCGCGGGTCAGCTTGAGGATCGCGGCGGATTCGGCGTCCACCGCCGGCACGAAGTGGTCGGTCACCAGCACGATGCGCTCGGGATCCCACACCCCGGTGCCGAGTTCCTTCAGGCGCGGCCAGATGCGCCGCGGGCCGCCGGAGTCGAGCAGCAGCGCCAGGTCGACGCGGCAGGTGACGATCTCGCCGGGCGCAACGGTTGGGCGGCCGGCGGCGCGGGCGAGGATCTTCTCTGCGAGTGTTGCCGCCATGGCCTCAGCCGTAGCAGCCGGCCACGCGTGCGCGCAGCCGCGCCATCGCGCAGGTCGCATCGAGCACCGGCGTGCGCAGGTTGCGCAGCCGGCCGAGTTCCGCGACGGCGCCGGCGATCGGGTCGATCTCGATGCGCCGGCCCGCCTCGAAGTCCTGCAGCATCGAGGTCTTGTGCAGCGCCAGCGGGCGGGTCAGGTCGAGGAGCTGGCGCGGCTGGATCGGTATGCGCACGCCGAACGCGGCGGCGACGGCGGCAGTCTCGTTCATGATCAGTTCCAGCGTGCCGACGATCGCGGCATCGTCCAGCATCTGGCCGATGGTCGCCTGCGCCAGCAGGCTCACGGGATTCAGCGCCACGTTGAGCGCCAGCTTGGTCCAGAGCTCCGTGCGGATGTCCTGGCGCACAGGCGCCTCGAAACCGGCGGAGGTGAGCAGCGCGGCCAGGCGCTTCACCCGCTCCGTCACCTGCCCGTCCGGCTCGCCGACGGAGAAGCGGCTGCCGTAGACGTGCTCGACGACGCCGGGCGAAACCACCCGCCCGGCCGGATACACGACGCAGCCGATCGCATGTTCCGGCCCGATGAGCCGCCACAGCGCGCCGCGCGAGTCGACGCTGGAGAGCGTCGGATTGACGTTGCTGCCGCCGGCACGGAAGAAATACCACCACGGGAACCCGTTGCCGACGGTGACGACGAGCGTCTCCGGCCCGAGCAGCGGCCGGAGCGACGGTGCAATGCCGGGCAGGTCGTGCGATTTCGCGGCCAGGAACACGATGTCCTGCTGCCCCGCCTCCTCGGGGCTCGCGGCGGCGCGCACCTGCGCCGTGACGCGCTCCCCGCGCTCGATGAGCGTGAGCCCGCGGGCGCGTATCGCCTCGAGCTGCGCGCCACGGCAGATGCCGGTGACCTTCGCGCCGCCGAGCGCGAGCTTCGCGGCGAGGAGCCCGCCGATCGCGCCGACGCCGTGGACGCAGACGCTGGTCATGGCAGCGCTATGCGACTCAGAGCTTGCCCGCGAGCTTCTTCGCCACGGCCTTCACCTGCTCCGGGTCGGCCTGGCTCACGACGGCGTAGTCGCTGAAGCGCTCCGGCACCTTGATGAGCGCGTCGATGCCCATCTGCTCGGAGCTGGTCGGAAAACCCTGCGGGCCCTTCGGCGCCGAGGGGTCGAGGATCATCGCCTGGCCGGCCTTGTTCATGATGATGTCGCTCACCGGCTGCACGCGGGTCTGGATCGCCCACTCCACCGCACCGAGATCGTAGGGGTTCACGTCGGGACCGACGACGACCACGATCTTGGCCGTGCGCGGCCAGCGGCCCGCCGCGCCCCAGGCGGCGTGCAGCACGTACTTGCCGAACTCCGGGTGCGGCTTGTCGGCGCCGTCGACCTTCAGCTGCACGATGTAGGTCATGTTCGGCGTGACGACGGCGTCCTTCACCTCGGGGATCTTGCGCTGCAGGTCGGCCAGCAGCTCGCCCTCCACCGGCATCAGCGCCATGTAGTTGTGGTCGAACGGCGGCATCATCTCGATGGTGCCGTACCACATGTAGTCCTTGCGGTGCGTGATGGCCGTGATGTCGAACATCGGGAAGATCTGGTGCTTGTCGTAGTAGCCGACGGAGTTCGAGTGCCAGCCGATGATGTCGGTGGGCACGTCGGGGCGGAACACGCCCTCGATCACGTACTCGGCGGTGGCGGGCACCTCGAGGTCGACCGTCTCGCACTTGACCAGCTCGACCGGTGAGCCGCGCAGGCCGCCGGCGTAGTCGTACTCGTCCTGCCCGAAGGGGATGCCGGTGGCGGCGGCGAGGTGCAGCGTGGGGTCGACCTGGCAGGCGAACGCCACCTCGAGCGGCTTGCCCATCTTCTGCGCCTTGGCGAGGTGCAGGCCGATGTGGCTCATCGGCGGGTTCCAGAAGGCGAACACCGAGATCTGCTTCTTCATCTGTTCTTCGGAGTACGTGCCGCCGTGCGGGTGCAGGCAGTTCCAGAAGCTGGTCGCGCGGTAGGCACCGACGTTGCGCACGCCGGTTTCCGGGTCCTTGGTGACGCCGACGCCGCCCGTTATATAAGAAGCGCCCTCGCGGCCGAAGAACACGTGCGGCAGGTGCTTGTCGACCGAGACCTGGTCGCGGGGAATGACGACGTCCTTGCAGGGCGCGTTCTTCCGGTCGATGAGCTTCGGCTTGATCCAGGTGCCCGGGTCCTGCAGCACCTTGAAGTGCCTGAGCTTGGCCTCGACCGGGTCGCGGGTGCCGAGGATCATCGCGGTGCGCTCGCGCGTGCCGTAGGGGTTGAAGATCAGCGGCACGCCGGGCGTGTTGTAGCCCTCGAGCTTGTCGAGGATGAGCGCCGGGCCGTCGGTCTCGGCGAGGTGGCGCATCAGCGCCTGCAACTCGTTCCTGCCGCGCTCGACATTGAAGGGAACGTTGACGCGCTTCAACTGGCCGATCTCCTCGAGCCGCTTGAGGAAATCGCGCATGTCCTTGTAGGCCATCGGGGGTCGCTCCGGGTTCTTCTGGTTAGCGCCCCAGCGTATCATGCGCGCTCCTGAGGGATCGAGGTTCGGCTCATGAGTGATCGCAAGGTAGCTATCGTCACGGGTTCGGCGACGGGGGTCGGCGCCGCCGCCGCCATCCTGCTGGCGGAAAAGGCCTGCAACGTCGTGGTGAATTACACCCGCAGCAAGGCCGAGGCCGAGGAGACGGCTGCCGCCTGCCGGGCGAAGGGCGCGGAAACCATCGTGTTCCAGGCCGACGTGTCCGACGACGACGGCTGCCGGGCGATGGCGAAGGCTGCCGCCGACAAGTGGGGCCGGATCGACTACCTGATCAACAACGCCGCGCGCACCAAGTTCAACCCCTACCCGAAGCTCGACGGCGTGTCGAAGCAGGACTTCCTCGACATCTACGCGGTGAACGTCGTCGGGGCGTACCAGATGGTGCGCGCGGTCGCTCCCTACATGAAGAAGCAGGGCCGGGGCGCCATCGTCAACGACTCGTCGATCGGCGGCGTCACCGGGATAGCCTCGTCGATTCCCTACGCGGCGTCGAAGGCGGCGCTGAACCTGATGACCAAGTCGCTCGCGCACGTGCTCGCGCCGGAGATCCGCATCAACACCGTGGTGCCGGGCATGATCCAGACGCGGTGGCTCAAGGGCGGCATGGGCGAAGAGCAGTACGCGGCGATGATCGAGACGCAGGGCAAGGCGCTGCCGCTGAAAAAAGTCGCGACCGCCGAGGACATCGCCAGGGTGCTGGTGTGGTTCCTCACCGACGCCGAGCTGATCACCGGGGAGTCGCTGATCGTCGACAGCGGCATCCACCTCGGCACGCTCCCGCCCTACTCGAGCGGCGACAGCTACTGATGAAGGCGGCCACTGCGCCCGCCTTCGACCGCCGGCACTTCGACTGCCCGCATTGCGGCGCGCTCGCCGAGCAGGTGTGGTTGAACGCCTATGCCGCGCCGATCGCTAATGCGGAAGGCCTGCCGCTGCGCATCGCCGGCGCCGGGCTCGAGCAGCTGCGCCACAACCCTCAGTACCCGCCCGAGGTGCGCGAGCGCAAGGTCGCCTACTGGGAGCGCGTGAACGGCGGCGCGGTCTTCCTCGACCGCTGGACGCCGGTCGAAACCGACCTCTTCGTCGCCGGCATGGAATTGAGCGTCTGCCGCACCTGCTTCGGCACCGCCGTCTGGCTCGGCGGGCGGATGATCTATCCGAATTAAGGGGACAGTGACCCTAATTCAGAAAATAGAGAACCATTTTCTGAATTAGGGTCACTGTCCCCTTAATTCGTCCCCTTCAGAATCGGAGTTCTTCGCGGAAGCCGAAGCCGCGGCGGTTGTCGATGAGGCGGATGTAGAACGGCTTGACCCGCCAGAACGCGGTCTGCTTCAGGCGCGCGGCGATCAGTTGCTCGTCCTTGTTCTTCGGCTTCTCGTAGAGCGCCTTGACGCTCGGGAATTTCGCGAGATACAGGGCGATCACCGCGGGCCGGTCCGCGGCGCTGACCAGGTAGGCCCGACCGCCGATCTGCAGGCCCCGCACGTCGTCCCAGTTGTCGGGGTCGGCGTTGATCGCCAGCGCGACGGAGGAATTGCGGGACATGTCCCGTCCATGGCGCGTGCGCTCGTCGGAAACGAAATAGAGGTTGAGCTGCTCGTCGCTAGCGTAGAACACCGTCGCCGCCCAGGGCGCCTCGCCGGATCCGCTGGCTACCGTCAGCGTGTTGTGCTCGCCCAGCATGCGCCGGACGGCGGCGCGCGTTTCCTCGCTCACCGCTTGGCCTTCTTCGCCTTCGCTCCTTCCGGACCCGCCCAGCGCTTGACGATGCCGCTGTCGATGCCGAACAGATCGAGCAGGCGGCCCACCGTGTGATTGATGAGGTCGTCGATCGTCTTCGGCTCGTTGTAGAACGCCGGCATCGGCGGGGCGATGATCGCGCCCATGAGGCTCGCCTCGTGCATCAGCCGGCAATGCCCCTCGTGCAGCGGCATCTCGCGCGGCACCAGCACCAGGCGGCGACGCTCCTTCAGCACGACGTCGGCGGCGCGGATCATCAATGTGTCCGCATACGAGTTCACCACGCCGGACAGCGTCTTCATCGAACACGGCGCGATGATCATGCCGTCCGTCCTGAACGAGCCCGACGCGATCGTCGCCGCGAGATTCTGGTCGCTGTGCACCTCGCTCGCGAGCTTCTCCACCTGCTTCACGGTGTACGACGACTCGAGCGCGATGTTGAGCTTGCCGCCATTGGAGATGACGAGGTGCGTCTCCACGCTGGAATGTGCCTTCAGCACCTCCAGCAACCGGATGCCGTAGATGACGCCGCTCGCGCCCGAGATGCCGATGATCAGTTGCATGGTGCCGGGACTCCGTTGCTCCAGGAGGGCAATTTGCCTGAGGAAAGCTTTATAAGTCTATGTTTTATTGTTACTTAACCCGCCAGACAGCGGTTTTCAGCACATCCGGCTGCCTGCCGGTCAGCGCGCCGGCTGAATGTACCGGAACGCGGGCCGCTGCGCGCGGATCGCGGGGGGCTGCCGGCGGCGGGACGCGAAGTCCAGACGGTGGGCGACTACCTGGCACGTATCCGGATACGTACCTGGTACCGATTCGGGTGGTGCCGGCGGAGGGACTTGAACCCCCGACCTCTCGCTTACGAAGCGACTGCTCTACCAACTGAGCTACGCCGGCTTTGAAGGCGGCGCAGTATAGCGCGGGGCCCAGCACCCGGAAACCGACTCAGTTCGCGGTCCGGGCATGGACCCGGATCAGCACTTCCACGCTTTCCGCCTCGGTGGCCGCGGGCAGCGCGGGCAGCCGGCCGACCGCGATGGCGTCCTGGTCGATGTCGGTCAGTTCGCCGGTCGTGACGTTGTAGAAATGGTGGTGCGGCGTCGTGCGCGAGTCGTACACCAGCCGCTCCGGATCGATCGCGATCTCCTTCAGCAGTCCGTGCCGGGAGAACAGGCTCAGCGTGTTGTAGACGGTCGCCTTGGAGATGCGGGTGCCGGCGCCGCGCAGGCGCCCGAGTAACTGCTCGGCCGAGAAGTGGCAGGGATTCGCGAGGACCTGCAGCGCGAGATCGACCCGCTGCTTGGTCGGACGCACGCCATGGTCGATCAGCTGTCGGGTGATGCGTTCGCGCAGATCCAAGACAGGCGGCTCCGTCAGCGAGGTGTAGGCAACTAAATTCTAGGTTCCCGACCGGGCTGCTGCCAACCCCGCCGGCGCGAATCCGGCGATTCCGGGCCGATTCGCGGGGCTGCCAGCGGCCCGCACCGGCGCTAGCGTACCGGACCATGCGGTTACCGGCCGGATTCACGCTGCTCGACGCACTGGTCACGATCGCTGTGGCGACGACGCTCGCGTTCCTGGGCCTGCCGTGGCTCGGCGACATCGTGCTCGATGCCCGCCGCAGCGCAGGCGTCAACGACTTCGTCCATGGCTTCCACTTCGCGCGACAGGAGGCCTTCCGCAGCCGCCGCGACGTCGTCATCTGCCGCAGCAGCGATGGCCGGCGCTGCGCGGCTGCGGGCGACTGGGGCAGCGGCTGGATCCTGTTCCTGAACCGCGACGGCGACGAGCCACCGGTCATCGATGCCGGCGAGGAGATCCTGCGCGTCGCGCAGAGGACGCCCGGCCTGCGAATTTCCAGCAACCGCCGCTACTACGTCCTGCGCCCCTGGCCACGGCGCGCCACCAACGGCACCCTGGTCGTCTGCGACCGGCGTGGATCACGAACAGCCCGCGCGGTCGTCGTGAGCTACACCGGCCGGCCGCGGGTGTCGCAACGCACGGCCGGCGGCAACAGCCTGGTGTGCCCCGTATGAGCCGGCCCGCAGCGCCTGCCGCTCGTCACGGCCGGATCGCCACCTGTCGGCAGCTCCCGCACGGCAGCGGGGGTCGCGACAGGATCACGCCCGATGGGCAAGAAGCACCGAGAAGGCTTCACCCTCATCGAGCTCCTCGTGCTGATGATGGTGATGGCGATTGCGCTGGGCGTCGGCATTCCGGCGGTCAGCGCATTCATCGCGAACACGCGCATGCGCGGCGTGGCGAACGAGCTCGTCACCAGCCTGCACGCGGCGCGAGTCGAGGCCTCGACCCGGGCACGCAACGTCGTAGTCTGCGCCAGCGCGGAGTGGGCCACCGATGACCCCGGCTGCAACATCGATGCGAACCTGTTGTCCGGGTGGATCGTCTTCGTCGATATCGATGCCGACGGCGCCGGCTACATCTCGTTCCGTGCAGACGGCCTGGTCGAGGACGTCGCCGACCGCGGCGAGGGCACGCGCAACATCCAGCTCTGCGATCAGCGCGGCAACGCCGATACCGGCGGCGGCGTGGCGGCCGGTCGCTGGATCAGCATCACGCCGACCGGCCGCGCGATGCTCTTCGACAAGGTCGAGCGCGTCGAGTCGGACACCAATCCACTGGGAGGCTGCTGAATGCTTCGTCGCAGTCCAGGCGGGACCCGGGCCCGCGGCTTCACGCTCATCGAAGTGCTGGTGGCGCTGGTGGTGATGGCCGTGGGCATGCTCGGCATCGCTTCCCTGTATCTCTACGGGCTGCGCGAGGGACGCTCGGCCGTCTACCGCACGGCGGCGGTGACGCTCGCGAGCGACATGGCCGATCGCATCCGCGCGAATCCAGCCGGCACCTACGACGGCGCGGGCCCCGGCGCCGACAACAGCTGCGTCAACGGCGGCGTCGACTGCGCGCCGGAAGAACTCGCCGCCGACGACTGGGCGCGCTGGCTCGCCGATCTTGACGAGCGCATGCCGCAAGATTCGACCGCGACCATCGAGGCCGACCTGTCCGCGCCGCCGATCGTCGAGTACCGCATCACGATCACGTGGCCGGAACCCGGGCAGGCGGCACCGCCGAGCTACTCGCTGGCGATGCAGCTGTGAAGCCCTGGCATTTCCGCTCGCGCGGCATGACCCTGATCGAGCTCATGGCGGCGCTCACCATCGGTCTGTTCCTCACCTGGGGCGCCTTCGAGGTCTATACCCGCAGCAAGTCGAACTACCGCACTTCCGACGCCACCACCCGCGTGCTCGAGAACACGCGCTATGCGCTGGAAACTCTCGAGCCGGATCTGCGGCTCACCGGGTTCTGGGGCCAGCACCGCGACGGCGGCCGCGTCGCCGGCACCGGCGGCATCGCCATCAGCTGCGACGGCGCCGACGTCAGCGGCTGGGCGCTCGATCTCGCCGTGCCGGTCGAGGCGACCGACGACCTCTACGACCTCGGCTGCGAGCCACTCACCGATGCCCGCGACGGCAGCGACGTGCTGGTGCTGCGCCATGCTGCCGAGCGCACTGCCGCGCCTGAGGCAGGGCGCGTGCAGCTGCATTCCGACCTCGCGCTGGCCCAGCTCTTCGACGACGGCGTGATACCGGCCGGCTTCCCGCCATCGGCGCAGACGCACGATCTCGTCGTGCATGCCTATTACGTCGACAACTCCTCGAGCTTCGACCCCGGCACGCCGTCGCTGCGCCGCCAGACGCTGGTCGACGGCGGCATCGTCGAGGACCAGGAAATGATCACCGGCGTCGAGAACCTGCAGGTGCAGTTCGGCCTCGACACCAACGGCGACGGCGGCGTCGACCGCTACGTCGATCCCGACGACGGCGCGATGGACGAGACCTCCGCCGATTTCATCGCGGATGCGCGCGTCCGCGCGGTGCGGCTGTGGCTGCTCCTGCGCAGCGACGAGTCATCCGGCGCCGATTACAGCGACACCCGCAGCTACCAGCCGCTCGATGCCAGCCTCGCGCCCATCACCCCGGGCGGCGAGCTCTACGCCGACGAGTTCCAGCGCCTCGTCGTGACCAAGACCATCTTCCTGCGCAACCTGGGGGGGAGCTGATGGGTCGCCCGGCAGCCCGATCCGCGAGACAGGCCGGCGCCGCGCTGATCGTGGGCCTGGTGCTGCTGATGGTGCTCACCGTGCTGGCGGTCTCGGCGATGCGCACGGCGACGCTCGACCTCACCATGGCCAGCAACGCGCAGTTCCGCGAGAACGCCTTCCAGCTGGCGGAATCCGGCCTGCAGGCGACCCTGCGCAACGTCGACGCGGCGATCATCGACCTCGCTCTGTTGCCGGCCTGCCCGGCCACGCCACCGCCCTGGAGCGCGGCCGACCTGCCCTGGGCCGCGCCGGTTGCCGTCGCAGCGCTCAGCGGCCGCTACGAGGTGCGTCTCTGCTACGACGGCGACACGACCGACGCGATGGGCTCGAGCGTCGGCGCGTTCCGCCAGAACCACTATCGCGTCGAGTCGCGCGGCCGCACCGACCAGCGCAACGCCGAGGCGATCCACGTCCAGGGCTTCTACCGCGAAGTGCCGGAGTAACCCGCCGTGAACCGCCTGCCTGGCCTGCTGCTCCTCATCGCCTGCGCTGCCGGTGTCGCTACCGCGCACGCCGCGTTGCAGGCGCTCGAGCAGGTCCACGAACTGGGCCTGCGCGCCGTCTCGCTGCCCTCATCGGCAACCGGCCGCATCGTCCTGCGCCGCTGCGCCGGTTGCCGGCCGGAGACCCTGGCGATCGATGCCGGCACACGCTTCCAGGTGCGCCCCGCCCCGGCCGCATTGACGCTGGCCGACTTCCGCGCCGCGTTCTCGCGCGCGAGCAGGCGGCGCGCACCCTACGTCTACATCTACTACGAACCGCGCGGCCGGGTTGCCCGGCGCGTCGTGCTGGATCCCGGCCCATGACCAGGTCCTGTCCAGCCTGGCGCAACCTGGCCGGCGCAGTGGCGCTCGCGGCGGCCGTGCTGGCGGGCCACGCCCGTGCCGACGACACCGAGATCTTCCTCGCCGCCGACGCGGCCACCGATACTACGGGCGGCGGCGCGAACATCCTGTTCATCATCGACACCTCGGCGAGCATGGACGCCGAGGTGAGCACCCAGGTGCCGTGGAATCCGGCGACGAATTTCAGCGGTTGCTACCGGAGTGACGCGCTGTATCTCGTCACCGGCACCGATCCGCCGCCCTGCGACAGCACCGCCTGGGTGCAGAAGACCGGGAATCGCTGCGCCGCATCCGCGGCGGGACTGGCGGGCCTCGGACAGTACACGGCCTTCGCGCTCGGCTGGGACGCCAGCCGCGAGCGCTGGGACCCGCCGGAAGCGGAAATTCCCGACCGCCTGCTCGAGTGCGAAGCGGACCGCGGCGTCGACGGCGAGGGCAGCGAGCGCTATGCCGCCAACGGCGCCGACGGCCCCTGGGGACCGGATGCGACCAACGAGCCCGCCTGGAACAGCCAGGTCACGCTCTACGACGGCAACTGGCTCAACTGGCGCACGAACCCGCCCAGCGTCACGCGAACGCGCCTCGAAGTCGTCCAGGATGTCGTGGTCGAGATCGTCACCAGCCTGCAGAACGCCAACGTGGGCCTCATGCGCTTCAACCGCGACGAGGGCGGCGCCGTCACCCAGGCCATCACCGACGTATCGGCCTCGCGCAGCGAGATGACCAGCGCCGTCCGCGCGCTCACGACCGCGGGCCGCACACCCCTCAGCGAGACCCTCTACGAAGCCACGCTGTATTTCAGCGGCGGCAACGTCGACTACGGCAACATCGGGCCGGCGCGCAGCGTCGCCGCCGCGCGCGTCGGTGGCTCGCCGACGGGCACTGCCTACCGTTCGCCGATCGACGAGGACTGCCAGAAGAATTTCGTGATCCTGCTGACGGACGGCGAGCCGAACTCCGACACGAGCGCCAATGCCAAGATCGCCGCCCTGCCCGATTTCGCCTCACTGGTGGGCAGCTGCGACGGCAGTGGCGACGGCGCCTGCCTCGATGACCTTGCCGCCTACCTGCACCTGGCCGACCTCGACGCGAGGACACCGGGGCTGCAGAACGTCACGACCTACACGATCGGCTTCGGCGGCGTGGACGCGCCGATCCTCGAGAACTCCGCGCGGCGCGGCGGCGGCCAGTACTACCTGGCCGACGACACCGGCAGCCTCGCCGCCGTGTTGCGCAGCATCGTCGCCGGCATCGTCGATCGCGCGGGCACGTTCACGGCGCCGGCGCTGCCGGCGAACCTCTACAACCGCGGTACCACCGACCGCGACGCCTATGTCTCCGTGTTCGAGCCCACGGGCACGACCCGCTGGCCGGGCAACCTGAAGAAGTACCGCTTCGTCGACGACACGCTGCTCGGCCAGAACGGGCGGCCTGCGGTCAGCCCGGGCACCGGCTTCTTCCTGTCGGACGCCTTCAGCTTCTGGTCGGGCGAGCCGGACGGCGATCGCATCGACGAGGGTGGCGCGGCGAGCCGCCTGGTGTCGGCTGCCGGCCGGCGCCTCTATACCGACCTGGCCGGCAATGACCTGACGGCCGACGCCAACCGCGTCGACACCGGCAACAGCCGCATCACGGCGGCGCTGCTCGGCGTCGCGGGCGCTGCCGAGCGCGACGAGCTGATCCGCTGGATCGCCGGCGACGACGTCACCGACGCGGACACGGACGGCGACCTCGACGAGGCCCGGCGCCAGATGGGCGACCCGCTGCACGTCCGCCCGGTGGTGCTCGACTATGGCACCACCTCCGGCAGCGCCGAGACCGTCGTCTTCGTCGCCACCAACGCCGGCGTGCTGCACGCCTTCGATGCCGCCACCGGCACCGAGCTCTGGGGGTACCTGCCCTCGCGGCTGCTCGACCGGCAAGCGGCGCTGCTCGCCGACTCCCCCACGCTGGCCCGCCGCTACGGCCTCGACGGCGAGATGCGCCTGCATATCGAAGGCAATGACGGCGCGCCCGGCCTGAGCGGCGCCGAACGGGCCATTCTTGTCTTCGGCATGGGCCGTGGCGGAGACGCCGTGTACGCGCTCGACGTGACCGAACGGCGCGAGCCGCGCCGCCTCTGGACGATCGACAGCGACAGCGAGGGCTTCGATGGCATCGGCCAGACCTGGGCGGCGCCGGAAGTGGCGCGCGTGCGCGTCGACGACAGCGTCCGCACGGTCGCGATACTGAGCGGCGGCTACGACGACAGCCAGGACAACGACGCGGCGCAGACCGACGAGGTGGGCAACGCCGTCTACATGGTCGACCTGATCGATGGCGACCTGGTCTGGAGCGCCGGATCCCCCGGCGAGGGCCACGACCTCGCGCTCGATTCCATGCAGCACTCGATCCCGGCCGCGCCACGCGTCATCGACCTCACCCGCGACGGGCTCGCCGACCGCTTCTACGTGGGCGACATGGGCGGCCGGGTGTGGCGCTTCGACATCCGCAACGGCGCCTCCTCCGGCGACCTGGTCGAAGGCGGCGTGCTGGCTTCCCTCGGCGCAGCGGACCTCGACCTGCCGGTACCGGCCGCCGAGGTGCGCCGCTTCTACAACACGCCCGACGTGGTCTTCGTGAACTGCGCGCGCGGCACCTTCCTCGCCGTCAACCTCGGTTCGGGCCATCGCGGCCACCCGCTCGACACCGACATCGAGGATGCCTTCTTCTCGATCCGCGATCGCAACATCTTCGGGGTGCTGGACCGCGATGCCTACGAGGAGCCGGTCCGCTTCAACGATCTCGCGGACATCACCGGCATCCCCTCCGCCATCGTGCCGCGCGACTCGCCCGGCTGGCTGTTGCGGCTCACCGAGGCCGACGGCGAGAAGGTGCTGGGTGAAGCGACCACGTTCCGCAACACCCTGTTCTTCACCTCGTTCTCGCCCGGCGGCGCCATCGCCACCTGCGTCGGCGGCATCGGCGTCAACCGCGCCTACGAAGTCGACGTCTGCAGCGGCAACGCCGTCACCAACCTCGACGGCGGCACCGAGACCCTGCCGCTCGGCACGGACGACCGTTTCCGCATCCTGAACCAGGCCGGCATCGCGCCGGAATCGGTGTTCCTGCCATCGACGGGCGGCGACGGGCCGACGCGCTGCATCGGCTTGAGCTGCTTCCCGACCGGCGAGATCGACCGCGCGCGGCGCACCTTCTGGTCGCAGCAGCAGTCGGCCGACTGACCGGCCGCCGCATCGTGCGCCACCGCCGATCGCAGCGGCTCGCCGCCGGCTTCACGCTGATCGACGCACTGGTCACGATGGCGATCCTGGGCGTGCTCACCACACTCGCAGTCGTGAGCTACGACCGCTACCTGCGCCGCGCCGGCCGCGTCGACGCCACGACCGCGCTGCTGCGCATGGCCTCGGCGCAGGAGAAGTTCTACGCGCAGAACGGCGGCTACACCGATGATCTCGAGTCGGCGCCGCCCGACGGGCTCGGCATCGAGGGCACCGAGCGCGGCCTCTACACCCTGTCGATAGACCTCGATCCCGGCGGCGCCGCCATCGGCTACACCGCCATCGCGACCGCCGACGCCGACGACAGCCAGGCCGGCGACCGCGACTGCCAGGTGTTCACCATCGACGAGCGCAGCCTGCGCGGCGCCGCCGACGCCGACGGCGCGACCGGGCAGGAAATCACGGACCGCTGCTGGCGCTAGGCTGCGGGCGCGGCGCTGCGCCGTTCGAGCACGAAACCGTCGAACAGCACGAGCGCGACGCCGCAGGTGATCGCGGAGTCGGCAAGGTTGAAGGCCGGAAAGGCCCAGCTGCCGTAGTACAAGAGCAGGAAGTCGACGACGTAGCCGTGCAGCAGGCGGTCGGCCAGGTTGCCCACGGCGCCACCGATCAGCAGCACGAGGCCGAGCGCGAGCACTGCCTTGCCGCGCGCCGGCAGCTGCGCGAGCCACCACAGGAGACCAGCCGTCACGGCGACGGCCACGGCGACGAAGAAGCCGTTCTGCCAGCCCGAAGCGTCGGCGAGGAAGCTGAAGGCCGCGCCCGGGTTATGCAGCCGCACGATGTCGAAGAACGGCAGCACCGGCACCCGCTGATAGAGCTCGAGCGTCGCGGTGATCTCGAACTTGGTCCACTGGTCGAGGACGATCACCAGCAGTGACACGAGGAGCCAGCGGCCCCAGGCGATCCGCTCGGCTGCCCTCGGCGCGTTCTCCTCAGGCATGTCGGCGCTCCTCGCCCGGGCCATCCACGTTGCCGGCGCAGCGCGCGCAGATTGCTGCGTGGTCCGCGACCGCACCGACATCCTCGCGGCGGTGCCAGCAGCGGATGCACTTGGCGTCCTCCGTCGCAACGGCGGCGATCGCGACGTCGCCCTCGACCAGCGCATCGGCCGGTCGGCTCGCGAAGGGCGACACGGCTGCGCCGGAGGTGATGAACACGAAGCGCAGCTCCTCGCCGAGGCGCCGCATCGCCGCCGCGGCCTCGCCGTCGGCGCAGATGACCAGCCTGGCGTCGAGGCCCGAGCCGATACGGCCGGCCACGCGTTGCTGCTCGAGGGCGCGGCTCGCGACCTCGCGGACTCGCAGCAGCAGCTCCCAATCGAGCGCCGGCTCGACGGCTGGCACCTCGTGCCAGGTGCTGGTGAACACCGTGACGTCGCGCCGGCCCGGCAACGCCTGCCAGATCTCCTCGGCGGTGAAGCTCAGAATCGGCGCCAGCCAGCGCACCAGCGCCTCGCCGATGTGCCACAGCGCCGTCTGCGCCGAGCGGCGGCCGACGCTGTCGGCGGGCATGGTGTAGAGGCGGTCCTTGATCACGTCCAGGTAGAAGCCGCCCAGGTCCACGACGCAGTAGTTGTGCAGCAGCTGGTAGACGCGATGGAACTCGTACTCGTCGTAGGCGGCGACGATCTCGCGCTGCAGGGCTGCCGTGCGCGCCAGCGCCCAGCGGTCGAGGTCGACCATGGCCCCGGCCGGCACCGCATGCGCCGCCGGGTCGAAGCCGTGCAGGTTGCCGAGGATGTAGCGGGCGGTGTTGCGCATGCGCCGGTAGGAATCCGCCATGCGCTTCAGGATCTCCTGCGAGCCGCTCATCTCGCCGCGGTAGTCGGTCGCGCCGACCCACAGGCGCAGCACGTCGGCACCGAGGCTCGACGCCACCTGCTGCGGCTCGATGCCGTTACCGAGCGACTTCGACATCTTGCGGCCCTTCTCGTCGACGGTGAAGCCGTGCGTGAGGCAGGCGAGGTACGGCGCGCGGCCGTGCATGGCGACCGAGGTCAGGAGCGAGCTCTGGAACCAGCCGCGGTGCTGGTCCGAGCCTTCGAGGTATAGCGCCGCCGGATAGCCGACTTCCGGGCGGTCCTGGAGCAGACAGTGGTGCACCATGCCGGAATCCAGCCACACGTCCATGGTGTCGCTGGTCTTCTCGTATTCGGCGGCTTCCGCTCCGAGCAGTTCGGCCGGATCCAGTTCGAACCAGGCATCAACGCCGCCCTTTTCTATCCGGTCGGCCACGGCAGCCAGCAGGCGCGGCGTGTCCGGATGCAACTCGCCGCTCACGCGGTGGATGAACAGCGGGATCGGCACGCCCCAGGCGCGCTGGCGCGAGATACACCAGTCGGGGCGACCGGCGACCATCGACTCGATGCGCTGCCGGCCCCAGGACGGCACCCACTGCACGCCTGCGATGGCCGCGAGGCTCTGCTCGCGCAGGCCGTTCTGCGCAAGGCTGATGAACCACTGCGGCGTGGCGCGGAAGATGAGCGGCGACTTGTGCCGCCAGCAGTGCGGGTAGCTGTGGACGAACTTCACCGCCGCGAGCAGCCGCCCGCGTGCGCCGAGCAGCTCGACGATGGCATCGTTAGCCTTGTAGATGTGCAAGCCGGCGAAGTGCTCGGTGCCCGCAACGTAGACGCCAGCGCCGTCGACCGGATTGTCGAGCGGCAGGCCGTGGGCGACCCCCGCCGCGAAGTCGTCCTGGCCGTGGCCCGGGGCGGTATGCACCGCGCCCGTGCCGGCATCGAGGGTCACATGGCCGGCAAGGATCACCGGCACCGTGCGCGCGGCGAACGGGTGCTCCAGCGCCAGGCCCTGCAGCGCCTCGCCGCGGAAGCTCGCGAGCACCTCCGCGTCGGTCGCGCCGTAGCGCTCGAGCGCCGGTGCCGCGAGCGACGCCGCGAGCACCAGCCGTTCGCGTCCGGCCGACGTGGTGAATTCGACCAGCTGGTAATCGAGGTCCGGCCCCAGCGCCACGGCCTGGTTTGCCGGCAGCGTCCAGGGCGTCGTCGTCCAGATCGGCAGGCTGACGGCAGCCGCGCCCGCCGGCACCGGCTGGCCGGCGGCGGCCAGCCGCGCCGCGAACGCTGCCGGATCGGCCACGCGGAACCGCACGTCGATCGCGGTCGAGGTCCTGTCGGCGTATTCGACCTCGGCCTCGGCGAGCGCCGAGCCGCAGTCGAGGCACCAGTGCACGGGCTTGTAGCCGCGCTGCACGTGGCCGTTGGCCAGGATGGCGGCCAGGCCGCGCACCTGGTCGGCCTCGAAACGCGGATCGAGCGTGAGGTACGGCCGATCCCAGTCGCCGAGCACGCCGAGGCGGCGGAAGTCGCGCCGCTGGCTGTCGATCTGCGACCTGGCGTAATCGCGGCAGGCCTGGCGGAAGGCGCGCGCATCGAGCTTGCGACCGACCTTGCCGTGCTTCTTCTCGACTTCCAGTTCGATCGGCAGGCCGTGGCAGTCCCAGCCGGGGATGTACGGCGCGTCGTAGCCGGACAGGGTGCGGGACTTCACCACCATGTCCTTCAGCACCTTGTTCACGGCATGACCGAGATGGATCTGGCCGTTGGCGTAGGGCGGCCCGTCGACGAGCACGAACCGCGGGCGGCCGGCCGCTGCCGCGCGGATCCGCTGGTACACGCCGTCGGCCTCCCAGCGCTCCAGCATCTGCGGCTCGCGCTGTGCCAGCCCCGCCTTCATCGGGAACGCCGTCTCGGGCAGGTTCAGGGTGTCCTTGTAGTCGCGCTCGGTCACTTCACTCCATCCGGTCAGGCAGCGTTCAGGATGCGCCGCGCGTCATCGGCGTCGCGGTGCATCTGCTCCTTCAATGTCGCGAGGTCCGGAAACCGGACCTCATCGCGCAGCCGCGCGATGAATTCCACTTCCAGCAGCGCGCCGTAGATGTCCTGGTCGAAATCGAACAGGTGAACTTCGAGCAGCGGCGCGCCGCCATCGACGGTCGGGCGCGTGCCAACGCTGGCCACGCCGGGCCGCCGCGCCGCGCCGAGCCCCGCTACCTGCACGGCGAAGATCCCGTGCAACGGGCTCTGCCGCCGGTGCAGGTTGACGTTCGCCGTCGGCATGCCGAGCTCCCGCCCGAGCATCCTGCCACGGACCACCCGTCCCGTCATCGAATACGAGCGGCCGAGCAGGCGGCGGGCACGATCGAGGTCGCCGACCGCCAGCGCCTCGCGCACCGCCGTGCTCGAGACCCGCTCGCCGTCCACCGCGACGCTGCCGACATGCTCCAGCGTGAACCCCTGCAGCGGACCGGCCGCCTCGAGGTCGGCCACGGTGCCGGCGCGGCGATGTCCGAAGCGAAAATCGTCGCCGACGACCAGATGCCGGACGCCGATGTGGCCGACCAGCAGGCTCTCGATGAAAGCCGCGGGCGTGAGCAACTCCAGGCGACAGTCGAACCTGGGGCAGTACATCCAGTCGACCCCGAGCCGCTCCACGGCGGTGAATTTCTCCCGCCAGCGCGACAGTCGCGCGGGCGGATTCGACCCCGAGAAGTATTCGCGCGGCGTCGGTTCGAAGGTGAAGAGCAGCGACGGCAACCCGCGCTGCGCAGCGACGGTCCTCAAGCGGTCGATGATCTTCTGGTGGCCGACATGCACGCCATCGAAGACGCCGATGGTGGCGACGCAGCCGCCGCCGAGGCGGCCGCGGCTGGCATTCGGCCGGCGCAACAGCTGCATCAGCCGCGCTCCTGCGGATGGCCGACCATGCGGAACGTGGAACGACGCACGCCGGTGGCGAACAGCACCGCGAAGTACACGACTGCGGCCGCGGCGATGATCGCGGTGAGCCAGCCGGCGCGCAGCCAGACATCCGCGGCCAGCCAGCGCCCGAGTGGCGGCGTCACGGCGACGAGCAGCGCGGCCATCGCCGCGCTGCCGGCGAAAACCTGCAGCAGGTAACGGCCCAGCGTCGGGTCCCTGTCGAGCACACCCGCGCTGCGCAAGCCGCGATACAACAGCACAGCGTTGAGGAAGCCCGACAGCGACGTCGACAGCGCCAGGCCGGCATGCGGCGCCGGCAGGCCGGCCATTGCCCAGGGGGCGACCACCAGCAGGTTGAATCCCATGTTGAAGCCGAGGGCGATCAGGCCGACGCGCACCGGCGTGCGCGTGTCCTGACGCGCAAAGTAGCCGGGCGCCAGCACTTTCACCAGGGTCAGCGCCACGAGTCCGGCGGCGTAGGCCGTGAGGCTCCAAGCGGCCATGTCGACGTCGGCGGCGGTGAATGCGCCGCCGAAGAAGATGGTGGCCAGCATCGGTCCGGCGAGCAGCGCAAGACCGACGGACGCCGGCGCGGAGATCAGGATGACCAGCCGGATCGCCCAGCCGAGCGTGGCCGCGAACTGCTCGCGCGACGCGCTCGCGTGCTGGCGCGAGAGGTTGGGCAGGATCACGGTGGCCAGCGCGATGCCGAACACGCCCAGCGGGAATTCCATCAGCCGGTCCGAGTAATACAGCCAGCTGATGCTGCCGGTGACGAGGAACGAGGCGATCAGCGTGTCGAGCAGGATGCTCACCTGCGCGACCGACGACCCGAAGACGGCCGGCAGCATGAGCCGCATGATCCGCCGCACCCCTTCGTGGGCAGGGCCCCAGCGCGGGCGCGGCAACATGCCGATGCGCCGGAGCGCCGGCAGCATGAAGGCGAGCTGGATGACGCCTGCGGCGAAGACGCCGGCGGCGAGCGCCATGCCCGGCCGCTCATAATAAGGAGCGACCCCCGCCGCGAAGACGATCATCACCACGTTGAGCAGCACCGGCGAGAAGGCCGGCACGCCGAAGCGGTGGTAGGTGTTGAGGATGCCGCCGGCCAGAGCGCCCAGCGAGACGAAGAACAGGTACGGAAACGTGAGCCGCAGCATGTCGACCGAGAGGTCGAACCTGTCGCTGCCGGCAGCATCGGCGGAGAAGCCCGGCGCGAATCCGAGGATCAGCAGCGGCGCGGCGAGTATGCCGATCGCGGTAAAGACGAGCAGCGCGCCACCGAGCGTGCCGGTGACGCGCTCGGCGAGCTCACGCACGTCCTCGCGGCTGCGGTTCTGGTCGTAGTCCGCGAACACCGGCACGAAGGCCTGGGAGAAGGCGCCTTCGGCGGACCAGCGGCGGAAGATGTTGGGGATCTTGAACGCGACGAAGAAGGCGTCCATCAGCGGGCTGGCGCCGAACAGGCGCGCGAAGACGACGTCCCGCACGAGGCCGAGGATGCGCGACAGCAGCGTCATCGCCCCCACCGCACCGGTGGACCGCAGCAGCCGACGGCCGGAGACGGCGGACGCTGGGTCGGAAGGCGGTGCAGGCATGGCGGGCGAGTCTAGCAGCTTGGGCGAAACGGGCCCTCGCCGGTTGACAAGGAACCGTCAAACCCAAAGAATACGCGCCCTTTCCCGGGACAGGCCCGGGCTGTAATCCGACGCAAAGGATCCTGGGCTTTGGCGAACATCAAGTCGGCGGCGAAGAAGGCACGGCAGTCGGAAAAGCACCGCCAGCACAACGCCGCCATGCGCACGCGCATGCGCACCGCCATCAAGAAGGCCATGAAGGCGATCGCCGGCGCCGACCGCAAGGCTGCCGATGCTGCCTACAGTGCAGCCGTGCCCGAGATCGACACTATGGTGTCGAAGGGCGTGATCCACCCGAACAAGGCTGCGCGCCACAAGAGCCGGCTGAACCTCGCCCTGAAGGCCACGGGCAAGTAACCGTCAGGCGCCCTCGCCAGCCGCTGCTTCCGCCGGAGCGCTGATTTCCTCGAGTCGGGTCATGACGTCGCCCATGAGCGGCGCCGTGCCATCTCCCGTCATTGCGCTCACCCGGTAGAGCGGTCCGCGCCAGCCGAGCCGCTCGATCACGGCGGCCCCGGCGCGGTCAGCCTCGGCCTCGTCGATCAGGTCCGTCTTGTTCAGCACGAGCCAGCGCTCCTTCGCGGCCAGCGTCGGACTGAAGCGCTCGAGTTCGCGCACGATCTCCACGGCGTCGTCGGCCGGGTCTGTCGTACCCGGCGCCGTCGCGATATCCACGATGTGCAGCAGCAGGCGCGTGCGTTCGAGGTGGCGCAGGAAACGCATGCCGAGCCCCGCTCCGTCGGCTGCACCTTCGATCAGGCCCGGGATGTCGGCCATCACGAAGCTGCGCAGCGGACCGACCGACACGACACCCAGGTTCGGGTGCAGGGTCGTGAAGGGATAGTCCGCGACCTTCGGCCGCGCGGCCGACACCGCGCGAATGAGCGTCGACTTGCCCGCGTTCGGCTTGCCGAGCAGGCCGACGTCGGCCAGCAGGGTCAGCTCGAGGCGCAGCACACGCTGCTCGCCCGGAGTGCCCGGCGTCGAGCGCCGCGGCGCCTGGTTCACGCTCGACTTGAAGCGGGTATTGCCCTTGCCGCCGTGACCGCCGGCCGCCACCAGCAGGCGCTCGCCCGGGCGCGTCAGGTCGCCGAGGAGCTCGGCGGTTTCTTCCGCATAGACCAGCGTGCCGCAGGGCACGGGAATCTCGAGATCCTCGCCGCCGCGACCGCTGCAATTGGAGCCCGAACCCTGCTCGCCGTGCCGGGCGCGATAGCGGCGGTTGACGCGGAAATCGGCCAGCGTGTTGATGCCTTCGCGCGCCACGAGCCAGATGCTGCCGCCATCGCCGCCGTCGCCGCCGTCCGGGCCACCCAGCGGAATATTCTTCTCGCGACGAAAGCTGACGCAGCCGGCCCCGCCATTGCCGGCCTGCACGCGAACCGTCGCTTCATCGACAAACTTCATGGCTCGAGCTGCTCCAGAAACGAAGAACCCCGCCTGTAGCGGGGTTCTTCCGGCGATCGTCCTGACCGCGCCTCAACCGGCGGCGGGAACCACGTCCACGTACATCCGGTGGTGCGGGCCGCGGCGGCGGAACTTGACGGCGCCGTCGGCCCTGGCGAACAGGGTGTGATCGCGGCCCATGCCGACATTGGCCCCTGCGTGATAATTCGTGCCGCGCTGGCGGATGATGATGTTGCCGGCCACTACGGTCTCGCCGCCGAACCGCTTCACGCCCAGTCGCTTCGACTCTGAATCGCGGCCGTTACGGGTACTGCCGCCTGCCTTTTTATGTGCCATGCCGGATGTCTCCCGCGGTACTAGGCCTTCGGGCCGCCGCTGATGCCGGTGATCTCCACCAGCGTGAAGGACTGACGATGCGTCTTCATGCGCTTGTAGGTGGTGCGGCGCTTGAACTTGATCACGCTGACCTTGTCGCCGCGACCCTGCGCGAGCACCCGGGCCTGAACCTTGCCACCGGCAACCTTCGGACGGCCCACCGCGACGTCGCGACCGGCGCCGATCATCAGCACGTCGGTGAATTCCACCTGGTCGCCTTCGGCGGCCGGCAGCTTCTCCACTTCCAGCTTGTCACCGGTGGTGGCGCGATACTGCTTGCCACCCGTTACGAATACGGCGTACATCCCGCGTCTCTCCGCTGAGCCGGCCCCGGGTGGGACCGGAAAAGAGCGCGCATTCTAATGACTTGAGCCAACCGGTTCAATGGCTTGGGCGCGCTTGCGGGGCGGCCCGCTACGGCAGCCGAGGCGGTTCAGCCGCTCGGCGATCCGCACCCCGGCCTGGGCCAGCCGCAGCTCCACGACGTTGCGGGCACCTGCGACATAACCCGCACCCAGCCGGGACGGGCGCTCGGCCCCTATGCCCGAGTAGACGAATGGGCGCCAGGCGCGGGATTCCTCGGCCCAGGCGACCGGGTCCCGGTCGCGCCAGCCGTCCGCCGCGCCGGCCGCCAGCGCGGCAATGGCCTCGGCCCGCTCGCGATCGGACAACCCCCTGCGGCGGAGCAGGCCGCGGGCATCCCAGAATTCGTGCAGCGACAGCGTGGAGCGGCCCCAGAGGACGTCGACGTCGTTGCCGCCCCGATCGGCGGCGCGGCCGACGTGCAGCGGCTGGTGCACATCGGCGACGAAGTGCACGAGGAAGCGCAGCGCGTCGGCGCGCTGGGCGCGCGAACGACGGCGATCGAGCAGCACGGCCTCGTTCCTCGCGATCGCCGCGAGCACGTTGTCCTCTGAGGCACGTGCCGCCCGCGCGATCGAGGCGCGATCCTCGACGTTGATGTAGTGCCAGCGCAGCGTGTGCCGCCAGGCGGGATCGTCGCGGATGGTGTCTGCCCACACGCCGGCGTCGGCGAGCGTAGCGCCGTCGAGCAAGGGCGCGATCTCGCGTCGCACGTCGGCACAGAGCAACTGCTCGGCGACAGCACCGGCGATGCGATGGCCGTCGGCACTGAAAGCCGCTGCCGCGGCGGCGACCAGGCACAACGGCAGGACGACAATAACGGGGAATGTTACAGTGAGGCGCATTGCCGCCATTATTGCGATGCCGATGAAGCTAGTCCACGCGCAGGAAAAGCCGTTTGACCTGGATGCCCTGCGCCAGCTGGTCGGCGACGACTGGAACGCCCTGAACCGGGAAATCCGCAGCCAGCTCGGCAGCGACGTGGCGCTGGTCAACAGCGTCGCCCAATACATCATCGGCAGCGGCGGCAAGCGCCTGCGCCCGCTCCTCGTGCTGCTGGCCTCACGCGCCTGCGGCTACGGCGGCAGCCAGCACGTGCTGTCGGCCGCGGTGATCGAGTTCATCCACACCGCGACCCTGCTCCACGACGACGTGGTCGACAAGTCCGACCTGCGCCGCGGCCAGGAGACGGCGAACAGCGTGTTCGGCAACCAGGCGAGCGTGCTGGTCGGCGACTTCCTCTATTCCCGCGCCTTCCAGATGATGGTGCAGATCGGCCAGATGCGGATCATGGACGTGATGGCCGACGCGACCAACACGATTGCCGAAGGCGAAGTGCTGCAGCTCATGAACTGCCACGATCCCGACACGACCGAGGCGCGCTACCGGGAAGTGATCTACCGCAAGACCGGCAAGCTGTTCGAGGCGGGCATGCAGATCGGTGCGATCCTGGCTGACCAGACGCGGGCCGTGGAGGAGTCGCTGAAGGAGTACGGCAAGCAGCTCGGCCTCGCCTTCCAGCTCGTCGACGACGCACTCGACTACGAGGCCGATCGCGCCGAGCTGGGCAAGAACATCGGCACCGATCTCGCCGAGGGCAAGCCGACCTTGCCGCTGATCCACGCCCTGCAGCGCGGCTCGCCGCGCCAGCAGCTGACGATCCGCCGCGCGATCCAGAACGGCAGCCTCGAGGACCTGAACGCCATCCTGCAAACGATCCAGGAGACCGGCGCGCTCGCCGCCACCTATACCCAGGCGCGCGAATCCGCGCGCCTCGCCGTGCAGGCACTGCAGCGCATGCCCGACTCGCCCTACCGCGACGCGCTGGCCGATCTCGCCGATTTCGCCGTCGACCGCCGCTACTGAGCGCGCCGCCCCATCCCCGCCACTGGACTGCCCCCGCCCCGTTCCCGCACAATGCCGGGCCGCGCCGGGGCACCCGATCCCGGGCCATGACCGCACCACCGGGGTGTAGCTCAGCTTGGTAGAGCGCTTGCTTCGGGAGCAAGAGGTCGCAGGTTCGAATCCTGTCACCCCGACCAGCCAGAACCATGCAACAAACCGTTACCTGTTGCGCGCGCTGCACCAAGCCGCCCGCGCTCTGCATCTGCGATCGCGTGGAGCCGGTCGATACGGCGCTGCGCATCGTGGTGCTCCAGCATCCGCAGGAGGACGACGCGGTGCTAGGCACGGCGCCGCTGCTGCACCTCGCGTTGCCGAACTCGGCGATCCATGTCGGCCTGTCGTGGGCGTCGCTCGACCATGCGCTCGGTGTCGAGGGCGCCGATCGCGACCGCTGGGCGGTGCTGGCCGGGGCGAAGCTGCCGGCGCCGCTGCCGCCGGAGCGATCGGGCGATCCGGTCGTGCTGATGGACCGCAAGGGCCGGCTGCGCGACCTCGCCCGCCATGGGCTCGATGGCATCATCGTGCTCGACGGCAGCTGGAGCCAGGCGAAGACGCTGTGGTGGCGCAATGCGTGGATGCTGCGGCTGCCCCGGCTGCTGCTCACGCCGCGCGAGCCGTCGATGTATGGAAAATTGCGCCGCGCGCCGCGTCGGGAATGGGTGTCCACGCTGGAAGCGGTCTGCGAGGTACTGCCAGCGCTCGGCGAAAGCGCCGATGCGCGCGAGAAACCGCGGCGGCTGATGCGCACGCTGCTGCAGAGGGCGCGAGACTCGCGGCGGCATTGAAAATTCGCGTCGGCGCGCACGCCATCCTCGTCCCGGTGCTGCCGTCCGACATGGACATCCACGCCGTCTCGCAACTGGTCGCGGACCTGTTGCTCGTGGCCAAGGTCAGCCGCCGCATGGGCCGGCTCGGTGTCATCGCCAACCGCGTGCGCGAGAACACCGTCGCCTACCGCCGGCTCATCCGCTTCCTCGAATCGCTGAACATCCCGGTGGTCGGCATCCTGCGCGACAGCCAGAACTACGTGCATGCGGTCGAGCACGGGCTCGGCATCCACGAGCTGCCGCACACGCAGACATGAAGGATCTCGAGGCCTGGGCGCCGCTGATCGGCTGGATCGAGAAGCGGCTGGCCACGCCGCTCACGCCGCGCGACCTCGCAGCGCCGCTCAGCATGGTGACCTCCGTGCGCCCGGCCGAGGCTACGGCGGATCAGGACCTTCCGGCAGCCCCTCTGCAGCCAGCGAGAAGATACGATCCTCCAGCCGGAATATCTTGAGCAGGATCGCAGCCCGCATCCACATGCCGTTGCGCTCCTGGCGCCAGTACATCGCGCGCGGATCCTCGTCGACCGCCGTATCGATCTCCGGGCCACGCGGCAGCGGATGCATGACGATCGCGTCGGGCTTCAGGCGTTTCATCGTCGCGCTGTTCAGGCTGAACTGGCCGTAGTCCATGGCGCGTGACTCGCCAGCCGTATCCCATTCCGTCTGCATGCGGGTGACGTAGAGGGCATCGAGCCCGGGCAGGGCGTCGGCGAGCCGCGAGGTCTCGCGGTAGCGGATGCCCTGCGCATCGAGCTGCAGCTTGATGTCACCCTCCATCGCGAACTGCTTGGGCGCAATGAACACCAGCTCGACGTCGCGGTAGTTCTTGATCAGGCCGCAGAGCGAGCGCACCGTGCGACCGCGTTTCAGGTCGCCCATCATGCCGATCACCTTGCCGTCGATGCCGCCGCGCAGGGCGAAGCTGCGGGCAAGCGTGTAGATGTCGAGCAGCGCCTGGGTCGGGTGCTGGTCCTTGCCGGATCCGGCGTTGATGATCGGCACGGGCCGCGCGATCCGGTCCATCAGGGCAGCGGCCCGGGCGGCGAAGCCGGCCTCAGGGGTCCGCATGACGATCACGTCCACGTAGGAACTGAAGGTGCGGATGCTGTCGTCGAAGCTCTCGCCCTTCACCTCGGAGGACGTCGCAGGATCGCGGATTTCGCTCGTGCGAATGCCGAGCACGTGGCAGGCGTTGTTGAAGGACAGGAAGGTGCGGGTCGAGGGCTGCGGGAAATAAAGCATCGCGCGCGCCTGGGGCAGCAGGTTCTGCAGCTCGCGGGCGCCCTCGGGCGACTTGGCGATGCCGCGCAGGCGCGTGGTCAGCTCGCACAGCTCGTCGAGCAGTGGCCGGTCGAAGCCCCGGGTATCGAGCACGTGGTAGAGATGGCCGGCCATCCGATAGTCCCCGTGACGGGTTCCGTGCTCCAGTCGTGCTGTTGGACTGGGCGCGCATCATACCGGAAGCCCGTAGGCAGGTCGCGGTCCGACCCTTTATATTGGCCGATCCGGCCGTGACCAGAACCACGACAAAGCGACGCAGGAAATCCGGTCCGCGCAAGGGCGCGGCGACGGCCGCCGATTGCATCGCGATCCGTGGCGCCCGGCAGAACAACCTGCAGGGCATCGACATCGATATCCCGCTCGGCCAACTGGTCGTGGTGACCGGTGTCAGCGGATCCGGCAAGTCCTCGCTGGCCTTCGATACGGTCTACGCCGAGGGCCAGCGCCGCTACGTCGAGACCTTCTCGCCCTACGCGCGCCAGTTCCTCGATCGCATGGACCGGCCGCTGGTCGAGCGCATCGACGGGATGCCGCCGGCCATCGCCATCGACCAGCAGAACCCGGTCCGGACCTCCCGCTCGACCGTGGGAACCATGACGGAACTCGCCGATCACCTGAAGCTGCTCTACGCGCGCGCCGCTGCCCTTTGGTGCGGCAAATGCGGCGACGCCGTCCGCCGCGACCAACCCGGGACGATCGCCGCGGATCTTGCCCGGCGCCTCCCCGAGGGCGAGCGCCTGATCGTCACCTTCCCGCTGAACGTCCCGGCGAACCACACCCGCGAAGAAGTCACCGAGCTGCTCGCTGCGCAGGGCTACACCCGCATCCACCGCAGCGACGGCGATCGCCTGGAAGTGATCCAGGACCGCCTGCGGCTGGTTGCAGCGGAGCCCAGCCGGCTGCACGAGGCGCTCGAACGCGCGCTGCGCGCCGGGCGCGGCCGGGTGCTGGTCCATGCCGGCTCGGAGGCAGTGATGACGTTGCCCTACTCCGCCGACCTGCACTGCGCCCGCTGCGACATCCACTATGCCGACCCGACGCCCGGCAGCTTCTCGTTCAATTCGCCGGTCGGTGCCTGCGGCACCTGCCGCGGCTTCGGCCGCGTCATCGGCATCGACTACGGGCTCGTCGTGCCGGACGCCAGCCGCAGCCTCGCCGGCGGTGCGATCAAGCCGTTCCAGAGCCCGAGCTACGCCGAGTGCCAGGCGGACCTGCTGCGCTTCGCGGCGCGCAGGCGCATCCCGTGCAACACGCCGTGGCAGGAACTCGGCGAGGACGAACGCCGCTGGGTCCTCGACGGCGAAGGGCCGATGAGCGACGGCGTGTGGTACGGGGTCGCGCGGTTCTTCTCCTGGCTCGAGTCGCGCGCCTACAAGATGCACGTGCGGGTGCTGCTGTCACGCTATCGCACCTACGATTCGTGCCCGGACTGCCGCGGCGCACGGCTCAAACCCGAGTCCCTGCTGTGGCGGCTGGGAGCGCACGGGGCGCCGCCGGGCCCGAATCTCCACGAACTGATGCTCATGCCGCTCGCGGATGCCGGGCGCTGGTTCGATGCGCTGCGGTTGCCGCCACCGCTCGATGAGGCCACCGAGTCGGTCCTCAGGCAGATCCGCAGCCGGCTCGCCTACCTCGTCGAGGTAGGGCTCGGCTATCTGACCATGGATCGGCAGTCGCGCACCCTGTCCGGCGGCGAAGTCCAGCGCATCAACCTCACGACGGCGCTGGGCACTTCGCTGGTGAATACGCTGTTCGTCCTCGACGAACCGAGCGTCGGCCTGCACGCGCGCGACATGGGCCGGGTCATCGGCGTGCTCGAACGCCTGCGTGACGCAGGCAACTCGCTGCTGGTCGTCGAACACGATACGCAGATCATGCGCGCAGCCGACCTGCTGCTCGAGATGGGGCCAGGGCCCGGTCGCAATGGTGGCCGGGTCTGCGCATTCGACCCGCCGGAGGCGGTCGCGAAGAACCGCCAGTCGCTCACCGGGAACTATCTCGCCGGCCGCAAGCGCGTGGCGGCAACGGCCGACGGCCGCGGACAGGCACCGGATGCGGACACGTTCTGGCTCGAACTGCGCGGCGCCAGGGCGCACAACCTGCGGAACGTCGATGTGCGCATCCCGCTGCAGCGGCTGGTCTGCATCACGGGGGTCAGCGGTTCCGGGAAGTCGACGCTGGTGGAAGACGTGCTGCACCCGGCGCTGCGCCGCCTGAAGGAGCCCGGATCCGCGCTGCCCGAGACGGATGTCGTGCTCCTGGGCCACGAGCACGTCAACGAAGTCGTGCTGGTCGATCAGTCGCCGCTCGGGCGCACGACGCGCGCGAACCCGGCCAGCTACACCGGCATCATGAACGGCATACGCGAGGCGTTCGCGGGCCTCGCCGTGGCGCAACTGCGCGGCTACAGCGCCGGCACGTTCAGCTTCAATTCGGGCGACGGCCGCTGCCCGGCCTGCGGCGGGAACGGTTTCGAGCACGTCGAGATGCAGTTCCTGAGCGACGTGTACCTGCGCTGCCCGGACTGCGACGGCCGGCGCTTCCGGCCGGAAATCCTCGAGGTGCGGCTGCCGGGAGCCGCCGGCGTGGCGGCGCTGTCGATCGCCGAGGTGCTCGACCTGACCGTCACGGAAGCGATGGCATTCTTCGCCGACCGCCCGGACGTCCTGCGCGGCCTGCGGGCCCTCGCGGCAGTCGGCCTCGACTACCTCGGCCTCGGGCAACCGGTGACCACCTTGTCAGGCGGGGAAGCGCAGCGCCTGAAGCTTGCCGGCCAGCTTGCCCGCACGCGCGGCGCGCGCAACCTGCTGCTGCTCGATGAGCCCACCACGGGCCTGCATCTTCATGACGTCGCGACACTGCTCGGCGCCTTCCGTGCCCTGCTCTCCCAGGGCCACTCCATCGTCGTGATCGAGCACAACCTCGACCTGATCGCGGCTGCGGACTGGCTCATCGACCTCGGGCCGGAGGCAGGCGCCGCGGGGGGCACCGTGGTGGCCACGGGCTCGCCGCGGGCGGTTGCGCAGGTCGACGCATCGCATACGGGTCGCGCACTGCGGTCGCTGCTCGGCATGAGCGCGCCGGAGCGCCGGCCTGCCGTGGCGCGCAGCGGCCCGCGTCCCCGGCCACGGTCGATCAGCATCCTGCGAGCGCGCGAGCACAACCTGCGCGAGCTGTCGCTCGACATCCCGCTCGGCCGCTTCACCGTCGTCACCGGCGTCAGCGGCAGCGGCAAGAGCACGCTGGCCTTCGATGTGCTGTTCGCCGAGGGACAGCGTCGTTACCTCGAATCGCTGAACGCCTACGCACGCCAGTTCGTGCAGCCGGCGGCCCGCCCCGACGTCGACGCGATCAGCGGTATTCCGCCGACCGTGGCCATCGAGCAGCGCACCTCCCGCGGCGGGCAGAAAAGCACGGTGGCGACCCAGACCGGCCTGTATCACTTCCTGCGGCTGATGTACGCGCGCCTCGGCGAGCAGTACTGCCCGGACTGCGCGATACGCATCCTGCCGCAGAGTCCGGATGCGATCGTGGCGCGAATACTCCGCGAACAGCGGGGCCGCAAGGTGCAGGTGCTTGCGCCGCTCGTCATTGCCCGCAAGGGCGTCTACACGGAGCTGGCCCGCTGGGCGGCCCACCGCGGCCACGATGAACTGCGCGTCGATGGCGAGCTCGTGCCCACGGCGCGCTGGCCGCGTCTCGACCGATTCATCGAGCACGACATCGAACTGCCGGTGGGCGACGTCGAAATCACGCCGGCGAGGGAAGCGCGACTGCGCGCGCTGCTGCAGGAGGCGCTGGAGGTCGGCAAGGGCAGCGCGCAGGTCCTCTGCGACGGACACTCCACGCTGTACTCCACGCGCCGTGCCTGCCCCGGCTGCAGTCGCAGCTTTCCGGAGCTCGACCCGCGCCTGTTCTCCTTCAATTCGCGCCATGGCTGGTGCGAGTCCTGCTTCGGCACGGGGCTCGAGCTCGAAGGCTTCGACCAGGAGCAGACCGGCGTCGAGCCCGCCTGGAAGGACGCTGCCGCCACGACCCCCTGCCCGGCCTGCAAGGGCCGGCGCCTGCGGCCGGAAGCGCTGGCGGTGCGCTTCCGCGACCGCGACATCGCCGCCATGACCGCGCAACCAGTCAGCGAGGCGCGACGCTTCTTCGCCGGGCTGAAGTCAGGCCGGCGTGAGGCTGCCATCGCGCGCGACGCGCTGCGGGAAATCACCTCCCGCCTGTCGTTCCTCGAGGAGGTCGGGCTCGGCTACCTCGCGCTCGACCGGTCGGCCACGAGCCTGTCCGGCGGCGAAGCGCAACGCATCCGCCTTGCCGCACAACTGGGCTCGAACCTGCGCGGTGCCTGCTACGTGCTCGACGAACCCACGATCGGCCTGCACCCGCGCGACAACGGCCGGCTGCTGGCCACCATCGGTCGCCTGCGCGACCAGGGCAACACCGTGCTGGTCGTCGAGCACGACGAGGAAACCATCCGGCGCGCGGACCACCTGATCGACCTCGGTCCCGGCGCGGGGCGGGACGGGGGGCGGCTCGTGGCCGCCGGCGGGCCGGCCGAGGTGCTCGCCTCGACGGAGTCACTCACGGCGCGCTGCCTGGCACGCAGTCGTCCGCGGCCCGCGCCGCGCACGGCCGGCAGCAACGGCTGGCTGCGTGTGCACGGCGCCAACCGCAACAACCTGCGCGACGTGGATGCCGCCTTCCCGCTTGGCGAACTGACCGTCGTCACCGGGGTCAGCGGCAGCGGCAAGAGCACGCTGGTCCGCCAGGTGCTGGAGCCGAGCCTCGTGCAGGCAATCGCCTCAGGCCGACGGGCAACCGCCATCGGCTGCAGCAGGCTGAGCGGACAGCAAGCCATCGGTCGCGTGCTCCAGGTCGACCAGGCGCCGATCGGCAAGAGCACGCGCTCGTGCCCGGCGACCTATGTCGGCATCTGGGACGAGGTGCGCCGCCTCTTTGCACAGACGACCGAGGCGCGGATTCGCGGTTTCGCTGCCAACCGGTTCTCGTTCAACGTCGCCGGCGGCCGCTGCGAGGTCTGCGAGGGGCAGGGACTGCGCCGCGTGGAGATGAACTTCCTGCCCGACGTGCATGTGCCCTGCGACGCCTGTTCGGGCCGCCGCTTCAACGAGGAGACCCTGGAGGTGCGCTTCCGCGACCGCAGCATCAGCGATGTGCTCGCGATGAGCGCCGGCGAAGCGTCGGCTTTCTTCGCGGCGCACGGCCGGCTGGCCGACATGCTCGCGCTGCTGGTCGATGTGGGTCTCGACTACCTCACGCTCGGCCAGCAGAGCCCGACGCTGTCGGGCGGCGAAGCACAGCGGCTGAAGCTCGTCACCGAACTGGCGCGCGCCCGCCCGGGCAGTTCGCAGGCGGTCTACATCCTCGATGAACCCACGGTCGGCCTGCACATGGCCGATGTGGACAAGCTGATGGGCGTGATGCGCCGGCTGGTGGCGGCAGGCAACACGGTGATCGTCATCGAGCACAACCTCGACGTGATTGCCGGGGCAGACTGGGTCATCGACATGGGTCCGGAAGGCGGTGCCGACGGCGGTACGATCGTCGTGGCAGGCACGCCGGCGGACGTCATCGATCATCGGCGCTCGCATACCGCGGCGGCGCTTGCCGCGCATCTCGCTCCTGCCGCCGTTACGAAGCGTCGTCGCAGCGCGCGCTGACTGCGGCAGCCAGCGCGTCCGCCATGTGTGCGGCGAAGCCGGTGCCCGCTTCGGCGAAATAGTTGAACGTGACGTCGCAACCGGCCGCGAGTATCGGCCCGCGTTCCTCGTCGTACACATACGTCGCGGCGATCAGCCCGCGAAAGCCGCGTTGCCGCAGCTGCCGGCTGGCGATCAGCTTCGCCTCGATATCCGGCAACGCGAGCATCACCGCGCGCACCCGGTCGAGCTTGAGCCTGTGCCAGAGATCGGGGTCCTCGGCGTCGGCATACACCACGCGCCGCCCCGCCTGCAGGTGCCGTTCCACCTTGCCCAGGTCGCTGTCGAGCCCGACGGCCTGCAGGCCCTGTTCGCGCAGGTAGCGATAGGCGCCGCTCCCGACCCGGCCCATGCCGACGACGAGCACCTCCGCGCTGCCGACGGAGACCGGCTCGTCGTCCGGATGGCGCTTGCGCCGCTCCAGCCGCTGCAGCAGCGGCGCCAGCCGCGCATGCAGGCCGTGCGCGGCCTGGTTGAGCGGCGAGGCCAGCACGAAGGAGATGGCCACGGAGACGGCGGCGAGGACGAGCCACTCCGGCCCGAGGAGGCCCTCGCGTACGCCGAGCTGCACGACGATGAGGCCGAATTCGCTGTAGGTGGCAAGGCTCAGCGCCGCGAGAAAGCCGCTGCGCGCCCGCAGGCCCGCAGCGAGCAGCAGGGCGAAGAACAGCACGGCCTTCAGCGGCAACGCGAGCACCATGGCCGCCGCACCGCCGAGCGCTGCCAGCGTCGGCACTCCGGTAATACCGATCGACAGGAAGAAACAGACCAGGAAGAGTTCCTTCATGCCCCACAGCGCGTCGCCCAGCTCAACCGCGCGCGGATGCCCGGCCAGCAGCGCACCCATGATCAGCGCACCGAGCGTGCCGCTGAGGCCAATGGCCTCGAACCCGTAGCCACCCGCGCCGACGGCCAGCACCACGCCCAGCAGCACCAGCAGCTCGCCGTGACCGGTGAGGGTGAGCAACCGGTCGAGCAGCGGCTTCACGACCAGCACTGCCGGCACGAACAGCAGGCTGCCCGGCGAGGGCGAAGTCCCGGCAGACAGCGCAATGAGCACCACCGCCACGATGTCCTGCACGATGAGGATGCCGATGGCCACGCGACCGTGGAAGGCGCGCAGTTCCCGCTTCGGCTCGAGCACGATGACCGCCAGCACGGTGCTCGAAAATGCAAATGACGCGCCGAGCAGGATCGCCGCCTGCCAGCCAAGCCCGCCCGCGCCCGTGGCAAGCCAGGTCGCCGCCGCCCCGGTGATCGCGAGATGGATCAGCGCCGTGGCCCAGACCTCCGGGCGCACGATGCTCTTGAATCTCAGCTTGAGTCCGACGGTGAACAACAGCAGCCAGATGCCCGCATCGCCGAGTTCATGCAGGGCAGTCCCGGCTTCGACACCGGCCGCGCCCAGCGCGAACCCGGCAGCCAGGAATCCGACCATGGGCGGCAGGCTGAGCTGCCGCGCCAGCAGTCCGGCCACGAAAGCAGCAAGTATCCACCAGGCCAGCATGGCGTCCACCGGGAGTACGAGCTCTCACCATAGCAAGCTGGAGCGGGCCGTCAACACACCTGCGCACGCATGCGCTAGGATCGGAGGATGAACGAAACGCTGGGCGCGCGGCTTTTTTCCATTGGCGACACAGCCGTCACTTCCTGGGGCCTGCTGCGTGTCGTGCTGCTGCTGCTGGGTGCCGTCCTCCTGTCGCGATTCCTGCGCGGCCTGCTCCGCCGCGTCGGCGAGCGACAGCAAGGTCGCCAGGGCACGGCGCTGTACACGGTCAGCCGCCTCCTCCACTACGTGCTGGTGATCTCGGCGTTGCTGATCGGCCTTGCTTCGATAGGCCTCGACTTCAGCCAACTCGCCCTGGTCGCCGGCGCCCTGTCGATCGGCATCGGCTTCGGCCTGCAGTCGCTGGTCAACAATTTCGTTTCCGGCCTCATGATCCTCGTCGAGAGGAACCTGCGGGTGGGCGACCTCGTTGAACTCGGATCCGGCGTGCGCGGCCGGGTGCGCGAGATCAACGTGCGCAGCACGCTCATCACCACCGGCGACGCCATCGACATCGTGGTGCCCAACGCCGAGTTCATCTCCGGTCGGGTGGTGAACTACACGCTCAAGGAGCCGTACTACCGCGTGCACGTGCCCTTCGGCGTCGCCTGGGGCGCCGACAAGGAAACCGTGCGCCGGGTCGTGACCGAGGCCGCCGATCGGCTCCCCTTCACCTGGCGCGGGCCGGGACGGGACACGGACGTGTGGCTGGTCGGGTTGGCTGACACCAGCATGAACTTCGAACTGGTGGCGTGGATCGACCCGGCGGCAGCAGCGGGTACCGGCTCGGTGACCGGGACGTACCTGTGGGAAATCGAGTCGGCCTTGACGCAGCACGGCATCGCCATCGCGCCGCCGCAACGTGACATCCGGGTGCAGCTGACACCGCCTTGACGCTCGCCGGCGTGCCCACAGATGATCGGCCCGTACTTTCCATAATAAGAATCGGGAGGATCGTCAGGTGTTACAGGAATTCAAGGCTTTTGCCATGCGCGGCAACGTCGTCGACCTGGCCGTCGGCATCATCATCGGCGGCGCCTTCGGCGGCATCGTCACGTCCCTGGTGAACGACGTGCTGATGCCACCGATAGGGTTGTTGATGAACGGCGTGGATTTCAGCAGCCTGTTCATCAACCTGAGCGGGGCTGAGCATGCCTCGCTGGCCGCTGCCAAGGCTGCCGGCGCGCCGGTCATCAGCTATGGCGCATTCATCAATACTGTCATCAACTTCGTCATCGTGGCCTTCGCCATCTTCCTGCTGGTGCGCACGATGAACCGCATGAAAAAGGCGGAGCCGTTGCGCCCTCCTCCGGGTCCGTCCGCCGAGGAGAAGCTGCTGGCGGAGATCCGCGACCTGCTCCGGAAATAAGGGGCCGCCGGGTCGGAGCAAGACGGCGGTTTCTGTCCAATTCCTTGACATTGCTCGGGCCAGGGTTATCTTCAGGCGATGTCCCGCCCACGCAAGATCGACGAGAGCTTGTGGGAAGACAGCGACGAGGCGCTGGCCAAGGATCACGTGGTCGAACGGTTCTTCTCGCAGCACGAGCGGGATGACGTCGAGCCGGTGCGCCGCGCACCAGTACCCAGCCGGAACCGCCGTCGCCTGCCACCCGCAGACCGCGACGACTGAGTCGCTCGAGGCTCCGCGGGCACCGGCACAGCCCCCGCAGGTCCGACAGTCGCTGTAACCCCCCCCGGCGCACAGCGTGGCGCGGTTCAACGTCCGCCTTCCCGCCACTGCCTACGCTTTGCAGGAGTACCAGCCAGGCTGCCATCGTCAACGACCTCGTGACCACGCTGCACCAGGCGCGCAGCACCGCAGTGACCCGCAACACCACGCTGAGCGCCTGCCCCAGCAGCGACAGCCAGCGCTGCGCCAGCGCAGACACCGGCTGGGACGGCGGCTGGGACGGCGGCTGGATCGCGTTCGTCGATCGCAATGCCGATCTGCGCCGCGACGGCAACGAGGAGTTGCAGGACCAGGTCAGGCCGGCCGCCGGCATCCGCATCGCCACCGCCAGCTTCGGCAGCGGCCTGAGCTACAGCGCGACCGGTGCGGTGTCGCCGCGCGGCGCGGGCGACTTCCGCTTCGGCCCGGACGGTGCCGCAATGGCGCCGAGGGCCGTGATCCTGGGTGCCAACGGCCAACCCCGCCTGATAGAGACCGAACGCTCCGGCAAGTCCTTCGACTGCCCGACCGACTGAGCGCAGCCCGCTGCAAACCGGCTACCGCGCCGCGGCCGACCCGGCCGTCGGACCGCCCGGCTGTATTGCCACCACCCCCCAAGCGCGGTAGGGTTACGCCCTGACCAGTGGAGCCATTACAAGGGCTTTCGGGGGATTCGCTTCACGGTGTCGAGACAGCAGCAAACCGGGCCACGAGACCCGGTCCCGTGCCCTGTCCGAACCGCCAGATCGCAGTCGATGCGCACCCCTGCCGGCCGATGAAGCTTCGAGCGTAATTCGGGTTGGTTTTCGGAGGATCGTTCGTCATGAGGAAGATTGCAGTCATCGGCGCGGCAGTCGCGCTGGCCATCGGCGCCGCGACCGGCGCACAGGCCGCCACGCAGGAATACATCATCAGCAACGGCCTGCTGTCCAATTCGGTCAACAGCTGCTTCAACATCGCCGTCAGCCTGACCGGCACCGACTGCAGTTACGCCCGTACGCGATCCCCGTCAAACCCCACGCCCTCGGGTCCGAAATTCACCGCCGGCTTCTATGCCAAGGGCACCCTCGGCGACAACGTGGCCTACACCCCGCTGCCGGGCGACGGCAAGGCCACGCTGGCCGTCACGGGCACCGTCACGATCGACGACAACGACACGCCCAGCGACGGCAGCGACGACCTGATCAGCGCCACCTGGACGATTGCCGCGGGCGTGCACAACGCCTCCACCGGCAATGGCGACCGCGGGCTGGAACGCTGGGATGCCTGGACCCACGTCATGGCGCCGACGGCGGTCAACGCGGCAACGGACAACGGCGGCGGCAGTTTCACCTACCGCATCGGCTCCCGCGGCAACCCGACGCCGGCCCCGCTGTGCGCGGCCGCCGATCCGAGCGATTGCTTTCCGACTGAGAACGCGCCGCTGACCCAGGATCCGCCGGGCTTCTGGGAGACCACGTTCTCGAGCCTGCCCAACCCGGCCATCAACCGCAACGGCATCGAGCGCACGCGCGGTTTCGGCCTGTACTCGCCCAACCTCCTCAACCCGAACATCGGCGCGCAGACGACCGGCAGCTTCACGAACTACGAGTGCATCGACCTGCCGGGCGACAACGACTGCATCGGCAGCGAGATCCTGCTCGGTTCCAGCTCGGTCATCTATCGCAACGAGGACGGCACCGTGGCGGTGCATCCGGCGCTCGGCAACTGCAGCGACACCATCGACAACGACGGTGGCGACGGCGCCGACGGCGCGGACCCGCAATGCGTGCCGCTGGCGGTCACGCAGCCGACCAACGGCGCGGGCGACACGCCCGTCAGCCCGCCCGGTTTCGAGAACCTGATCCTGATCCTCACCACCAATGGCCAGACCGGCATCAACGCAGCCATTACCAGCGCCCAGGCCTTCTGGACCCGCGAGTACATCATCGCGAGCGGCCCGGCCATCGGCACCGACGTGTCGCCGAACTACGACACCGAGAACTCCTACGGCGGCGGCCGGTTCACCTTCACCGGCGCCGCACCGCAGGACGCGCCGGTCGCGTTCGACGATGACGTGAACGTGCCGGAGGATGCGTCGACCCCGATCGCCGTGCTGGCGAACGACACCCCCGGCGGCGGCACGCAGACGATCACCATCGTGGCCGGCGAGGAACCGGTGAACGGCACTGCGGTCGTCAACGGCGACAACGTGGTCTATACGCCGGACCTGTATTACTCGGGTCCCGACAGCTTCATGTACCGCGTCACTGACCAGAGCGGCGACCAGTCGGTCGCCACCGTCACGGTCACCGTGGCTGAACGAGTCCCGGTAGCGGGCAACTTCGTCGGCAGCTCGCGCAATGGTGTGCCATCCGCGGCAATCCCGGTGCTGGGCAACCCGACCCAGCTCGGCACCGGCACGAGTGGCGAGCACACGGTGACAGCCACCGGCGCGGCCACCGGCGGCACCTGCGTGGCAGCGGGCAACGCGGTGGTATTCACCCCCGCAGCCGGCTTCAACGGCGCAGGCTCCTGCGACTTCGAGATCGAGGACGCCGATGGCGACACGGACGTGGGCACCCTCACCGTCAGCGTCTCCGGCAATGGCGGTGGCGGCGGTGGCGGCGGTGGTGGCCCGCAGCTGCCGGGTGGCGGCAGCAGCCTCGATGCGCTCGGCCTCGCCGCCCTGCTGGCAGGCCTGCCGATCGCCTGGCGCCGGCGCCGGCGCTGATTCTCAGCTAAAGGCTTGCACGACCGAAAAACCCCGCCACCCGGCGGGGTTTTTCTTTGCGCGCGTGATCAGGGCCGGCCGGGCAGGATGCCGCCGAACAGCCGCACGCCCGCCACCGGCTTCGACTCCCACAGCTGCTCGGCGAAGCGCGGGATCGACATGGCCACCATCGGAAAGCATTCGACCAGCTGGTCGGGCTTCGTCGGCAGACCGTACAGCGCATAGCAGAAGAAATCGCGATCGTCCGGACGCCAGAAGCCGCGGATCTTGTCGTTGTCGCTGCTGATGGAGCCGTCCCTGTTGAAATAGGCGCGGAACACCTGCTCGCCGTCGGCCGTCACCATGCGATAACGCACGGTGTTCGACATCATGTGGTTCCAGAAGCTCGGAAAACGCTCCTCGATCGGCTTGCTGCGATCCTTGTCGATGACCACCGTCGGCAGTTCCGGTCTCGGCCAGTCGGCGCCACCGGTCTCGAGCATCATGAACGCGATCAGCGCCAGTCGATCCGGGCTCGGGACACCTTCGGGAACGGCCATGCGGTTGGCCGGCACGTCCTTCGCGGGATCCGCGAGGAACCGGTCCATGCGATCCGCCGTCCAGCGTATTCCCGCGGCGCGCAGGGCATCCGAATACACGAATTCCGGGCGACGACCGTCGCCGGGGGCGCTGCCCATGATCGCCCAGAGGTTCGGGCCGGTGAGGTCGGTGCCCCCTTCGGCGAGCGAATGACAGGCGCTGCAGCGCATCTGGAAAGCGCGCCGACCGATCACGTAGTCGGCCTGCGACAGCACCGCGCGGGTCAATTGCACCTGTGCCGCTGCCGTCGTCGCTGCCAGAGCGGCAGCGCCCGCGAGCGCCAGGCTTGCGATGATTCGCATCGTCATCGGAAAGCTCCGGCGGGAAATCGGCGGCGATTATTGCACAGCCAGCGCTGGCCTCAGGCCGAGCGCGCGGCCCCGGGCAACGCTGCCATCAGAGCATCGACCTGCCGGTCGAAGCAGGCCGGTGGTGCCGAGGAAGCGCCCCTGGGCGTAGCTAAAGCAGGCCATGCCCCGAATACCGGGCGAAAGCGCGCGCAGCAGCAGCAGCGCGTACTCGCTGAGATCCAGACCCGGGTTTGCGGACTCGCCCATCACGTCAGAAACGCTGCAAGTGACTGTCCTATCATGTAAATGTTTACGCGCCCTTGCCGTGATCAGCGTCTCCCGCCAGCCCTCGGGAAATACCCGCACCGGTTGCGTTGACCCCCCGGCGCGCGCCGCATAGCATGCCTGCCAATCCGCTGTAAGCGGCTCATTCGCAAGGACCTTCGGGTTCCGGATCCGGCTCATTCATGCCCATCTCCACCCCCGCGCCGGCCTACACCCCCGAGGTGGAGCGGCTGACCCGTCCCCTCTACGAGCGCATACGCCACGTGATCCCGGAGGCCGAGTGGGCGGTGCACGCCCCGCTCATTGCCGCGATCAACGAACTGAAGCGGGACCGCAATGCGGTGATCCTGGCCCACAACTACCAGGCGCCGGAAATCGCCTGGGGAGTGGCCGATTACCGTGGCGATTCGCTGGGACTCGCCCAGCACGGTGCCGCCACGGCGGCGGACGTCATCGTGATGTGCGGGGTCCGCTTCATGGCCGAGACCGCGAAGATCATGAGCCCCGGCAAGACGGTACTGCTGCCCGACTACGAGGCCGGCTGCTCGCTGGCGGCGTCGATCACCGCGGCCGATGTCCGGCGCCTGCGCGAGCGCTATCCCGGCGTGCCGGTCGTCTGCTACGTCAATGCCTACGCCGACGTGCGGGCGGAAGTCGACATCTGCTGTACGTCCGCCAATGCGGTGAAGGTCGTCGAGTCACTCGGCACGGACCGGGTCATCTTCCTGCCGGACGGCTACCTCGGCCGCTACGTTGCCAGCAAGACGAAGGTCGAGGTGATCCTGTGGGAAGGCGCCTGCGAGGTCCATGAGCGCTTCACCCCGCAGGACATCCGCGATTTTCGCGCCGGGCGCCCGGGCGTGCACGTCATGGCCCACCCGGAATGCCCGCCGGAGGTGTTGCGCGAGGCGGACTTCGTCGGCTCGACCTCCGGCATGATCCGCCACATCGCCGACGAGCGGCCGAAGGACGTCGTGCTGGTGACCGAGTGCTCGATGAGCGACAACGTCGCGGTCGAGTTTCCCGAGATCAATTTCGTCCGCCCCTGCAACCTCTGCCCGCACATGAAGCGGATCACGCTGGCGAAGATCCTGCAGAGCCTCGAGACCCTGAGCCCTGCGATCGAGATCGCGCCCGCGGTGGCGGCCGGGGCCCGCCGTTCGATGCAGCGCATGCTCGACATCGGCCGCGCCTCCACCACGGACTGAGCGCGCAGGTGACGGCGACCCGCCCATGACCGCACGCACGGCACGCGGCGACAACCCCTGCGACGCGCTGATCATCGGCGCCGGGCTCGGCGGCATGACGGCAGCGCTGCAGCTGGCGGAACGCGGGCTCAACGTCACCCTGCTCGCCAAGAAGGGATTCACGGAGAGCTCGAGCCAGCGCGCGCAAGGCGGCATAGCCGCAGCGATCGGCAGTGATGACTCGGCGGCACTGCACGTCGAGGACACGTTGCGCGCCGGTGCCGGCCTCTGCCACCCTGACGCCGTCGAGCGCGTGGCCCGGGGCGGGCCCGACGCCATCGCATGGCTGCAGTCCCAGGGCGTGCGCTTTACGGCCGAGGACGACGGTCGCGGGCTGCATCTCACCCAGGAGGGCGGCCACACGCGCCGGCGTGTCGTGCACGCGGCCGACGCATCGGGCCGCGCGATCGTCGAGGCATTGTCGGAACGGGTGGCGGCACATCCGCGCATCGCGGTGCTCGACGGTCACATTGCCGTCGACCTCATCACGACCGCGAAACTGCGCTCGCCCGATGCCAACCGCTGCCTCGGCGTCTATGCGCTCGAGCGGGACAGCGGGCGCGTGGTGACGCTGGCTGCACGTGCCGTGATTCTCGCGACCGGCGGCGCCTCGAAGACCTACCTCTACACGACCAACCCGGACACCTCCACGGGCGACGGCATCGCGATGGCCTGGCGATCCGGCTGCCGCGTGGCGAACCTCGAATTCGTCCAGTTCCACCCGACCTGCCTCTACCACCCTCAGGCGAAAGCCTTCCTGATTTCCGAGGCGGTGCGCGGCGAAGGCGGCATCCTGAAGCTGCCGAATGGCCGCCGCTTCATGCCCGATCACGATCCGCGCGGGGAGATGGCATCCCGCGACATCGTGGCGCGGGCGATCGACTATGAAATGAAGCGCGGTGGCTTCGAGTTCGTTCACCTCGACATCAGCCACAAGGATCCGGCGGACACGCTGCGGCAGTTTCCGAACATCGCCGCGCGCTGCCGGGAATTCGGCATCGACATCACCCGCCAGCCGATTCCGGTCGTGCCGGCGGCGCACTACACCTGCGGCGGCGTGGTCACGGACCTCGACGGGGCGACCGACCTGCCGGGCCTGTACGCCGTGGGCGAGTGCGCCTTCACCGGGCTGCACGGGGCCAATCGCCTTGCCAGCAATTCGCTGCTCGAGTGCGTCGTGTTCGGCACGGCGGCAGCGCAGGCAATCGCGGCTCCCGGGCAGTCGGACGATGCGCCGGCACGCCTGCCGGCATGGGACGAGAGCCGGGTCACCGATACGGACGAACAGGTCGTCGTGTCGCACAACTGGGACGAGCTGCGCCGGTTCATGTGGGACTACGTCGGCATCGTGCGCACGAACAAGCGGCTCGAGCGGGCCCGCCATCGCGTCAGGCTCCTGCTGGAGGAGATTGGCGAGTTCTACGGGAATTTCCGCATCACGAACGACCTGATCGAGCTGCGCAACCTCGCGCTGGTGGCGGAACTCACCATCCGCTGCGCCCAGCAGCGGCGCGAGAGCCGCGGGCTGCACTTCAACCGCGACTATCCGCTCACGCTGCCGGAGACGGATGCCGGGGACACCGTGCTCACGCCGCCGCGGCCGCTGCCGGACGCCGGCTGACCGCTCCGCCTAGCGTCGCCGCTCGAGATGGCCGGGGCCGATGGCACCGACTGAAGTGGTGCCGGCAAACTGCATGATGCGCTTCAGCTCCTCGCGCAGTATCACCAGTACGCGCTCGACGCCCTCCTCCCCGAAGGCGCCGAGCCCCCAGAGGTAGGGCCGGCCGATGCAGACGGCGCGCGCACCGAGCGCCAGCGCCTTGAAGACATCGGTGCCGCGACGGATGCCGCCGTCCATGAGCACGGGCAGCGCGCTGCCGACCGCCTCCACGACTTCCGGCAGCGATGCCAGCGTCGAGCGCAGGCTCTCCTCCTGGCGGCCGCCGTGGTTCGAAACGATGAGCCCGTCCACGCCGCTCTCGCGCGCGAGCCTGGCATCCTCCCGCGTGACGATGCCCTTCAGCACCAGCTTCACGCGCGTGCGGGCACGGATCCACTCGAGCTTCTTCCAGTCGAGCGAAATATCGCCGATGCGCGGCGGCCCGGAATAATCCTTGAAATTTCCAAGCCGCAGTTCCTCCCGGGGCCTCGCCTCTGGCAGCCGCCCCCACCAGCGCTCGCCCTCGCGATTGCCGCGGGTGTTGGAGTCCACCGTCAGCGCAACGACCGGGCAGCCCGCCTGCTCCGCATCGCCGATCAGCTTGTCCATCAGCGGCCGGTCCGGCGAGGCGTAGAGCTGGAACCACAGTTGCCCGGCCTCTTTCGCGATCTCGCCGACGGCAGCGTTCGTGACGGTGGAGGCAATCATCGCGTGTCCGGTCCGCTTCGCGGCCCGCGCGGTCGCGAGTTCCCCGGCGGGGTGTATCGACTGCTGGTTGCCGACCGGCGCCAGCAGCAACGGCACTTCCAGGCGCAGGCCCAGCACCTCGGTCGACAGATCGACGCGGCTGACGTCGACCAGCCGCCGCACGCGGATCGCCCAGTCGCCGTAGGCCTCACGGTTCGCAAGCACGGTTGCCCCGTCATCGGCGCCATTGACGATGAAATGGATCGTCGCCGGATCGAGCTTCTGTCGGGCGACGCGCTCGATCTGGAAAACATCGAGTGCTTCGGCGGCGCTCGCGGGAATCGCCAGCTCCGGCCGGGCCAGCGCCTCACGCAGGCCGCCGGCAGCAAGCAGCAGCGGCGACTGCAGCAGGAAGCGCAGCAGCGCGCGACGCGACCCGGCAGCGGTGCCCGCCCGACCGCTCACTCGCCGCGGTTCCGGTTCGGATCGTAGTCCTCAGGAATCTGCGGCTTGCCGTCGGCGTGACCCTGCCTGAACCGTTCCTCGACGCCATCGCTGAATTCGCGGAAGTCGGGACGCACGATCTTCTCGCGCAGCGCGCGGATATAGGTGTCCGGCCCGAGCGGGCACTGCGCATAGAGGATGTGCTTCCAGCCGTCCGGCTTGCGGCGGAAGATCGCCAGACAGCGGTCGAATCCCGCGGTCGGCGGCGGCAGGGGTGGCCTGCCGATGGCGATCTCGATCTCGTAGTAGTGATCGAACAGGGCGAGCGCGAGATCGTCAGCAAGCGACTTCACGTGCAGGTTCGAGAACTGCCAGCGAAACGCCCGCAACACGCGCATCGGCGGACCCCAGTAACGCTCGATCTCGGGCCAGCTGCGAAACGGCGTGACGATTTCCTCCGGCACGTACCACGGCTCCGGATCGTCCGTGTCCCAGACGTCGCGCAGCCGGTAGAAATGCTGGCTGTTCCAGATCTCCTCCGTGCGCTTCAGCACCGCCTCGATCTCGGCGTGGACGCCGGCCGACGCCTGCGCGCGATCGCCCATCAGACCGGCAAGTCCGGCCAGGCCAAGCATCAGCGTGTCGCGCCGGCTCAAGGGCCCGGCAGCATCTTCGCCAGTCATCAGCAGTCCTTTCGCAGGGCTTCGGTAACGCTGGGCCGAGCATAGAAGATGCGGCTGACACTGCACAGCGCCGGGGGCAGGTCGGCCGCCAGCTGGAGCCAATAACAATATTCAGGTAAACAGAGGCTTATAGACTATTCGTTACAGGTATTCTCTTCGGCTGGCGGACCCCTGCGCCCCACCGGCCGGGAAACCGCTATGCTGCGCGCGCATCGCGCGCAGCGGCGCTCGCGCGCAACGACGAATGAGCGGAGTGGAGCTCCATGGCAACGCGGCCGAAGGATTTCCTGCACAGCGATATCGAACTGGCCGAGTGGCTGGAGTCGATGGAGTCGCTGCTGCGCGCGGACGGGCCCGAGCGTGCCAAGGCAGTGTTTCGTGCGCTGCGCGACTACCTGAGCGACGCGCACATCATCGTCGACGAGGCGACGCTGAACACGCCCTACCGCAATACGATTCCGCTCGCACAACAGCCCGCCTATCCCGGCGACATCGCCATCGAGGAGCGCATCGAGAACATCCTGCGCTGGAACGCCATGGCAATGGTGCTGCGCGCCTACGACAGCGGCACCGGCGTCGGCGGCCACATCGGCACCTACGCCTCCGCTGCAACGATGCTCGAGGTCGGACTGCATCATTTCTTCCGCGGCCGCGGACCGGACTACGGCGGCGACCTGGTCACGATCCAGGCCCATGCAGCGCCGGGCATCTACGCCAGGGCCTTCCTCGAGGGCCGGCTGAACGCGCAGCAGCTCGACAACTTCAGGCGCGAGCTGGGCTCCGGCGGCGGCCTGTCCTCCTACCCGCATCCGCGCAACATGCCGGAGTTCTGGCAGGCGCCCTGCGCCTCGATGGGACTGTCGACGCCCTCCGGCATCTACCAGGCGCGCTTCGCCAAGTACCTCGAGAACCGTGGCCTCAAGCCCGCCAACGGCGGCAAGGTCTGGGCGTTCATCGGCGACGGCGAGGCTGACGAGCCCGAAGTGCTCGGCACGATCAACATCGCTGCGCGGGAGCGGCTCGACAATCTCATCATGGTCGTCAACTGCAACCTGCAGCGGCTCGACGGCCCGGTGCGCGGCAACGGCAAGATCATCCAGGAACTCGAGCGCTCGTTCCGGGGAGCCGGCTGGAACGTCATCAAGGTGATCTGGAGCGGCGAATGGGATCCGCTCTTCGCCATCGACCACGAAGGCGTGCTGCAGGAGCGCATGGAGCGGGCGGTCGACGGCGACTACCAGATGTACTCCGTCTCGAGCGGCAGCGAGGTCCGCGAGCACTGGGTGGAGGACGACGGCAAGCTGGCCGAGATCATGCGGGTGCTCTCGGACGAGGAAATCCGCTGCATCCGTCGCGGTGGCCACGACCAGCGCAAGATCTATGCGGCCTTCCAGCGCGCAGCGACGACCACCGGGCGACCGACGGCGATCCTGATCAAGACCATCAAGGGCTACGGCATGCAGGGCTACGAGGGCTCCAACGCCGTGCACCAGAAGAAGAACCTGACGGCTGAAGAACGCATCGAGACGGCTCGTCGCCTCGGCATCCCGCTGCCGGAGGATGCCATGGGGCGCGCCGACTTCTACCGCCCGGCTGACGACAGCCCCGAGCTTCGCTACCTGCGTGCGCGGCGCGGCGCGCTCGGCGGCAGCTGGCCGCGGCGCACGGTCGAGTGCCCGGCGCTCGAGGCACCGGCACTCGACGTGTTCCAGGAACAGCTCGGCGGCTCCGAGCGGCCGCAGTCGACGACCATGGCGTTCGTGCGCATGCTCGCGAAGCTGACCGGGCACGAAACACTCGGGCGCTACATCGTCCCGATCGTTCCGGACGAGGCGCGGACCTTCGGCATGGAAGCCCTTTTCAGGAAATCAGGCATCTTCTCCACCGAGGGCCAGAAGTACCGCCCGGTCGACTCCACCACGCTGAGCCCATACCGCGAGGCGCAGGACGGCCAGATCCTGCAGGAAGGCATCTGCGAGGCCGGGGCGATGGCGTCGTTTCTTGCCGCCGGCACGGCCTACGCCCTGCACGGCGTGCCCACCATTCCGTTCTACGTCTTCTACTCGATCTTCGGCTTCCAGCGTGTCGGCGACATGATCTGGAGCGCGGGCGACATGCTCTGCCGCGGCTTCCTGCTGGGCGGCACTTCGGGTCGCACGACGCTCAATGGCGAGGGGCCGCAGCACCAGGACGGGCACTCGCAGGTGGTCGCGAACACCGTGCCGAACATGATGAGCTACGATCCGGCGTTCGCCTACGAACTCGCGGTCATCGTCCGCGACGGTATCGAGCGCATGTACGCGAAGCAGGAGGACGTCTTCTACTACATCACGATCCACAACCAGAACTACGCCATGCCGGCGATGCCGGAAGGCGTCGCCGACGGTATCGTCCGCGGCATGTACTGCTTGCGCCGGTCAGGCCGGGCCGCCGCGGCCGGCCGCAAGGCCCATCTCTTCGGCAGCGGCGCAATCATGAGCGAAGTGCTCGAGGCCGCGAACCTGCTGGAGTCCGCCGGCATTGCAACGGACATCTGGAGCGTGACCAGCTACAACGAGCTCAGCCGCGAAGCCCTGCGGGTCGAACGGGACAACCGCCTCGCCGGCAGGAACCTCTCGCGGCCCTGGGTCGAGAACCTGCTCTCCGCCGAGACGGGCGTGTTCGTCGCGGCAAGCGACTACATGAAGACGCTGCCGCTGTCGATCGCGCAGTGGATTCCCGGTCCCTACACGGTACTGGGTACCGACGGTTACGGCCTCAGCGAATCCCGCGAGGACCTGCGTCGCCACTTTGAAGTGGGCGCAGCCGATATCGCCCACGCTGCGGCATCGCTGCTCGGGCGCGAGGTAGTGGCGGCCGAGGAACTGACCCGACTCGCGCAGGCCTGGGGGATTGCAGCGAAGAAGCCGGACTCGGCCCGGACGGGCCCGGCCGGCTATCGACCGAACTGATCTCAGGCCGAGCGACGCCGCATCCAGCCCAGCAGGCCGAGCGCGGATCCCAGCAGCCAGACGGCGGCGGGCACCGGTATGACGTTGACGTCGACGTCGATGGATGCCAGCTGCCAAGCCTCGCACTCTTTATCGGCGGTGGAGTTCCGGTTCACGCAGCTGCGGTCAAACCAGTTCCCCGAGATCATCAGCAGGTTGCCGCTCAGCGGACCGATCACCGAACCTAGCAGGTGGGTGTAGGCGTCGTAGCTCGAGATTACCGAACTCAGGTAGCTGGTGCCGAAAGCCGTGGACAGTGTATTGAAGCTGTACGTGGAGAGATTAGGCGCACCGCTCGCCACCGTGGCCACCCAGAAGCGGAGGTCGCGGTCGTTCGGGTCAGAGCCCGGGCCGTCCCAGGGATCGACCGTCACTTGCAGGTTGCCGAAGCTCACGATCTGGTCGAAATACAGCACTATCAGGTCGTCGCGGGAACCGACGGTGTCGATCTCTTGTTCGTTGACGCTGCAGTTACCGGACGCCAGCGTCCCTTCGACGCGGTTGCAGACACCCACGCCGGTGCTCCAGCTGTAAATCTCTGCAGTCTGGAAGAGCCAGAAGTTCGACGGCGTGCTCGTCTGCAGCGCGCCGGTCTCGGCCCAGCCGTACAGGCTGACGTTCACGCCGCCGGCGGAGTAATTGAGTGAATTACCGAATCCGCCGTAAGGCCCGAGCGTGCCTCTGACGTCGATGTTGATTGCCGATGCGGAGACACAGCCGAATCCCGCCAAGAGGGCCGTCGCGAGTGCGCGACGCGCACGAGAAAAATCAACCACTTGCATGCCCCCCTGTTCTACTTGTCGTTATCGTGCTGGCCTTGGCGCTGAGCTACTGAAGATCACGGCGTACGACCCCTCGTGCAGCACAGCCGTCACGCCCTGTTGGCGCGTCAAGCATTCCGAGGCAGAGGCTACCCATCGCCCTGTGCAACCGCAAGCCGTATTTACCGTAACGCATTTCTATTTCCGGGTTCACTTCCATTTGGGGTCTTACCTTTTGCGTCAAGGGTTTCCCCCGGCTGTGGCTCGGCCGGATTATGTCGCCTGGCAGCAGCGGGCAACCCTGCCTCAAGAACTCACCGGACCAAGGGCTTACCTAGGTTTCCGCGAGCCGTACTCCGGGTCCGGAGCCCGCGGGTATCCTACCGGACCCCGTGAACCAGAACCTGTATTCGCGTTTTAGCCGGGCTTTCGCGCCCGGCCTCGACAAACCCGCGGTGGTGACGCCCCGGGGCGAGACCTACCGCTATGCCGACCTCGAAGCGCGCAGCGCCGCGATCGCTGCGCACCTGGTGGCACTGGGCGCACACCCGGGCGATCGGGTGACCGTGCAGGTCGGCAAGTCGGTCGAAGCGCTCTGGCTCTACCTCGCCTGCCTGCGCTCCGGGCTCGTATTCCATCCGCTGAACGATGGTTACCGGCGCGACGAAGTGGCGTTCCTGCTCACCGACGCCGAACCCTGCATCGCCGTCTGCGACCCGGCGGCCGAGGCGCAGTTCCGTGAACTGGCGCCGACGGGTTGCCGCGTGCTGACGCTGGATGCCGTGGGCAAAGGCTCGCTGCTCGCAGCCACCATGGCTGAGGCACCGGCATTTGAAACGGTCGCTCGCGCTGCAGGCGATACCGCGGTGCTGCTCTACACCTCGGGCACGACCGGCCAGCCCAAAGGCGCGATGCTGAGCCACGGCAACCTCGCCGCCAACGCGGCGACACTCGCCTCCGCCTGGGGCTTCAGCGCCACGGACCGCCTGCTCCACGCGCTGCCGATCTACCATGCGCACGGCCTGTTCGTCGGGCTCGGCTGCGCTTTCATGAGCGGCGCGAGCCTCGAGTGGTTGTCGCGGTTCGATGCCGGGGAGGTCGTCGGCGCGCTCGGCCGCAGCACCGTGATGATGGGCGTGCCCACCTACTACACGCGGCTGCTGGCCGAACCCTCCTTTACGCGCGAGCGCTGCGCGACGATGCGACTCTTCGTGTCCGGCTCGGCACCGCTGTCGCCGGAGACTTTTGCGGCATTCCGCGAACGCAGCGGCCACGCGATACTCGAGCGCTACGGCATGACGGAGACCGGGATGAACGCCGCGAATCCCCTGCGCGGCGAACGCCGACCCGGCAGCGTCGGACCGGCCCTGCCCGGCGTCTCGATCCGCATCGCCGGCGCTGCGAGCGCGGGGACGATCGGCGAGATCGAGGTGCGGGGCCCGAACGTGTTCAGCGGCTACTGGCGGGCGCCGGAGAAGACAGCAGAATCGTTTACCGCCGATGGCTGGTTCCGCACCGGCGACCAGGGTTTCCTCGACGGCGACGGCTATCTCACGATCGCCGGGCGCAGCAAGGATCTCGTCATCAGCGGCGGGCTCAACGTCTACCCGCGGGAAGTGGAACTGGCGATCGAGCAGCTGCCAGGCGTGCACGAAGCCGCGGTCATCGGCGTGCCGCACCCCGATCTCGGCGAAGCCGTGGTCGCCATCGTGACAGGCAACGGGATCGATGAGGCCGCTATTATGTCGGCCCTGCGCGGGCGCCTGGCCGGCTTCAAGCTGCCGAAGCGCCTCGTCAGGAAAGTGGCACTTCCGCGCAACGCCATGGGCAAGATCGAGAAGAACAGCTTGCGCCGGGAGCTGGCCGGCCTGTTCACGACAAAGGACCAAGCGCAATGACATCGACACAGCCGCCTCGCGCGCGACGGTCCGCGTTGTACCTGCCCGCCTCCAATGCGCGTGCGGTCGAGAAGGCCCGGTCGCTGGCAGCCGACGCGGTGATACTCGATCTCGAGGACGCCGTGCTGCCGGAATCGAAGCTGGCGGCGCGAGCTGCGGCCGTAGCCGCAGTCGATGCCGGTGGTTTCGGCCGTCGCGAGGTCGTCATCAGGGTGAACGGTCTCGACACGGCCTGGGGCGCCGACGACCTGGCAGCCGTCGCGCGCAGCGCCGCGACCGCAGTGCTCATTCCGAAGGTGGCGAGCGCCGCGGGACTCGCGCAGGCCGTTGCCCGGCTCGACGCCGCCGGCGGCGGGCGCATCGACGTGTGGGCCATGGCCGAACTGCCCGCCGCGGTGCTGGCGCTCGACGCGATAGCCGCCGCGAATCCACGGCTGCGCGTGGTGGCGATGGGCACGGCCGACCTCTGCAAGGCGATGCGCGTACCCGCCGATCCCGATCGCTCAGCGCTGCTCCCGGCCCTCGCGCTGTGCCTGCTCGCGGCCCGTGCCCGGGGCCTTGATATACTGGACGGCGTGCACACGGATCTCCGTGACACGACCGGATACCGCTCTGCCTGCGAGCAGGGCAAGGCGCTGGGTTTCGACGGCAAGACGCTGATACATCCGTCCCAGATACCCGTCGCCAATGAAGTGTTTGGCGTCTCGGCAGAGGCTGCAGCGGAAGCAGCCCGGCTGATCGCGGTCTGGGAGGCGGCGGCCGCGGACGGTCGCGGTATCGCCCTGCTGGACGGCCGGATGGTGGAAGGTCTCCACGCCGAGGAAGCGCGACGGGTGCTGGCGCTGCGCGCCGCACAGGCCAATCAACAGAATTGAACGACCAGAACCGCATGACGGACTTCGCAAAGCGCACGATCAGCGACTGGGAACGCGCCGCGGGCGAGGAGAACGGCGGATCGCCCGCTGCCTCGCTCGACTGGCGGACACCGGAAGGCATCGCGGTGAAGCCGCTGTACACAGCCGCCGATCTCGAGGGATTGAGCCATCTGGACTCGCTGCCGGGCTTCGCGCCCTTCCTGCGCGGACCGCGGGCAACGATGTATGCCGTGCGACCGTGGACGGTCCGCCAGTACGCGGGTTTCTCGACGGCCGCGGAGTCCAACGCCTTCTACCGCAGGAACCTTGCGGCCGGGCAGACGGGCCTGTCGGTGGCATTCGACCTGCCGACCCACCGCGGTTACGACTCCGACCACCCCCGCGTCGTCGGCGATGTCGGCAAGGCCGGTGTTGCGATCGACACGGTGGAGGACATGAAGATCCTCTTCGACGGCATCCCGCTCGACCGCATGTCGGTGTCGATGACGATGAACGGCGCGGTACTGCCCGTGATGGGCATGTACATCGTCGCGGCCACGGAACAGGGCGTGAAGGCAGCGGATCTCGCCGGCACGCTGCAGAACGACATCCTCAAGGAGTTCATGGTCCGCAACACCTACATATATCCGCCGCGACCCTCCATGCGGATCGTTGCAGACATCATCGGCTACACGGCCCGGCAGATGCCGAAGTTCAACTCGATCTCGATCTCCGGCTACCACATGCAGGAAGCCGGCGCGACGGCGGTGCAGGAACTCGGCTACACGATCGCCGACGGGCTCGAATACGTGCGTGCCGCGCTCGCCAGCGGTCTGGCCGTCGACGATTTCGCGCCGCGGCTGTCGTTCTTCTTCGGCATCGGCATGAACTTCTTCATGGAGGCGGCCAAGCTGCGCGCCGCCCGGGTCCTGTGGGCAGACCTCATGCAGAAGCATTTTTCGCCGAAGGATGCCCGCTCGCTGATGCTGCGCACCCATTGCCAGACCTCGGGCGTCAGCCTCACGAGCCGCGACCCGTGGAACAACGTGATGCGCACGACCATCGAGGCGCTGGCCGCCGTGCTAGGCGGCACGCAGTCGCTGCACACCAATTCCTTCGACGAGGCGCTCGCCCTGCCGACGCCCTTCTCCGCCCACATGGCCCGCAACACGCAGCTGGTGATCCAGGAGGAAACCGGCGTAACCCGGGTCGTCGATCCGCTGGCGGGCTCTTATTACGTCGAGAGCCTGACCGCCTCGCTGGCCGCCGAGGCCGGCAAGCTGATCGACGAAGTCGAAAAGCTGGGCGGCATGACGAAGGCGGTCGAGTCCGGCCTGCCGAAACTGCGCATCGAGCAGTCGGCGGCCCTGCGCCAGGCACGCATCGATCGCGGCGAGGAAGTGATCGTCGGCGTAAACCGCTACATCCGCGAGGACGAGCCGGAGATCGACATCCTCGACATCGACAACAGCGCCGTGCGCGAATCCCAGGTGCAGCGGCTCGAGAGCGTGCGCCGCTCGCGCGATGCGGCCGCCTGCCGCTCGGCGCTCGGGGCACTCACCCGCGCGGCGGAGACCGGTGGCGGCAACCTGCTTGACCTGGCCGTCGCGGCGGCGCGCGCAAGAGCCAGCGTTGGCGAGATCTCCGACGCCCTCGAGAAGGTGTATGGTCGCCACCGCGCCGTGATCCAGTCGATCAGTGGAGTGTACGGATCCGTGTATGCCAACGACCCCGAATTCGCCCGCATCAAGGCCGACGTCGAACGCTTCGCCACCGAGGAAGGTCGCCGCCCGCGGATGCTGGTGGTGAAGCTCGGCCAGGACGGCCACGACCGCGGCGCCAAGGTTATCGCAACGGCCTTTGCCGACCTTGGTTTCGATGTGGACGTGGGGCCCCTGTTCCAGACACCCGAGGAAGGCGCCCGGCACGCCGTCGAGAACGACGTGCATGTAGTCGGCGTGTCCTCGCAGGCAGCGGGTCACAAGACACTCGTGCCACAGCTGATCGCGGCATTGCGCCAGCAGGGTGCCGGGGACATCGTCGTCGTCTGCGGCGGCGTCATACCCCCGCAGGATCACGCCGCGCTCGAGGCGGCCGGCGTCGCGGCCATCTTCGGCCCCGGCACCAACATCCCCGTGGCCGCCGGCAAGGTGCTGGGCCTGGTCCGCGCCCGGCGCGCAAACTGAACGGCGCCGCTCGAACAGACAGGGAGAATTGACCGATGCAGGACATCATCCGCCAGCTCGAGGAGAAACGGTCGCAGGCGAAGCTCGGCGGCGGCGAGAAGCGCATCGCTGCCCAGCATGCCAAGGGCAAGCTCACCGCCCGCGAGCGCATCGCACTGCTGCTCGACGAGGGCAGCTTCGAGGAGTGGGACATGTTCGTGGAGCATCGCTGCACGGACTTCCGTATGGAGGAGCAGAAAGTCCCGGGCGATGGCGTGGTCACCGGCTACGGCACGATAAACGGCCGGCTGGTGTTCGTGTTCAGCCAGGACTTCACGGTGTTCGGCGGCTCGCTATCGGAGTCGCACGCGAAGAAGATCTGCAAGATCATGGAGCAGGCGATGAAGGTCGGCGCGCCGCTCATCGGCCTGAACGACTCCGGCGGCGCCCGCATCCAGGAGGGCGTTTCCTCGCTCGGTGGCTATGCCGACGTGTTCCAGCTGAACGTGCTCGCCTCGGGGGTCATACCGCAGATCTCGCTGATCATGGGCCCCTGCGCCGGCGGCGCGGTGTACTCGCCGGCGATGACCGATTTCACCTTCATGGTGAAGGACAGCTCCTACATGTTCGTGACCGGCCCGGACGTGGTGAAGACCGTCACGCACGAGGAAGTCTCCGCCGAGGAACTGGGCGGCGCCGTCACGCACACGTCGAAGTCCGGCGTAGCCGACCTTGCGCTGGAGAATGACGTGGAGATGCTGCTGTCGACACGGCGCTTCTTCAACTTCCTGCCCGCCAGCAATCGGGAAAAGCCCCCGGTCTGGCCGACCATGGACGCGCCGCAGCGGATCGAGGACTCGCTCGATACGCTGGTGCCGGACGACCCGGCCAGGCCGTACGACATCAAGGAGCTGATCCTCAAGATCGCCGACGAGGGCGATTTCTTCGAGATCCAGCCCGACTACGCGAAGAACATCGTCGTCGGCTTCATGCGCCTCGAGGGTTCGACGATCGGCGTCGTCGCCAACCAGCCGATGGTGCTGGCGGGCTGCCTCGACATCAATTCCTCGATCAAGGGCGCGCGGTTCGTGCGCTTCTGCGACGCGTTCAATATCCCCCTGCTCACGATCGAGGACGTGCCGGGCTTCATGCCGGGCACGTCACAGGAGTACGGCGGCATCATCAAGCACGGGGCGAAGCTGCTCTACGCGTTCGCCGAGGCGACCGTGCCCAAGGTCACCGTGATCACCCGCAAGGCCTACGGCGGTGCCTATGACGTCATGGCATCGAAACACCTGCGCGGCGACGTGAATTTCGCCTGGCCCAGCGCCGAGATCGCGGTCATGGGCCCCAGGGGCGCCGTCGAGATCATCTTCCGCAAGGACATCGGCAAGCCCGCGGCCATCGCGGCGCGCACGGAGGAGTACCGGCGGAAGTTCGCCAACCCGTTCATCGCCGGCGCGCGCGGCTTCATCGACGACGTCATCATGCCGCGCGACACCCGCACCCGGGTCTGCAGGTCGTTCGCGATGCTGCGCAACAAGGACCTGAAGAATCCCTGGCGCAAGCACGGCAACATCCCGCTCTGACCGGAAGGGCCGCACCGCACATGTTCAAGAAGATCCTGATCGCCAATCGCGGCGAGATCGCCTGCCGCATCATCCGCACCTGCCGGCGCATGGGCATCGCCACGGTCGCCGTCTACTCGGATGCCGACCGCAATTCCCTGCACGTGCGTCTGGCCGACGAAGCCGTGCACATCGGGCCGGCGCCGTCGGCCCAGAGCTACCTGCTAGCCGACCGCATTGTCGAGGCCTGCCGTAAGACCGGCGCCGAGGCCGTACACCCGGGCTTCGGCTTCCTTTCCGAGCGGCCGGCGTTCTGCGAGGCGCTGGAGAAGGCGGGCATCGTCTTCATCGGCCCGGGGGTGCACGCGATCAACAGCATGGGCGACAAGATCGCCTCCAAGCTGCTGGCGCAGAAATCCGGGGTTACGACGATCCCGGGCTACAACGGCGTGATAGAGGGCCCGGACCACGCGGTGAAGATCGCGCGGGAGATCGGCTATCCGGTGATGCTGAAGGCTTCGGCCGGCGGCGGCGGCAAGGGCATGCGTGTCGTCCACGACGACGCGCAGTGCCGCGATGGCTTCACGCGCGCCAGCAACGAGGCGGTCGCCGCCTTCGGCGACCGCCGCGTGTTCGCCGAGAAGTTCATCGTCGATCCGCGCCATGTCGAGATCCAGGTGCTGGCCGACAGGCACGGCAACGTGATCTACCTCGGCGAACGCGAGTGCTCCATCCAGCGCCGCCACCAGAAGGTGCTCGAGGAAGCGCCCTCGCCGCTCCTCGACGAGAAAACGCGCAAGGCCATGGGCGAGCAGGCGGTAGCGCTCGCGAAAGCCGTGGACTACGTGTCCGCGGGCACAGTGGAGTTCGTCACCGACCAGCAGCGGAACTTCTATTTCCTCGAGATGAACACGCGCCTGCAGGTCGAGCACCCCGTGACCGAGATGGTGACGGGCGTCGATCTCGTCGAACTGATGATCCGCGTCGCCCATGGCGAGAAGCTGCCGCTGAAGCAGAAAGACGTGAAACTGAACGGCTGGGCGATGGAGGCGCGTGTCTACGCCGAGGACCCCTACCGCAATTTCCTGCCATCGACGGGCCGGCTCGTCCGCTGCCGGCCGCCGGAAACCAGCGACAACGTGCGTGTCGACACCGGTATCGACGAAGGCAGCGAAGTGTCGATGTACTACGATCCGATGATCGCCAAGGTCGTGACCTGGGGCGAGACACGCACCCAGGCCATCGACCGCATGCAGGACGCCCTGGACGCCTATTACATCCGCGGCCTGTCGCACAACATCAGCTTCCTGAACGCCGTGCTGTCGAAGGAGCGGTTCCGCGCCGGACGGCTCAGCACCGGTTTCATCGCCGAGGAATACCCCGAAGGGTTCAGCGCGGCCGACGTGCCACAAGAGGATCCCGGCATCCTCGTCTCGATCGCCGCGAGCGTGCACCGCCGCTTCATGGACCGCGCAGCGCAGCTGTCCGGGCAGCTTCCCAGCCACGAGCGCGTCGTCGGCACCGACTTCGTCGTGATTGCGGGCCAGATACACCACGCGGTCAGCGTCACGCCCATCGACGGCGGCTATGCGGTCGGCCATGCCGGCCGGCGCTACGAGGTGATCACCGACTGGCAGATGGGCCAGCCGCTGGTGCGCGCGACCGTGAACGTCCAACCGGTCTGCGTGCAGCTCGACCGCTCGGGCGTGCGTTACCGCCTCTCGCACCGCGGCGCCCTGCTCGACGCGCTCGTGGTCACACCGCGCGCCGCAGAAGCACAGCGGCTCATGCTCGAGAAGGTTCCGCCGGACCTGTCGAAATTCCTGCTCTCGCCCATGCCGGGCCTGCTGAAGCGGCTCGCGGTAAAGGCCGGCGACAAGATCAAGGCAGGCGAGGAGCTGGCAGTCGTCGAGGCGATGAAGATGGAGAACAGCCTGCGCGCCACAGACGACGTGAAGGTCGCCAGGGTGCTGGTCACCGAGGGACAGAGCCTCGCGGTCGACCAGCCGATTCTTTCGTTCGAGTGAGAGACTGAGGCAAACTCCCGGCGATGGGTACAGTGCCGGAGTCCATGGCCGACGAGCTCGCCGCTGCCGTCAGAACGGGCGATCGCCGCGCGCTCGCGCGCGCCATCACGCTGGTCGAGTCGAGTCGGCGCGAGGACCAGCCGCTCGCCAGCCGCCTGCTCCAGCTGCTCACTCCGCGGGCCGGCCATTCGATCCGCATCGGCATCTCCGGCGTGCCGGGCGCCGGCAAGTCCACCTTCATAGAGGCCCTCGGCAACCACATCATCGACCAGGGGCATCGCGTCGCGGTACTGGCGGTCGATCCCTCCTCTGCCATCAGCGGCGGTTCCATCCTCGGCGACAAGACCCGCATGGAGCGGCTCGCACGCCGCGAGGAAGCCTACATACGGCCGTCACCGGCGGGCCGCACGCTCGGCGGCGTGGCGCGCCATACCCGCGAGACGATGCTGCTCTGTGAAGCTGCAGGCTTCGACGTCGTGCTCGTCGAGACCGTCGGCGTGGGGCAGTCGGAGACTGCCGTGGCCGACATGACCGACATGTTCCTGCTGCTGCTGCTGCCGGGCGGCGGCGACGAACTGCAGGGCATCAAGCGCGGCATCGTCGAGCGCGCGGACTACGTGCTCGTCAACAAGAGCGATGGCGACCTTCAGCCTGCAGCGACGCGCTCTGCCGCCGACTATGGCAACGCCCTGCGACTGCTGCAGGCTCGCTCCAGGAACTGGGAAGTGCCGGTCGAGACGTGTTCCTCGCTGGACGACTCCGGCATGGCTGCCGTATGGCAGACCATCCGTCGTTTTCGCCAGACGATGACCGACTCGGGCGAACTCGAGGGCAACCGCGCGCGCCAGGCGCTGGCCTGGCTGTGGAACGAGATGGCCGAGACGCTGGCCGACGAGCTGCGCGAGGATCCCGACATGCGCCAGCGGATCGCTGCGATCGAGTCGGCCGTTGCCCGCGGCCAGGCTTCGCCACGGGTTGCTGCCCGCGAAATGATCGACATCTACCTGCAGCGGCGCCACTGAACGAAAGGCCTGCGGCCGTCATGATCGGAAAACTCAACCACGTCGCCATCGTCGTCCCCGACCTTGCCGCTGCAGCAGCGATCTACCGTCGCACGCTCGGCGCCCGGGTGTCCGAGCCCCTGGCTCTGCCGGAACACGGCGTCACGACGGTGTTCGTCGAACTGGCCAACACCAAGATCGAACTCCTGCATCCGCTGGGCGAGCGCTCACCGATCGCGAAGTTCCTCGAAGCGAACCCGTCTGGCGGCATGCATCACCTCTGCTACGAAGTGGCCGACATCCTCGCCGCCCGCGCACAGCTGGTTGCCGCAGGCGCGCGTGTGCTGGGCGACGGCGAGCCGAGGACGGGAGCACACGGCAAGCCCGTGCTGTTCCTGCACCCGAAGGATTTCTGCGGGACGCTGATCGAGATCGAACAGGTCTGACCCGACGCCGGTTCAGCCGGCGTTTACGCGCTTCAGCCCCTCGAGTTTGCTGTGATAGCGGAAATACGGGTTCTCCAGCCGGTGCCCCCGGATGCGCCGCTGGATGGCATCGGCCAGCTGGATCTCGCCGCGCTCGCGGCGCAGGCGCTCGAGATTGCTGAGCGCGACGGTGTCGTAGGGGTCGAGACAGCGCATGCTCCCATGCTGCGATGGCGCTGATGGAGCGCAGACAGGTTCACCCAGGCTGCAATGAACTGCGCGTCCGCGCCGATCGCCTTGCGGAACAGCTGCACGGCGCCTCGCGGGTTGCTCCCGCACGCCGGGTATCGTCACCAGGGCGTTGATGTGGCGGTTAAGCACGAGCGCGTCGCCGTTGCGAGTCCAGTCCGGCGGAACGTCGATCTCCTGGAAAACCACCTGCAGCCCGCAAGCGTCGCGGTGGCGAGCGCGGGCCTAGTCGCCCTTGTGCGTGGCGAAAACGCCGCGCTTGCCGTCGCTGTCGACGGCCAGTACCTCGTAGGTCTGTGCATTCGGACCCTCCATGCCCGGCGAGCCGACGGGCATGCCGGGGACGTAGATGCCCGTGACTTTCGGCTTCGACCTGAGGAGCCGCACGATGTCGTCGGCCGGAACGTGCCCTTCGACGACGTAACCCCCGACCGTCGCCGTGTGGCAGGACGACAGCTCCGGCGGCACCTTGAAGCGCTGCTTGATCGGGGCCACGTCGTCGAGATCGGTCGAGCGCACCTCGAAGCCGGCATCCTTCAGGTGACGGATCCAGGTGTTGCAGCAGCCGCAGGTCGGCGACTTCCAGACTTCGACGAGGGGTGCGTCCGCTGCGGTGGCGGGACGCCATGCAGCAACAAGCAGCAGGATCAGTGCGTAGGCGTTCTTCATGATCGGAGTCTGTCGCGGACCACGGCCGTTGTCCATCGGCGCCCCGGAATATGACTAATCCCGCCCCGCGGCCGCAGCCCGAATCGTCGCCACATTGATCGCGGCAGCGTATTTCGCCTCATACGACGAGCCCTTCAGCGTCTTGCGGACGATGCTCTCGAGGTTGGGTCGCTTGTCGCCGGTGCCGATCCCGCCGCCGAATTCGATCATGTGCGTGATTCCGCCATCGATCGCTGCGCGCAGGCAGCCAACCCAGTTGACCGGGCTGAAGAGCTGGAAGAAGAGGCGCGTACGGATAGCGCCCGCGTCCGCATCGTGCGCCGTCGCCGTGTAGTTCGACAGGACGCTGATCGCCGGAGGCTGGAACGCAGTCGCGTCCAGCGTCTCGCGGAAGCGGCGCGCGGCCTCGACCATGAGATAGGTGTGGAACGCACCCTCGGTCGCCAGCCGGATGGCGCGCTTGCGCGAACCCGACTGCTCGATTGCGGCAGCGAGCGAGGCAAGATCCGCGTCGCGGCCGCCGACGACGGTCTGCTCCGGCAGGTTGATGCTCGCGACCTGGCAGTAATGCTGGTCGGCGATGCGGCGAGCCTCGGTGACATCCACGCCGAGCGCGAGCATGCCGCCCTCGCCGAACTCGCCCATGAGCTCGCCGCGGCGCTTGACCAGGCGGAGTCCGTCCGCGAGCCCGAGGCTGCCGGCAGCCACCAGCGCCGAATACTCGCCGAGGCTGTGCCCTGCCGCGCAGGCAGCCGGCGCAACATCCCCCGCCAGTTCCCGCCAGACGCGCAGACACGCCATCGAGTGCGTGAGCAGTGCCGGCTGCGTGTAGCGCGTAAGGCCTATCTCGTTCGCCGGGTCCTCGAACGACAGCCTGGCCATGTCGTAGCCGAGCGCATCGCTCGCTTCCGCATAGGTTTCACGCGCAACGGGGAATTCGCTGCACAGATCGCTGCCCATGCCCCGGTACTGCGAGCCCTGGCCCGGAAACACCCACATCACGCGTTGCTCTGACATCGTCGCTTCCCATCCCGCGAGTAGCCGCGAGGATACGGAGCGCGCGGTCAGTGTGCAAACATCGCCTGCAGTGTCGCCAGCGCCTGCGACAGCGTCGCCGGCGACAATCGGCCGAGACGGCGCACCAGCAGCGCGCCGTCCACCACGCGATAGGGATAGGCGTGGCCACCGGTGGTCAGCGGAGCCAGGATGAACGTCCGCAGATGTGCGTTCAATTCGTCCGGCGACACGACTACGGCCGGCCTCACCTTGCGCATCTCGGCGCCGGTCGGCGCGACGAGCCACACGTCACCGCGGCTGCCCGCTGCACGCACTGCGGGATGACTGTTCGTCCATCGCCGGGTCACCGCCGCTGCGGCCCCGCGAACCCCGACTCCGGCGGCGGGCAGATGCGGTCGATCGCGGCGAGTTCATCGGCCGAGCCGCGCCAGGCGGCCGCGGCGACATTGGACTCGAGCTGCGCGATGGTCGTCACGCCGGCGATGATGCTGGTGACGTACGGCTTCGAAGCGAGCCAGCCCATCGCTAGTTCGAGGATGCTGTGCCCGTGCTGCTCGGCGAGCGCCAGCAGCTGGCCGAGCTTCGCGAGCTTGTCGGGGCTCGCAAACGCGCCGGCGGCCCACTGACCCCACTTCGCGAGACGTGAATCCTGGGGAAACTCTGCGCCGGGGCGGTACTTGCCCGACAGCAGTCCGCTCTCCAGCGGGAAGTACGGCAGCACACCGAGGCCGTAGCGTCTGACGGCCGGTGCCACTTCCTTTTCGAGGTCGCGGCTCATGAGGCTGTAGCGATTCTGCGCCGAGATGAATGGCGTGCAGCCGCGGGATTCTGCCGTCCAGGCAGCGTCCGCGATCTGCCAGCCGGCGAAATTGGAGCAGCCGATGTAGCGCAGCTTGCCCTGGCGCACGAGGTCGTCGAGGGCGCGCAGCGTTTCCTCCATCGGCACCGCGTCGTCCGGGCGGTGCATCTGGTAGAGGTCGATCCAGTCGGTGTTCAGCCGCCGCAGGCTCCCCTCCACCGCCTGCATGACCCAGCGACGCGATGCGCCCTGCATCCAGGCCTGGTCGGCCGACATCGGGCCGGCGAATTTCGTGGCGATCACGACGTCACGGCGCCTGGCACCGAGGGACTTGCCGAGATACTCCTCCGAGGCACCGCGGTTGCCGTACACGTCCGCGGTGTCGAAGAACGTCACGCCCAGCTCCAGCGCACGGTTCACGATCGCCGTCGCCTGCGCCTGGTCGTTCATCATCCCGAAGTTCATGCAGCCGAGGCCCACCACCGGCAGCTGCAGGCCCGAACGACCCAGTGTGCGCATCTCCATGTCCTACCCCTAGACCTTGCGCTGGCGTTCGCTGGCGATCGAGATCTTCGGGTACCAGGTGTGCACGGTGCGCCGCAGGCTCCGGTCGAGCTGCATGATCACGGCATCGATGAGGAACGGCCGCCCCTCGCGCAGCACGCCCTTTGCGCGACGCAGCGCCTTCTTCAGTTCATCCGGCCGCGTGCAGGTGGCGCCTTCGATCTCGAAGCTCTTCGCCAGCCCGGCGAAATCCACCTCCGGCCGGCCGAGGTAGCCGGTCACGTCGCGCCACTGCGAGCGCGTGTCCTGGTTGCGCCACAGCGGCGACAGGCCCTCGATGCGGTTGCGCTCGTTGTCGTAGCTGCGGTTGTTCATGATCACGATCAGCACCGGGATTTCGTAACGCGACGCCGTCCACAGCGATTCGATCTGGCCGAACAGGAACGCCCCGTCGCCCACGAGGCAGCAGACTTCCTCGTCCGGCATCGCGATCTTGACGCCGATCGCGGCGCCGACGCCCCAGCCGAGCGCGAATCCGGTCGTCTGACCGACGATGCGCCGGCCGCCTTCCGCGACGTTCAGCCAGGGGTAGGGAATGCGGTAGTCGAGTTCGGGCACGATGACCGCTTCCGGCTCGAGCACGGCGTCGAGTTCGGCCGAAACGCGTTCCCAGGACAGGGGACTCGCGTTCCAGTGCTCCTTCGCGGCCTCCAGCCGGCGGGTTTCCTCCTTCGCGGCCGCAGCGCGCGCCGCCTCCATGCGCGGCGCCGCAATCGACTGCAACCGCTCCGCCGTCGCCATGCCCTTGATCGCGTCGGTCAGGGCGACGATGGTCTCCTTCGCGCCGGCGGCGATCGCAATGTCGACCGGCTGGCTCATCGCGATGGCGTCCATCTCGACCCGAGCCTGGATGACCTTCGCCGTCCGCGGGACGGGCGGCGCGATGATGGCCGGATCCGGCATCGGTGCACCTATATTAAGGAATACGTCCTGCCCGCCCGCCACGCGCGGGAAGCCCAGACCGTAGTGGCCGCCGAACAGGGGGTGGCGGATCGGCACGTCGCCGTAACAGCTGAGCCCCTGGGTGAATGGCGCACCGATCAACTCGGCGAGCCGCAGGAAACTCGCGTTCGCGAACGCGCGGGTCACCTCGCCGCCGGCGCACAACACCGGCCGCTTCGCCTCGAGCAGCGCGCGGGCTGCCGCTTCGATCAGCTCGGGCTTCGGCAGCATCGGCGCCGGCACGGGAAAGCGCGCCTGCGGGTAGATGATCTGCTCGACGTTGCTGGCAGCCAGCACCTCGTTCGGGAAACGGATATGGACCGGGCCGCCGGGCGGCGTCTGCGCGACCTTGATCGCGCGGCGTGTCATCTCGCTGATCTGGCTGAGCTTGTCGACCTGCCAGGTCCACTTGGTGAATTCCTCGGCAGGCTGGATCCAGTCGTCCATCTGTTCGAAACCATTGCGGCCCGGGTACTCGCTGCTCGGGCCGTCGGCGAAGACGGCAATGGCGGAGCGGTCCTTCCAGGCGTTGTACAGGTTGTTGAGCGTGCTCGGCACGGCCACGCCCGGCACGAACAGCGCCGCGGTCGTGAAACTCGCGAGCTCGAAGCCCTGCGCCATGCTCGTCGCCTGCGACTCGGAGATGGACAGGATCATGCGCACGTCGGGCCGCAGCGTGATGGCGTCGAAGAACGACGACATGCCGGTCGCGGTCGTGCCGAACACGTTGCGGATGCCCGCCGCACGCAGGGTCTCGACGAAGATTTCCGCACCGGTGCCCTTGAAGTTCACGCCGGCCGCCGGCAGCGGGTGGGTCAGGCCGGCGCTGAGCGACGCGGCGAGCGACTCGGCCGCCACGGCGGAGAACCCGAGCGCGGCAAGACCCGCCGTAAAGTCGCGCCGGGAGATGGTTTGGTCGACGTAGTGCTTGAGCAGCTCGCGCATGGCAGGAGTCCTCCGTGCCCTGTGGTTTACCGCAGCATCCTGCGGCGGAACCGTGCCCGGCGCCAGAGGGAGTCGCGGCGATCTGCCGCAGTGACCGCCCATCGGGTCCTCGCACCCGGTCCCCCGCACTGGCAGCCCCGGCCGCAGTTGTTACAATCCCCCCGCTACAACGACAGGTGCCGACAGGGCTATCCGATTTCAGGGGGAGGAAGCGTCGTCGCGGGGGATCGCGCGTTGCGGCCGGGGTGATCGGTGATCAGCCGGTCAGCCCGTCACTCCAGGCGTGCCGATAACGCGCTGCATTGCGCTTTATGAAGTCAAACAACAGTTTACCTGCCGTGCCAACGCGGCTGAGTGAATCGGGGGTTCTATGCGTAACTTCCAGCAATGGCGCCAAGGCGCGCTAGTCCTGACTTCCGCCGCAGTGACGGTGCTCGCGCTCGCAGTGCCCCTGACCGCGACGGCACAGATCGAGGAAATCATCGTCGAAGCGCGCAAACGGGAAGAAGCGCTCAGCGAGGTGCCCGTCGCCATTGAAGCGATTCGGGCGGAGGACATCCAGCAGAAAGGCCTGACGGATCTCGCGAAGATCGCCCAGCAGTCTGCCAGCATCAAGTTCGACCAGGGATCGAGTCGCAACGACACGCGGCTTGCTATTCGCGGCCTGTCCCCGACACGTGGCCGGCAGAACGCCGCGATTCTCGTCGACGGCGTGGACATCTCGAGCGAAGCCATTTCCACGTCCGGCGGATCGGTACTCGTCAACCAGCGCCTCATCGCCGTGGAACAGGTGGACATCGTCAAGGGCCCGCAGAGCGCACTGTGGGGCCGAAGCGCATTCAATGGCGCGATCCAGTTCCGGACCAAGGATCCCTACGACACCTGGGGCGGCGTCATGGACGCCGACCTGAACGAACACGACCAGTACGGCTTTTCAGCAGACTTCGGTGGCCCGGTGCTCGGCGAAAAGCTGGGCGTTCTGGTCAATGGCGCCTGGTGGGACGAGGACGGCTACTTCGACAACAGCATCACCGGCAACAACATCGGCTTCGAGAAGGGCTACGGCTTTGCCGTGAAGACGAAGTCCGACTTCGGCAATGGATTCACGCTCGAATTCCGCGGGTCCTTCGAGCACTACGAGTACGGGCAGTCCCCCGAGGCTTACCTCGGGGCCAACACGGTGATTACGCAGCCGGATGGGGTATTCACCCCGAACGGCGATCCGCTCATCCCCGAGGGCCCGCCGGGACTCGAACTGCCCTGGTTCGAAGACCAGGATGATCCGCCCGATGGACTCGATCTGCCGACAGCGCTGTTCTGCCTGCCGGACAACCTGGAGGAGCGCCTGATCGACAGCGCCGTCGAAACACAACTGCTCAACCAGGCGCTGATCGATCGCTACACCCGCCTGAGCTTCGACCCGCTCAATCCGGCCATTGGCGACGGACCCCACTGCCAGCGGCGCCTGCCGATATACGCGGGGCAGGCGCCCGACGGCGACCAGTTGCGCGTCCGCCTCTCCACCGATCCGTTCAACCCGGGCGAAGACTATCCCGGCCTGGATGGCGACACCTTCCGATTCACCACCCAGGCCGATTGGGAACTCGAGCGCGGCAAGTTCACGATGACTGCCGGCTACACGAGCGACGAGGGCGACGAAGCGATCGACTTCGCCCGCTACGCCTTCGACGACCCGGACCAGCCGTTCCTGGACGACAACGTCAACATCTTTCAGAGCAACAACAACAAGGATCTCGAGCAGACCCACTTCGATATCCGCTACTCCACGAACTCCGACGGCCCGATCCAGATGACGATCGGCGGCACCTACTGGAAGGAAGACGTGGAGAACCGCAGCCAGTCGCTGACCATGCAGGCGAACGGCAGCTACTGCTTCTACTCGACCAACAACCTGGCCGACATCGACGCGGCCAACTTCATCTTCCAGCCGGCCTGCCCGGGCTACACCGAGCTGCCCGTGCAGTATTTCATCGGGCCGAACAGCGGCCTATCGACCTTCGGCGACGGCTCTGCTTATGACGGCATACAGCAGTACACGCGCGACAGCCCCGCCGACCGCCACACCGACCACCGCTCGATCTACGCGCTCGTCGAGATCGACATGACCGAGGAAACCACGCTGATCCTCGAGGGCCGCTACAGCCACGAGGAACTCGAGGTGGTCGGGCCTTCGTTCTGGCGCACCACCGCAGCCGGTGGACCCGGCAGCTGGTCGATCTGCGGCGTCCCGGGACTCGCCTGCTATGCCGAACAGCTCGGACTGACCGGACTCGACTTCCTGAGGCGCGCGCCCGGCACGATTTCGGGAACCGATCTGGGCGGCCCGTTCTGGAGCGAAGCGAATTTCATGCGCCAGTACGACGTCTTCAAGGGCATCACCGATGCCGGCGTCAAGAACACGGCCCTGTTCCAGGTAAACGACCCGGTGCTCAACAACGGCGGCCTCCTGAATCCGAATTGCCAGGACGATTCTGCCCTGCTGGCCTACGAGGCGGCTGTCGACGCCGAGATCGCCGCAGCTGCCGAAGAGGGTCGGCCGGCCCGCGACCCTATATTCAACCTGCTGAATCCCTTCTGCCACTCCTCGCTCAGCCGTACGGACGACTGGTTCGCACCGAAGATCACGCTGCAGCACCGTTTCAGCGACGACATCAACGTCTACGCGGCCTGGGCGCATTCCGAGAAGCCCGGTGGCTTGGCAACCTTCACTTTCGGCGCATCCGGAATTCGCGCAGACCTCTCGGCCTACGATCCCGAAAAGATGGACACCTGGGAGATCGGCACCAAGGCGACCCTGTTCGACGGTACGGTCTACCTGGAGGGCGTGGTCTTCTACAACGACTACACCGACAAGCAGGTGCTGGTGCAGGGACTGGGCCCCGATGGGCGCGCGGTGTCGAAGATCGACAACGCGCCGGCCGAGGTGCTGGGTGGCGAGCTGGCGTTCCTGTGGCAGCCGGCCGGGGAATTCCTCGGCGGCAACTGGGACCTCAGGGCCTCCTACCTCTACATCGACGGCGAGTACGGCAATTACATCGACAGTGCCACCAGCGAGAACAACATCGCTCTCGCCGGCAACTGCACGCCGACGACGCTAAAGGAGACGGTCATCATCAACGACCCGGTGACCGGCGTCGGGCAGGCAGTCGACCTGTTCCGGGCAGCCTGCTCGATCAGCTTCGAGGGCAACAAGCTCGAACGGGCTCCGCGGCACACGGTGGTGGGCGCGGTGAAATACTCCGTGCCGGTCGCCGATACGCTGGAGGCCTACATCGAACTGGCCGGCCAGTGGAAGAGCAAGCAGTACATCGAGTACACGAACGAGAACTGGCTCGGCTCCTACGCGAACTTCGACCTGTTCGTCGGCATCAACGATGGCGACAGCTGGAGCATCGTGGGCTATGTCGACAACCTGCTCGACGACGACAGCATACGGTCGGCGAGCAACCAGCCCGGCCTCGGCTGCTGTTTCGTGCTCGGCGTGTCGGCCGACATCGGCGGACAGCTGGGTGGTATCGGATCCACGGCTGAAGTGCCGAGCGCCCGCGCGGCCTTCCTGACGCCGCCGCGGTCGATCGGCCTGCGGGCCAACTACAGGTTCGGCGGCTCGGCCAACTGACTCCGGGACTCAGGCGGCGGGCTGGTACCCCAGCACCGCCTTGAGCTCGACGAAGGCCTCGAGGCCGAACTCGCCCCATTCGCGGCCGTTGCCGGACTGCTTGAAGCCGCCGAAGGGGGCGTTGAGGCCCATGCCCTGGTCGTTCAGGTGCACCATGCCCGCGCGCAACGCGCCGGCCACACGGTGCACCTGCGTGAGGTCGCTGCCCGACACGTAGGCGGCAAGGCCGTAGGGCGTGTCGTTGGCGATGGCGATCGCCTCGGCCTGCGAGTCATACGGCAGGATCGACAGCACCGGCCCGAAAATTTCCTCGCGGGCGATGGTCATGCTGTTCGCGACATTGGCGAACACCGTCGGCTGCACGTACCAGCCGCGTGACAGGCCTTTGGGCCGGCCGGGCCCTCCCGTCACCAGCGTCGCGCCTTCCGCGATGCCCGCTTCTATCAGGCGCTGGATCTTGTCGAACTGCACGCGGCTGATCACCGGTCCGAGATCGGTCTTCTCGTCGCGCGGGTCGCCCACCACGAGCGATGCCGCCGTCTCGCGGGCGATCGCCGCAGCGCGATCGTGCAGGCTGCGCGGGACCAGCATGCGCGAGGGCGCGTTGCAGGACTGGCCGCTGTTGCCGAAACACTCGCGCACGCCCTCGGCCACCGCGCGCTCCAGCACCGCTGAGTCGAGGATGAGGTTCGGCGACTTCCCGCCCAGTTCCTGGTGCACGCGCTTGACGCTGTCCGCCGCCGATTTCGCCACCGCGACGCCGCCACGGGTCGAGCCCGTGAACGAGACCATATCGACGTCCGGGTGCGAGGCCAGCGCCTGACCCACGCCCGGGCCGTCGCCCTGGACGAGGTTGAAGACGCCCGGCGGAACGCCCGCCTCCTGCAGGATCTCCGTGAAAACGATGGCCGACAGCGGCGCGATTTCACTCGGCTTCAGCACCATCGTACAGCCCGCGCCGAGGGCCGGCGCGACCTTGCAGGCGATCTGGTTGATCGGCCAGTTCCACGGCGTGATCAGGCCGCAGACACCGACCGGCTCGCGCACCAGCCGCATGCTGCCGCGATCCTCGACGAAAGCGTAGCTGCCCAGGATATCGTGCATCGTCTGCATGTGGCCGATGCCGAGCTTCGTCTGCGACTTGCGCGCAAAGGCAATCGGCGCACCGAGTTCCGCCGAGATGGCCTGCGCGACATCCTCGAAGCGGCGCCTGTAAACGTCCACGAAGCGGACGATGAGCGCACGGCGCTCAGCCACGGTCGTGGCCGCATAGGCAGGGAACGCCTGCGCCGCGGCGGCGATCGCGCGCGCGGCGTCGCGGGGCCCGCCCAGGCTGATGCTGCCGGTCGACTCACCCGTCGCCGGGTCGGTCACGGGAAAATCGCGGCCCTCGAGCGGATCTACCCAGGCCCCATCGATAAAGAACTGGCGCAGATGTGCCATGACTCGCGGTTCCTCTGTTCGCCGCGACATTGTATCGTGCCCGCACCCATGAACCGCATCCGCCTGCTCGTCGCCCTGCTGCTCGCCGTCGTGCTCGCCGTGCTCTGGTACGCGGATGCCGCGCGCTTCCTGAGCCTCGATGCGCTGCGCGCCGGGTTCGATGGACTGCGCGCCTTCGTCGACGCGCGGCCGGTGGCGGCCGGCGCGGCGTTCGTCGCCGCCTACACGGTCCTGGCCGGCATCAACTTCCCCGGCGCCGCGCTCACCTTCACGCTCGCGGCCGGCGCGTTCTTCGGCGTTGCGTGGGGCTCGGCACTGGCGAGCGTCGCCAGCACGGCCGGTGCGACGCTCGGCTGCGCGCTGGCGCGGTTTCTCCTGCAGGACGTCGTGGAGCGCAATTTTCCGCTTGCGGTGGCCAGGGTGAACGACGGCCTCGCGGCCGATGGCCCGTTCTACCTGTTCGGCCTGCGCCTGGTGCCGATCTTCCCGTTCTTCGTGATCAACCTCGTGATGGGTCTCACGCGGCTGCCGCTTAGGACTTTCGCCTGGGTCAGCCAGGTCGGCATGCTGCCCGGCACCGTCGTGTTCGTGAATGCCGGCACGCAGCTCGCCGAGATCCGCTCCACCTCGGACATCCTCACGCCGGGCGTTGCGGGATCGCTGACCCTGCTCGGCATCTTCCCGCTGGTGGCGAAGAAGGCGCTGGCCGCGGTCAATCGCCGCCGCCACCCGGACGCATGAGCATGCGATTGCGCAAGCCGCGCCGCTACGACGCGAATCTCGTCGTGATCGGTGCCGGCTCGGCAGGCCTGGTCACGGCGTACATCGCGGCCGCCGCCAAGGCGCGCGTCGTGCTCGTCGAGCAGCACCGCATGGGCGGCGACTGCCTCAACACCGGCTGCGTGCCGAGCAAGGCGCTGATCCGCGCGGCGCGCGTGGCGCACGACATCCGTCGCGCCGGCGACTTCGGCCTGCGCGCCGGCGGCGTCGAGGCCGACCTCGCAGCCGTCATGCGCCGCGTGCAGGGCGTCATCGCGCAGGTGGAGCCGCACGACTCCGTCGAGCGCTACACGGGCCTGGGCGTCGAATGCGTGCGCGGCCAGGCGCGGCTCCTGTCGCCCTGGGAAGTCGCGGTCGGCGACCGGCGGATAACGACGCGGGCGATCGTGATCGCGTCAGGCGGAGAACCGGCGCTGCCGGACATACCCGGGCTTGCCACGGCCGAGGCACTGACCTCCGACAGCGTCTGGTCGCTAGCCACGCTGCCGCCGCGGCTGGCGATCCTGGGCGGCGGCCCCATCGGCTGCGAGATGGCCCAGGCTTTCGCGCGACTGGGCAGTCGCGTCACGCTGCTGCAGTCGCGCGCGCGGCTGCTGCCGCGCGAGGACGCGGACGTCGGAGCGTTGCTTGCCCAGCGCTTCGCTGCGGAAGGCATCGAGGTGCTGACCGGGGCGCAGGCGCGGCGCATCGAGCCCGATGGTCGCGGCGGCAGCCTGCGCGTGGCGCACGCCGGTGCCGAGCGCGACATCGGCTACGACCGCCTGCTCGTCGCCGCCGGACGGCGGGCCCGGGTTGCGGGGCTCGGCCTCGAGGAACTGGGTATCGCGTTGCGCGCCGACGGCACGATCGCCACCGATGAGTACCTGCGGACGTCGCAGCCGAACATCTACGCCTGCGGCGACGTGACCGGCCCGTACCAGCTCACCCACGCGGCCGCGCACCAGGCCTGGTACGCCGCCACAAATGCCCTCTTCGGCAGCTTCCGGCGCTTCCGCGTCGACTACCGCGTGCTGCCCTGGGCGGTCTACACCGAGCCCGAAGTGGCCCGCGTGGGGCTGAACGAGGCCGAGGCCGCAGCGCAGGGCATACGGGTCGAAGTCACCCGGTTCGGCATCGACGAGCTCGACCGGGCCATTGCGGACGGGGCTGCCGAAGGTTTCGTGAAGGTGCTCACGCCGCCCGGCTCCGACCGCATCCTCGGCGTCACCAGCGTGGGACCGCAGGCCGCGGAAACGATGGCCGAGCTGGTGCTGGCCATGCGGCACGGGCTCGGCCTGCGCAAGGTGCTCGGCACCGTGCACAGCTACCCGACGCTGGCGGAAGCGAACAAATACGCGGCCGGGGCCTGGCAGCGCGCCCATCTGCCCGCTGCGCTGCTGCGGCTCGCCGGGCAGTGGCACCGCTGGCGGCGGGGCTGAAGGTCCCAAGGAAACAAATTGTTACAGCGGTTTCCGACGGGACATGGCACCTTGAAGCCTGGCCCGCGTAGCCCCTGCGCCAGATGAACACGGCAGAACCCCCCGTCATCGCCATCCGCGGCCTGCGCCGCAGCTATCCCATGGGTGATGCCGTGATCGCCGCCCTGAATGGAGTCGATCTGGAGGTGCGCCGCGGCGAATACGCGGCGATCATGGGGCCGTCGGGTTCGGGCAAGTCGACGCTGATGAACCTGATCGGCTGCCTCGACACGCCCGATGGCGGCGAGTACCGGCTGAACGGCCGACTGGTGTCGGCCATGAAGGACGGCGAGCTCGCCACGGTACGCAACCGGGAGATCGGTTTCGTGTTCCAGACCTTCAACCTGCTGCAGAGCGCGAATGCGCTGCACAACGTCGAGATGCCGCTCATCTACGCGGGCGTGAAGCGGCGCGAGCGGCTCGAGCGTGCCCGTACCGCGCTCCGCGACGTCGGTCTCGGCGACCGCATGCACCACCGGCCCTCGGAGCTGTCGGGCGGACAACGCCAGCGCGTCGCGATCGCGCGGGCGCTGGTCAACCGGCCGAGCCTGCTGCTCGCCGACGAACCGACGGGTAACCTGGACACGACCACAGCGGGCGAAATCCTCTCCACCTTCGATGCGCTGCACGCCGCCGGCAATACGCTGCTGCTGGTCACCCACGACGAGGAAGTGGCGCACCGCGCCCGGCGCATCATCCGCATCCGTGATGGCAAAATCGAATCCGACCGTGCGAATCCCTGACATGAAGAACACCACGCTGTCCCCTGCGATCCTCGCCCTGTTCCTCGCCGCCTGCGGCGGCGGCGACAGCAAAGGCCCCGAGTACGAAACGGCGGTGGTCGACCGCCGCGACATCGTCGTCTCGGTCGACGCCGCCGGCACCGTGGAACCGCTGACGACCGTGGAAATCAAGTCGAAAGCCTCGGGCGAGGTGCTCACCGCCGCGGTTCAGACCGGGGATCTCGTCAAGGCCGGCACCCTGCTGGTGCAGATCGACAAGCGCTCGCCGAAGAACCTGCTGGCCCAGAGCGCCGCGGAGCTCGAAGCGGCCACGGCGCGCCGCTCCATCGCCAAGGCGCAGAACGAGCGGGCGCAGCGCCTGTTCGAGTCACGGACGATCAACGAGGTCGACTACGAGAAGAGCCAGCTCGACTACGCCAACGCCAAGGCGGACGTGGTGCGTGCCCAGGTCGCGGTCGAGAACGCGCGCATCATGCTCGACGATACCGACGTGCGTGCGCCGATCACGGGCACGGTGATCGAGAAGCTGGTGGAGACCGGCCAGGTGATCTCCTCGCCGATGGCGGACTTCGGCGGCGGCAACGCCTTGATGAAGATGGCCGACCTCTCGACCGTGCAGGTTCGCGCACTGGTGGACGAAACCGACGTCGGCAAGATCGAACCCGGCAAGCCGGTCGTCGTGCGGGTTACCGCATTTCCGAACCAGCCGTTCCCCGGCACCGTCCACAAGGTCGAACCTCAGGCGACAGAGGAACAGAACGTCACGACGTTCGCCGTGCTGATCCGGCTGCCGAATCCGCAGGGGCTGCTGCGTCCGGGAATGAACGCCGACGTGGAGGTCCGGGTTGCGGAGCGCGCGGATGTCGTCGCGGTGCCGACCGTCGCGCTGCGTACTGCCGCCGAGATCGCCATATCCGCCGGCGCCGTCGGCCTCGATGAGGCCAAGGTGCGCGAGCAGCTGGGCGACGGACTCGAGTCGGGCATGGAAGTCCGGCAGGAAGGCGGCTACCTGTACGGTGGCCGCTACTGGACCTTCGTCGAACGAGACGGCAAGCCGGTGGCCGTCCTCGTCGACACGGGACTCACGGACCTCGCCTTCAACGAGGTGCAGGCGGGCCTGGCGCCAGGCGACACCGTGATCCTGCTGCCGAGTGCCGGCATGCTCAACCTGCAGGCGCGACAGGGCGAAATGATGCGCCGGTTCAGCACCATGCCGGGTGGTGGCGGCCGGCAAGGCAGTGGCCGCAATCCGCAGCAGCGCCAGGGAGGCAGCGGTGCTCCTCGGTGAGCTGATCGCAGTGGCCCTGCAGTCGGTGCGGGCCAACCTGTTCCGCTCCATCCTGACGATGCTCGGGATCATCATCGGCGTCGCATCCGTGATCACCATGCGCGCCGTCGGCGAAGGCGCCCAGGGCGCCGTCGACGACCAGATCGAGGCGCTGGGCGCCGGCCTCCTGAGCATCCGGTCGGGTCAGGTCATGCACCAGGGCGTTTCGCAGTCGTCCGATACGCTCACGCTCGACGATGTCGCCGCCCTCGCCCGTGACAGCCGCACGCTCGCGGCGGTGACCGCGGAACGCTCCGGCATGGAGCAGTTCAAGTACGGCGCGGAGAACGCCAACCTGCGCGTCGTCGGCGCCTCCGACAACTTCATGGAGGTGCAGAGCTACGAACTCGACATCGGTCGCGCGCTCACCGCCGCCGACAACGCAGCGAAGCGCGCTGTCGTGGTCCTCGGTTCGAAGGTACCGGAAAAGCTCGGCCAGGACGCCGATGCCATGCTCGGCCAGACGCTGTACATCCGCGGCCTCGCCTTCGACGTGATCGGCGTGCTGCGCGAAAAAGGCACCAGCGGCTTCCGCAACGTCGACGAACAGGCCTGGGTGCCGCTCGACACCGCACGCTTCCGCCTGTTCGGCACCGAGACGCTCGACCTGATCAGCGCCAAGCCGATCCGGGGCGTGCCCATGCAGAAGGCGATCATCGACGTCGAGCGGGTGATGCGCCGCGAGCACCGCATACCGCCTGGCAAGGACAACGACTTCACGATCCAGGACCCGCGCCAGTTCCTCGAATTCCAGCAGCGTGCCGCCGGCATATTCGCGGCGCTGCTCGCGAGCATCGCCAGCATCACCCTCATCGTCGGGGGCATCGGCATCATGAACATCATGCTGGTGACGGTGACGGAGCGGACGCGCGAGATCGGCATCCGCATGGCGCTCGGCGCCAGCCGGTCGAGCATCCTCGTCCAGTTCCTCATCGAGGCGATGATCCTCTGCCTGCTCGGCGGCACGATCGGCATCCTCCTCGGCACGGGTTTCGCCTACGGCCTCACCAGGCTGCTCAGCTGGAAAACGACGGTGTCGGTGACGGCGATCGGGCTGGCCTTCCTGTTCAGCGCCGGGGTCGGCCTGCTGTTCGGGCTGTGGCCGGCACGGAAAGCCGCCCGCATGGACCCGATCACCGCGCTGCGTTACGAGTAGGAGCGGCGCAAGCCGCGACGGATTTTTTCACGTCGCGGCTGGCGATTGGGTCGCGGCTTGCGCCGCTCCTACCTGGTTTCTGACAGCACCTCGACCATCGCGCCGGTCAGCTGATCGAGTTCGCTGGCGCAGATGACGTACGGCGGCATCAGGTACACCAGCCGCCCGAAGGGCCTGATCCAGACTCCGCGGTCCACGAAACGCCGCTGCAGCTCGGCCACGCGAACGGGCTCGCGCGTTTCCACGACACCGATCGCGCCCAGCACGCGGACGTCGGCGACGTCGGGATGCGGCGCGAGGGGCGCGAGCCCTGCGCGCAGCCGCGCCTCGATCGCGGCGACCCGCTCCTGCCAGGGCGATGTGATCAGGAGGTCGATGCTGCGTGCGGCGACCGCGCAGGCCAGCGGATTCGCCATGAAGGTCGGCCCGTGCATCAGCACGCCGCCATCCGCGGACACACCACGCGCGACGCGCTCGGTCGCCAGCGTGGCCGCCAGCGACAGGTAGCCGCCGGTGAGTGCCTTGCCGAGGCAGAGGATGTCGGGGGTGATGCCCGCGTGCTCGCAGGCGAACAGCCGGCCGGTGCGACCGAAGCCCGTGGCGATCTCGTCCGCGATCAGGAGCACGTCGTGCCGGCGGCAGAGCGCCGCCACCTCGCGCAGGTAGTCGGCCGAGTAGAACCACATGCCGCCGGCGCCCTGCACGATCGGCTCGAGGATCACCGCCGCGAGTTCGCCTTCATGCGCGCGGATGAGCCGCGCAAACGACTCGATGTCGCGCGCAGCCAGCGGCTCGCCGTAGCGACTTTTCGGTCGGTCGGCGAACAGATGCCGCGGCAGGACGGCGGTGAACCGCTCGTGCATGCCGTTCACCGGGTCGCAGACCGACATGGCGCCGAAGGTATCGCCGTGATAACCGCCGCGAATGCTGAGTAGCCGCGTGCGCTCCGGCCGGCCCTGGGCCGACCAGAACTGCAGCGCCATCTTGATGGCGACCTCGACCGATACCGATCCGGAGTCGCAGAAAAATACGCGATCGAGACCCTGCGGCACGAGTCCGATGAGGCGCCGCGCCAGCTCGACCGCCGGCGCATGTGTCAGGCCGCCGAACATCACGTGCGCCATGCGCCCGAGTTGTGCGGCAGCCGCCTCGTTCAGGGCGGGCACGTTGTAGCCATGGATGGCACACCACCAGGACGACATCCCGTCGACCAGTTCGCGGCCGTCGCTGAGGCGAATGCGGCAACCCTGCGCCGATGCGACCGCGTAGGCCGGCAGCGGGTCCGTCATCGACGTGTACGGATGCCAAAGATGCGTCCGATCGAATTCAAGCATGGCGGGGATCGACCAGTGCTGCAATGTCGAGCGCGCCGGCTGCCGCCTCGACGGCGCCTGCCGGCGGGAGGTGCGGGACGATCCCTAGCAGCGGCGCCGGCAAGCGCTCCCGCAGGGCGGCGATGTTGCCGTCTCGCGCCGCCATGTCGGGATCGATGCAGTTCGCCACCCATCCGGCGAGCCGCAGGCCCGCCGCGCGTATCGTCCCGGCGGTCAACAACGCATGGTTCAGGCAACCGAGACGCATGCCGACCACCAGCACGACGGGCCAGCCGAGCGCTGCCGCGAGATCGGCCATGGTCTCGCGTTCGTTGAGCGGCACCAGCCAGCCGCCCGCGCCCTCGGCGAGCAACAGGTCATGCGCATGCCGGGCCACCTCGCGGCAGTGCGCGGCGAGCGGCGCAACGGCGAGCTCGCGCCCCTCTGCCCGGGCGGCAAGGTGCGGCGCCATCGCCAGCCGGAGCGCGACCGGGTTGACCGCTGCGTAGTCGAGCGCAGTCGTCGCCCGCTCGCGCAACAGGCGCGCATCGTCGTTCATCCACTCGCCGCCGCGGATCTCGCAGCCGGCGGCAACCGGCTTCAGCGCGAGCGTGCGCAGGCCGCGATGGTGCGCCGCGGCCAGCAGCGCGGCAGTCACCAGCGTCTTGCCGACGCCGGTGTCCGTGCCGGTCACGAAGTACTGGCGCATGCGGACAGCGCGTCGAGCAGGCGGTCGACGTCGGCTGGTTCGTGGTTGGCGGTGAACGTGATGCGCAGCCGCGCAGTGCCGGCCGGCACGGTGGGCGGCCGGATCGCCGTCACCAGCACGCCCGCGGCTTCCAGCGCGGCGCTCATGGCCAGGGCCCGCGCCGGCTCGCCGACGACCACCGGCTGAATCGGCGTCGCCGATGTCGCCAGCGGCAGCGCCAGCGAGGCCGCTCCCGCACGGAACCGCTCGACGAGCTCGCGCAGACGGTCGCGCCGCCATTCCTCGGCTTCCGCGATTGCCAGGGCGGTGAGCGTGGCCGCGGCGAGGGCCGAGGGCATGGCGGTCGTGTAGATGTAGTGGCGCGCGCGCTGGACCAGCAGTTCGATCAGTTCCTCGCTGCCCGCGACGAAGGCACCCGCCGTGCCGAACGCCTTGCCGAGCGTACCGACGAGCGCGAGCACCTCTTCCGGGCCGTGGCCGTTACCCGCAACCAGGCCTCGACCGCCAGGCCCGAGCACGCCGAGCGAGTGGGCTTCGTCCACCAGCAGCCACGCATCCCGCGCGCGGGTGATCGAGATCAGCTCGGGCAGCAGACAGCAGTCGCCATCCATGCTGAAGACCCCGTCGGTCACCACCAGCGCGCGCTGGTCCGCGGCGGCATCGAGCTCACAAGCCAGCTCATCCATGTCGCCGTGGCGGTAGCGGCTGAACGCCGCCCGCGACAACCAGCCGCCGTCGAGGAGCGAGGCATGGTTCAGCCGGTCCTCGATGACCCGGTCGCCTGGCCCGACCAGCGCGCCGATCGTGCCCATGTTCGCCGCATAGCCGCTGCCGAAGAGCAGCGCGCGCGGCCTGCCGGTGAATACAGCCAGCGCTTCCTCGAGTTCCTGGTGGGCTGCGGTATGCCCGCAAATGAGATGCGAAGCGCCGGCGCCCGCACCCCAGCGCTCGGCACCGCGGCGCATGCTGGCCGCCACGCGCGGGTCGCCGGCAAGGCCGAGGTAGTCGTTGCTGCAGAAGTTGAGCAAGCGGCGCCCGTCGATGTCGATCTCCCTGCCCTGGGGCGATCCGACGACGCGCCGGCGACGGCGGAGATCGCGACGGCGGATGTCAGCCAGTCGATCAGCGATGGAGGGAGAACGAGCCACTGCGCGGAGTTTACCGGTGCGACCGGCGCGATGGCATGGGGCATCGGCTATGCTTTGCGCCGCCCAGACGCATCGCAGGTGCTCCGATAATGCAACGCTGGCAGGTCGGCAAGGTCTCCATCACGCGGGTTATCGAAATCGAGGACACCAGCATGGGAGCTCCCGCGCTGGTGCCCGAGGCGAAACCTGCGGCCGTGCTGCCGATCGGCTGGCTGCGGCCGCACTTCGTCGATGACAGCGGCAACCTGATCTCCAGCATCCACTCCCTGCTGGTGCTGTCGGAGGGGAGGCGCATCGTCATCGATACCTGTCTCGGCAACGACAAGCCGCGCATCGTGCCACAATGGAACCGCCGCCAGGGCCGGTTCCTCGAGGAACTGGCGGCGGCGGGATTTCCCCGCGAATCGGTCGACTACGTCGTCTGCACGCACCTGCACCCCGACCATGTCGGCTGGAACACGATGCTGGTCGACGGCCGCTGGGTGCCCACGTTTCCCAATGCACGCTACATTTTCTCCGCCCGCGACTGGGAGTGGCTCGACAAGGCGCCGGTGACAGCGCTGGGCGACTACTCGGGCGACTCCGTCCGGCCGGTGATCGATGCCGGTCTGGCGGATCTGGTCGATCCAGGCTTCCGCTTCACCGACGAAGTCTGGCTCGAATCGACACCCGGGCATTCGCCCGGGCACGTGAGCGTGCGCATATCGTCCGGCGGCGAGCAGGCAATCGTCACGGGCGATCTCATGCACCACCCCTGCCAGCTCGCTTTCCCGCACTGGTCGAACCCGTTCGACTTCGACCGCGCGCAGGCGCTCGCCACACGCCGCGCCTTCATCGAGCGCTACAGCGGCACAGCGGTGCTGGTGATCGGCTCGCACTTCGCCACGCCGTCGGCGGGCAGGATCGTTCGCGACGGCGATGCATGGCGTCTTGCCGTCTGATGTCGCGCGCACTCGTTCTTGCCCTGGCCCTGGCTGCGCTGCCCTGCGCCGTGGCGGCAGCCCCGCCGCGACTCCTGCATGCGGAGCCCGTCCTGGCGGACCGCGCTGCGCCCAGCCGGCTCGGCCGTGCCGGTCGCCGGCGGCGTTGGCGGCGGTACGCTCGGACCGGCCGCGATGGTGCTGCTCCTCGGCATCGCGTTACGGCGCGCCCGCCAGCGCGTAGAATCTCGCCGGGCCGACGAACCCAGCCGGCTGCCACCTGCGGGGGATCGAACATGACGCCTGGTCGGACAGCAGCAGCCGTAGCCTGGTTGAGCGTCGGTGTGCTGGCCGGATGCAGCTCGGTGGAGCTCGCGCCCTACCAGGCCGATCCCGTGCTGGCAGCGCTGCCCACCAGCTGCACGACGCCGGCGACCGGCACGGCCGAGCCGCCGGACGCTCCGGCGCTGGTCCCCGGCGGCATCGCCGTCGTGCGCAGCGAGGGCCGGGAGGTCGTCCTGGTCGCCAACCGCAGCTGCGTCGTGACCGTCGATGCGGCCAGCGGCGCCACCGAGCCGCTGCCCACGCACGGGGATTCCATCGCACCGACGATGGTGGACGCGACCAGCAGCGGTCTCGCCTTCACCAGCAGCCTGTCCGGCTCCGTCCGTGCCATCAATGCCGATGGCGTCGTGACCTTCAACGTCTCCGGGCTCAACCTCCCCCTCGGGCTGCGGTTGATGCCCGGCGGCTACGTCCTGCTCGCCGAGTTCGGCAACGGTCGCGTGCTGCGCGCCGGCCCGAACGCCGACTCCCGCCTCCGCCTCGTCGTCGACGGGCTCGAAGGGCCAGTCGATCTCGTCATCGTCGATGCCACGCGCGGCTACGTCTCCGAGGTCAACGCCGGGCGGGTCAGCGAGTTCCGCCTCGACCGCTACGAGCGCCGCAGCGTTGCCAGCGGCCTCGACCGGCCGGAGGGCATTGCGCTCCTTCCCGACGGCCGCATCGCGGTGGCGGAAACCGGCGCCCGCCGCATCGTTGCGGTGGACCCGCGCAACGGGCGCATCCAGGTGCTGGCCGACAACCTGCCGATCGGACTCGAATCGCCGGGCGGGCCGGGCGACCCCTACTCGATTTCCGATCTGGCCACCGGGCCTGACGGCACGCTGTACTTGAGCGCCGACCGCGACCGGACATTGTTGCGGGTGACGCCACGCGCGATGACGAGGAACTAGACCATGTCGGACAAGACCACCGCTGCCATCCCGGCACTGATACTCGCCCTCGGACTGGCCACGACCGGGGCGCTGATCGGCCAGGGCCTGGTGAAGGCGCGCACGGCCGATCGCGCCGTCACCGTCAAGGGCATCGCCGAGCGCGAGGCCGTCGCCGACCTGGCGGTGTGGCCGCTGCGGATCAGCGCCGCGAACAACGATCTCGGCCGCGCGCAGGCGCAGCTCGAATCGAGCCTCGCCGCCATCACTGCCTTTCTCACCCGCCACGGACTCGATCCGCAGGCGACGACGCTGCAGTCCTTTTCGGTCAGCGACGCGCAGACCAACCAGTACGGCGGCGCGCAGGCAGCCACACGCTTCGTCATCAGCCAGACCCTCGTGGTCCGCTCGACGGAACCGGCGAAAGTGCAGGCTGCGTCGGAGAAGGTGGGCGAGCTCGTCGCCGCGGGCGTCATCCTCTCCTCCGGCGGCGAATACGGCGCCAGCGGCCCGACCTACGTGTTCACCGGCCTGAACCGGCTCAAGCCGGAGATGATCGCCGACGCCACCGCGCGGGCCCGCGAATCGGCCGAGCAGTTCGCCAAGGACTCGAAGAGCCGGCTGGGCGCCATCCGCCGCGCGAACCAGGGCGTGTTCGAGATCCTGCCGCGCGATCCGGCGCCAGGCATGAGCGAGCAGAGCCAGATCGCCAAGACCGTGCGGGTCGTCACCACGGTCGAGTACAGCCTCGAGAACTGACCACATGCGCGAATTGATCCACGACCTGTTCCAGCCGTTCATCGACTGGTACATGGCAAGCCTCGAGGAAGGCGGCTACCTGCTGATCGCCCTGCTGATGGCGATGGAAAGCTCGATCATCCCGCTGCCCAGCGAGGTCGTTATTCCGCCCGCGGCGCACCTGGCCAACACCCGCGGCGGCATGACCTTCACGGGCATCATCATCGCCGGGACGATCGGCTCCTGGGTCGGTGCGACGTTCATGTACTGGGGGGCGCGCTGGATCGGACGGCCGCTGCTCATGCGCTACGGACGCTGGGTGCTCATCACGCCGGAGCAGATCGCCGGTGCCGAAGCCTGGGCCAACCACTACGGCGAAGTCGGCATCTTCATCTCGCGCCTGCTGCCGGTGGTGCGCCACCTGATCGGCATACCGGCCGGCGTCGTGCGCATGAATTACTGGTACTACTCCGCCGCCACCCTGCTCGGCTCCGCCATCTGGTGCGCGGTGCTCGTCTGGCTTGGCGTCACCGCCGGGCAGGACGAGGCCCTGCTCCAGGGCGACCTGGGGCGTATCTCACTGTGGGGCGGCGGATTCCTGCTCTTCCTCGGCGGCATCTACTATGCGTTCGTGCACCGGCAGATGCAGCGCCGCGACGGCTGAGCTCGCGCTGATCGCGTGCCTCGCCGCGGGCGGCGCCCTAGCGGCCCCCTGCGAACCTGCGCGCATCGTGATCGATCGCGGCGAGACGCAGCGGCTCGTCCTGTGCGGAGCGGCAGCGGCCGCAACCTACCGCACTGCCGCGCCCGTGGGCGTGACCGTTCGTTATCTCGAGCCACTGCGCCAATGTGGCGTCGGCGATCGACGGGCGGGCGCGCACATCGTGCTCGAGGCGGGCAGCGACGCCGTCTCCGGCGCACTGACGCTGAGCGCAGACGCGGCCGCGCCGGCCTGCGATCCGGTATCGATCGAGGTTCCCGACCGCGTGCTGTTGCCGGCGGCCGAACTGCGGCAGCGACGTGGCGGACTGATATTGAAGCTGCACACGCCGCCCGGTCTCGAGCTGGGCGACGACTGTGCCGGGGCGTTGGGTTTTCCGGCGGGCGACGGCATGCAGCTGGCACCGGGTCGGGTGCCTGCGCCGCGCTGCTCCCGCCATTCCCTTGAGGTCGCGGTCTCCGCCCTCGATGAACGACCGGGCGCGGCGAAGATTGTCGTGCCCGTCGCGGGGCGCGATGGCATCCGGCGCGAGGCCATCGCCTGGGCAAGGCCGCCCCGGCCGCAGTGGCTCGACGACATGCGGGAAGCTGACGCCCGCCACATCGATGTGCTCGGCGTGCGCACGCGCTATTTCGAGGCCGGCAGCGGTCCGCCGATGGTGCTCGTGCACGGCGGCCAGCCCTCCTCGATGGATGGCACGGCGTGGGACTGGCAGCAGAACTTCCGCGCCCTGTCGCGGCATTTCCGGGTGCTGGCGCTCGATCGCCTCGGGCAGGGCTACACGGACCATCCGGCGGACCTCGACGACTATCGCGACTACTACCCGCGCGTCGTTGCCCATCTCGGGGAATTCCTGCGACTGAAGGCGCCTGGGCGCGTGCACCTCGTCGGCCACTCGCAGGGCAGCTGGCCCGTCACGCGCCTCGCGCTGGATCAACCGGAGCGCATCGCCTCGCTCACCCTCGTCGACGGCACCATGGTGTCGCCGTCGCGGGACGCCGGAGCCGCCATCCGTTTCTATCTCTACCTGAGCGGCGAGCTGCACCCGCCGGCCGGCGAAACTCTCGAGAGCGCGCGACGCGGCATGGCGCTGTTTTCATACACCGGCAACAACCTGACGGACCAGCGCGTCGAACGGCTTGTCGCCATGACCCGGCAGCCCAAGTACGCCGCGGGTCAGGCGTGGTTCGCCAAAAGCGGCATGAGCCCGGCACACCCGAGCTTTCGCCGGCTCAAGCAGGAGCTGCTCGCGGATCTCGAAGCAGGCCGGCTGAAGGTGCCCGTGCTGGTCGTCTGGGGCGCCAACGATCCGGAGGGCTCGCTGGCATCGGGTCTCGAACTGTTCCGCCTGGTCGGACAGTCGAGCCCGGATGCCCAACTGCATGTCTTCGCGCGCGCAGGACACCTGTCGTTCATCGAATACCCACAGGCCTTCAATCGCGTGCTGATCGATTTCGCCACCGCGTCTGGCGACTGACCTCACCGATCCAGTACGCTTGCCGCTGCTGCCGCCCTCCGGACCTGAAAGGCACCCGATGACCCCCGAACCGGCCTATCCGCGCCCTGCCTACGCCTGGTATTGCCTCGGGGTGATCTGCTTCGCCTATCTCTTCGGCTTCATGGACCGGATCATCGTCGGGCTGCTGACGCCCGCAATCCAGGCCGACATCGGCTTGAGCGACTCGCAGATGGGGTTCATCCAGGGGCTGGCGTTCGCGCTGTTCTACACGCTGTTCGGCCTGCCGCTCGGCTGGCTCGCCGATCGCGGCAACCGCAAGTGGCTGCTGGCGGCGGGCACGGCGGTCTGGAGCCTGATGACGGCTGGCGCCGGACTCGTGCGGAGTTTCACCGGACTGTTTGCGATGCGCGCCGGCGTCGGCGTCGGTGAAGCGACGCTGAACCCCTGCGCGACCTCGCTCATCGGCGACTACTTCCCCCCGAAGGACAGGCCCAAGGCCTTCGGCATCTACACGATGGCCACGGCGCTCGGCACCGGCGTCACCTACCTGGGCGGCGGCCTGGTGATCGGCTTCATCGGCGGACCCACCGGTGGCAACAGTTTCGACATGCCGGGCCTCGGCCTGATCCCGGCGTGGCAGGCGGTGTTCATCATCATCGGCCTGGCCGGGCTGGTGCCCGCGCTGATGATTGCCCTCACGGTGCGGGAACCGGCGCGCCGCGATCTCGCGGCCGCGCAACAGGGCAACTGGGCCGAGGCGAAGGCCTTCATCCGGCAGAACCGCAGCACACTGCTCTGCCACCACTTCGGCGTCGCGTTGATCGTGCTGGCGGTCTATGGCTGGGTGAACTGGCTGCCGACGCTGTTCGTCCGGGTGCACGGATGGACGATCAAGGACTTCAGCATCTGGTACGGCATCGCCGGCGGCACGGCCGGCATCGTGTCCGCCATTGCGAGCGGTTACGTCGCCAACTGGTTCAAGGCGCGCGGCCACGCGGACGGCACCATGCGCACGGTGCTGGTCGGCGGCATAGGACTCACGCTCGGCACGACGATCGCGCCGCTCCTGCCCTCGCCCGAGCTCGTGATCTTGGGCTACGCCGTCGCCGGGGTGTTCACCAATTTCCCGCCGGCGCAGGCGCTGGCTGCGGTCGCGGAAATCACGCCCAACCAGTTGCGCGGCTTCGTTACCTCGCTGTACATCCTCGTCGTGGGCATCGCGGGCGCCGGATTCGGACCCGTCGTCATGGGCTGGGTCACGGACTACGTGTTCGAGGATCGGCTCAAGGTGCACTACTCGATGGCACTGGTGACCTTCGTCATGGGCATGATCGGCTCGTGGTTGATTGCCCGCAGCCTCGGCCCGTATCGCGAGAGCCTCGCGCGCGTGACCTGGACAAAAGCGGACTAGGCGCCGAGTGACGTGACCCGGGATTTTTGGTCCAGGTTGATGTTCTCTAGATCGGCTGTTGTCCGGGCAAGTGCCGCACACCTGGACCATCGCGTCGGGCCGCCGCTGCCTGCTGGCGAAAATCCCTGGGCGACAGGCCGAATTCCTGTTTGAAGCGCCGGCTGAAGTGCGTCACGTCGTTGAATCCGGCGGCGACGGCGACATCGATCAGCTTGCGTGCGGGAATCGCCGGGTTCTCCAGGTCCCGCCGGCAACGTTGCAACCGTTCCCGGATGATGTACTGGCTGACGCTGGAACCCGTCCCCTCGAAGAGCCAGTGCAGGTAACGCACGGAAATGCGGCTGGCCAGCGCGATGCGCGCCGGTGACAGGTCGGCGTCGGTCAAGTGCTGGGCGATATAGTGCCGAACGCTCCCGAGGTGCATGTCGCGTTGCGATTCCGGGGCAGTCGGCGCATCCACATCGAGCGAGTTGATCAGAAGACCGATCGTGGTCTCGACCAGCGCATCGCAGTGTTTGAGGCTGTCGGGCCGTGTCCGCGGTGACAACGATTCGATGTACGATGCCAGCAATGCTGCCGCTCCCGTGCGTGGCCGCAGCAGTCGATCGATGTCCTGCCAGTCTTGCGGGAGCCAGGCCTGGAACCGGGACAAAGGCAGCAGTACGGAAATCTTGTGCAGCCGTGCGGTTACCCGGAAATCCATCGGCCGTGTGCTGTCCCAGATGAAGATGTCGCCCGGAACGAGCTCGTACTGTTCTCTATCGAAGCGAATCTGTTCCGCGCCCGCCAGCACTAACTGAAGCGCAATGAAGTCGCGATCGTCGGCCTGCAATTCGATTCGGCCACGGGTAGCAGCGCAGGGATCACAGATGCACTCCACCACACTGAAGTTCTGCAGCGTGTGGTACTCCACGCGGGCCGAAAAGCCGCTGCACGCCGGGCGCGCGCTCGTCCATCGGCCATAAAGGCTGCACAGCGCCTGGTCCCAAGCCTCGTGGCGTTGCTGCACCTCGAAGGCATCGGTAGACCAACTGCGATGCAAACCCGCCACCTGCCACCTTCCGCGCCCTGGAGCCCCCGCATGCCGACCACCGGGCCGGTTCAGGCTCGCGCGCCGCGCCTCTGGAGCGTACACGAGCCCTGACACCTTGCCCACCGGCGCGAAACGTTGCTTCGCCACAACAGCAGGTCACGCAAACCAGCCGGGTGGCCTGCCTGCGTGGCAGGTCAGGGTTGCGTTGCGAGCAAGGTTCCGGCGAGTCCCGGCGCGCAGCATCCCCTGGTCACTCCCCGACGGTCGCAGAACGTCCGCTCAGGGGACGATTCACGCCCAGTCAACAGGGAGAGGCGACCATGGCCGCTAAGCAACTCGACAACTACACCAGCCACTCGCCGCTCGTTGGCGAATACGTACAGATCGACGCCGTGAAGTGGCAGCCGTTTCCCGGGGCGCTGTCGGAGGGCGGGATACGCTGGAAACTGCTGCATGTTGCGCCCGAAATGGGCGCGTGGACCGGGATTTTCGACTGCCCGAAGGGCTCCTCCTTTGCCCGGCACGTCCACATCGGCCCGGGCGAGTACTACCTGACGCGCGGCAAGATGGAGGTGCGCGGCGGGATAAATCAGGGGGGTGCGACGGCGATCGCACCGAGTTATGGTTACGAGGCATGCAATGCGCGGCACGACCGTACCTACTTTCCAGAGCCCAGCGAGTTCTACATGACCTTTCTGGGCCCGCTGAATTTCATCGACGAGAGCGGCACGACACGGGCCCTCGTGACCTGGCAGGAGGCCCAGGCGCTCTGGCTGCAGCAGACCGGCGCCGGTTGAGCCGTTCTCCCACCCGGGCGGGGCAGCGTTCGTGAGCGTGCTCCTGGACCGTCTCGCCGCGGAACTGGGAGCCGGAGGACTCCTCACGGGCGACGAGGTGACGGCGCGCGCGGAGACCTGGAGCTCGCCGCATCCCTGCCGCGCATTGGCCATCGCGCGGCCGGGTTCGGCGGCAGCCGTTGCCGCCGTGCTGCGCCTTTGCCACGAGGCGGGCCAGGAGGTCGTTCCGCATGGCGGCGGAACGGGATTGGTCGAGGGCGCAACGGCCGGATCTTCCCAGATCCTCCTGTCTCTGGAGCGGCTGCGCACCATCGAGGAGCTGGACCCGCTGGGCCGGACAGCGACCGTGCAGGCGGGAGTCACGCTGCAGGCGCTGCAGGACGCGGCGCGTTCGGCGGGGCTCAATTTTCCGCTCGATCTCGGGGCACGCGGCACCGCTACGATCGGTGGAACGATCGCGACGAACGCGGGAGGCAACCGCGTGCTGCGCTACGGGATGATGCGAGACCATGTTCTCGGCATCGAAGTGGTCCTGGCCGATGGGACCATCCTCTCGTCTCTGAACCGGCTCATCAAGAACAACGCCGGCTACGACCTCAAGCAACTGTTCATCGGCAGTGAAGGGACTCTGGGCGTCGTAACGCGGGCCGTGCTGCGGCTGCGCGAGGACCCCGTGAGCCAGAACGTCGCCTTCCTCGGCATCGGGAGTTTCGATCGCCTGCCGGTGCTGCTGAAGGCGCTCGACCGGAGGCTCGGGGGCACGCTCAGCGCGTTCGAGGTCATGTGGCCGGAGTTCTATGCGCTGGTGACCACGCCGCCGGCCAGAAACCGTCCACCGCTCGCGTCGCAGCACGCCTATTACTGCCTGGTCGAGTCACTCGGCGGCGACGAGTCCGGCGATCACGAGCGTTTCCTGGCCGTACTCGGGCAACTCGTCGAGGAAGGCATCGTTGCGGATGCCGCCGTCGCGAAATCGAAGGCTCAGGTCGCCGGGCTCTGGGCCCTGCGTGACGACGTCGAGCAGGTGCTGCGCATCGGCCCGGTGTTCATGTTCGACGTCGCCCTGCCGATTGCCGCGATGGAAAACTACGTGGCGGGAGTACGCAGCGCGCTGGCAGCCCGCTGGCAGGACGCGGCCTGCGTGGTCTGGGGGCATATGGGCGACTGCAACCTGCACCTCTGGATCAGCGTGCAGGACGAATCGGCAGCTGCCCGTGCTGCCGTGGAGCGCATCGTCTACGAGCCGCTCGCTGGCATTGGCGGCTCAGTGTCGGCCGAGCACGGTATCGGCACCGAGAAAGCAGCCTATCTCGGCCTGGTCCGTTCGCCGACCGAGGTCGAACTGATGCGGACGCTGAAGCGCTCGCTCGATCCGCGGGGCATCATGAACCCGGGTCGGGTCATCGGCTGCTGATCCGGCCGAACCTGCGGGTGGATCAGGCGATCCCCTTCAGTTCCCGCAACTTTTCCGCCGGCGCATGCCGCGGCACCGTGCGCAGGATCCAGCTCTTCTCGGTGCGTCGCCCCGGACTCGGGAAGGCGAAGGCGACGTCGCCGCGCTGTTCCTGCAGGGCATGCCAGTCGATGCGCCAGCCCCTGGATTCCCATTCCTTCAGCAGTTCGCGGTAGCGCAGGATGGGCTTGTCGACGGTCGTCAGCATCTCCATCGTGGTGGACTCCGGCGTCCGCACCGGATCCAGGTTCTCGATGATGTCGATGTCTTCCTGCGCGATGCGCATGTTGACGTCCATCAGCTTCTGGTCCATCGCCGGATCGAGCATGAAGCTGCGCATGTTGACGAAGAAGACCCGCGTGCGGTCGGGGCCGACCGGTGCCTCGAAAAAGTACTGGCGGAACATCTTCTCCGGGCTGAAGTGGATGCGCGTTATCAGGCAATTCGGCCCGTGGTGTCCCGAGCCTGCCCAGGTCGTGCCGTCGCTGACGCCGATGAGCTTGGTCTCCTTCGACGTGTAGCCGCTCGCCGGGAACATGAACTCGCAGCCCCAGGGGACATCCACCACCTCGAGCGGGAACTTGCGCAGGTTCTCGACGATCGTTGGCGCGCCCTGCAGCGGGTGCACGTACTCGTTGTGGGCGGCGTCGAGGCCGTTCTCGATGGAGCGCTGGTAATAGGCGCCGAGCTCGAACGAGACCACGTCATTGGCCCGCCACTTCGGGTCGTTGAACTCCTTAATTTCGAAGATGGGCGGACGTTCGGCCTCGGGCAGGTCGCCCAGGAAGGCAAACAGGATGCCGTAGCGCTCCTCGGTGGGGTAGCTGTCGACCTTGGCGCGGCTCGGCGGCGCCTGGTCCGTCGGCTGCGTCGGGATCTGGCTGCACTTGCCGCTGCCGCTGAACTGCCAGCCGTGGTACGGGCAGGCCACGTTGTCGCCCCGGATCTTGCCGCGACCGAGCGCTCCGCCGCGGTGGATGCAGGTGTTGCTCAGGACATGCGCGGCCCCGCCGGTGTCGCGGAAGGCCACGAGCTTGAGGCCCATGATGCCGACTTCCAGCGGTTTCTCGCCGGTGACGTCCTTGCTGAGCGCGATCGGATACCAAAAGTTGATGAACATGATGCTTTCCCGTCCCGGAACCGTGGCTGTATATCGGGAAAGGATAGGCTATTTGCCAGCTCTCGCGAAAGCGTAGATCTGCGTATGGACCGGCGTCAGGTGCGACCAGCCCGCCTCACGGCCGATCGCCGCCGCTTCGGCCAGCCGCTACACTGGCCCGAAAATGACCCGCACCCCCGACCTGCCAGCTGCATCGATGCCAGGCTCAGCGTACTCATGGTACGTGGTGTGCATGCTGACCTTGCTGTATATCGTGTCGTTTCTCGATCGCACGGTGATCTCACTCGTCATTGAACCGCTGAAAGCGGATTTCAATGTCAGTGATACGCAGGTAAGCCTGTTGTCGGGTCTTGCGTTCGCGCTTTTCTACAGCGTGATCGGCGTGCCGATGGGTCGGCTGGCCGATCGTCGGTCCCGCCGCTGGATCATCGGCATAGGCGCAACATCCTGGAGCATCATGGCCTCGCTCTGCGGACTGGCGCAAACCTACGCGCAACTTTTTCTTGCCCGGGTTGGTCTGGGAGTCGGCGAGGCTACGTTGATGCCTGCAGCCTACTCGCTGATCAGCGATTACTTTCCTCGCAGGAAACTGCCGCTCGCCTACGCGGTGATGATGCTGGGTGCGCCGATCGGTTCGGGCCTGGCATTCGTCGTTGGCGGCGCGATCGCCTCGTACGCGGAAAGTGTCGGCGTCATCGACTTGCCGGTCTTGGGCGCGATACGCTCCTGGCAACTGGTTTTCCTGATTACCGGCCTGCCCGGCATAGCGTTGGGACTATGGGCGCTGCTCACCATCCGCGAGCCTGTCCGCACAGGGCTGATGCAAACGTCGAAGGACTCGAGCCTGTCGCTGCGCGCAGTGGCTGATTTCGCGCGTTCCCGCTTTGCGACCTACGGCACCCTGATCGGCGGCATGTCCCTCAGCGCAATGTTCACCCTGGGCTATCTGAGCTGGATCGCGGTGTTCTTCATGCGTGTGCACGGGCTGGACGCGGGCGAGGTCGGCAAGCTGTTCGGACCGCTGGCAACGCTGGGCGGCGTGGCGGGCGTAATGGCCGGCAGTTTCTGGTGCTCCTGGCTCGCCGGGCGTGGCCGCCCGGACGCACCGTTGCGCACTGCCGTGCATTCCCTGTGGATCGCCATTCCCTGCGGCATTGCCGCGCCCCTGGTTACGGATTTCGACCTGTCGCTGACGCTGGTGACCGTCCTCGTGTTCTTTCTGACATTTCCCCAGGGCACCAATGTCGCCGCCCTGCAATTGATTACCCCGAATGAAATGCGCGCCCAGGTATCCGCGGTGTTTCTGCTGATCACGAACGTAATGGGACTCGGCCTGGGTGCAACGAGCGTGGCATTGCTGACCGATTACGTGTTCGGCGCCCCGGAGCGCATCAGTGATTCGCTGGCGCTCATGACCGCGCTGGTCGCGTTACCGGCACTCGCTTTATTGACCCTGGGTTTAAAGCCCTACCGCGCGAGTCTGGCAGCGGCGGAGCGCTGGAGCTGAATCAGTCCAGACCTTTGTCGCTGCGATATAGCCTGACGTACTCTTCTGCGGCCAGGCCCAGCGGCACGCATTCGGGACGGCTCTCCAGGAGCCGGGAATAGAGCTGTTTCTCCCGGGCAAAGTACTCCGGATCAATGGCCGCCATCTCGACCCAGTCCGCTTCCGAGAACAACCGGCGTGCCATGTCGGTGCTCGGTGCGTGGTGCCCCATGCGGTTGTGGATATAGTCGATGTACGCGGCACTTGTCGACTCGAATTCCTCGATGGCAGCCGGATCCGCCTGATCGGTTTGCAACCGCGCCCCGGCGGCCAGAAACTTCCGCAGATGCGCCCGATTGCCATCAAGCCGCCGGTGCACCTCGGCGATGATCTCTCTTTCCTCAGGGGTCGGCTTGCCGAGTTTCTCGGCCAGCCGGTCCAGCATCTTTACATCCTGGCGGTCCAGGCGGCCCATGGCCGCCTGCATGAAATCAGCCACGGCAATATAGAAAGGCACGAACGACGGGGCCCTGCCCTGCGCCTGCAGTGCCGCATTCAGCATTTCATGGGCGGTGCGCAAGCGACCTCGTTCACCCATGATGCTGGCGATCGCGGACTGGGCTCCTGTCATGGCGGATCATTCAGGCAGGGTGATGCTGCCGCGGGCGGTCGCGTTCCTGAGGCTGTCCCGCAAGAGATCCATCGAGGCCTTGCGCGAGGGCATGCGGTTTTCCAGGTAGGCGTTCGGTGCAATGAACTGGGCGGCGTCATATACCTTCCGGTAGATATCGTGGCGCTGACTCAGGATGCGGTTGTACGACATGCAGTCCGCGCGCTCGCGACGCAATTCCTCGATGTCGATGGTCGCAGACGGCAGGACGGTTTCCCCTGGCCCTCCTGATTCGCCCAGCAGGCGTCCGTTGAAGTCGAATATTTTCGAATGGCCCATGTTGAAATTACCGGGGATTGCGCCACCCACGGAGCCGCCCGCATTGCAGGAAACGAGGTACAGCATGTTTTCGGCGGCGCGGACCCTCTTCGCGGACTCCCATGCCCACAGGTCCATGCCGCCGTTGTCGCTGGTGGGGTGCAGAATCACTTCCGCGCCCCGCATCATGAACGCGCGCGCCGCTTCCGGATACATGATCTCGGCGCAAGGCATCATGGCGATCTTGCCGAGCTCGCAGTCAGCGACCGGGAACGTACCTTCTATACCGTACATGTCCAGGTACTTTTCCATCACGTCATGCGGTGACACTGAATGCAGGGTATTGATTCGCCGATACTTGAGGATGATCTCGCCGCTCGGATCGATCAGATAGGAACAGTTGAAGTAGATCCCGGGCCAGGCCGTATCGCGCTCATAGGAATTGGCGCCGATGTACAGTTTGTACTTCTGCGCCATGGTCTGCAGCCGCTGCGTCTGCGGCCCCGGAATTTCAAAACAGGCTTTCTCTATCCATTCATCCACCGATTCGAGAATCGGAAAACCCTGCAGCGCAAACTCAGGGAAGAGAACCAGCTGATTGGCATTGTTCGGCCGCGCCTGACCCGGCGCGATGCCCCCCAGGATCAGTATTTCCCAGCGGTCGAGGCTGCGATTGACAATCTGCATGGCCTCTTCGCGGGTCTTCGCGTGATTGACCGTGTGGTTGAGCACCTGCACGCAGGTGGCTGTCCATGGCTTGATCATTCTTCCCCCTGGCGCTGTCACCTGCGAGCAGGAACAGGTGACCGGTCACGACTGGCACTGGGCCTGATTACCAGCCGATTATCTTGCCGTCATAGTTGATCAGTTCGCCGCCTTTCTCAGGCGTAAGCAGGGCGATCTGTTCGATAACGAAGCCGGCGCTGTCTTTGGCGCTGATTCTTGGAAATGTATCAGGCCATCCGGAGTCCTTCAGCATCTGGGTGTCGACCTTGCCCGGCGAAATGATGCCGACGATGACACCGCGCCTCCTGGTCTCTCTTTGCAAAATCGCCATCGAAATGAGGTTGGCTGCGCGGCTCATGCGATACCAGTAGTGACCTCCGGGCGATTGCTGGACGGTGGCCCGGGTACCCATGCCACCGCCGAGAATGATGATCTTCTTCTGCTTGCTGGCTTCGACGTTGGCGAGCAAGGCCTCGGTTACACGCAGTGGCCCGATTGCATTGACCTCATAGATCCATTTGTACGCGTCGTAATCAAGCTGGCCGAAAGTCTGCGCATCAAGGTTGCCCCAGACGCCCGCATTGTTTATCAGCACATCGATCGGTTGATCCCTGAAGCGTAGGGCGACACGCTCCACGTCCGCCTGAACGGTTACATCCATTGCCTCGACCGCAAGCTGCGGATACTGGGCAAGCAATGCCTGCAGTTCGGCCGACTCATCCGGCCGGCGAGCGGTAGCAATGACGTTCCAGCCCCTGGCCGCGTACTGTCGCGTGAACTCCAGACCGAGCCCGCGGTTCGCTCCGGTGACGAATACGGTGGGCCCATCGGCCTTGAACCCGGGCTTCCTTGCTGCGCCTCCGGCAGCACAACCGGACAGGATGCCGATTGAGAGAATCAGCAGAAAAACCGGCAGGCCGATGAATCGCTGCATATGGCGGTTACCAGCTGCCATCGCCCTTACCGAAAATCACGCCGAACTCTTTTTCACAGGTCTCGAACACCTCCGGCCCCGGCGGCCCGCGCAGGTTCAGGCCCTGCATATAGCGCAGGAATCCCTCTGCCGGTCCGGCCGGTGCATTGATCACCAGCATCCAGGCATCGTCCGTGAGTGCCTTGAACATGCGCGGCACGCCGATTCCGGCGATGGCCATTTCGCCGACTCCCAGCTCCATTTCCTCGTTGCCGACGCCGATTTTGTAGCGTCCGGAGGTGATGTAGAAAAGTTCCTCGTCCATTTTGTGAATGTGCCATGGGACCCCGCTGCCCTTGGGGAAATACGAATCCATGACGGTAACCTTGCCGCCCGACTCCCTGGCTGTAGACAGGAAGTAAGTCAGCTCACCGCTGGGCGCGCCGTAGGTTTCCGCCGACTTGCGGTCGATCTTGTGATAGCGCCACTTGTCACTCATGTGAATTCCCCCCGGTTTGTGGGTTGCCCTTGTCGCGTTTACTGCTTGCTGGTGGACACCTGCGGGTTTCCCGCCGCAGCCTTTTTTGCAGGCAGCAACGGGACCGACTCCAGCGTCCAGTTTCTTGACGTGCGCCGCGCAGGGCTCGGGATCGCGTAGACAACCTTCAGCCTGTTTTGCGCGATCTCGTCCTGGTCGATCCGCCAGCCCAGCGCCTCGTATTCCTTGACCTTCTCACGGTAATGCGCGACGTGCTTGTCGGCAGGCACCAGGTTTTCCCTGGTGTTGTTTGCAGGTTGCAACACCGGCCTCAGGCCCCGCAGCACCCGGCCGTCTTCATTGGCGACCATCGTGTCCATCTTGATCATGCGCGCATCATCGGCCGGATCAAGCATCGCATTGCGCATGTCGATGGTGAAGATCCGGGTTCTTCCCGGCTCGACCGGGGTTTCGTAGAAATGTTGCCGGCGCAGGAATCTGGGAGTCGGCTCGATGAAAGTCCAGAAACTCGATATGCCGTGGTAGCCGACGTAGATATGGAAAATACTCGGCTTGTTGCGGTCCGCTGTCGCCGCCATTTTCTCTTCGAACATGGGTGGTGCGGGCATCTCGATATGAAAACCCGTGCCCCATTCGTGATTGATCAGCTCCAGGTCGGGGACCTGGAAGGCCTTGCCCTCCTGCCTGTCGATGTGCGTCGTATGCACGAATTCGTTGTGGGCCGGATCAAGCGCATTTTCCAGCGAGCGCTTGTAGTCGAAATCCCAATCGAACACGATGGTTGTCGCACGCCAGCCGTCCTGGCCCCATTCCCTGCACGGCATGATGGGCGGCCGTTGTCCCTCCGGCAGGTCGCCCAGAAACGCGAACACCAGTCCGTAACGCTCGACCGTCGGATACGAATCGACGCGCGCGCGCTTCGGGATGTTTGCACCGCTGCCCAGCGAAGGGACAGTCGTGCAGATGCCATCGGCATCGTAGCGCCAGCCGTGATAAGGGCATTCGATACAGTCGCCCTTCAACTTGCCATCGGCAAGTGCTGCGCCCCGGTGCGCGCACACGTTGCTCAGGCAATGGACCTTCCCCTGCGTGTCCCGGAACAGCACGAAATCATGGCCCAGCATCCGCACGCCAACCGGCTTATCGGTAACGTTCCCGGCCAGCTCCGCGGCATACCAGAAGTTGATGAACATGCCGTATCGATCCCGGTGTGGCTGATGCGCCTCTTCAGGCGTCCCCGGCGGCTTTCTTTATGGCCTCGCCGACGCTGCTTGCGCTCTGATTAAACAGGTTCTTGCGGCTTTCTTCGTCCGGTTTGCCGCCATTGCGAAACCAGTCCACGCCCACCTCGTAGGCCCGGGTGGTGGCAGGGCGCGCCACGATCGCGTTCAGCCAGCGCTGCACCCTGGGGAACTGCTCGAGTGATACGCCCATGCGGTCGTGGGCTCTTACCCAGGGCATCGCTGCCATGTCGGCAATGGAATAGTCGCCCGCCAGGTAATCGCGATCCTGCAGCCGGCTATTCATGACCCCGAGCAGGCGGTCGTATTCATTGCCATAGCGTTCGATGGCTGCCGGGATCTTTTCTTTGGAGTAGTTCCGGAAATAACCGAACTGACCCGCCATCGGCCCCAGGTTAGCCATCTGCCAGAACAGCCACTGGATCACGTCATAGCGTCCGTGCGTGTCGCGCGGAATGAACCGGCCTGTCTTCTCCGCGAGATACAGCAGAATCGCGCCTGACTCGAACACGGAAATCGGCCCGTCACGCCCGGCATGATCGACAATTGCAGGAATCTTGTTATTGCGACTGATGGCGATGAATTCGGGTTTGAACTGTCCGCCTCGGCCAATATCCGTCTTGACGACGTTGTAGGCAAGGCCGCATTCCTCGAGCATGAGGGCGATTTTCCACCCGTTCGGGGTCGGCCAGAAATACAGGTCAATCATGGATTGCACGCTCCATTTTCTTATTCACCTGATATCAGCAGCGGCGGTGTCATTCTAACAGGCACCCGCCGAGCCTGATCGACGCCTGTCCGACAGAGGGACAGTTCAGGCGGAATCGGCCGCGCTCCCGGCCTGGTCGCCCAGCCAGGGCTTCAGGATCCGGGCAGTCTCCTCCCGCAGGCGAACGGCCAGATCGCGGTCCCAGTGAATATGCACAGCAGGTGCCGCGTGAAGCGGCATTCGACGTCATCGCTGGCTACACCTGACGCGATGCCAGTCCGGCGACAATGCGCGCGGCGATCATGTCGTAGGACAGCATCTGCCGGTTGCTCTCGGCGCGCGTAATGCGCGCGGCCGAGCGTTGTTCGGGCGGCATGGCGACCAGCGCACCGGCCGCATCGCCGATACGTACTTCCAGCCCGCCTGGCCGGAAGAACCAGCCGTTCTCGCCGTCGCGCACCAGGTGGCGCACGACGGGCTTGTCCTCGAGCACCACGGGCAGCCCCGTGCCCATGGCTTCCTGAATGGAGATCGCGGCTTTGATCCAGATTCCCACGTCCCCGGCGCAGTAAATGCGGCGGATGGCTTCGTGGTCCTGGAACGGCAGGCCGATGAAGCGGCCCGGATCCGGCTGCGCCGCGATCAAGGCCCTGAGTTCGCCCGCGTAGGCGTCCTCGAGGAAGCCGACGATGAGATAGCGGATCGGCAGGCCGGCTCGGGCCAGCGCGCTGACGCGGGTGATGATGCCCTCGAGTCCCTTGCCGCGCATGACGCGCGTCGCGGTGACGAGCACGACATCCTGGGGGGCGATTCGGAATTTCGTTCGGGTCGCATCCCGGTCCTTGGTATCGAAGAAGAACTCGTCAGGGTCGAAGCCCAGCGTGAGCGGCAGAACGATTTCGTCAAATCGCGCCCTATCCCGAGGGCGCAGCTGCTCCAGGTAGAGATCGAGCGTCTCGGCGTGATTGAGTACCAGCCGGTCGCAGAAACGCACCGCGCGCCGGTACAAGCGCCGCTTCATCGCGATGAACAGCAGCTGCTGGAGAAATGTCCTCACTCGCGCTGCCAGGCTGCCGCGCTGGGCGTACTCGCGTGCGTCGCCGAACAGGGCGATCAGCCTTGAATGCAGGCGCAGTTCATCACACAGCAGCGCGGCCGGGAACAGCTTGGCCAGTCCGATGATGATGGTGATGTCGGGCCGGAAGGCGAGGACCGCGGCTCGCAGCCCCGGAGACACGACGTTGACGCCGAACGACAGCCGATAAGGCAGGCGCGTCACCCGATAGCCATAGCGCTCGTCCCGTGCGGTGCCGGGCGCGTAATCCTGCTTCACGACGCCGCGTGTATTCGGCGATACGGCGGTGGACGTGAATACGTGAACTTCGTGACCGAGTCGCGCATAGGCGCGCGCGAGGCAAACCTCCTGGTAACCGACCTCGGGGCTGAAATGCCCCGTGACGATCGCCAGCTTCATGTCTGGCCGTAAAAGGCGCGGATCTCCGCCACGACGTACTCCACCTGCTCGCGGCTGATCTCCGGGAACATCGGCAGCGAGAGGATCTCGCGCTGGTAACGATAGGCGACCGGAAAATCCTCGGGCTTGTGGCCGAGGTACTGGTAAGCCTTGAGGAAGGGCAGCGGCTTGGGGTAGTGGACGCCAGTGCCGATGCCGCGCGACTCCAGGTGCTTCTGCAGGCCGTCGCGGTCGCGGGCGCGGACGACGTAGAGGTGAAAGACGTGGCTGCCCTCGGGCCGGATCTTCGGTGTGACGATGCCACCGAGTCCGGCGAGCAGCTTGTCGTAGATGGTCGCTGCCTCCTGGCGGCGGCGGGTCCAGTCATGGATGTGCCGGAGCTTCACCGAGAGGATCGCTGCCTGCAGGCCGTCGAGACGGCTGTTGATGCCCTCGATCTCGTGCTCGTGCTTCGACATCGAGCCATGGTTGGCGAAGGTGCGCATGCTGCGCGCGAGCGCCGCGTCGTTGGTGACGATCGCCCCGGCGTCGCCATAGGCACCGAGGTTCTTGCCCGGATAGAAGCTGAACGTGCCGATGTCGCCGATGGTGCCGACCTTGCGCTTGCCGCCCTTGGGCGCGCCGAAGTCGTACTCGGAGAAATGGGCCTGGGCGCAGTCCTCGATGAGCCTGAGTCCGCGCCGGGTGCAGATATCGCGGATTGCCGTCATGTCTGCCGGCTGGCCGAAGAGGTGCACCGGGATGATGGCCTTCGTGCGCGCGGTGACCCTCGCCTCGATCTTCCCCGCGTCGATGTTGTAGTAGTCGGGCTCGATGTCGACGAACACCGGCTTCGCGCCGGCCTGCGTGATGACCTCGGAGGTGGCGATCCAGCTGTTGGCGACGGTGATGACCTCGCTGCCGGGGCCGACGCCGAGCGCCTTGAGCGCGATGTAGATGGCATCGGTGCCGTTGGCGCAGCTCACGCAGTGCTCGACGCCGTAACCGCGCGCGTAGTCGGCCTCGAAGGCGTTGACGTACTTGCCGCGCACGAAGGCCGTCTCGGCGATGACGCCGGCGATGGCGGCGTCGATTTCCGGCTTTATGGCCTGGTATTGCTGCCTCAGGTCGGCGAAAGGCACTTGCATGAAAAAACTCCGGAACCGAAATGCTACGTCCCTGCCGCAGGGTGCGCGCTCGCGCGCCCGGCAGGACCTCTAAAGAGCGCGAATCAATTTTGCCGGATTACCAGCGTAGATGCCCGGCTCGAGAATGTCCTGGGTCACAACCGAGCCCGCGCCGATGACGACGTTGTCGGCGATCTGCACCGGCAGGATGGTGGCGTTGGTGCCGATGGACACGTGGTTGCCGATGCGAGTGGCGCGCCACTGGCGCTTGTCGCCGCCGGCGGGCCCGCCCGTGCGAAACAGGTCGTTGATGAACATAGCGCCGTGGGAGATGAAACAGTCATCGCCGATAGTCACGAGCTCGCAGATGAAGGCGTGCGACTGGATCTTGCAGCGGGCGCCGATGGTGACGTCCTTCTGGATCTCGACGAACGGACCGACGAAGCAGCCGTCGCCGATCGTGCACCCGTACAGGTTGACGGGCTCGACGACCGTGACGCCCGTGCCGAAGCTGACATTGCGGATGGCGATGCTCTTGACGGTCGGCGCGTTCATGTGGCGAGGATCGCGGTGACCTTGGCAGCGTGCTTCGAGCCGGTCATGCACTCGGTGCCGAGCTGGATGCAGTCGAGGAAATGGTTGATCTCCTGGCCGAGCGGTTCCTTGAAGTCGATCTTCGGGAACAGCACGTCGCCGGAGCGGTGCTGGAACTTGAAGAAGTCGGTGTAATCGAAGTCCATGTCCTTGCCGAGCACGGCAACCTTGTCGATGCCTTTGTCGTAGATGGCGATCTTGTGATCGGCCACATCGTCGTACACGGCCATTTTCTTCGAGCCTACCACGGTCATGCAGCGGATCTTGCTCGGGTCGAGCCAGCTCACGTGGATGTTGGCCATGATCCGGTTCGGATAGACGATGTTGAGGAACACCACGTCGTCTACGCCCGGCTGGATGAACGCCATGCCGTGGCGGGTGCACTGCACCGGGTCCGGATCGCCGAGCAGGTACTGCAGGATGCTGATGTCGTGGGGAGCGAGGTTCCACAGCGCGTCCACGTCGGAGCGGATGCGGCCGAGGTTCAGGCGCTGGCTGTAGATGTAGCGCACTTCCCCGAGCTCACCGCTGTCGATGAGCTTCTTGAGGTAGCGCACCGCGGCGTTGTAGATGAAGGTGTGGCCGACCATGGCGACCAGGCCCTTGCGTTTCGCCAGCTCGCCTATCGTTTCGACCTCAGCCACCGTGGTGGCCATGGGTTTCTCGACCAGCACGTGCTTGCCGGCCTCGAGCGCCTTGACGACGAGATCGAAGTGCGTGGCCACGGGGGTGGCAATCACGACGGCTTCAATCGTGGGATCCTTCAGCGGATCGGCACTGTCGGCAACGACCTTGACGCCCGGGTAAAGGCCCTCGACGTACTTGCGCCGGTCCTCGGCCTGGTCCACGACGGTGCGAACCTTGCAGCGCGCGTTGGCGACGAGGTTGCGCAACAGGTTGGGCCCCCAGTACCCGACGCCGATCTGCGCGATGTTGGTGACAGCGTTCTTCGTCATGCTCGTGCTCACATCCTGATCCGGTACGTTTCCAGCCACTTCAAAAACGAGATCATGCGCCAGAACTCGCTCAGGTGAGTGGGGTTGTTGATGTCGGTTTCTGCCATTTCGATGATCTTCTCGCGGCGCAGCTGCGCCGGCCATTCATAGCTGCCGAGGTACTCTTGCAATAGCCCGCGCAGCTCGCCGAGCCAGCGCCGCTGCGGTGTCAGGAAGCCCTTCTTGTCGCGCCGCCACAGCACTTCGGGCAGCAACCGGCTTTCGCCCGTCTTGCGCAGGACGTACTTGTGCCAGCCGTCGCGGATCTTCAGTCCGCTGTCGAGGGCCACACCGTACTCGACCAGGCGATGGTCGAGAAACGGCACCCGCGACTCGATGGAGTACGCCATCGAGTTGCGGTCCTCGTAGCGAAGCAGGCTGGGCAAGCTCAGCTGGATCGCCAGGATATTGCTCTCCCTGACCGTGCGACCGATCCGCACCGGCGGGGGGGCGGCGGACCGCGCCCGCAGCGCGTCCTCGGTCAGGAAACCGGAGCCGACCCGCGCGCGGCTGAAAACCGTACGCTGGAGCCGATCCGGCAGGCAATAGTAAAGGACGCGACCCATCTCGTTCCAGACGTTGACCGAGCGGTTTTCCTTAAGCAAGGCAGCATCGCTGCGGAACTTGCCGAGACGCCCGGCGCGCAGCAGCTCGAGCAGGAACACGCCGGCGAAGTACGCGTAGCCACCCAGCGTCTCATCGGCGCCCTGGCCGTCGAGCAGCACCTTCATGCCCTCGCCGGCGGCGCGCTTCATGACGCACCATTGCGCGAACATGGATGTGGACCCTACCGGCAGGTCCTGGTGCCACACGAGGCGGTCGATCTCGTTCCAGAGCTTGCTGGCATCGGGATGGACATAATGGGCGCGCACGACGGGCAGGCTGTCGCTCACCCGGCGCGCGAAGGCGGACTCGTCGATCGTCGGATCGTCGTAGGCGGCCGTGAATGAATTGAAGGGCCCCGCGCCGACGCGCTCCGCCGCATAGGCGACGATGAGGCTCGAGTCGAGTCCGCCGCTGAGGCACGTTCCCACCGGGACGTCGGAGCGCAGGTGCAGGTCGATGGCTTCGGCGAAGCGTGAACCGTAGCCCGCCAGCGCGACATCGTCGTTGGCAGGCATTTCGATGGCAGCGACGGCCGTCGCCAGGTCGTACCAGCGATTGGTCTCGGCGCGCCCGTCCTCGCAGTGGAACAGCAGATTACAGCCTGGCTGCAGTTCCCGGACGTCGCGAAACAGCGTCGCGTCGGACACTGGCATGCTGCCGTCGTAAACATAGTCGAGGGCCGCCGCCGTGTTGACGTCGCGCGTGACCCCGGCCACCTCGAGCAGCGCCTTGATCTCCGAGGCAAAGACAAAGCGCCTGCCCGCCTGCGCGTAATACAGCGGCTTGATGCCGAAGCGGTCGCGCGACAGGAACAGGCAGCCTCGCGCCTGGTCGCGTATGGCGAACGCCCACATGCCGACGAAGCGCGTCACGCAGCGCGGTCCCCACTCGAGGTAGGCCGCGAGGATGACTTCCGTGTCGCTGCCCGAATGGAACGCATGACCCGCTGCCGCCAGTTCGCGCCGCAGCTCGCGGTAGTTGTACACCTCGCCGTTGTAGGTGATGACCAGGCGCCCGTTGGCCGCCACCATCGGCTGGTGTCCCGCTGGCGAGACGTCGAGGATGGCGAGGCGCCGGTGCGCGAGGCCGATGGTGGCTTTCTGCGACCAAGTGTCGAGATGGGCAAGCGCTTCCAGTCCCGGCGCCGTGTCGTCACCGCGCAAGGCGATCGGCGGCCCGTGGCCGTCGAAAAGCGCAAAGCCCTCGTCGTCCGGCCCGCGATGGCGCAGCACGCGAGCCATGGCGCCGAGTTCGGTTCTCGCAATGCCGCCCGGATCGGCGATGCCGGCTATGCCGCACATGAAATCAGACCGACTCGTATACGGCGCGCAACCGCGCACCGAACGCTTCGAGGCCAAAGCGCCGCACGACCGAGTCCCGGATCGCAGCGCTGTCGTATCGGTCGAGGCTGGCGATCACGTCGCGCAGGGCCTGGGCGAGGGCGGCGACGTCACTCGCGGGCACCCTGCGCCCGGCACTCTCGTTCACGAACTCGATGGGCGCCGCCTCGTCGCCAATGATCACGGGCAATCCGCAGGCCATGGCCTCGGCGACGACGATCCCGAAGGTCTCATGCTCGCTGGGGGACATCAGCAGGGCGGCGTCATTCATCTCATGCGCGATCTCCTGCTTCGTGAGTTGGCCGGTCAGCCGCACGCGATCGCGCAGCGCGGGGTCGCCCACGACGAGCGCCTCGATGGCCGCCTGCTCCGTTCCGTTGCCGACGATGGTCAGGCGCCAGCCGGGATGCGTGGCTGCAATCGCACCGAATGCGCGCACGGTACGCAGGGCGCCCTTGTATGGTTCCAGCCGGCCTGCAAAAAGGATGTTGCGCCGCTCGGCGAGGGGGAGTGGGTTCGTGGGACGAAACATGTCCGTGTCCACCGGGTTGAACGTCACTTCACAGCGGTTCGGCCCGATGCCGGCCGCCGCGACCTGCCGGCGCAGGTCGTCGCTGACCAGCAACACGCAATCCGCCCGTTCGAGTGCGCGGCGGGTCAGCCAGGCGAGCAGCGGCCCACGCATCAACTTGCTGATCCGGGTGTGCTCGGTCATCACCACCGGAACACGCTTTCTCCTCGCAATGAGCAGCGCCAGGTTGCCGGCAAGGGTGCTGCCGTGGGTGTGTATGACGTCCATCTCGCCGAGCGCGGCCGCGGCCTGGTAACCGGCGGCGAACCAGCGCAGGTAATAAAAGGGCTTGAGCCACCGATTGACGGGGTGCGTGGTCAGCGCCACACGCAGGATGCGGACGCCGTCCAGGCGCTCCTCCATCACGCCGCGGGCTCGCCCGCTGATGCGGTTGTCCAGCACCGTGACGTCGCAGAAGGGCTCGACCGCGCGCAGGTAGTCGAGGACGAAGATGCCGCTGATGTCGCCCGCCCCGGCGGGGAAAAGCTTTGGGACTACCAGCAGGTTCAGTTTCTTTCCGCTCACCTTACGTCGGCCCTAGACGACCTGCAGACTGGAAATCGCCGGCATGAAGCAGGGCAGGCGCTCGCGGTTGTAGTCCTTCATGCGTCGAAGGAAACGGAAACGTGCGTCGAGCAAAGGTGCCTGTGCGGCCTCCTTTGCGGGCACCTTGAACCGGAATGAGTTGAAGCGATGCTGGATGTTGAAATACCGGCGCCCCAGGGCGCCGAGCATGGCGGGCAAGGTGACGCCGCGATGTTCGTGGCCGAAGTCATCTCCCACCGCGACGGTCATGTTGCCGGCGATGGCGAACTCGCGGCCGGGCGGCAGGTAGAACGGGCCAGCCGCGAACTGCTCCTCGATGAATCGCGGCAGTTCCGTGTCGAAGCGCTCAAGCAGGCTGCGGATCTCGGTGTCGGAAGGGGGGTTGGCGAACCACCGGTCGCGCCTGGCGACCCACTCTTCGGCGACGTCACGCAACGCGCAGCGCCCGGCACCGAGGAAATCGAGATCGTAGAGGATGCCCTTCACGTGCAGCAGGAAGCCGCGCACGCGCGAGATTCCGTAAGTCGCCTCCACCACGGAATCGACGTATATCTTCACCAGGTACTCGAGGGCGATCTGACGCTTGAGCGTGGCGACGTCGCGCGGCGGCAGGTCCGAGACAGCAATCGGCAGTGCCTCGCCCCACAGCAGGTGATAGTTGTGCAGGAAGGAGAACTTCTGTACCTCGCCGAAGTGCGCGATCGAGCCACCGAACAGCCCGTGATTGACGAGATAGATCTCGTCGGTGGAAAGGCCCGCGCGTGGATCGACCTCGCAGCGCGCGCCGTCGTCGAAGACCACGAAAAAATCGATGTCGGAGATGCCTGGGTTGGTCACGCTGCCGACCTGGAAGATGGATCGCACGCCTGGCTGGCGGACGAGGGTCTCGACGATGCGGTTGATCACCGCGCTGTAGGCGGCTCGCGGCACTGCCCGGGGAAAGTCAGTGAGCTTCATGGCCGTATCGGGGATCTGGGCAGGCGCATTCCAAGGCGGGACATAATGGCACAAAGCGCACTCGGGTGTTCCGCTGCGCCCGGCTCACGTCATAGCGTCCGTGCGTGTCGCGCGGAATGAACCGGCCTGTCTTCTCCGCGAGATACAGCAGAATCGCGCCTGACTCGAACACGGAAATCGGCCCGTCACGCCCGGCATGATCGACAATTGCAGGAATCTTGTTATTGCGACTGATGGCGATGAATTCGGGTTTGAACTGTCCGCCTCGGCCAATATCCGTCTTGACGACGTTGTAGGCAAGGCCGCATTCCTCGAGCATGAGGGCGATTTTCCACCCGTTCGGGGTCGGCCAGAAATACAGGTCAATCATGGATTGCACGCTCCATTTTCTTATTCACCTGATATCAGCAGCGGCGGTGTCATTCTAACAGGCACCCGCCGAGCCTGATCGACGCCTGTCCGACAGAGGGACAGTTCAGGCGGAATCGGCCGCGCTCCCGGCCTGGTCGCCCAGCCAGGGCTTCAGGATCCGGGCAGTCTCCTCCCGCAGGCGAACGGCCAGATCGCGGTCCCAGTGAATATGCACAG
>Ga0194132_10000307_pt1 | contig 102262 bp, 102 predicted proteins | sample TA2KigOf80mmetaG_FD_148612 | JGI IMG/M metagenome (GOLD analysis project Ga0194132, IMG submission 148612) | Freshwater microbial communities from Lake Tanganyika, Tanzania - TA2015054 Kigoma Offshore 80m | ecosystem: Environmental > Aquatic > Freshwater > Lake | place: Tanzania: Lake... | reverse complement strand
AGACCGAAGAAGGACGCCCAGTCCCAAGATTCCCCTACTGCGTTGAACACCGTGACGGGGATGTACAGCGATGCTACGACGAGGTTCGTGGTGCGGTTCACCCGGGCGGGGAGCGCCATTGAGAGCACGACCATCAGGGCCGGGATCGCGATCACCGCGAGGAACACGGTCAACAACGTCGGGCTGATGTCGAACTCGAAGACGATGCCAGCCCGGATGTCGTCGACGATGCCAGGTTTGTAGAGGTGGAAGTAGTCGACGTAGACATAAAGGAACATGAAGCTTGTCCATGCGGCGGCGAGCTTGGCCTGCACGGGGATCGGCGGGCTATCGAGCAGTTTCGGGGTTTTCGTTCGAATGGCCATCGGCTCCTCTTTCCAGGGCAGATGTTAGCGCCTGATGTACTTCGGGATTTGTTGACTCTGTCCGGCTACCTGTCCTCTCGGAACTCCACGTGAGCACGTGCGCGCGGATCGTACTTGCGCAGCACGAGGCGGTCCGGGTCATTGCGCCGATTCTTGCGCGTGACGTAGGTGTAGCCGGTCCCCGCCGTGGATCTCATCTTGATGATCGGACGCACGGCATCTTTCTTTGCCATCAGATGCGCTCCCCGCGCTTGCGGAGGTCCGCGACGACGGCATCAATGCCTCGTCGGTCAATGGTCTTGATTCCCTTGGTGCTCAGCGTCAGCGTCACGCGCCTCCCCAGGCTAGGGACCCAGTAGGACTTGCGCTGGAGATTGACCCGAAACATCCGCGACGTGCGCCGATGCGAGTGACTTATGGTGTTTCCAAAGCCATGAGTGGCTCCGGTGACTTGGCAATACGCCGCCATGCTGCTCGCTCCTTTCCGGTGAGCGCCCGCGTCAGCGAGCGTCGTCCAAAAGTCCGCGGTGCAGGCTTCGCAGAAGCCGGCGAGGCACAAGTTGACGCTGGCCGTTTCGCTCCACGGGCACGAGATCCGGAGGGGTCGCTCGCCATCGAGCGCGCCGCGATCGGGTACGCGATCGCGACATTCGACGCTTGGGAACGGCCATTAGGACGACTCCCCCGTGTCCTTGGGAACGCCACCGTAGCGCCTTTCGAAGCGCGCCACACGACCCGCGGAATCTAGCACCTTCTGTCGGCCCGTGTAGAAGGGATGGCTGGCGCTGGAGACCTCCACATCAATCACGGGATAGGTCTCGCCGTCCGACCACAAGATGGTGTTGTTCGACTTCGCTGTGGACCGAGTAAGGAAAGCGAAGTCGGCGCCCTTGTCGCGGAAGACGACGTATCCGTACTCCGGATGGATCCCGGCTTTCATGCATTTCTCCCTGTTGCCGATTGTCCGCCGTGTGATATCTTGACAATGATTTTCATTAGTGTCAAATGGCAGGAGGCTCTGTGACCCGCGTCCCGCTCGTCGTGCTCTCGTCTATCGACCCCGTGCTGAGGGAGGCCGCCGTCTTTGGGCTTGCCGTCGATTCGGCGGGAACAACGGTGCTGCGCTACGACATCTCAGAGGATCCCGGCGAGCTACGGCGGACAGTCATCGTCCAGGGGGAGGTCGTCGAGGACCTCCGCGCTCCTCTCGCTCATGCCTGCGCGAGCTGCGCCATTCGGGAAGACGCAATCCCGGTCATGGCCAGCCTGGTCGACCGCGGGAAGTGCGATTCACTTGTCCTCGCCCTACCGGTGACCGCAGAAAGCCACGGAGTCAGCCGCACCCTGGCGAGAGCGACCGCGAGCCCGGGCCCTCTCTGCCAGGTACGCCTGGCATCAGTGGGTGCCCTGGTGGATGTCACAACCTTCGAGGAGGACCTCCTCGGCAAGGATCGCGTCTGCGACCGCGGTCTGGGGTTTGGGCAAGACGACGAGCGACCAATCGCGGGCGCATTGGTGGAGCAGGTCAGCCATGCCGATGTGCTGCTCGTCCATGGCCATGCGCCAACGAGCCCCCGCGCATCTGACCTTCTGGACCACGTCCGTGCCGCAGATGGCGTGCGCATGGCGAGCATCCACGAGACGGATCTGCGCACGCTCCTGCGCCTCTCTCACGACTCAGAGCGCGCCGACGCTCGCATGGATCCGGTGTTCGCTCGGCCTCACGGCGGCTCAATGGACCAGGGTGCGTGGACGATCGAAGTCGCGACACCCCACGCACTGCACCCCCAGCGACTCGTCAACAGCGTCGAGTCACTCGCAATCCCGGGCGTCCGCAGCTTCGGGGCCTTCTGGACGCCCACTCGTCCCTTCACGGTGTGCACGTGGGACGCTGCCGGAGGGCAGCTGTATATCGGCGAGCGCGGCACGTGGGGCCGAATCCCACCGCGGTCTCGGCTCGTCATCACCGGCGTAGGTGACGGGCGAGAGGCCTTGATGGAGACCTTCCGGCTCGTCTCCCTGTCATCACAGGAAACAGAACGTGGCCTGGGCGAGTGGCTGGGCGCGCCCGATCCGCTGGACTCCTGGCTGGGGGCCAGGGAGATTCACAGCGCTCCGGGAGACGGGGCCGCCTGACCCACCACCCCCGAAGTGTCATGGCAACGATAACTATGATCAGTAATGTCTATTATCAGAGCGCGTCCAACGCGAAGAAGTCAACGGAGGAAGGCATGATGTCAACTCGCCGAGTGCACCTGATGCCGGCACTAGCCCTGGGCAGCGTCGCTGCCCTCTTGGCAGCGTGCGGAGGTGGATCCAGCGCGCCTCCCACGACGTCAGCTGAGCCTGCGACTCCCCCTGCCTCGAGTCCCGCGGCACCCACGTCCGGGCCCTCCCCGACTGGGGCGCCGCTGAAGGTCGTCGCGGCCTTTTATCCCTTGCAGTTCGCAGCACAGCAGGTAGGCGGAGCGGCAGTTGAGGTGGTCAACCTGACGCCCCCGGGTGCCGAGCCTCACGATCTCGAACTCACTGCTCAGGATGTCGCGCTCATCGGCGAGGCTGACCTCATCGTCTACATCCCGGGGTTCCAGCCAGCCCTCGATGAGGCAATCGCCCAGGAAGCGGCTGATCGCAGCCTCGATGTGCTGACCGCGATCCCGGATCAGCTCGAGGGTCACGACGACCACGACCACGGCGACGAGGACCACGGCGACGAGGACCACGGCGACGAGGACCACGGCGACGAGGACCACGGCGACGAGGACCACGGCGACGAGGACCACGGCGACGAGGACCACGGCGACGAGGACCACGGCAGTGAGATGGGAATCGACCCGCACGTGTGGCTGAACCCGCTCAACATGGGGATCATCGGCGGTGAGATCGCCAGTCGCCTCGCTGAACTCGCACCCGAGGGTGCCGACTCCTTCGCCACGGGAGCCGCCACTCTCGAGCAGCAGATGCAAAGCCTTAATGACGAGTGGGCGGCCGGGACGGCGCAGTGCACCAACCGCCTGCTCGTGGTGAGCCACGAGGCCTTCGGCTACCTTGCCGCTCAGTACGACTTGACCCAGGTGGGAATCTCGGGTCTTTCGCCCGAGGCCGAGCCCTCCCCAGCTAAGGTCGCGGAGGTAGTCGACCTCGTCGAGGCAGAAGGAGTGAGCACTATCTACTTCGAGACACTTGTCGATCCCAGGATCGCCGAGGTAGTCGCCTCCGAGACAGGTGCACAGACATTGGTCCTTGATCCCCTGGAGGGACTGGTCGAGGGGGCGACGGGCGACTACGTCACCATCATGCAGGCCAACCTGGCCAATGTGCAGGCAGGCAACGGCTGTACGTGACGCGGGGGCATTCCTTGACGAACGGTGCCGTACTCGCCATTGAGCACGGCACCGTTCGCTATGGAGGCGCGCGGGCCCTGGACGATGTCACGTGCGCCTTTCCTGCGGGCCATGTCGTCGCCGTTCTCGGGGAAAACGGCTCGGGCAAGACCACGCTCGTCAAGGCGCTCCTCGGCCTCGTCCCGCTCCACTCAGGTGAGGTCAGCATCCTCGGCACGCCTCTGGGACGGTTCAAGGATTGGCCCGACATTGCCTACGTCCCTCAGCGCCTCCTGTCCGCTGGAGCGGTCCCTGTTTCCGTCCAGGAAACGGTCAAATCAGCCTTCGTCACGCGGCTCGGCAGAGGTCGCGTGAGCCGGGGCCAGCGGGAGCAGCGCACATCTGAGGCCCTGCGCGCCGTCGGACTCGAGGAGCGTCGGCGCCATCGCCTAGACAGCCTGTCAGGCGGCCAGCAGCGCAGGGTGCTGCTGGCAGGTGCTCTCGCCAAGGACCCGCAGGTCTTCATACTCGACGAGCCCACGGCTGGCGTCGACGCAGACAGCCAAGAGCGCATGGCAGCGACTTTCCGAGACCTTCGCGACCAGGGCCGCACCATCATCTTGGTCACGCACGAACTCGCCAGCTTTACGGCCCTCGCAAGCCAGGTCATCGTCATGCAGCGCGGGCAAGTTGCCTACGACGGCCCAGCGCCTTCGCCAAAGATGCTGCGCGACCCGGTGTGGCATCACAGCGACGACATGCGTCCGCTTCGCGACCCGCGTCCGATCGTGGAGGGCTAGTGGAACTCCTCGACTACGACTTCATGCGCAGAGCTTTGATCGCCGCAGTTATCGTCGGGGTTATCGCACCCCTGGTTGGGGTCTTCCTGGTCCAACGCCGCCTCGCCCTTCTGGGCGATGGGATGGGCCATGTTGCGCTCACCGGAGTGGGCTTGGCCTTGCTCACCGGCTTAGCCCCAATCCCCATGGCACTGGTCGTGGCCGCCTTGGGTGCCATCGTCCTTGAGCTCATCCGCCACCGCAGTCGCACCGCTGGCGACATCGCCCTGGCGCTCATCTTCTACGGCGGCATCGCAGGCGGCGTCCTCCTCACGTCACTCGCAACCGGCACGGCCAGCACGGCCCTCAACCAGTACCTCTTCGGCTCCTTGTCCACAGTCTCTGTCAATGACCTCTACGCCCTTGCTGTCGCAGCAGTGGGTATCGTGGGCATCCTCGTCATCTTCGGCAAGCAGCTCTTCGCTCTCTCGCTCGACTCTGACCTCGCTCAATCCCAAGGACTCAGGGTTGTCCGGCTCGGCATGCTGCTCACGGTCCTTGCTGCCATTGCCGTGGTGGTGGGGATGCGCACGGTCGGGCTACTCCTGGTCAGCGCGATCATGATCGTGCCCATCGCTGCGGCGCAGCAGGTCACCCGGTCCTTCTCGTCGACGACGGTCATCGGGCTCCTGATCGGCGTGGTGAGCACCACTTTGGGCCTCATTGCTGCCTTCTTCCTCGATGTGCCCCCCGGACCGACGATCGTCTTCCTCGCGCTCGGGGCCTTCATCGTCCTCGCCACCGCGGGCTGGCTCGCCCGAGGCCGCCACGCCGGGTAGGAGTTGACACAATTCATAAGAAAATACTAATATAAAGAGGTGACACAGGATCAGGAGCTCGAGGCGGCCGCGGACCTCTTCAAGGCCCTCGCAAACCCCGTGCGCCTGGGCATCCTCAATGCCCTCATTCCGGGGCCGCTTTGCGTGCACCAGCTGGCCGCTATCACGGGGGCTAGCCAACCGCTGGTGTCCCAGCACCTGCGACATCTGCGGCAGGTGCGCCTGGTCACCTCCGCCCGCCGAGGGCGCGAGACCGAGTATCGCCTGGCGGACGAGCACGTGGGCCACGTGCTGAGCGACGCCATCGACCATATTAAGGAGTCCTAAGATGTCTGCCACACACATGCTCGCCGAGCGCCATCACCACACCCACGGTCCCGATTGCGGCCATCCCGCTGTCATTCATGAGGACCACGTCGACTACCTACACGACGGCCACGCCCACCGTGAGCACGACGGGCACTACGACGAGTGCACGACATGTTCATGTGGTCACTGCTCGGACTCCTGCGCCGCCTGCGCGTGCACCGACTGCACCTGCATGACGTGCAATCACGCAATGTGCTCGTGTGACAATTGTGAGCCCCACGGCTGCACGTCGTGTGCATGCCAGGACTGCATGTGCCCGACCTGCCGGCACGCTGCCTAGGATCTGTCCATGCCCGCGTCGTCACGCGCTGCCTCGCAGGTCGATGCCGGCGAGGCAGTTGCCATTGGCCAGCGCTCCACCCGGCAACGCCGCGCCGTGGTCAGCGCCCTCGACGACATCGAGGCATTCGTCTCTGCGCAGCAGTTGCATCAGCGCCTCGTCGCCGACGGCACGTCCGTGGGACTTACGACGGTCTACCGCACCCTCCAGGCCCTTGCCGACGCAGGTGAAGCCGACTCGATCGTGCAGGAAGACGGAGAGGTGCTCTATCGCCGCTGCAGCGGGGATCACCACCATCACCTCGTGTGCCGCGATTGTGGCGTGACGATCGAGGTCCAAGACTCCGATCTAGAGGCCTGGGCGCGGCGCATCGCCCGTCGACACGGCTACCGCGATGTCACTCACTCACTGGAGTTACGCGGGCTGTGCCCCGAATGTGCCACACCCTCGCGTCGACGTTCTTGAGTAACGGCTCTCTGTGCCCGCCAGGCAGGACCGCGGCGGATCAGCACGATGAGACTCGTCAGCGCCACTTCAGCGATGGCGATGAGCGCAATCGTGGGTCCCACCGGCCAGCTAATGTGGTAGGCCGCCAAGAGACCCGCAATACTCGCGAGGACGCCGAGGATCGAGGCCGTGAGCATAGCCGTTGTGAACGACCCGGTGAGCAGTCGTGCTGCCACCGCTGGGGCCGTGATCAAAGTGATGCACATGAGGACGCCCACCGTCGATAGCCCTATGACAACGACTAGGGCCAGGGAGATGACGAGGAGAGCATCAAGCGCTCCGACGCGCACACCGATCGTCCGGGCATGCGCCGGGTCGAACGCTGCCATGGCGAACGCTGGCGCGAGCCAGGCACAACCGGCGACGACAATGATGGCCAAGAGCCCCTGGGCGGCTACCTCGGGCCATGTCACAGTGAGCGGGTTCCCGAAGAGGATGTGGGCGAGGGCGCGCGGGTCTCCCAGCAGGGTCGCGCCCACTACGCCAGCGGCAAAGAGACCTTGACTCACAACCCCTATGGCACTGTCCTCGGGAAGGCCGAGCCTCAGGACGAGGAACACCACGAGAGCCGCCATGAGCAGCGCTACGACGACACCGCCGATGGTGAACGCGATTCCGAGGGCGGCTGCGGCTACAACGCCGGCGAGGATGGCATGCGACATGCCATCCGTGAGGTACACGAGTCGCTTCGTCACCGCCCAGACACCAATGACCGGCGCAGAGATGCCCACGGCCACTCCACTGACCAGGGCTCGCTGCATAAAGGAGAGCGAGAAGGGCTCAAGGATCCAGGCCGCGAGATCCATCACGCGTCCGACTGTGCATGGTCTACTGGCAGCGAGTAGAGCGCAGCTATGCCGTCGCCGTTGAGTACCTGAGAGGGTGGTCCGTCAGCCAAGACACGACGTTGAAGGGCGACGATACGGGCGAAGTGCTTCGCGGCGATATCGATCTCATGCAAGGCACAGAGCACGGTGACGCCCTCATCATTCAACTTCATCAAGACGTCAGCTAGCCCGTGAACGGCGCCTGGATCCACACCGGCAAAGGGCTCGTCTAGCACGATGATGTCGGGGTCCTGGACTAGGGCTCGGGCAAGCAGCACCCGCTGAGCTTGGCCACCGGAGAGTTCCCCGATTCGGCGATGGGTTAGCCCTTGCACGCCGAGAAGAGCGAGGCAGTCGCGCGCTGCTGCACGGTCTCGACTACTCGGTCGGGAAAGGGTGGCACGGTGCCCCTGCCTGCCACACACGACAACGTCCTCAACCGTCAGTGGAAGATCCCAACGAGCCAGGGAGCGTTGAGCGACGTAGGCTACACCCGAGGCTCTAGCGACTCGAAGGGCTCGCCCGTTAATGAGCACGTCTCCCGTGGTGGGCACAAGGCCGGTCATGGCGCGCAGTAACGAGGATTTGCCTGCGCCGTTGGGGCCCACGAACGCGACCACTTCACCGCGGAGAACGTCGAGGCTGACATGGTCAAGTGCAACGACCTCTCCGAAGCGCACGCTAAGGTCCCGCAGCTGGACTGCGGGCGGCACGTCACTTGGCTTCACGTGCATCGGCGCACTGACCGAGAGGCTGCGACCACTGCCTCGTAACAAGGAGACGCATACGACCTCCACTTATTGATAACGACTTTCATTATCGTTAGTTGGTCGGATTCCTGTCAAGCGCCTATCCTGAGGAGGTGTTCGACGACACCCACTCCAGTCCGGGCGGTGCTGCGTGCCCCTCCGCGAGAGGGGAGGCCCCTCGCCGTGTCACACGTCAGCGCCAGGAGGTTCTTGATGCCATCCAGGCATCGGATCGGTTCCTCTCGGCTCAGGAGATCCACGGCCTCTTGCTTGGCAGCGGGTGTGAGGTGGGACTGACCACGGTGTATCGCACGCTGCAGCGACTCAGCCATGAAGGTGTCATTGACGTGCGCTCCTGGGAGGATGGACAGACACGTTACCGACGTTGCGGATCTCTCACGGGAGGGCACGTCCACTTGGTCTGCCGCGTCTGCGCGAATGCCTTGGAACTTTCGGACACGGCCCTGTGGTCAGGCCTCGGTGAAGGCCTAGAGGCGAACACGGGATATGCCGAAATTCGGCCCTATCTTGAATTCCTTGGAGTCTGTCCCGCGTGCCAGCGCTCCGCGATGCGTTCGGCCATCGCCTAACAGGCCGCAAAGTCCAGTGTGGTCATCCTGCCTGTTGACCCCGCTTCCAGCGGAAAACATGGATGCTCAATTCATCAGGAATCGGCGAAATGCCGGGACCCCCTGTCATGACCCAGTCGACCAGCGCGGCGAGTGCACCTGCTGATCCCGACCATCCCAACCAAGTGCCGCGCGCCCCACGTTTACGGCCCTCGCGGGACGGACGCACCACGACGACGTCACGGCGATCACACGGCCCTAGGCAATCGCTCGTGCTGATAGACACGTCTGGCAGCCGTCTCCTGAGATCTTCCAGCCAGTCTCGAGCCGCCTCTCGGTCATCGGTGCCGCAGCAGCAGCCACGGCACACCGTGAGGGCACACCTTCCATGACCCGCTACCACGGCACGCAGGCAACCTGGCCCGTCGCGGCAATGGCAAACACTCGCGAGCCATCGGGGGCCCAGGCAACATCACGCACGAGTCCATCGCACTCAAAGGCTACTTCCTCCGGCTTCAACGCTCGTTCGGGTATGCCATCCGCGGCACGATGCATGGTCACCTGACCAGAACGCCAGCCGGTCGCGAGCACGGCTTCGCTGGGATGCCACGCGAATGATTCGGGCCAGTCGGTAGCGCCCGGCGGGCATTGGGATGCAGCGGAGACGCACAGCGCAGGAGCGCGACCACGGGGGCCCTTGCCGGAAAAGTCCCAGATGCTGACTTCCGGCGCTCCGTCATTGGCTAGCCAGCGCCCACTCGCGTCAAAGGATACATGCGCGATCTTTGAGGGGTACCCCTGCATCTCGAGCCGCGTGTCCTTGTCAGTCCTGAAGACTTGCAGGGATGAGTCCTGATTGCCCGAGACAATCCATCGACCGTTCGGCGTCACTGCGAGCGCCAGTAGCGATCCGGTGAAGCTCAAGAGCCGGTCATCGCCGTGCGGCCTCGGCTCGAAGAGGTGCACTCCACCGTATGTGGCAGCTGCAAGCCGCCGCCAACCGCCCAACCAGGCAACATCCGAGACGGTGCTTGCCAACGAGGGCGACTCCCACAGATGTTCACCCGCTCCACTCACGACGAGTGCCTGACGCCCCGCTGCCACGGCGAGACGATCGCCATGAGCCCACTTGGCCGCGGAGCACCAGCGCCCACCAACGACGCGGCGCGCATCTCCCGCCGCGTAGTCCCAGATCCAGGCTCCCGTCGAACCCACGAGGGCAAGCCGATGACCGTCCGGATCGAACGCGCACCCGGTGAGAGTGTCATCGAGATCCATTCGCGCGACCACTCCACCCACAAGAGCATCGAAGACAAGGGCGTCTCCCTCGGCCGTAGCTACGGCGACGACCTCCCCCGCCGCATGCACGGCGACAGGGGCGTTCTCAACTCGAGCCTGCCAGTAGAGCCCGGTCACGCTGTGGGCCTGCGAGTGAGTCGTCATGACAGGAGGCAACGGGCGAACCCGTCCTCAAGTTGGTCACGGTCCAGATTTCGGCCGATGAACACCAGCCGGCTTGACCTCGGAGCATCGCCCCATGGCGCACCTTCGGACGCGTCAAGGAGCATATGGACGCCCTGGAAGACAAAGCGGTTATCTGACCCCTCCATCGACAGAATCCCTTTGGACCGGAAGATATCCACGCCCTGGGTGACGAGAAGCTCCCGAAGCCATGACATAAAGGCATCTCGGCGCACAGGCTGCCTGGATTCAATCCCCACGCTCGTCACGGAAAGATCGTGCATGTGATCGCTTTGCTCCAGGAACGTTGGATCTGTTTGCAGGATTCGATCGAGGTCAAATGCGCCGACATCGAGGACCTGGGAGAGCGGAACATCAGCGAAGGTGGCGGGCAGAATCTCAGCAACCGCGTTGATTCCTCGGATCCGCTCTTCCAGCATGACGATGTCCTCGGCACTCGCTAGGTCGGTCTTGTTAAGCACGATGCGATCAGCGAATGCCACCTGCTCAATGGACTCGTTTTCGACTCCCTCAGGCTTGACCTCGTTGAGGTGCTCCAGTGCGTGACGAGCGTCTACGAGCGTCACAATTGCATCCAGCCGACAGTGTTCGCGCATGTCGTCATCGACGAAGAATGTCTGGGCGACAGGAGCCGGATCGGCCAATCCGGTCGTCTCAATGAGTATGCGGTCAAACTTGTCGCGCCGCTTCACGAGCGTTCCTAGGATACGAATGAGATCTCCGCGAACGGTGCAGCAAATGCACCCGTTGTTCATCTCGAAGATTTCCTCTTCGGAGTCAATGATTAGAGCATCATCAATACCCACTTCGCCGAACTCGTTTTCGACCACGGCGATGCGCATCCCGTGATTCTCCTTGAGCACTCGATTGAGAAGCGTCGTCTTGCCCGACCCAAGAAAACCTGTCAGGACGGTGACAGGGATGCGCGCATCGTTTGCCATGGTCAGCGTCTCAACGCGCGGTCAAGATTGGCCAGCATAGCCTCTTGCCAGGCCACGAATGTCGCGTAATTTGGCGGGACTGTCTCCGTCACCTTGACGACCGGAATGCCCTTGTCCTTGGCGATCTTCACCATCTTCTTGGCGACGGGATCGGATGTCTGGGTGTTGAAGATGAGTACGTCCACCTTCTTGGCCTTGAGGAGGGCCTTGAATTCCCGGGCACTGGCATTGGTCTGAGGGCGGTCGTTGAGCGAATTGGTTTCCCAGGCTGACGGAGTCATGTCCTCCAGCATGGCCGTGGCAGCCATGTAGTTGAAGATCGTCTCGGTGGCGGCGTACCGCAGCGGGGGCTCGCCAACCGGTACCGAGCGAACGGCCTCAAGGTAGCCCTCAAGGGGCCCCGACTGATAAGCCGACAGCCGATTGAGGAAGTAGTCCTTGGCCTTGGGGCGCGCCTCAAGGAGCGCCCCGGTGATCACGCGCGTGGAGAGAAAGACGTAGTCGGGGCTGTACCAGAGGTGGGGATTGGCACCCACCTGCACGCCGACTCCTTCCCCGAGGACCACGACGGTAGCCTCGGGTGCGTACTCCTGCGCAGCCTGCTGCGCCCAATCGTCGTAGCCCACGCCATTGACCACCACCATGTCGGCACCCGCGAAGCGCTTCTTGGCCTTCGCATTGGGGACGTAGTCATGCGGATCGATGTTGGGGTCGGTGAGAATCTGCACCACCTTGGCGCAGGAACCGGCCAGTTGGCGCGTGATGTCCCCCCACTGGTTGACGCTGACCACGACACGCAGTGGCTTTGCAGGGCAGGAGGACCGCTCAGAGGCCGCAGCGGGGGAAAATCCACGCGGCAGCGCCGGCAAGTCCCATTGCCGCCGCCAATGCTGCGGCGACGAGGCTCCGAAGGGGGCGGGTGGTCATGTGAGCTCCTTGATATGTGGCGGTGACCTTGTGGTGCCGGCCCGAATCGCTATCGCCATCGCGAGACGAGGTGGGCGAGGGCGGACTGACCCCAGCGTCAGGGCCACCCCATGACCCGGGCCGGCTCCGCCACTCTACTCTTAATGAAAATGTCTGTCAATAAGCCCCTGGATGGTCCCGCCGGGAACTCCTACTCGTAGGGGTTCCTGGGCTGCGGGACTTCCACGAGATCGATGACCTCGATCAGCGGGATGGCCGTGTCGTTCTTGGTGCCGCCTCCCGGCACCCAGCGGCCCGTGATGGTCACCCACGTGTCCGCCGGCAGATCCGGTGCGTTCAGCACCTTGACCTTGGAGGCGATCGCATCCGCCGCGCAGCAGGCGACAGCCATGCGGCTGATCCACCAGTCGCCCGCCGGATCCGGCGTGACGAATCCCGTCATCTCCACCGTCCGGTCGATGAGTGTGAGGCCATCGTCCCAGACGGCGCGTCCGACGTACTCCGCGACGGTGACCTGCGCCGGATCACCGGGAGGCAGCGGAGGCGCCTTGGCCTCCTGTGGTGGCGCGGAGTTGGCCACATCTCGAGCGGCGGCGTAGGCACCGAGCGCGGGCGGTGCGATGAGGAATATCGCGAGCACCGGCAGGAGGAGAAGCCATGCCGCGCGCGGACCGCCCGACCCGTGCCCGTGCCCATGGTCACGCTCGTGGGGCTCGTCGTGCGGTGTTTCTTCGTCCGCTGCCTCACGCCCCTTGCGCAGCACGTCGATGAGGGCGAGTACGCCGAGGACGACGAGGATGCCCCCCGACAGCAGCAGCCAGGGACGCATGCCCTCCTGGACGTAGTTGAGGAAGGTGTCACCGAGAGTGATCCGCAGGACGGCGCCGCCGACGAGGATGAGGACGACCGCCTGGACGTCTCGCCTCATGTGAGCAGCCACCAACCCACGAGCAGGCTGAAGATCACCGCCACGACGAAGGTCGTCGGCGCGAAGCGCGTGGCGAACTTCCCACTGAAGGTACCGGCCTGGAGCGAGATGAGCTTCAGATCGACCATGGGACCGACCACGAGGAAGGCAAGCTTGGCGGTGAGTGAGAACTCGGTGAGGCTCGCGGCGACGAAGGCGTCGGCCTCCGAGCAGATGCTCAGCAGCACCGCGAGCAAAGCCAGAACGAGCACCGACAGGATGGGCTGGTCGGCCACCGCGGCGAGCCACTGCTGGGGCACGACGACATTGAGCGCAGCGGCGAAGAGCCCGCCGATGACGAGGAATCCGCCCGCGTGCAGGAAGTCATGCGTCGCCGTGAGCCGGAAGGTATGCCAGGGGCTAGCGCCGACCAGGTGGTCGCGGGGCCCGATCCGCAGCCACTTGGCCTTGCCGAAGCGCAGCCAGAGCCAGCCCATGATGACCGCCGTCGCCAGCGATGCGACGAAGCGCGCCACAACCATCATGGGCTCGCCGGGGAAAGCGACGAAGGTCGAGGCGAGCACGATCGGGTTGATCGCGGGCGCGGAGAGCAGGAAGGCCAGTGCTGCGGCGGGGGCGACTCCGCGCGACATCAGGCCGTTGGCGACCGGGACCGACGCGCACTCGCACCCGGGAAGGACCGCGCCGGCGGCGCCGGCCACGGGCACGGCGAGGGCGGGATTCTTGGGCAGGGCCTTCTTCCAGAATGAGGCGGGCACGAAGGCCGCGATGGCCCCCGAAAGGACGACGCCGAGCACGAGGAAGGGCAGCGCCTGCACGACGATCGAGACGAAGATCGTCGCCCCGGTCTGCACGGCTGGATCGTCGAAGAGCCCGACCAGCCAGCGCTGGCCGACGATCAGCAATACCAGGCCGATGGCGAGGAGCTCGAGACTGCCGGGGCGGTAGCCCTGACGTTGACCGGACGGCACCGTCACGGTGTCCCCTCGCCCTCGGGCATCACGGCATTGGGCACCGCTCCACCATAACGACGGTCGCGCGCGGCGTAGGTCTCACATGCCTGCCACAGATGCCGTCGATCGAAGTCGGGCCAGAAGGTGTCGAGGAAGACCATTTCGGCGTACGCCGACTCCCATAGGAGGAAGTTGCTCGTGCGCTGCTCACCCGAGGATCGCACGAAGAGGTCGACATCGGGCATGTCCGGTTCATAGAGATGTCGGGCGATCATGCGCTCATCGACCTTGACCGGATCAATGCGGCCTTCCGCGACGCCACGAGCGATGGCCGCTGCCGCATCGGCGATCTCGGCGCGGCCGCCGTAGTTGACGCACATCGTCAGGGTGAGGACATCGTTGTCCCGAGTGAGCTCCTCGGCGTACTCCAGCTCCGTGATCACGCTCTTCCACAGGCGCTTCGGCTGCCCCGCCCAGCGCACCCGCACACCCAGCGCGTGCATCTCGTCTCGCCGTCGGTGCACGACATCGCGATTGAACCCCATGAGGAAGCGCACCTCGTCGGGTGACCGCTTCCAGTTCTCGGTGGAGAAGGCATACGCCGACAGCCAGCCGATACCCATTTCGATCGCGCCGTGGACGCAGTCAAGGAGTGCGAACTCCCCGGCCTCGTGACCGGCGGTGCGGGGTAGGCCGCGCTCCTTGGCCCAGCGACCGTTGCCGTCCATCACGACCGCCACGTGCCGGGGCACGAGAGCCCGTGGGATCCCCGGAGGACGCGCACCACTGGGATGGGGCGTCGGGGGAACGACGGACCGACGGGGCACCCGCCCATCCTGTCACCGCCGGGCTACTAGCCGGCCCCGTCCCGCGCCGACTGCGCACCTGTGCATACCGTTCATGAGGGAGACCCCGGCACACCTGCGCAATCGGCGATGGACAGGTGGGCGACTGGTGGGCTGTTAGCCGCGCTCGACGAGCGGCAGGGAGCGCAGGCCCCTCTCCAGGTGCCAGGTGACGAGGGCCGCGGCCAGGCCACTAGCCTCTCGGCGGTGGCGGGGATCGCTCGCGTCGGCCAGGACCCAGTCGCCCGACAGCAGCGCACCCAGCAACGCCAGGGTCTCGGGAGCCGTGGTCGCGCACCCCGGAGGACGGCAGTCCGTGCACAAAGCCCCGCCCCCGGTGATCGAGAACGCGCGATGCGGTCCGGGGGCGGTGCAAAGACCGCAGTCCCAAAACGAGGGCGACCACCCGGCAATCGCGAGCGAGCGCAATAGGAACGCGTCGAGGATGAGCGATGGGTCGTGCGTGCGGGAGACCAGGGTGCGTAGGCCTCCGACGAGCAGGAGGTACTGCTGCACCGACGGCTCACGCTCCACGGGCGTCAGCCGCTCGGCCGCCTCCAGCATCGCGGTGCCGGAGGTCCAACGGGGGTAGTCACCGGACAGCTCGGCACCGTAACTCTGCAGGGACTCCGCCTGCGTCACGGTGTCGAGGGACCGGCCCTCGTGCAGTTGAAGGTCGACATGACCAAAAGGTTCGAGGCGCGCACCGAAGCGGCTCCCGGTGCGACGCACGCCCTTCGCTACCGCGCGCACGCGCCCCCGACCCCGGGTCAGCAAGGTGACGATGCGGTCCGCCTCGCCCAGCCGCTGCGTGCGCAGGACGATGGCCTCGTCTCGATACGAAGGCATGGGACATGCTCTCCCATCCTGCTAGCGTCCGGCCATGAGCGACATGCCCTCAGACGCCCGTCGGCCTGAGCGCCCAGCCTTCATCACCGTCGGCCTGGACGCCCGGTGGCTGCGCCGCTCGCTGTTCATCATCGTCGCAGCCATCATCCTGTGGCAGATCATCCAGTGGTCCTGGAGCGCACTCGCGGGATTCGCCTTCAACATCCTGCTCGCCTTCCTGATCGCTATTTCCTTCGACCCGGTCATCAGCGCCCTGGTCAGACGCAACTGGAAGCGGGGCCTGGCCACCGCGCTGGTCTTGGGCGTGGTCTACCTCATAAGTGCTGGCTTCCTTGTGCTCTTTGGCAGCCTGTTTGTCCAGCAACTCGGCCAGCTCGCCAGTTCCCTGCCCGAGACGGTGACCGAGATCACCGCGTGGCTCAACAGCACTTTCGGACTCGCCATCGACACCAAGCAGGCGGTCGACAGCTTTGTCCTAACCCCCGAGCAACTGGGCAACTTCGCCAGCCAGTGGCAAGGCGGCGTAATGGGCCTGGTGACCGGCGTGCTCAACGTCTTCGTCAACCTCGTCGTGATCATCGTCTTCTCCTTCTATCTTGCCGCTGACGCTCCGCGCCTCCGACGCACGATCGCTTCGTGGATGCCGCAAGAGTCCCAGCGAGTCGTTATCACCGTGTGGGATATCTCGATCGAGAAGGCCGGGTCGTTCGTGCTGAGCAAGATCATCCTGGCGAGCATCTCGTCGGTCGCTTACTCCGCGTTCTTCTTCCTGATCGGCGTTCCGTTCTGGCTGCCCATGGGCGTCTTCGTCGGATTCGTCGGCCAGTTCATTCCCATGGTCGGTACCTACATCGGGCTTGCCGTCCCCATAGTCTTCACGCTCACCGTCAAGCCGATCAGCGCACTGTGGATCGTGCTGTTCGGAACCGCCTACCAGCAACTCGAGACATATCTGCTGACGCCGCGGCTGGCCAATCGAGTCATGTCGATGAATTCCGGCCTCGCCCTCGCCGCCGTCTTCATTGGTGCGGCTCTCTTCGGGCCGGTTGGAGCGATCATCGGCATTCCTCTCCTGGCCATCGTCATCGCCGTTGCCGAGACCTACGGCCATCGATACGACCTCGTGCCAGAACTCCAGCGCAAGGGTGAATACGAGGACCCCAACGACCCGCTGAGGCCGGCGTAATCAGCCTAGAAGCCCAGCCTGCGCAATTGCTTGGGGTCGCGCTGCCAGTCCTTGGCGACCTTCACGCGCAGATCGAGGTAGACGGGGGTGCCCAGCAGCGCCTCGATGGAACGCCTGGCCTTGATGCCAACCTGCTTGAGCCTGGATCCGCCCTTGCCGATGACGATGGCCTTCTGACTGTCGCGCTCGACGAAGATGACGGCGTAGATGTCGACCAGGGGCCGGTCTTCGGGGCGATCTTCGCGAGCGGCCATCTCCTCGATCAACACGGCGATGGAATGCGGCACCTCATCCGTGACGCCCTCGAGGGCTGCTTCGCGAATGAACTCCCCGACCAGCGTCTCCTCCGGCTCGTCCGTTGCCTCGCCACCGGGGTAGAGGGCCGGCCCCGGGGGCAAGCGCTCGATGAGCAGACGCGTGAGCAAGTCGACGTTGTTGCCCGTCACCGCAGAGACAGGCACCACCTCGGCCCACTCCATGCCGGACTGCTCACCTAGCTCGGCCACCTCCGCAAGCCGCTGGGCAACCTGGGTGGCTGAGACGAGGTCGGTCTTGGTCACTATGGCGAAGGTCGCCCGTCGACTACCGCCACGGGCCCGGGCCAACTCCGCGGCGACATAGGCGTCGCCCGTGCCGACGGGAGCGTCAGCACTCACGCACAGGGCCGCGACGTCGACCGTCGACCAGGCCTGGCGAACGAGGTCATTGAGCCGCTCACCGAGGAGCGTCTTGGGCTTGTGCAGCCCGGGGGTATCGAGGATGACGAGTTGAGCGTCGGGACGTGTAAGGATGCCGCGCACGACATGGCGCGTGGTCTGCGGTCGGCTGGACGTGATCGCCACCTTCGTGCCGACGATTGCATTTGTGAGCGTTGACTTGCCCGCATTGGGGCGCCCGACAAAGCAGGTAAGTCCAGAGCGATGGTCGCTCATCGCGACACCGGGTCGCGACGCTCACTGAAGCCGAGAATACCCAGGGCCACGATGATGACCACACAGCCGAGCCAGCCGAGCGCGGTGAGGGTTTCGCCGAGCACGAGCACACCGAGCAGGGTGGCAAAGACAGGCTCGGCGAGAGTGATCGTCGCGATGTGCCCCGGCTGGAGTACGGCAAGGCCCACGCCGAACAGGGCGTAGGCAAGGGTGGTCGTCGCCAGACCCAGCCACAGGATCAGGGCTAGACCTGACCACGACATCCACCAGTCGCCGGACATGACGAACACGGGCAGCAGGACGAGGCCGGCGATCGAAATGGACGCCGCCAGGATGGTGGTGGGGTGCTCGCCGCTACGCGCCAGCCGCACCCCGATGACGGTGTAAAAGCCGTAGGACGCGCCCGCGCACACGCCGAAGAGGATGCCGACGAGGTCGCGCTGATCGCCCACGCCCACCGTGAGCAGCGCCAGGCCGCCGACCGCGAGCACGGTGGAGATCGCCCAGACCAGACCGGGCGCGCCCTCCTTGAGAGCCCAAGCGAGCAGGCCAGCCATGAAAGGTGTAAACGACAGGCTGGCGAGCGTGCCGACCGCGACGCCGGCGCGAGCCATCGAGAGGAAGAAGAACACCTGGTAGGCCGCTACCGTGAGTCCCATGCCCCACACGATCGGTCGGCGCCACAAGCGGGCCAGCGCGCGACGTCCATCGGCATTGCGCCCGACGTAGGCGATGAAACCAATCCCGCCAACGAGCAGCCGGGCCGCAGCGACGCCCGGCGCCGGAGCGGACGGCAGCAGCAGGGCGCGCGCCGTGCCGGCAGTGCCGAAGAGCGCAGCAGAACCGAGCACCGAGACGGATGCCACGCGTCGATCGCGCACGCGCGTGGCGACCGCGCTCACGGCCCCGACCCGGCTATACGGCGCTCGACGGTGCCGTCGGCCCGGCACACGATGAGCAGGGTCGTGGGGCTGAACTCGGCGAGGGCCGTCGGAACGACGAAAGCATCAGGATCGTCGGTGACGACCGCTGCCGCCTCAGCGACGCGCGCTCCGGCAGCGACCGCTTGGGCAATTGCGAGTTCGAGCGAGGTCATGTGCAGTGACGGGAGCACGACATCGGCTGCCGAGTAGGTACGACCGGTCTCGTCGCGCAGGGCCGCACCCGTGGCCGCGCCGATCCGACCGCGGGCTCCCCGCGCGAGCGTCACCAGCTTGGCATCCTCGGCGGGTAGGTCATCGGGCATCGACCGACTCCTCGATCTCCTGCGCCAGCACGGGCGATGCCAGGACGGTGGCGATGCGGTTGCGGCGATTGAGGCCGCGCTCTGCGGTCAATCGCCAGCCGTCGACGTCGACGCTCGCGCCCGGGATGGGGACCCGGCCGAGTCGCTTTGCCATGAGGCCGAGCACGGTGTCGACGCCCTCTTCCTCGCCCTCGACATCGACCGAGACCAGGTCGGCGAAGTCGTCGACGTGCATACGAGAGCTCACGCGGAAGGAACCGTCGTCGAGAGGAGCTACCTCCGGCGCCGCGGTGTCGTATTCGTCGTCGATCTCGCCGACGATCTCCTCGAGGATGTCCTCGATCGTCACCAGACCTCCGGTGCCACCGTATTCGTCGACCACGATGGCCAGGTGCACCCTGGCAGCCTGCATGTCCTTGAGGAGCTCATCGGCCGGCTTGCTGTCGGGCACGTAGAAGGCCGGCCGCATGAGGCTCTCGACGGTCTCGCTCTGCTCGGCATCGCGCCGATCGAACACGCGACGCACGATGTCCTTGAGGTACACGATGCCCACGATGTCGTCAGCGCTGTCGCCAATAACCGGGATGCGCGAGAAGCCTGACCGAAGGCCCAGCGACATCGCTTGGCGAAGGCTCTTGGTGCGCTCGATGAAGACCATCTCGGTGCGTGGCACCATCACCTCACGGGCGAACGTGTCGCCGAGTTCGAAGACCGAGTGGATCATCTGCCGCTCGTCGTCCTCGATGAGACTGTCGGCCTCCGCCATGTCGACTAGCTCGCGGAGCTCTGCCTGGGAGGCGAACGGACCCTCGCGATAGCCCCTGCCGGGCGTTAGGGCGTTGCCGACGAGGATCAATAGCGATGCGAGCGGGCTCAGGACCACGGCGAGCCCGCGAGCGATGCCCGCCGTGCGGAGCGCGACCGCCATGGCGTGCTGGCGACCGAGGGTGCGCGGAGCGACTCCTAGGACGACGTAGATGACGACAACCATCACCGCGACGACCGCGGCGATCGCCCAGCCGATCGGCCAGCCGTGGTCCACCTTGAGGCCAACAATGGCCACGTACGACACCAGTGCCATCGCCGTGACCGTAAGCGTCGTCGACAGGAAGAGTAGGACGTTGACGTAGCGAGGTCGATCGCTCACGATGACGAGGAGTCGATGCGCGCCTGGCACGTCGTCGGTGACCATCTCCTCGACGAGCGACCGCGACACACGGGTGATGGCGGTCTCGATCGTGATGAGGCCACCGGCCAAGAGGACCAATACGACTGACAGTGCGATGAGCAGCGCATGGGTGGTCATGTCGCCGCCTGGGTGCCGCGCCACTCCGCGAGGAGCGCGTCTTGAAGGCCGAACATTCGCTCGTGCTCGTCGGGCTCGCCGTGGTCGTATCCGAGGAGGTGCAGGACACCGTGGGTGAGAAGCAGGGAGATCTCGTCGGCGACGCCATGGCCAACGGCCTGCGCTTGGCGCACCGCGACCTGGGGGCAGATGACGACGTCGCCAAGGACGCCCGTCAGGCGCGGTCCGCCAGGGTCGCCGGGAGTGAGGTCATCCATCGGGAAGGACAGCACGTCCGTCGGACCCGGCTCGCCCATCCACTCCACGTGCAGGCGGGTCATTTCGTCTTCGTCGACCAGGGCGATCGAGAGTTCGGCGTCGGGGTCCAGATGCAGACGCTCGAGCAGGAATTCGCCCTGGCGCCGGAGGGCGTCGACATCGGTCACGCTGGTGCCCGACGAATCGATCACATCGATAGGCACGATCATCACGCCCGGCGCGGGCCTGGCATCGAACGGCGAGATCCCGTGTCGGTCGAGCGCAAGGTGGCGGCCACCTCGGCGTCGTAGCGCCCATAGGCCTCGACGATTCGGCCCACGAGCCGGTGGCGCACGACGTCTTGCGACGTCAGAGTGCAGAATGCCACGCCATCGACATCGTCGAGGATGTCTTGGACGACCTTCAAGCCGGACGGCGTCGCTGCGGGCAGGTCGATCTGCGTGACATCGCCGGTGACCACCATGGTCGAGCCGAATCCAAGGCGCGTCAGGAACATCTTCATCTGTTCGGGCGTGGTGTTTTGGGCTTCGTCGAGGATGATGAACGCATCATTGAGGGTGCGCCCGCGCATGTAGGCGAGCGGGGCAATCTCGATAGTCCCGCTCGTGATCAGCCGCGGGATCGAATCGGGGTCGAGCATGTCGTGCAGCGCGTCGTACAGCGGTCGGAGGTAGGGGTCGATCTTTTCCGAGAGCGTGCCCGGCAGGAAGCCGAGTCTCTCCCCCGCCTCGACGGCAGGCCGGGTCAGGATGATGCGGGTGACCTTCTTCGCCTGCAGCGCTTGCACCGCCTTGGCAACCGCGAGGTAGGTCTTGCCGGTGCCAGCCGGACCGATGCCGAAGGTGACGGTGTGGGAGTCGATGGCGTCGACGTAGCGCTTCTGGTTGAGCGACTTCGCGCGGATGGTGCGCCCGCGCGAGCTCAGGATGTTGGTTGAGAGGATCTCAGCGGGGCGCGCGCCGCTGCGAAGAAGCGACACACTGCGCTCGACCGACTCGGGGGTCAGGCCCTGGCCGGTGCGCAGCACCGCGAGCATCTCGGAGACGAGGAGTTCGACCATCCCGACGTCTTGGGCGCTGCCGGCGATGCGAATCTCATTGCCCCGGACGTGGATATCCGCCTCGGGGAACTGCGCTTCGATGACGCGGAGCAATTCATCGCCCGGTCCAAGCACGGACACCATGGGCTGACTCGCGGGGACCGCTATGGTCGCCTGAGAGGGGGCGCTACTGGACATGGTGTGGCCGTGCGGCCGGGCCCTGCCCTTCGACGTGGGCGGCGGCGCCGCCCGGGGCTCCGATGGTAGCGCTCAGCCGGGAGGCCAGGTGAGCCCACGGCCCCCCAGCACGTGCAGGTGGGCGTGGTGCACGGTCTGGCCGCCATCGCTGCCGGTGTTGGCCACGAGGCGGTACCCCGAGTCGACGACCCCCTCGGCAGCGGCCACCTCAGCGGCGGCCTGGAGGAGATCGGCACCGAGGGCGGGGTCGGCCAGCGCCGCCGCGGGAACGTCGGGGTGGTGGTCGATGGGGATGACCAGGACGTGGACCGGTGCCTTCGGATCGATATCGCGGAAGGCCAGGATGCGGTCGGTACGCAAGACCACGTCGGCAGGGATGTCGCCCCGGACGACGGCGCAGAAGAGGCAATCGCTCACGGGTGAATGCTAGGGCTTACCGCCAGCGGGCTGTGGCTGACAGCACCATCGCAGCGGCGACCGACCCGGCTGTCGAGGTGCGCAGGATATTGGGGCCGAGGTGCACCGGCCGGGCGCCCCACGATGTCACGGTGTCGTGCTCGGCAGCACTCATGCCACCTTCGGGTCCGACGATGATGACGACATCGCCGTGGTCGGGGATGCTCACGGCCGAGAGGGGGGCGCTTGCACCCTCGTCGAGGAGCAGGGCCAGCGACGCCCCCTGCACGATGTCGCGCAGCTGCCTGGTCTCGGCCAGGGGCAGCACGTCAGGGAATCGCGACCGACGCGCCTGCTTGGCAGCACCGCGGGCCGTCATCCGCCACTTGTCGACCCCGCGTTGGGCCTTGTCTCCCCGCCATTGGCTGACCGAGTGGGCCGCGGCCCAGGGCACGACGACATCGACACCGATCTCAGTCATGGTCTCCACGGCGCGTTCGCTACGGTCACCCTTGGCGAGCGCCTGGATCACCACGACGCGGGGTTCAGGCGCCGGCTCGTCAAGGATCTGGTCGATCGATACGTCGATACGATCGCGTCGGACATCGCGGACCGTGGCGTGGATGCGGCGACCGGCACCATTGACGATGTCGACGTGCTCGCCTTCGCGGAGTCTCACGACCTGGGCGGCATGGTGGCCCTCGGGGCCATCGAGCCCCAGCACCCCGCCGATTGCCGCATCACCCAGATCGTCGGCAAAGAACACTGGCCTTGACATCAGCGCCCGCTGAAGGCGCCGCGCAACCGGGAGAAGAGCCCGCCGGCGGCTGGATCCTCGTCGTGCTGGGTGCGCAGGACGGCCCCCTCCTCGCCGCGGATCTCGGCGAGCTGGCGCACGAGCTGCTCCTGCTCGACGTCGAGTCGTGTCGGGGTGCGGACATCTAGATGCACGTGCAGGTCACCACGCCCCGCGCCGCGCAGGCGGGGAACGCCCCGCGCACGAAGCGTCATGACCGACCCGGGTTGGGTGCCCGCCTTGATATCGACGGTCTCGTAGCCGTCGAGTGTCTCGAGGGTCATGGTCGTGCCGAGTGCGGCCGCCGTCATAGGGACTTCCACGGTGCAGAGCAAATCGTCTCCGCGGCGCTCGAAGACCGGATGTGGCTCCTGGACGATCTCGACGAAGAGGTCACCAGGATCGCCGCCACCAGGGCCGACTTCTCCCTGGCCCGCAAGCTGAATGCGCGTGCCGGTGTCGACTCCTGGCGGAATCGTCACCGTCAGATTGGCACGCGTGCGCACGCGTCCGTCGCCCGAGCATTCGACGCACGGATGCGGGATGGTCGTGCCGAAGCCCTGGCACTGCGGACACGGCCGAGAGGTCATGACCTGGCCTAGGAACGACCTCTGGACATTCTGAATCTCGCCGCGTCCTTTGCACATCGGGCACATCGTGGGCTCGGTGCCCGGCGATGCGCCGGCTCCCGCGCAGGCGTTGCATCGCACCGCCGTATCGACCTGGATCTCGCGAGTGCCACCGAACATTGCCTCGGCAAGGTCCACCTGCATGCGAATGAGAGCGTCCTGCCCACGTCGCATGCGCGGCCGCGGTCCGCGCTGCTGGCCTCCCCCGAAGAAGGCATCCATCAGGTCGGAGAAGTCGAAGGTCGCGCCGAATCCGCCGCCGCTCGCGCGGAGCGGGTCACCCCCGAGGTCGTACATCTGACGCTTCTCAGGATCGCTGAGTACCTCGTAGGCGGCCGTGACCTCCTTGAAGCGCTCCTGGCTGCCTGGGTCCTGGTTGACGTCGGGATGCAATTCGCGAGCGAGCTTGCGGTAGGCGCGCTTGATCTCATCGGGCGATGCATCCCGGGAGACGCTGAGCATGGCGTAGTAGTCGGTCGCCACGTCGCTAGTTTTCGTCCAGGATCCGGCTGAGGTACTGCGCGACGGCGTGCACGGCGGCCATCGTGCCGGGGTAGTCCATGTGCGTCGGACCCAGGACGCCGACGCCCGCAGCCACCGCGGATCCACGTCCGTAGCCGGCTGCGACGACGCTGGTTGACTGCAGGTCCTCGACGGGATTCTCGTGGCCGATCCGCACGCTCACCTGCCCCGACACCTCGCCCAGCAGTCGCAGCAGCACGACCTGCTCCTCGAGGGCTTCGAGCACGGGCTCGAGGGTGGAGAAGGAGTCACGGTAGCGCGCGAGGTTGGCGGTGCCGCCCAGCATCACGCGGCGCTCCTCGCTCTCGACGGTTGCCTCCAGCAGCGTGGCGATGATGGCCTGGGCGCTGGGTCGCTCGTCGGCGGGGAACTGCTCGGCCAGCCCCTCCATGCGACCGGACAGATCGGTGCAGCGCTGGCCGATGATGGCCGTGAGCAGGCGCGAGCGAAGTGCGGTGACGAATCCCTCCGATACGGGGGCGGGAAGGTCCACCGACCGCTGCTCCACACGGCCGGTAGCGGCGATAAGCACCAGGAGTACGCGAGTGGAACTCAGCCGCACGATCTCGAGGTGCAGGACAGTGGATTGCACGAGAGAGGGGTATTGGACGAGTGCTACCTGACGGGTCAGCTGCGCGAGAAGTCGCACGCTGCGTGCCATGACGTCATCGAGGTCGACGGCGCCGGCCAGGAAGTTGGAGATGGCCCGACGTTCGGCCGGCGAAAGGGGCTTGACGCCGGAGAGCCGGTCGACGAAGGCGCGGTAGCCGAGGTCGGTCGGAATGCGGCCAGCGCTGGTGTGGGGCTGGGCGATGTAGCCCTCCTCCTCAAGCGCCGCCATGTCATTGCGGATGGTGGCCGATGAGACGCCGAGTGGGTAGCGCTCGACCAGTGCCTTGCTGCCGACTGGCTCGCGCGTGCAGACGTAGTCCTCGACGATGGCCCGCAGGACGGCGAGACGGCGATCCTCGAGCACGCGCCCTCACCTCCGATACGGGTCTGCTTGGCACTCCCCCGGCTTGAGTGCCAAGTCTACGCGTTGGGGCTCCATGGAGCCTGTTGACGAGGGGTCGCCGTGACCCAGCCCACCCCTGAGCGTCTTTCGCGCCCTAAGGGCGCCTGACCCGGCGGGCAGCCCCTGCGCGCCTACCGAAAGGCAAGCCGACGCACGACCAGATCGGCGAGCAGGCGTCCTCGGTCGGTGAGTACGGCGTTGCCCTGGGTGGTGATCCGCACCAGGCCGTCATCGACGAGTCCGGCCATCGAGTCCACGGTCAGCTGCCCGCACGGCAGGCCGTCGCGCACGCGGATGCGCAGCATCGCGTCCTCGAGTCGGGCATCGTCAGCGGTGAGCGCCTCCCAGCCATCGACGGGTAGCTCCCCGGCATCAATGCGCGCGGTGTAAGCGGCCGGATGCTTGAGGTTCCACCAGCGCAGGCTGCCCAGGTGGCCATGGGCTCCCGGGCCCGCCCCCCACCAGTCGGCGCCGCGCCAATAGCCAAGGTTGTGTCGGCACTCCCCCTCCGGGCGCGCCCAATTGGAGACCTCGTACCACTGCATGCCGGCGCGGGTCGCGAGCCGGTCGACCATCTCGTAGCGATCCGCCGCGATGTCGTCGTCGGGTAGCGGGATATCGCCTCGTCCCACCTGCCTGGCCAGTCGAGTGCCGGGCTCGACGATGAGGGCATAGGCCGAGAGGTGATCGATTCCCGTTTCCAGCACGCCGTCAACGGACAGCGCAAGATCGTCGTCGGACTCACCCGGAGTGCCGTAAATGAGGTCGGCACTTATGTGCTCGAATCCCGCTTGTCGAGCTTCGCGAAGCGCCGCAAGCGAGCGACCCGGCGTGTGCGTGCGCTCCAAGGTGTCCAGGACCTGGGGCGCAAGACTCTGCACGCCGAAGGAGATGCGGGTGAATCCCGCGTTGCGCAGGACCTCCAGACCCTGGCGATCGATCGAATCGGGGTTGGCCTCCGTGGTGATTTCCGCCGACGCTGCCAGGCCGAACTCGCTGCCGACCGTCTCCAAGATTCGCACGAGGGCGGCGGCGCCCAGCAGGGTCGGCGTCCCGCCTCCGATGAAGATGGTATCCACGGGGGGCGCATCCGGTAGGGCGCTGCGTGCAAGGCGGAGTTCGCCGATGAGAGCGTGAGCGTACGACGATTGACTGACGCCGGGCCCGAGCTCGGCCGCCGTATAGGTGTTGAAGTCGCAGTAGCCGCAGCGGGAGGCGCAGTAGGGGACATGGAGGTAGATGCCCCATGGGGATCGGATCGAGCGACCTGACACTGCCTCGAGCCACGACACCTGGCTCATTGTCCTCCGTCGAGCGAGAAGTCAGGGCCCCGGGCGCCGTACATTGGAAGGGCAGTTCCCACTTAGGAGGCACTATGTCACCAACCCAACCGCCACCGCCCCCGCCCGCCGCTCCGCCGCCATCGGGTGGCGAGCGGCCCATGTCGCAGTCCGACGAGCGCACGTGGGCCATGCTCGCCCAGCTCTCGGGCATCATCCTGGGCTTCATCGGGCCCCTCATCGTGATGCTGGTGTTCGGTCCCCGAAGCGCCTTCGTGAAGAAGGAGTCAACGGAGGCGCTGAACTTCCAGATCACCGTCACGATCGCCTACATCGTCAGCCTGATCCTGACGATCGTGGTGATCGGCGCCTTCCTCATCTTGGCCGTGATTATCCTGAACATCGTCTTCTGCATCATCGCCGGCCTCAAGAACAAGGACGGCATCGAATACCGCTATCCCCTGACCCTCAGGCTCGTCAAGTAGATGCGACGAGCCCTCATCGCAGTCGGTGCCGCCGCCCTCGCCGTCACGCTCGCCGCGTGCGGCGGGGGGGCGGACTCCGGCACGACGTCGAGTGCTCCCGCGCCGGCACCGACGTCCCCCGCCGGCCCGGCCCAGCTTCCCGAGGGCTGGCCGAGCCAACTTCCGCCCGTTCCCGGCTTCACTCTGGTGAGCGCCAGCGGGACCAACGGCAACTTCACGGCGCAATACGCCTCGGCGGGCGATCAGACTCAGGCCATCAACGACTACGCCCTTTACCTGCAGAACAACGGCTGGGCGATCGACGCCCTCATCCCGCCCGGGGCCAATGGCATGTGGGGGTTTCGGGCCTTTGGCTACGTCGTGACACTGCTCGGCGTGCCCATGGGCGATCAGACGATCGTCACGGTCAACGTTCGCTCTGTCTGATTACTTCTTGGCGGATTCCTCGCCGGTCGACAGCGCCGCGATAAAGGCCTCCTGGGGCACCTCGACTCGGCCCACCATCTTCATACGCTTCTTGCCTTCCTTCTGCTTCTCAAGCAGCTTGCGCTTGCGGGTGATGTCACCGCCGTAGCACTTGGCCAGCACGTCCTTGCGCATGGCTCGCACGGTCTCCCGGGCAATGACGCGCGAGCCGATGGCTGCCTGGATGGGCACCTCGAACTGCTGGCGCGGTATGAGCTCGCGCAGCTTGGCGGTCATGGCAACGCCGTAGGCATAGGCCTTGTCCTTGTGCACGATGGCGCTGAAGGCATCGACGGTGTCGCCGTGCAGGAGTATGTCGACCTTCACGAGGTCGGCGGACTGCTCACCGCTCGTCTCGTAGTCAAGGGATGCGTAGCCCTTGGTGCGCGACTTGAGCTGATCGAAGAAGTCGAAGACGATCTCGGCCAAAGGCAGGGTGTAGCGAAGCTCCACGCGGTCTTGACTGAGGTAGTCCATGCCGAGAAGCCCGCCGCGTCGCGCCTGGCATAGCTCCATGATCGTGCCGACGAAGTCGGAGGGCGACAGGATCGTCGCGCGTACGACCGGCTCGAAGACCTCGGCGACCTTGCCGGTGGGGAACTCCGACGGGTTGGTGACGATGACCTCGCTGCCGTCGTCCTTGCGCACCGAGTAGACGACGTTGGGTGCCGTGGAGATGAGGTCGAGATTGAACTCACGCTCGAGTCGCTCGCGCACGATCTCTAGGTGGAGCAGGCCGAGGAAGCCGCAGCGGAAGCCGAACCCGAGCGCGACCGAGGTCTCCGGCTCGTAGACGAGCGCTGCGTCGTTGAGCTTGAGCTTGTCGAGCGCATCGCGCAGGGCCGGATAGTCGGAGCCGTCGATGGGGTAGAGGCCCGAGAAGACCATCGGCTTGGGGTCGCGGTAGCCGCCGAGGGCCTGGGTTGCTCCCTTTTGCGCGCTGGTAACAGTGTCACCGACACGAGATTGACGCACGTCCTTGACGCCGGTGATGAGGTAGCCCACCTCGCCCACGCCGATCGCGGCCGCGGCCATGGTCTCGGGCGAGATGACGCCGACTTCGAGCAGGTCGTGCGTCACCTTCGTCGACATCATGGCGATGCGCTCACGCGTGGACACGCGACCGTCGATGACGCGCACGTAGGTCACGACGCCGCGGTAGGTGTCGTAGACCGAATCGAAGATGAGGGCACGCAAAGGCGCGTTGGCGTCGCCGACAGGGGGCGGGACCGACCGCACGACCTCCTCGAGCAGGTCGCCGACACCGTCGCCGGTCTTCGCCGAGACCCGTAGGACGTCGTCGGGCGAGCAGCCGATGATGTGGGCGAGTTCCGCCGCGTACTTCTCGGGTTGGGCCGCCGGCAGATCGATCTTGTTGAGCACGGGAATGATCTGCAGGTCGTTCTCGAGCGCGAGGCAGAGGTTGGCCAGGGTCTGCGCCTCGATGCCCTGGGCGGCATCGACCAGCAGCACCGCCCCCTCGCAGGCCGCCAGGCTGCGGGAGACCTCGTAGGTGAAGTCGACGTGGCCGGGGGTGTCGATGAGATTGAGGACGTAGTCGCGGCCGTCGGCAGCGCGATAGGGCAGGCGGACGGCCTGGGACTTGATGGTGATGCCGCGCTCCCGCTCGATATCCATGCGGTCGAGGTACTGGGCCCGCATCTGGCGGTCGTCCACCACGCCGGTGATCTGGAGCATCCGGTCCGCCAGGGTGGACTTGCCGTGGTCGATGTGGGCGATGATGCAGAAGTTGCGGATCATCGCCGGATCGGTCTTGCCGGGGGCGGGGGCGGGCACCGACCTATGCTCCCATGGGGAGCAGATGGGGCATTCCGGCACCGCGCACCGTTGCGCAGACTGGTCGCTATCTCAGGGGGTTAGCGGCCACTCACCACAATGGTGCGCCTAGGGGAGGTGGGGGGCCCTGGGGCCCTAGGCGTGTCCCGGACCCGCATTTGGCCTCCACAAGGCGCCCCCGGTAGCCTTTCCCCTCGGTCGGCCTGCCCAGGGCGGGCCGACGTTCATGAGAGGCAGAGGCTTCGTGGCCAACATCAAGTCACAGATCAAGCGCAACCGCACCAATGAGAAGGCGCGGCAGCGCAACAAGGCTGTGAAGTCGTCCCTGAAGACCTCCGTGCGCAAGTTCCGCGAGGCCGCCGCCTCTGGCGACGCCGCCAAGGCCAAGGAAGCCGCTGGCGATGCCTGCCGCAGCCTCGACAAGGCAGCGAGTAAGGGCGTCATCCACAAGAACCAGGCAGCCAACCGCAAGTCGGCGATCGCCAAGAAGGCCGCCTCCCTCTAGCCGTCCCTCCCCCGTCGGGCGCTACCCGGCCGGTGGCATTTCAGGTGGCATGCTGACCCCGTGGCGAGCCTCCCCCTGACATTGATCATGGGTTCCGAGCAGGTGCTCGTCGACCGCGCCCTCACGGATGCGCGCACCGCCGCCCGCGAGCGATTCGGCCAGACGCCGACCGTCCAGACGATCATCCTCGGCGACGCCACCCCCGAGGCCCTCGCGGGGGCGCTCAGCCCCACCCTCTTCGGCGACACGACCCTCGTCATCATCGACGGCGCTGACCAGTTCGACGACGTGACGTTCGCCGTGCTCGAGCAGGCCATCGCCGACCCACCCGACTCCTTCGCCGTCGTCGTGCACCATCCCGGCGGCGTGAAGGGCAAGCGCTACCTCACGGCCATTCGCGGCGCGGGAGCCGCCGAGGTGTCCTGCTCCGCGCTGAAGAAGGGCCGCGCCACCCAGGACTTCCTGCTCGAGGAGGTACGCCGGCACGGCCGCAAGGCCACCCCCGATGCGCTGCGGGCGCTCTACGACGCCATCGGCCACGATCTGCCGCTCCTGGTCGGCGCGATCAACCAGCTGTGCACCGACCTCGAAGGCGACCCGATCACCGACGACGACGTACGCGCCTACTTCGGGGGCATCGCCGACATGCAGGGCTACCGCGTGTCCGACTCGATCTGGGAACGCCGCCCCGTCGAAGCCCTGCGCGACCTGCGGTGGGCCGTGGAGGGCAGTGGACGGGCCGGTGTCGGACCGGCCATCACAGCCGCTATCGCGAGCGGCTTGCGCAACATGGCCCGAATCCAGGGCATGCCCCCGTCGGCCAGCGACGCCGACGTCATGCAGGAAACCGGCATCAAGTTCGACTGGCAGGTGCGCAACGTGCGCGCCCGGGCCAAGAGGTGGCGCCCGGATCGCCTGGCCAAGGCGACCGTCACGCTGAGCGGTGTCGACGTCGCGATGAAGGGCGGTCTGCGCCCGGGCGACTCCCTCGATGTCGACCAAAAGCTCCACGTGCTCGAGGAGTTCGTCGTACGCACGGCCTCGCCGTCCGCCAACGCCTAGCGCCGCGACACGATCCCGATCCCCGGATCGGCCACCACCGCCACGTCGCCCACCTCATCGGTGCGCGCGATCACCGCCCCGGCGTAGCGCCACTGCTCGAGCGTCTCGGGCGCCGGATGGCCATAGCGGTTGCCGGCGCCGACGGTGATGATCGCGACGCGGCCGCCGGTCCAGCTGGCGAGCGCCGGATCCTGGTAGCGGCTGCCGTGGTGCGGCACCTTCACCACATCGACGCCATCCATCCCCACCGACGTCCGAAGGGCGACCTGTGCGGCCGTCTCGACATCGCCCAGGAGCAGGATGCGGACGCCGCCGACCTCGGCGAGCAGGGCCACGCTGGCATTGTTGGGTGCGGACTCCGGACCGCGAATGATGCGCTGCGGCCACAGCGTCGTCAAGGTGACGCCACCGACCGTACGCCGCTCCCCCGCTCGCGCCGTCCGCACAGGGATCCCCGCCAACCACTCGTTGACCTTCTCCGCCTGCTCGGGCGGCTCGCGCAGTGGCGAGACGAGTGCTTCGTCGATCATGCGCCCGCCGAGGACTCCCGGCACTCCGTCGACATGGTCGGCATGCGGATGCGTGAGCACGAGCAGGCCAACCGTCGTGATAGCCAGATCGGACAGGCACCGATCAATGAGCTCGGGGTCGGGTCCGGCGTCTACCAGGACAGCGTCGGTGTCGGACGCACGCAGGACGAGTGCATCGCCCTGACCGACATCGCAGGCGACCATCACCCATCCCGGCGGCGGCCACCCGGCTCTGTCGGGCAGCCGCAGGGCGATGACGGCGACGACGCCCACGACCACGGTGATCACGGCGATGACGCGCGGCTGGAAGGCCATCTCATGTCGGCCCCGGCGACGTCGAATGACCCAGATGGCCACCGCAGCGACCACCAGGGCGAACGCCGCTCCCGGCAGCCCACCCGGCCACGGCAGCGTCGCGGCGGGCAGGGCGGCCGAATGCTCGGCCACGGCAGCGATCCAGGCCGCAGGCGGCTCGGCGAAGCGCGCCAGCAGGTGCGCGACGGGCGCACTCACCGGAGAGATGACCGCCGCGAGCAGGCCGAGCACCGTGACGGGCACCACCGCCGGTGCCGCGAGCAGGTTGGCCGGGACGGAGACCAGGCTGATGCCCTGGCCGAAGGCCGCGATGAGCGGCAACGTGGCCACCTGCGCGGCAATCGTCATCGCGAGCGCCTCGGCGACGTGACGGCGTACGCCGGTAAAGGCACGCATGCGGGCCAGCAGCGGCGGTGCCAGCGCCAACAGTCCGGCCGTCGCGGCGACGGAGAGGGGGAATCCCCAGGAGACCGCCAGGCCGGGTGACCAGGCGATCAGGACGACCACGCTTCCGGCCAGCGCGGCGACACCGCGACGGCGACCGCCGGAGATCATGGCCGCCAGGGCAACGACGCCCATCGCGGCGGCGCGCAGCACGCTCGGCTGCGGCCCCACGATGACGACGAAGGCCGCGAGCGCGCCGAGCGCGCACAGCACGCGTCCGACCAGCGCCATGCGGATGAGTGCCGTGCCGATGAGGACCGCGCCCACCACGATCGCGGTGTTGCCACCCGACACCGCGGTCAGATGGGAGAGCCCCGATTCCCGCATCTGATCGGCCAGGCCGGGCGGCTGAGCGGACTCGTCACCGACCGCGAGACCCTCGACCAGGGCGGCCGCACGCGGGTCGACGCCATCGAGGGCCTCGCGCAGTCCGCCCCGCACTGCGTTGGCCATGGCGGGCAGCGGGCCCGGCGGCTGCAGGTATTCATCGGCGTCCACCGACAGGACGGCGGCGTAGCCGCGAAGCGCATCACCGGGCCTCGCCCGCGCCGTCACGCGCACGCGACTGCCCATGGCGAAGGCGGTCTCCGAGCGCAGGAGCACCGGCGCCTGCACCTGCCAAGCGCCACCAACACTGGACAGGGACTCGACCTGCGCGCGCTGTTCGACAACGCCGTCGCGCATCCTCAGGTCGCCGCCGACCAGCAGATCGGCGATCACGCGCTGGCTCTCGGCGCCCGCGCGTGCGACCGGGCCTAGCGTGATCGATTCCGCGTAGAGGGATGCCGTGATCAGGGCGACTCCTGACGCCAGCAGGACCGCAGCGAGCGCAAGGAGTCGAAGGCGCGGGACGATCAGCACGGCCAGGCCCACGGCGATGGCGAGTACGCCGCTCATGCGCGCCGGGATGACGGACCCGGGAGCGAGGGCGATGACCGCTAGGCCGCAGGCCCACGTGGCAACGGCCGCCGGGATCAGCCGCAGGTGCCTCACACGCGAACCAGCGGGCGCAACTGCGCCAGGAGGGCGTCGCCGATCCCGGAGACCTCGCCCAGGATCTCGACGCTGGGGAATGGTCCGTTGTCTTCGCGCCACGCCACTATGCGCCCGGCGAGCACGGGCCCGACACCCGGCAACTCCTCAAGAGCAGCCGCACTAGCCGTGTTGAGGTCAAGTAGTGCATCAGCAGGCTCGCCCGGTTGCTCCATCGCCTCGGCCGATGTCTGGCGTCGTTGGCCTACGACGACCTGCTCGCCATCGACGAGCACCCTCGCCAGGTTGAGATCACCGGATGACGCGCCCGGCTTCAGGCCGCCCGAGGCCGCGACGGCATCGCCGACGCGGGATCCGAACGGCAGCGTCACGATGCCGGGACGGCGTACGCGCCCGATCACATGAACGGTCACCACTTCGGTGGGAGCCGCCGACGAGGTCGAAGACACGTCGGGGATCTCGACGACCGGGCGGGCCCGACCCTGCCACCAGGTGTAGCCGACGATGGCCAGGATCGCGCAGAGCACGATCGCCAGCGCACGCACGGAACGCCCGGACCAGGACACCGCCGCACGCTAGGAAGACCAGACCACGCGGCCCCGTACGTACGCCGCTCCTGGGGACAGCGCGCGGCAGCGCCCCCTGGGGATGACTACAGCAGCGGCGAGACGACGACCGCCACGATGCCCGGGCCCGTGTGCGCCCCCACCACGGCTCCCAGGGGGCACACGATGATGCGGGTGCTCGTGAGATAGCCGCGCAGCATGTCGGCGAGCTCATGAGCGCGTTGGGCCGCGTCGAGGTGCTGGACGGCGATCTCCACCGAGCGCCCCAGGGTGGCTGCCAGCGAGAGCTCGGTGAGCCGGGCCATGGCCTTGCTCGTCGTACGCACGCGCTCGAGGGGCACGACCTCGCCGTCGAGGATCTGCAGGATCGGCTTGACCTGCAGTGCCTGGCCGACGGCGGCGCGTGCCGCACCGATGCGTCCGCCACGACGCAGGTATTCGAGCGTGTCGACGTAGAAGAGCGAGGTCGATGCGCGGGCACGGCGCTCGACGAGCGCCGCCACCTCCTCGGCCGACGCCCCTTCGCTCGCCCGACGGGCTCCGGCAAGGACGGCGAAACCGAGGCCCATGCCGACCGTGCGGCTGTCCACGAGGTGCACAGGGATGTCGACCTCCTTGGCCGCCAGCTCCGCGGATTCATAGGTCGCCGACATGCGTGAGGAGAGGGTGGCGCACACGATCGCCTCCGCGCCGTGCTGCGCAGCGTCATGGAAAGCGTGACGGAATCTCTCGGGCGAGGGCCTGCTCGTGGTCACGGGCTGCCAGGCGCGCAGCGCTTCGGCCACGCGCGCGGGGCTGGCCTCATCAGCCGTCTCGTCGTAGGGGCGCCCGCCGATGACGACCTGCACGGGCACGAGCTCGATGCCCGAGCCCTCAAGGAGGTCGGCAGGAAGGTACGCCGTGGAATCAGTAACGACGGCGACCGGCATCTCCCCAGGCTAGAGGGCCCGGGGCTCGCGTCCAACGGCAGGCGAACCCCAGCCCCGCTGGGGCATCATGGGCGCAACCCCGGGAGGGCGGATGAGGCGTCTCGTCGCAGCAGTGGCCGTGTCTGCCATCGTCCTCGTGGGCATCCCCACCGCGTCCCTCGCTCAGGGCACTCCTCGTCCCGGCGCGCCATGCCCTCGCGCGGGGATGACCTACACGATGGGCGACCAGGTCCTGCAATGCAAGAAGCGCAAGGGCAAGCTCGTCTGGGTCCTGAAGTCAGGCTCTGGAGGCGGAGGCAACAGCGGCGACATCCGGGATCAGCCGCCGCCGGCCAATGGTGTGTGGCGAACGCTGCCCGGGTATCCCACGGATGTCCCGCCACCCTTCTGGAACGGCGAGCCAGCCTCATTCAAGCCGTCTTGGGAAGTCCTCACGAGCCAGCCCATCGGTCCCCGGTGCCCGTCACAAACACCCCTCACCCATGTGGTCACCGACCTCGCCGACGTGTGGTCAATCGTCCCACAGGGCTACATGCAGCCGGGTTCGCACGCGACTCCGGTTCCACACATGTACTACAACGCGACTCGTGAGGCCGGCACTGACTTAGCGGGCTTCGCCACACTCACGCGCAAACTCAACGTCTATGCACCAGCCGACATGGTGCTTCGTGGCGTGGCCACCAGCCTCACCCGCTCTCAGGACCGCACTCGCACCGAATACATCCTGAATTTCTCCATATGCGGAACCCTGTGGTTCTTCACATCGCACGTGACTGACCTCGACCCGACCATCCTCAATGCTCTTCCCAAGGCCCCGAGGCGAGAGTGCTACGACTCGGGATACGCCGACGTCACCCAATCGTGTATCTACAGCTATCTCTCGCTCCCGGTGGCGGGTGGTCACCTCATCGGGCGTTCAAGCGGATATGCGCACGGCTTTGACTTCGGGCTCGCCGATGCGAGTAGCCCTGTGAAGGGCAAGATCGACCCGGGGTCCTTCGAGCCGCGCTGGAGCACCAGTCGCTGTCACATCGACTACTACCCGCCGAAGTTGCGAGCATCCATTCTCGCCCTGGTCGAAGGCGATAACGGTTGCGGCCAACTGGTATCCGACGTGGTCGGCACCGCCTCCGGCACGTGGACCGCGCTCGACCAGCGCGCCAACACGCAGCGGGAGGACCTGCATATCGCTTTGGCGCGACACTGGTCGGATAGAGATCTGAGAGTCATCAGTGTTGGCTGGCTTGCTGACATCCCCGGGTTGCCTGGAGGCAGATACGTCTTCACGCCCACACAGGCCGGACGAAATCCAGACTTCACCCAGGTGACACCCGGCAAGGTGGCCTGCTTCGACAACCTCCAGGTGTCGGCCACTCAGGGGTCCGTCGATCCCGTGCCCGCGATCTACGCGTCCATGACGACGGGCCCCGTGGAGCGACTGCGGATCGCTGGGGCTCCCGGTTCGTGCTCGACAAACCCGGTGATGCCCACCCAGTTCCAGACCTTCGAACGCCGCAATACGACGGGCTAGCCGCGGACGGCCTGCCGAACTCGCGCGGCGAGCGAGGCCGGGGCCACCTGCTCGACGCGGACCGACTCCGCACCGACCCACGTGGCGGCTTCCCGTAGCGCGCGAGCGGTGCCTTCGATAGCTCCGGTGACAGGCGCTCCGGTGCGGGTCGTCTCGAGGGTCACTCGCTTGGCAATCAGCGCGCCCTTCTCCCGGGCCGGGTCGACGCGGGAGACGAGGCGACCGCCGTGGAGCACCGGCATCGCGAAGTAGCCGTGCACGCGCTTGGCCGCGGGCGTGTACGCCTCGATGCGATGAGGCATCTCGAAGATCCGCCCCATGCGGTCGCGATTCCACACGAGCGAGTCGAAGGGCGACAGCAGCGTCGTGCGGGAGCGCTCACGCGATGACCTGCCCAGCCACTCGAGGGTCTCACGCGAAGCCCAGGCGCGCTGATCCCATCCGCGCACGCTCACCTCGACGAGATCGGTGTCATCGATGTGGGCGAGTGCCTGAGTCACGCCGAGGCGATGGATGTCGGCGATGTCGTACGCGGTGCCCACTCCGACGGAGTGCCCGCCGAGCTGCACGAGCCGGCGCAGGCATTCATCGTCATCGGCGTCGTAGAGCGCATCGCCTGGCACGACCCGCTCGGGCAGGTCGTAGACCCGGCGCCAGCCCACCCGCCGGCTGACGACCGCTTCCCCGATATCGAGCAGCCACTCGATGCCGATCTTGGCGTCCGACCAGTCCCACCACTCACCGCTCTTCTTCGCTCCCCCGAGCTCGCGGGTCGTGAGGGGCCCCTCCGAGCGCAGGCGGTCGAGCATGCCCTTGAGCTGCTTGCGGGGCACACCGTGCCACCGCTCCCCCTTGCGCACGTAGTGACGGCGGCGGAAGGCGAACCAGGGCCACTCGGACATAGGCAGGATGCTCGCGGCATGCGACCAATACTCGAACGCCGTGTCGCCATTCCAGTACGCCGACTCCACCGCCTCGCGACCGATCGCTCCGAGACGCGCGTACGCGACGAGCTCATGGGAGCGCGCCAGGACGGAGATGGTGTCGAGCTGCACGGCACCGAGGTGCTCCAGCATGCCGAGCACAGCAGCTTCCCGCGCAGCCGGCGAGCGCTGCGGCTTGCGCGACCCGAGCAGTCCCTGCGCCCACAGCGACGCGCGACGGGCCTCGTCCGCCGACAGCTCGATCACGGGAGGAGTGTGTCCAGGGGGACGAGGTCCTCCGGGAGCAGGTCGGCCGTCCAGACGTCCACGCGCTCGCCGCGCTGGACCACCATGCGCCGCGAGGGATCCGCGTGGACGTGGAAGCCCACCTTCTCGACCATCCGCCGCGACGGCACGTTGCCCACGAGGGCATTCCAGGTCACGACCTCGCACCCGCCTTCGCGGAAGGACCAGTCGCTCACGAGCCAGAGGGCGAGCGATCCGACGCCGCGGCCCCGCGCCCAGGGCGCGACGAAGTAGCCGACGTCGGCGCGACCCAGCCCGACAGGGGCGGCTTCGCCGGCCCGCCGGGCCTCACCGTCGAGCATCACGCCGATGTTGCCGCTGAAGCGGCCGTCCACCTCGATCGCCCAGCGGGTCTCGCCGTCGATCGGCGTGCCGACCGTGCGGTTGATGTAGGCCTCGGCGTGCTCCGGCTCGTAGGGCTTCGGCACGGTCGTCCAGGTCCAGGTCTGCTCGTCTCGGCAGGCGAGCACGATGTCGTCAACGTCGTCGAGGCGATGACGGCGCAGGAGCACCGGGCCAGCGGAGAGGTCGGGCACGTCGATGGGGCCTGCTGCTTCCTGCTGGTGACGGCTCACGGCCTACTCCGGTACGACGTTCACGAGTTTGGGCGGCCGCACGATGACGGTCCTCATGCCCTTGCCCTCGAGTGCCTTGACGACACCGGGGGTGGCCAGTGCGAGCTCGCGGAGGTCCGCCTCGCTGATATCGGGCGACACCTCGAGGCGGTCGCGGACCTTGCCGGCCACCTGCACCACGCAGGTGACAAAGTCCTGCACCAGCAGGGCCGGGTCGACCTCGGGCCAGCCGGCGCGCGCCACCGAGGGCGCGTGACCGAGAAGGCGCCACATGTCCTCGGCGGTGTAGGGGGCGGTGAGGGAGAGCAGGATCGCGACGGCCTCGGTCGCCTCACGCACGGCCGGATCAGCGGGGCCGCAGCCGGAGTCGATGGCCTTGCGGGTGGCGTTGACCAACTCCATCGCCTTGGCGACAGCGACATTGAAGCGGTAGGTCTCCAGCGCGAGCGCAGCGTCGTGCAGCGTGCGGTGGGTCATCTTGCGCAGCTCGAGGTCGCCGCTAGTGAAGTCAACCCCGGGCTCGCTCGTCACGTCCTGCGCAAGCCGCCAGGCCCGCGCGAGGAACTTCTTGGAGCCCGCAGGCGAGACATCGGCCCAGTCGATGTCGTCCTCGGGCGGACCGGCGAAGACCATGGTGAGGCGGATCGCGTCGACACCGTGCACGGCCAGCTCATCCGAGAGCTTGACGAGATTGCCGCGCGACTTGCTCATGGCGGAGCCGTCCATGACGACCATGCCCTGGTTGAGCAGGCGCGTGAAGGGCTCGGTGAAGTCCACCAGGCCCATGTCGTACATCACCTTGGTGAAGAAGCGGCTGTAGAGCAGGTGCAGGATCGCGTGGGTCACGCCGCCGACGTACTGGTCGACCGGCATCCACTTCTTGGCCGCCTCCACGTCGAAGGGGCCGTCGGCCTTGTGCGGGTCGAGGTAGCGCAGGTAGTACCAGGACGAGTCGACGAAGGTGTCCATCGTGTCGGGGTCACGCTGGGCGTCGGTGCGGCCGCAGCGCGGGCACGCGACCGTAGCCCACTCCTTGGCCGCGCCCAGGGGCGAGGAGCCCTTGGGCTTCAGATCCAGGCCCTGCGCGGGCGGCAGCGTGACGGGCAGCTGGTCCATCGGCACGGGCACCTCGCCGCAATCGACGCAGTGCACGATCGGGATCGGCGTGCCCCAGTAGCGCTGGCGCGAGATGAGCCAGTCGCGCAGGCGGTAGTTGATCGATGCCTTACCCGTGCCGCGCTCGCCGAGGATGTCGATGATCTTTGCGATCCCCTCGGCCTTGTCGAGACCGTCGAGCGGACCGGAGTTGACATGCGGGCCGTCGTCGGCCGTCGCGACGCCGGTCTCATTGGGGTCCTCCCCCGCGTCGACGACGACGCGCACGGGCAGGTCGAATTGCCGGGCGAAGTCGAGGTCGCGCTGGTCGTGCGCGGGCACGGCCATGATCGCGCCGGTGCCGTAGTCGGCGAGCACGTAGTCCGATGCCCACACGGGGATGCGCTCGCCGTTGACTGGGTTGATGGCGTGGCGGTGCAGGAAGACACCGGTCTTGTCGCGGTCGGTCGCCAGCCGGTCCATCTCCGAGGTCTGCTTCACCTTCTCCAGGTACGCCGCGAACTCGGCCTCGGCCCCGGTGCCGGTCGCGAGCTCCGCTGCCAAATCGGAGTCAGCAGCGACGACGAAGAACGTCGCGCCGTAGAGCGTGTCCGGGCGCGTGGTGAAGACGGTGACCGGCTCGTCGCGACCCTCGATCTGGAATTTCACCTCTGCTCCAGTGGAGCGGCCGATCCAGTTGCGCTGCATGAGCAGCACCTTCTCGGGCCAGGCACCCTCGAGCTGGGCCATGTCGTCGAGCAAGCGATCGGCGTAGTCGGTGATCTTCAGGTACCACTGGGTCAGCTTCTTCTTGGTGACGGCCGTGTCGCAGCGCTCGCACAGTCCCTGCACGACCTGCTCGTTGGCGAGCACGGTCTGGCAGTTGGGGCACCAGTTAACGTTGGAGGCCTTGCGGTAGGCGAGACCGCGCTCGTACATCTGCAGGAAGAACCACTGGTTCCAGTGGTAGTACTCCGGGTCGCAGGTGTTGAGGATGCGGTCCTTGTCGAAGGAGCAGGCGTAGCGGCGCATCGACGCCTTCTGCTGGGCGATGTTGTCGTAGGTCCACAGGCTGGGATCCTCGCCGCGACGGATCGCGGCGTTCTCCGCGGGCAGCCCGAAGGCATCCCATCCGATGGGGTGCATGACGTTGAAGCCGCGCTGCACCCAGTAGCGGGCGATGACGTCGCCGAGGGCGTAGGCCTCCGCGTGACCCATGTGGAGATCGCCCGAGGGGTAGGGGAACATGTCGAGGACGTACTTCGTGGGGCGCGCATCGCCCTCCGCACCCGAGCGGAAGGGCTGTAGGTCGTCCCAGACGGGCAGCCAGCGCGCCTGGATCTCCTCGACGTCGTACGCCTTGATGTCTTCGTCAGCCATAGCGGGCTGACTCTACCGAGCGGGCCGCTCGCTTCCGCGCAGGCGTCTGGACGGTGACGGGCAGGAACTCCCCCGCCGACACGATCGCCAACCTCACCGACCTGCGCTACTCCTACCGGGCCCTCGACGATCCAGTTGTCTACTCGTGGATCTGAAGCAGACAGACGTCACGTGCGGGCAATCTCGCTTCCGCGACCTGCCGGCCAGCCACGCGGGATCACGCGCAACTGGGAGCCCATGAGGGCGGGATAGTCGAACGACGGCGAGTACGACCACGATGCCGATCACGAGTATGTAGGCGGCGACAACACCACTGAGCAGCGGTGACTTCCGCCAGGCACCGGCGACGATCTGCCGACCGACGAACACAGCGACCAGCAGGACGACCACACCGCCTACGAGAAGACCCCGTGGCTCCTGCGGCACGAGCAGCATGGCCACGACGTAGGCGATGTGACCCGGTAGAAATGCCGCGGCGCCGGGGATGAGCAGCACGTCACCGATGAGGCCCAGGGCGAGTCCGATGACGATCGCCAAGCGCACCGCGGCCGACTCGGCGGGGATCAGCAGCGCGGCTACGATGAGGAAGACCATGACCGCAGGCTTGGCCCAGCGCTCGATAGATCTTCGGTCGGTGGCAACCGCCCACTAGTCAATGACGGCGGGTACGGCCGCGATGGCCATCAGGGCAATCCAGGTCACGCGGTCAGCATGCCCCGCTTCCGGTTGAGTGGCCGGTTGTGGTGCACGACACGCCTTGCCACTCACTACAACCCGCCACTCAACGCGAGAGGTTTCTTGCCACCGTCTCGCCGACCAGGGCGTGAACCTCCCACGACCAGTGCATGCCGTCGGGATTGCAGGAGGCCAGCCTCGGCGCGACCAGGGGCTCGACGTCGACGTAGGCCACCCCTTCGCGCGCCGCCCAGACACGCGCGGCGGCCAGTGCCGCAGCGTGGAACCGCGTCGAGGGGTAGTAGGGGCCGGTCCAGGGAGGCGGCCCCAGCAGGGCAATCGGCAGGCCGGGCCGCAGGGCTCGCACCCCCTGGACCATTCGCGAGAGGTAACGGTCGGTCGCTGGCTGGGGCAGCATCCGAAAAGGCCCATTCACCCTCCGCGCTAGCGCCGCAGTCGCCCGTCGGAGCGTCTCGCGAGCGGTACGTCGTACGCGCCAGTGACGCACATAGGGAATGGAGTCGCGTAGCCACGTGGGCACGGGCGTCGGCAATTGATCCATGCCGCCGACGCCAAGGAGGAGGGCCCCGGCGCGCGGTAGGTACTCACCCCAGACGACGGGATCCTTCGTCAGTGCCCACCAGCCATCGCGGGCCGTCCAGCCCTGGCGCGCGACGAGGTCTACAGCCATGCCGAGGTGTCGGCCGGCAACCTGCGGGTAGAGCCGGGGATCACTCGGTGGCACGGCCTTCTCGGGGCCGTGGAAGGCAAGGGAGTCGCCAATGACAAGGAGATGCGCCATGCGTGGAGCTGAGGGGACTCGAACCCCTGACCCCCTCCATGCCATGGAGGTGCGCTACCAGCTGCGCTACAGCCCCGCCGCCCCTCAGGGCCCGACAAGCATACCCAGGCCTTAGCGGTCGTCTGCGGGCCAGTCCCCGTCGAGCGGGACCGGCTCGGGAAGCGATCCGGCGTTGTATTCCTGCAAGCGCCACGCCGGGCCGCGCTGATCGTTTTGCAGCAGCACGCTCCACGAGCAGTTCGTCAGTACGCCGAGCGCCGCCCAGTTGGCCGGAGGCAACTCCAGCAGCCGGCCGATGCCCGCGCGCGCCGATCCGCCGTGAGTCACGACGACGAGTACCCCGTCGGCGGGAATGCCGGCCAGTCCCCGGTCGATGGCGTCGACAACGCGATCAGCCACCTCAAGACGCGTCTCACCCGAGTTGCCCGCGCGCATCTTGACGTCGACTACCCAGCGCGAGATGTCATCGCCGAAGCGCTGGAGGAGCTCAGGTCGCGTCAGGCCCTCCCACTCTCCCGCCGCGGTCTCGCGCAGGCCCACGTCGTAGGTCACATCGAGGCCGGTCAACTCGATGAGCGGCTCCGCGGTCTGGCGGGTGCGCTTCAGGTCGGAGCAGATGATGGCGTGGGGCTCGAGACTCGCGAGCATGGCCGCAGCACGCCGGGCCTGCGAGACGCCCGTCTCGTCCAGCGGGATATCGGTCTGCCCCTGGAAGCGATGCTCGGCGTTCCAGGCCGTGCGGCCGTGCCGCCAGACGACGATGCGCCTCATGCGTCATCGGGAGTCGGGGCACCCAGCTTCAGCGGGATCGTGGGGCAGTCCTTCCAGAGTCGCTCGAGGGCGTAGTGGACACGCTCCTCGGCCATCTGCACGTGGACGACGATGTCGCCGAAGTCGAGCAACACCCAGCGGCCCTCCTTCTCACCCTCTCGGCGCAGCGGCTTGGAGCCCAGTCGCTGCAGGCGCTCCTCCACCTCATCAATGACCGCACGCACCTGCCGGTCATTGGCGGCGGTGCATAGGAGGAAGACATCGGTAATGACGAGAAATTGGCTCACATCGATGGCGACGATGTCGGTAGCTAGCTTGTCTTCGGCGGCCTCCGCCGCCTGCTGCGCCAGTTCCAAGGCTTCAGCGCTTGCCGCCACGTGACTCCTCTCGTTGGCGGGGGCCAGCCTGTCACATGCCGACAGGTGCGCGGGCGTCGGGGAACAACTGCTGAAGAATCCCCTCGGCCTTGGATGCCGGCACGGATGCCGGCCGAATCCCCCCGCGCATGAGGTCGACCGGTAGCACGGCGTATTCGGTGCGTCCGAAGCGCATATCACTGCTCAACTGCAGGAAGAAGGGCACGAGGTCTTGCGTGGGCACCGTCGATGGTGCAAGGGAACCCAGGCTCGTGAGGAGCTGCCGAATGCGCTCCTCCCCAAAGGGGAGTTCGGCGAGGACGAGGTCAAGGACCTCGGTGAAGCGCTCCATGCGCTCCGCATCGGTCTCGCCCGGCACGCGCAAGATCGCGTATTCGGCCGTGGTTACACCGTCCATCTTGATCCACCCCGCTGGGATACGCCGGATGTCGCCGGACTCCTCGCCCGGAATGATGATGGCGTCCGGCAACTTCACCCAGATGCCGTCGACCGCATCGACAAGGCCCGCAAATGCAAGGCGATCTAAAGTGAGGCCGCCATCCACCCGCAATCCAAGCGTCGCCTGCAGACCCTCGACAGCGGCGCGAGTGTCAGGGTCACCAGGCGTCTGCCCTAAGGTCTCGAAGTCGTCGCCAACAGGGACGAGCAAACTCGATGGCACCCCGAGGAACGTCGACTTCTGGGGCTCTCCCGGGGGCTCGACTCCGATGACGACGTTGCCCAGGGCATAGCCCTCATGGTCGAGCACCTGCAGCAGGAGGATGCGCTCCATCGGCATCGGCGCGGGTGAAGGCTCGGGATGCGGCGTGGTGTCACCGCGCACGAGGGCGATCGCCCCCAGGCCCAGCACGATCGCGAGGGCGCCGAGCGCGACGATGAGGACGCGAGCGGCAACGCTCACGATGTGGCCCGGCGGGTCGGCGCAGCCGCCCCCGTCAGGCCAGCCCGGTAGAGGCCACGCTTGGCGATGTAGCTCTCGACGCCGGGTGGCACCAGATAGCTGATGGGGGCGCCTTCGGCGACGCGCGCGCGTACGTCGCTCGATGAGATCGCCAGGGCTGGGACCTCGAGCAAGGTGATGGTGCCCGGAGCCAGACCAGGATTGGCCAGCGTGTGGCCCGGGCGCGTGACCCCCACGAGGTGTGCCAGGCGCTGCACCTCATCGGTGTCGTGCCAGCCGAGGATGTCGTTGAGTGCATCGGCTCCGGTGATGAAGAACAGGTCGGCATCGCCGCCCCACTCGTCGCGAAGATCGCGCAGGGTGTCGACGGTGTACGTCGGTCCGGGCCTGTCGATGTCGACACGGCTTATGATTAAGCGCGGATCGGCAGCGGTGGCCACGACGGTCATGAGGTAGCGGTCCTCTGCAGGGGAGACCTCACGATCGGCCTTCTGCCAAGGACTGCCCGCCGGCACGAACACGACGGTGTCGAGGTTGAAGTGATGCGCAACCTCGGATGCCGCGGCCAAGTGGCCAAGATGGATGGGGTCGAAGGTGCCGCCCATCACTCCCACGCGCATGAGCGCCCGCCGATCACCGATCCACGTTGATCATCATCGTGATGATCAACAGGAGAATCAGGACACTGAGTGCAGCTCCGCCGTAGACGTAGGGACTGATCACCGCGTGCTCGGTCGCGCCGGCTTCCTCTGACAGGCGAACCACTGTGCCAAGCGCGCTCATGGATCTCCCTTCCCTCCCAGGCAACTCAGCCCAGCCTACCCGGGGCGCCGGCCCCCAAGGCGCCGAGTGTGCAGATGTGCCGCGGGGCCATGGGGGCGCCTCAGCAACGCCTGCACACTCGCGCCTTTAGGGGGTGGGATTGGGCGGGCGCCCTTTGGTCTCTCCACAGGAGTTCTTCCCCCGAAATACCCCCTGGTTGGCCGCCCTGGAGCCACGCCAACCTGGCCTTGTTCCAGTTTCGGACCGTGACGATCAACCAAGCACGCAGCAGTACCCGATCCAATCGGCACTCGTTCCCCGAGTCGGACTGGTGGAGTCCAACGAGAGGCGCGCGGCTGCCGCTGGGCGTGGCCGACCTCGAGTCTCGGTGTCGCGCCCTCCTCCTCGTTCAACCCGATGCTGTCTTCACCGGGCCGACCGCCGCGGATCTTTGGGGATGCTCCGTCGCCGCGGCCCAGGCACCCCTCGAGGTCACCAGGCAGCCCAGCAGCGGCGGCAATCGACGCCCGGGTCACCAAGGTCGCCGAAGAAAACTTCCCGATCCGCACATCACCAAACTCCGCGGCATTCCGCTTACCACCACTTCACGAACCCTCATCGACCTCGCCAGCGCCATCAGCCTTCCTCTCGTCGTAGCCTTCGGCGACTTTGCCTTGCGCGCGGGGATGCTGTCGATCCCCGATCTCCATGGATGCCTAATGCAGTGTGGGGGCCAGAGGGGTATACGTCTGGCCCGCTTGGGCGCTGACATGCTAGATGCGCGGGCCGAGTCGCCCCGCGAAAGCATGGTGCGCGTCATCCTCACCCAAGCGGGCCTTCCTGCACCGACGCCGCAGCTCGTGATGCGATCTGACTCGGGGGAATTCATCGCTCGGGGTGACTTGGTCTACGAAGAGGCGAAAATCGTCATCGAGTACGACGGCGAACACCACCTCACTCGCGAACAGCAGGACAGTGATGCCAACCGCCGACACCGACTCGCGCTCCATGGTTGGCTCGTCGTCACCCTCACCCCTGGGGACCTGAGGGATCCTCGGCGAGCGGTACGGAAGGTCGAACAAGCCCTTGCCGCTCACCGCGCATGACTTCCCTGCCGCGAGCGTGCAGGGGGAGCGCATTCCCTCTCAAAGAGAAGTGGCACACCTGCACATTCGGCGGGAGGGGGAGGGGGCGAACCAGCGGCCGGGACGCTAGGGGCGCACGTGGCCGTCGCCGGTGACCACGTAGGTCGTCGTCGTGAGCTCTAGCAGGCCCATCGGCCCTCGGGCGTGGAGTTTTTGGGTCGAGATGCCGATCTCGGCACCGAAGCCGAACTCGCCGCCATCGGTGAATCGCGTGGAGGCATTGACCATGATCGCCGCCGCGTCGACCCCGGCAACGAATGCCCGGGCGGCGGACTGCGAATCGGTGACGATGGCCTCCGTGTGACCCGACGACCACTTCCGTATGTGAGCCAAGGCGTCGTCCAAAGAATCGACGATGCCGGCTGCGATGTCGAGCGAGTAGTACTCCGCTGCCCAGTCGTCGTCGGTGACCGGCGCGTACGCCGTGCCCGCGGCCTCGGCGTATGACTGAAGGCCCGCATCACCATGCACCGTCACGCCAGCCTCGCGCAAGGCGACCATGGCCGTCGGCAGGAAGTCGTCGGCGATCCCCCGGTGCACGAGGAAGGTCTCGGCGGCATTGCAGACGCTGGTGCGCTGCGCCTTGGCATTGAGCAGGATGCGCACGGCCTTGTCGATATCGGCACTCTCGTCGATGTAGATGTGGCAGTTGCCCACGCCCGTCTCGATCACGGGGACGGTCGAGCCCTCGACCACACTGCGAATCAGCCCTTCGCCACCGCGCGGGATGAGCACGTCGACGTAGCCCCGGGCGGTCATCAGGTGCTTGACGGACTCGTGCGACGTGCCGGGCACCAGTTGGACCGCGTCAGCCGGGAGCCCAGCAGCCTCCAGCGCAGCCCGCATCACGTCGATGAGGACCTCGTTGGTGGCCTGCGCCGACGACGAGCCACGCAGCAGGGCGGCATTGCCGCTCTTGAGGCACAGTCCGGCGGCATCGACCGTGACGTTAGGGCGCGCCTCGTAGATGATGCCAACGACTCCCAGCGGCACGCGGATCTGACGCACATCGAGCCCATTGGGCAGGGTGTAGCCGCGCACGACGTCACCGACAGGATCGGGCAGGTCGGCCACCTGCTCGAGTGCATCCGCTATCGCCGCGATGCGCGATGCATCGAGCGTTAGTCGGTCAACGAGCGCCAGGGACGTGCCGTCGTCGAGGGCCCGCTGCACGTCTTTCGCATTGACCTCGACGATCCGAGGGGTGTGGTCGCGCAGGGCCTGAGCCATGCCTCGCAGGGCCCGATCCTTGTCGTCCCGGGTGAGCCCACGCAGCGCCGTGCTCGCGGCACGCGCACGGCCGGCGCAGTCCAGGATGGCTTCGCGATCGTCCGACATGGCTCTAGGGTACGCCGCTACAGGGGGCTGACTCCCCCGGCTGCCACAAGGCCCGGACCGTGGCCCGACACGCGCCCACGCCGGTGAAAGGTCTCGCGATCGACGATCTCCACGCCGACCACGGCCCAATCGGGCAGCGACGCGGAGTCGCGGTGCTCATCCCAGAGGCGAAGCGCTAGCCCAGCGGCACACGATGCGTCGGGTGCCTCCTCCCAGTAGCGAATCTCCGCGCGGTCCTCGGTGTAGCGTCCGGAGAGCAGGAAGGGATGTTCGTGCGACAGTCGCTCGAGTGCACCTTGGATCTCACTCGGGGACACGGCCGCACCGGCGAGTGTCACGGTGACGAACCACAGGGAGCGATTGTCGGGCACGGTCAGCGTCTTGATGCGCGCCTCCCTCCCGAGTGCAGGCCTAGTGCCTGGTCGGGCCACCATCGAGAATCACCAGGTCATCGCGGTGGATGACCTCCCGCTCGTATGCGGGACCGCGCTCGCGGGCGAGGTCTCGCGTCGACCGGCCGATGAGCCCGGGTAGTTCCGACGCATCGAAGTTGACCAGACCGCGGGCCACCGCGTGGCCGTTTTGGTCGAGAAGGTCAACTGGATCGCCCGCCGAGAAGTCACCTTCCACTCGCGTCACACCCGCGGGCAACAAAGACTTGCGCCCCTCGGTCACCGCGTCGACCGCACCGTCATCGAGGTAGAGGCGTCCCTGGGGAGTGCTGGCATGACCGAGCCAGAGCAGTCGCGTGGGGGTACGCCGGCCCGTGGGGAGGAAGACGGTGCCCACATGGCGGCCGGCAAGCGCATCGGATGCCGCCGATGCCCGCGCCAGCACGACGGGGATACCCGCCGCCGTCGCGATGCGGGCGGCTTCGACCTTGGTCGCCATGCCCCCGAGTCCCACGCCCGCTTCGCCGACGCCTCCGACCGCCACGCCGGAGAGATCGGAGGCGTCGGTCACCGAGGGGATAAGAGTGGCGCCACCCTTGCCGGGCGGTCCGTCGTAGAGGCCATCGACGTCGGAGAGGAGGACCAGCGCATCGGCGTGCACGAGGTGTGCCACCAGCGCAGCAAGCCGGTCGTTGTCGCCGAGCTTGATCTCATCGGTAGCCACCGTGTCGTTTTCGTTGACGATGGGGACGACACCCATCTCGAGCAACTTCTCCAAAGTGCGCTGAGCGTTGCGGTAGTGAGTACGCCGGGTCATATCGTCAGCCGTCAGCAGGACCTGGCCCACAGTGACGCCGTGCTCGGCGAATGCCCGCGACCACTCTGAGAGGAGCAGGCCCTGACCGACGCTGGCCGCCGCCTGCTGGGTGGCCAGATCACGCGGGCGACGGCTCAGGCCCAGGAGCGGAAATCCCGTGGCGATAGCGCCACTCGACACCAGGAGGACCTGTGAACCGGCCGTTGCCCGCTGGGCGAGCACGTCGACGAGTTCGCGCACGCGAGCGGTGTCGACACCCCCGCCAGGTCGGGCGAGAGACGATGACCCCACCTTGACCACGATGCGAGCTGCGCCGCCGACGGCGTCTCGCGCCGACCGCGGGCTCATGCGCCGTCCAGGCGATGATCCGTCCCGCGAGGTCCACGGGTGGCGGAGCCTCCCGCGGCAATCGTGGGTTCCCAGTCGAACACGACCGCATCATCGCCGGGGCCGATGACCACCGTGCTACCCGGGGCTGCACCCGACTTCAGCAGCGACTCCTCGACGCCCAGCCGCGCGAGGCGATCGGCGAGGTAGCCCACGGCCTCGTCGTTGGCAAAATCCGTCTGACGCACCCACCGCTCAGGTCGCGTTCCGAGCACGCGGAAGATGGGCTCGCCTGTCGACGGATCCGCGTCTCGGAGAACCTCGAAGCCGGAATCGTCAACGGCCTCGGGCCTGATCACGATCCGGGGGGTCACCACGACCGCCGTGGCTTCGCGGTGCGCGCGTACGCGGTCGGCCACGGCAAAGGTGAGCGCGCGCAGGCCCTCGCGGCTAACCGCGGAGACCTCGAAGGCCGGGATGCCACGCTCTTCGAGCAGGGGTCGCACCATGTCGGCGACCACCCGGCCGTCCGGCAGGTCTACCTTGTTGAGGGCCACCAATCTCGGACGATCGTCCAGGCCGCCGTATGCGGCAAGCTCGGCCTCGATCACATCGAGGTCGGCGAGCGGTTCGCGCGCTGACTCGAGCGACGCGCAGTCGATGACGTGGACGAGCACCGAGCACCGCTCCACATGGCGCAGGAACTCAAGGCCCAGTCCCCGACCCTCGCTCGCGCCTGGGATCAGGCCCGGGACGTCAGCGACCGTGAAGACGACGTCTCCAGCCGTCACCACGCCAAGGTTGGGCACGAGGGTGGTGAAGGGATAGTCGGCGATCTTCGGCTTCGCCTCGGATAGGGCCGCGACCAGACTCGACTTGCCTGCACTCGGAAAGCCCACCAGCGCCACGTCCGCCACGGACTTCAACTCCAGGAGTACGTCGTGCTGCTCCCCGGGCTCGCCCAGCAGGGCGAAGCCCGGCGCCCGTCGGCGCGGAGAAGCCAGCGCGGCATTGCCGAGACCTCCACGTCCGCCGCGTGCCACGACGTAGGACTTGCCCGGCCCGGTCAGATCAGCCAGGAGTTCGCCATCAGTCGATGTCACTACGGTGCCATCGGGCACGGGGAGTACGACATTGTCGCCATCAGCGCCATGGCGATTCGAACCCTGTCCGGGTCGGCCGTGGGGTGCCCGGTGATGCGGCCGGTGGTGGAAGGCGAGGAGCGTCGTCACGCTGGGGTCCACCTCGAGGGTGATGTCGCCACCACGTCCGCCGTTTCCGCCATCGGGACCGGCGAGGGGCTTGAACTTCTCGCGTCGCACCGATGTGCAACCGTTGCCTCCGTCGCCTGCGAAGGCATGGAGGGTGACGCGATCAACGAAGGACGTCACGACGGGTCCAAGCGAAGGGCGGTCGGTTGACCGCGGGGATCAGGTCTCGACGATGTTGACGACGCGGCGCCCGCGGAAGGTGCCGAACTCGACGCGTCCAGCACTGAGCGCGAAGAGCGTGTCGTCGCCACCGCGTCCGACGTTGGTGCCCGGATGGAAATGGGTGCCGCGTTGGCGCACGATGATCTCGCCGGCGTTGACCACCTGGCCGCCGAAACGCTTCACGCCCAGACGCTGGGAGTTGGAGTCGCGACCGTTCCTGGAGCTGGATGCGCCCTTTTTGTGAGCCATGATCAGGCCTTCGTCTCGATAGCGGTCACCTTGACGCGGGTGAGGTCTTGTCGGTGACCCTGGCGACGCCGGTAGCCGGACTTGTTCTTGTAGCGAAGGATGCGGATCTTGGGACCGCGCTCATGGGCAACGACCTCGGCCGTGACGTTGACCTTGGCCAGCTTGGCCGGATCAGCAGTGACGGCACCGTCGTCGACGACGAGCACCACAGGGAGCCGGACGGAGTCGCCGGGCTCGGCACTGACGCGGTCGAGGACGACGACGTCGCCGACGGCTACCTTCTCCTGCCGGCCGCCTGAGCGGACGATCGCGTACACCTGGACTCCTTAGAGGGCTCGTGCGACCCGGATCGTTCCTCGGGCCGGTGAATGAGATTACCGGACTGCTGACCTCAGGGGCCAATCGCCCCCGCTCACGAGGCCTCCGAGGGGGCCTCGTCGGCTCCAGTGGATTCGGGGTTCTCGGTCTCGGCCCCCAGGGCGAGGCTGGCGCCCACGACATCGGCGGGGTCGACCCCCTTGCCCTTGCGGCGCCCGGCCCGGACAGGGGCCTCGGGTGCGGTTGGGTGCAAGGAAACGTGGTGGCCCCGGCCGCCGCAGGATTCGCAGGGGGTGGCGAACGCCTCGATGAGCCCTTGGCCGATGCGCTTGCGCGTCATCTGCACCAGGCCCAGCGAGGTGATCTCGGCGACCTGGTGCTTGGTGCGGTCTCGGCCCAGGCATTCGACGAGACGACGAACGACGAGGTCTCTGTTGCTCTCGAGCACCATGTCGATGAAGTCGACCACGATGATGCCGCCAACATCGCGCAGACGCAGTTGTCGGACGATCTCTTCGGCGGCCTCGAGGTTGTTCTTGGTGACGGTCTCTTCGAGGTTGCCGCCTTGACCGGTGAACTTGCCGGTGTTGACGTCGATGACGGTCATGGCCTCGGTGCGATCGATGACCAGCGATCCACCCGACGGCAGCCAGACCTTGCGATCGAGCGCCTTGGTGAGCTGCTCATCGACCCGGAATGCCGCGAAGACATCCTGCGGGTCAGCCCACACCTCGACGCGCTCGAGCAGATCGGGAGCAATGGAGCCGACGTAGTCCTTGACCTCTTCGCGGACCTCCGGACCCGACACGATGACCTTCGAGAAGTCCTCGTTGAAGACGTCGCGGATCACCTTGATCGCCAGGTCTGGCTCGGAGCTGAGCAGGGCCGGGGGCGTCGCTGAGGCGCGCTTCTTCTCGATGTCTTCCCACTGCGCCTGCAGGCGGGTGATGTCGCGGGTGAGTTCGTCCTCGCTCGCACCCTCGGCGGCGGTGCGCACGATGACACCCGCGCCCTCGGGGACGATCTTCTTGAGGATTGCCTTCAGTCGGCCGCGCTCGGTGTCGGGAAGCTTGCGGCTGATGCCGGTCGTGGAGCCGTCGGGGACGTAAACGAGATAGCGACCGGGCAGCGAGACCTGGCTCGTGAGCCGAGCGCCCTTATGCCCGAGGGGATCCTTCGTGACCTGCACGAGAACGGGATCGCCGGACTTCAAGGCCGTCTCGATGCGCCGCGGCTGGCCGTCGAGCCCAGCGGCATCCCAGTTGACCTCACCGGCGTAGAGCACGGCATTGCGGCCGCGACCGATGTCGACGAAGGCTGCCTCCATAGAGGGCAGCACGTTTTGAACACGGCCGAGGTAGACGTTGCCCACCATCGAGGACGAGGAGCCGCGATCGACGTAGTGCTCGACCAGGACTCCGTCTTCGAGGACGGCGATCTGAGTGCGGCCACCGGTCTGGCGCACCACCATGACTCGGTCAACGGACTCGCGGCGCGCGAGGAATTCGGCCTCAGTGAGGATCGGCGCGCGCCGACGGCCTGCATCGCGGCCTTCGCGTCGGCGCTGGCGCTTGGCCTCAAGGCGCACCGAGCCCTTCAGCGCCGCAGAGTCCTCGGATCCGCGCGAGCGAGGCTCGCGAACTCGAACGACGGTGCGCTCCGGATCGTCGGCCTCCGGCCCGGTGTCCTGCCCGCGTCGACGGCGACGGCGACGGCGACGCGAGGAGCCAGGTTCGCGGTCATCGGCATCGTCGGAGTCGGTGTCCGTGGGACTGTCGGTTGTTTCGTCGGTGCCGTCGACTCCGGAGCCTCGGCGTCCGCGCCCCCCGCGACGGCGTCGGCGGCGGCCCGCAGCGGCGTCGTCGCCGGCCTCAGCGGCGTCGGCAGCCTCCTCGGCCTTGGCTCGACCGCGCCGCGGCTTCGCCAGCACGGCTGCCGCAGGGTCGGGCGCCTGGAAGAGCGGGGCGGGACTCGCAGGTGAGCCGTCGGTCTTCTTTGCAGCCTTCGGCTTGTCATCGGCCTTCGCCGCCTTGGTCGAAGCCTTCCCGGCGGCCTTCGGCTTGTCATCAGCCTTGGCCGCCTTCGCTGCGACCTTCTTGGTCGCCTTCGGCTTGTCATCAGCCTTGGCAGCGCCCTTCTTGGCAGCCTTCGGCTTGACGGCCGCCTTGGCAGCGGCCTTCTCGGTCGCCTTCGGCTTGTCGTCGGCCGCGGCCGAAGCTGGCGGACCGGCAGGGCGAGTTACTGCTTTGCGGGGGGTACGGGTCGTCTTGACGACAGGCCCATCACCCGCAGTGGTCTTGTCGACCATGGGGTTAAGTCCTCTCACGGCCCCGGGCGCCTTCACGCCACGCGGGGCCTTGCATTCGGCTGTCCCTTGCGGGACCAAAGTCTGGTTACGCCTCGCGATCCGCGGCGAGGGGATCGCCGATGGTGATGCCACCGGCGTTCCCACCCTCGGCGAGCGGCCCCTGCGACTCCCTAGTCACCTGTGGGGGGACCTGGGGCGCGAGGTCGGCCACGCTGCGCAGAGCGGCGAGGACGTCATCCGGCCTCACCGCAGGGGTTTCCTGCCGTAAGACCACCTGCATTATCGCACACGTCTCGCTCGACTCGGCGACCGACGCGGCCCTGCCCTCCGTGACGGCGATATCGACCACCGCGGGGAGCACCTCCACGCGCCGCATCCCATTCTTCGTGAGGCGCTCGACGACGACGTCGTGGGTCGCCAAGAGAGCGGTCACGGCGCGCTGGGCCGCGTCAGGGCTCACCCCGGGCAGGGCGATACGCCAGCGGCTTCCCTCGAGGCGCTGCACGAAATCCGGTGTCCTAGCCTCCACGACCTCGACGATGTCCAGGCCCGGTGGCAGGGCCGTGTCGATCCTGGTCTGCAGGTCATCTGCCCGGCAGTGCTCGGCGACCGCGATTTCCAGGTATTCGGCCTCGCTCGCCGTGCCCGTAGGTGCGGCGTTGGCGTAGGAGATCTTGGGATGCGGCGAGAAGCCGGCGCTGTAGGCCATGGGGACCTCGGCGCGCCGCAGTGCACGCTCGAACGCTCTTTGGAAGTCGCGATGGCTCGCAAACCGAAGCTGCCCCCGTTTCGCGTAGCGAATGCGGAAACGCTGAACCGGGGCGACAAACTCGCGTGGCGGCTGACGACTCACGCCATTGAATCCGCGCGCGGGCTGAGGGGTATGCCGGTCTCACCGCGTGCTGTCGGCATTCCCATCTCGACGCTCGTCGGGCCGACCTGGATCTGCGTGCCCATCTGGTCGCACACACCGCAGTCGAAGCACGGCGTCCAGCGACAGTCCTCGACTCCCTCTTCGTCAACGGCTGCCTGCCAGTCTTCCCAGAGCCACTCGCGATCGAGGCCCGAGTCCAGGTGATCCCACGGAAGGACCTCGGAGTGTTCGCGTTCGCGGACGGTGTACCAGTCAAGGCTCACGGGTTCGTCGGCCAAGGCAATCGACGCAGCCGACTGCCACCGCTCGAAGTCGAAGTACTCGCTCCAGCCATCGAACCTTGCACCCGCGCGCCATGCTTCGAGGATGACGCGCCCGACGCGCCGATCGCCGCGGGACAGCAGGCCTTCGATGATGCCGGGCTTGCCATCGTGGTAGCGGATGCCGATGGCCTTGCCGTATTCGCGGTTGGATCGAATACGATCGCGGAGCAGCGCCAGTCGAGCATCCGTGGTCTCGTGGTCGAGTTGTGCCGCCCACTGGAATGGCGTGTGCGGCTTTGGGACAAAGCCGCCGATGGAGACCGTGCAGCGAATGTCGCGTCGACCGCTCACCTCACGGCCGACTCGGATGACTTCGGCGGCCATCCGCGCGATCTGAAGCACGTCGTCATCAGTCTCGGTGGGCAGGCCGCACATGAAATACAGCTTCACCTGGCGCCAACCAGCGGCGTAGGCGGTCGCCACTGTCCGAATGAGGTCTTCCTCGGTCACCTGCTTGTTGATGACCTTGCGCATGCGTTCGCTGCCTCCCTCAGGAGCAAAGGTCAGCCCGCTGCGTCGCCCATTGCGGGACAGCTCGTTAGCGAGGTCCACGTTGAAGGCGTCAACACGGGTGCTGGGCAGCGAGAGCGAGGTCTGCGAATCCGAGTAGCAGTCGGCCAGATACGTGGTGACCTCGGCGATCTCGGAGTGGTCGGCACTCGAGAGGGACAGCAGGCCCACCTCTTCATAGCCCGTCGCCGCGAGGCCGCGCTTGACCATGGCGGCGATCCCTGCCTTGCTGCGTTCGCGCACCGGCCTGGTGATCATGCCCGCCTGGCAGAAGCGGCAGCCGCGCGTGCAGCCCCGGAAGATCTCGACGCTCATGCGCTCGTGGACGGTCTCGGCGAGCGGCACAAGCGGGGCCCGGGGGTAGTCCCATTCGTCCAGGTCCATCAGTGTGTGCTTCGCGACCCGCCATGGGATCCCCGCAAGCTTGGGCACTACTCGCCGTATGCGCCCGTCGGCGAGGTATTCGACGTCGTACAGGGAAGGGACGTAGGCAACGCCAGACTTGGCGATGCGCTCGAGAAGCCCGGCCCGACCCCCGGAATGGCCTGCGACCTTCCAGTCGCGGACGATGTCGCTGAGCGCGAGCACTGCCTGCTCGCCATCACCGAGCACCGCAGCGTCGATGAAATCGGCGATGGGTTCGGGATTGAAGGCAGCGTGGCCGCCCGCGACCACCAGTGGATGCCCGTCGACTCGGTCAGCGGCCATGAGCGGAATACCCGCAAGGTCGAGTGCCGTCAGCATGTTGGTGTAGCCGAGCTCGGTGGAGAACGAGAGCCCGAGGAGGTCGAAGGCGCCGACCGGCCGATGCGCGTCGACCGTGAACTGCGGCACGTCATGCTCACGCATGAGCGCCTCGAGGTCCGGCCAGACGGCGTAGGTGCGCTCGCACAAGACACCCGGCTGTTCGTTGAGCACCTCGTAGAGAATCTGCACGCCCTGGTTGGGGGCTCCTACCTCGTAGGCGTCGGGGTACATCAGCGCCCAGCGCACGTCGGCCGCGTCCCAGTCGGACTGGACCGCATTGACCTCGCCCCCGACGTACTGGATGGGCTTTTGGACGCAGGGCAGGAGATGTTCGAGGCGATCGAACACCGACTCGGGGGCCATGGCCATCAGGGTAGCGAGGCGGCTAGGACTGCTCGTGAATGCGCACGTTTTCCAGCAGTCCGAGCGCTATCCACGAGGCAAACATCGACGTGCCTCCATAGGAGACGAAGGGAAGGGGTACGCCGGTAATGGGCATGATGCCAAGGGCCATGCCGATGTTCTCGAACATCTGGAAGGCCAGCCATGCCACCACGCCGGCGGCGACGAGTCGACCGAAGAGCTCGGTCGACGCCAGTGCGATGCGCATACCTCGCCAGAGGAGGATGCTCAGGAGCGCGATAGTGATGGCCGCGCCGACGAACCCCACCTCCTCACCGATGACGGTGAAGATGAAGTCGCTCTCGTTGACGGGCACGAAGTTGCCCTGCGTCTGCGGACCCTGGAAGAGCCCCTCGCCCCACATGCCGCCACTGCCGATGGCGATTCGTGCCTGGGTGGCGTTATAGGAAGCAGTCGTCGCTGCCTCCTCGGGATTGACAAAGGAGGTCAGGCGCGCGATCTGATAGTCCTTTACGAATCCGAGTTGCCATGCCACTACCGTCGCCGTGGCACCTCCCACGAGGAGGCCGGCGACCCACCTCGTGCGGGCCCCCGACACGGCGACCATGGCGATCACGATCGTGCACATGATGAGGACCGTGCCCGTGTCGTTCTGCAGGAGGACCAGGCCGATGGGTATGGCGGCCAGGGCCAACGCGAGGAGCACGTCGCGATCACGGGGCTCTGCCTCCGCGTCACGCTTCTCGGCCAGGATGAGCGCGAGGATCAGCACGATCGCGACCTTGGCTAACTCGGACGGCTGGAGCGTGAAGCCACCCGGGATCTTCACCCAGGCTCGGGCGCCCGCGATGGTCGTGCCCAGGGGCGTGTAGACCAGCAGGATTCCCACGATCGCCAGGCCGTAGATCAACGGCGTGTAGGCACGAAGCAGTCGGTAGTCAAGGCGAGAGATGACGACGGCGAGGACGACGCCGATGCCGATGTTGATGAGGTGCCGGTTGAGGAAGTACTGAGGATCATCGCCGGCAAGGTCCGATCGACTTGCCGACCACACGAAGACCGAACTGCCAGCGCTGAGGATCAGGCCGGAGCCGAGGAGAATCCAGTCGAGGCGGCGCCAGTAGGACAGCCGGCCCTCCTGGCGCGCACCGATGAACCGTCTGCCTGCCGGGGGCTGGAGGTCGGCGCTCATGGCAGCGCTCCCGTCGTGCTGGTCGTCGGCGACGCCGTTTCGCTCGCCGGCATGACGGGCGTGCCATCAGGCTTCACCACGGGCAACGCCGTCGACGGCTGCCCTCCGATGAGCACGCTCTGGGAGGGATCCACGACACTGCCGGTGACTCCGAAGAGAGCCTCGTAGATGGTGCGAGCGCTCGGTCCGACCGTGAGAGATCCGGTGCCGCCCTGCGTGACCATGAGGACCACGGCGTAGCGCGGGTTGTCTGCAGGCGCGAAGCTGGCGTACCAGGCGGTGGTCGACTTGGCACCGAAGACCTGCGCGGATCCCGTCTTGGACGCGATCGGGATCTCATCGAGCGGGAACCCCTCGAAGGGGACGCGACCCGTGCCGTCGAATGTCACGCCGGACAGGGCGGCACGCAGGAACTCGAAGGTGCCGAGGGGCGCATCCACGGTCCCGCGGACCACAGGGGCGAACTCCTCGACCACCTCTCCACGACCGCTGAGGATCGCCTTCGCGACCCGGGGCTGGTAGACGGTGCCGCCATTGGCTATCGACGCATAGGCCATTGCCACCTGGAGTGGGGTGATCGACGTGTCACCCTGGCCGATCGATGCGTTGATGGCATCGCCGTTGCGCCACCGGAATCCATCGAGGCAATTCTCCTTGGCAAGAGCGGTGTAGTAATCGGCCAGTCGCAGATTCTCCGAACGTATTGCGCTGAAACCGTCCTTGGCGTCTGCACACCATCCATCGCGACGCTGCTCCCACACGGCGAGCTTCTCGTCGCGCCCCGAAACCAGGCCTGCTGCCTCGTTTGGAAGGTCGATCCCAGTTCGTGACCCGAGCAAGAACTCCTCGGCTGCATCGGCGAGCGGATCGGGAGCACCATTGGGTGCGTAAAGGCCACCCGACTTGAGCCACATCTCGTCGGCGATTCGGTAGAAGACGGTATTGCACGAGACCTCGAGGGCACGCGTCAAGGTGATCGGCCCGAAGCCGGATGACTCGAAGTTGCGGAACCGCTGGGAACCGACCTTGTAGTCGCCCGGGCAGTCGTAGGTGCCGTAGAGGTCGTAGCCCTCGCGTGCCGCTGCAACGGTCGTGACCACCTTGTAGGTGGAGCCCGGCGGGTAGGTGCCCTGGACGAAGTTGGACGACAGGGCCTTGGTCTCGAGGAGTCGCTCGTAGTCCGCGGTCGAGATACCGCCGACCCACAGCTGCGGGTCATAGGTGGGGTAGCTAGCCATGGCGAGGATCTCGCCATTGGTGACGTCGACGACGACAGCGGCACCCGAGTCAGCGATCTCCCCCGCGTCACGCGCCCGGTATACGGCCTCAGCGAGTGCTGATTCGACTACCTCTTGCAGGTGCGCATCAATGCTGGTGACGACGTAGTTGCCAGCTACCGCCTGCGACTCGGCCAGCGTTCCTGTGACCCGGCCGGCCTGGTCGACCGCGAGAGTCGTCACGCCTGGGATACCGCGCAGAACGGTGTCGTATTGCGCTTCGAGGCCGTTGCGTCCGACGAGATCGCGCAATCTCAGTCGTGCGGGATCGGTCGAGTCACCTTGCTCGTCGAGCTGCTCCTGGGTCACCGGGCCTACGTAGCCCAGCACGTGCGCGAGATTTGCGTCGAATGGTCCCGGGTATACCCGAACGGCTTCGACCTGCGCGGTGATGCCGGGGAACTCAGCGCGACGCTCCATGATGGTCAGCGCCGTGACTGTGTCAACGTCCTTGGCGACCGGCACCGGCTGATAGGGCGATCCGTCCCAGCAGACGGGCAGTGGCGGCGCCCCTTCGGACCCGCACGGCATGAGGCGCTGCTCTATCGACTCGGGAGTGACCCCCAGTGCCTCGGCCAGGCGAGGGATGACGGTAGCGCCGTCATCCTCCTCGCGCATGAGTTCGGCGCGGTCCACCGAGACAACGAGTGATGTGCGGTTGGCCACCAGCGGCCGTCCGCGCTGATCGAGGATCAGCCCACGCGCCGCAGGGGAGATGACCTCGCGGGTCGAATTGCTCACGGCCTGGGCGCGGAATTCGTCGCCGGCCACTAACTGCAGGTAGAAGAGCCGTGCGAGAAGCGTGCCGACGAGCGAGACGATGAGGACTCCGAGGACAACGAGCCGCACATTCGACTTCTCGCTCATGTCCTCACCTCCTCGATCGCGATCGGTCCCACGGTACGACGCCCCACCCCGACGAGTCGTCCTGACGCGGCCTCCTAGCGCGGATAGGCCTCGGGTACGAAGGCGCGCGACAGACGATTGACGACGGGGATGACGAGCAGAGCCAGAATGGCGGCGTAAAGGGCCGCTGTGAGGATCAACACCGGCACATCGCCCCAGACGATCCGCGGATTCCCCAGGAGTCCCCCGAGGGCCGCTCCGGCCAGGATCGAGAGTGCAGCAGCGCCTGACGTTAGCAGCGTTGTCAGCATCAGGGGCCGCGTGTCGGAATCGAAGACGCGGCCGAGCGCATAGCCGATCACCGTGAGTATCAGCGATGAGATCCCCAGCGTTGCCGTGGTAGGAGGCGCAAGATTGAGGAGGAGGCCCGCGGCGAATCCGCAGGCTGCGCCGGTCGTGGGGCCAAAGGCGAAGGCGAGCGCAGCGACGACCACGAGGACAAGGCTCGGCGTCGCTCCGGGGAAGTCAAGCGGTGCCAGCACGGTGACCTCGACGATCACCGCAATCACGATCAGCAGCGCGCACAGCACGACACGACGCACGGTCATCAGGGAGCACCCCCGGTCGACGTGGGGGTGGGCGTGACATTGACAGGCTCGCGCTCGGAGCGTTCGGGCGCACGAAGCACCACTCCGACAATGTCGAGCACCGAAATGTCGACGTATGGCTCGACGATCGCCGAGCGGGTGAGCTGGCCCTCGGTCCCGCGCATCTCCTTGACGGTGCCGATGGGGATGCCCGGCGCGTAGGGACGATCCCCTTCCGACCCGAAGGTGACGATGACCTCGCCCAGGTTGATCACGGCGAGCGGGTCGAGGAACTGCATCTGGAGCACGTCCTGGCGACCGGTGCCCGAGACGATACCGATCTGCGAGGTGCCGGCTAGCCGCCCGCCGACGGTCGACGTGGCGTCCACGAGGAGAAGCACGGTGGCGGTTGCCGGCGCCACGGAGATGACGCGGCCCACGAGGCCCCTCCCGCTGATAACCGACATGTCGCGCTCGACCCCATCACGCGAACCCGAGTCGATCGTGACGGTCCAGGCGAACCCCTGGGCGGGCCCCACGGCGATGACCTGTGCCGGCACGGTGACGTAGTCATTGGCATCGACGAGACCAAGCAGGGCCTCTAGGTCGGCCACTCGCGCACGGTCATTGGCGACGGTGTCGAGTTGCGCTCTCAGCGCGTCGTTCTCCACCGTGAGATCGGCGATCACTCGATCCTTATCGCCGATGTTGGCGACGGAGTCGATGTAGGAGCGTACGGGGACCACGACGGTCGCAGCACCGCGCTCAAGCGGTCCGATGACCGTGGCGCCGACCGCGCGAAGTGGACCGAGTGGTCCTGACTCGCCTCCTCGAAGATCGAGCAGGATCATCGTCACCGATATCAGCACGAGCACGGCTAGGACGATGCGCGCGCGTCGGATGTCTCTCATGATGCTGACGGGCGGGCCGGCCCGGACCGCCTAGTGCCGAGGCTCGGAGATGAGGACCTGCTGGAGGGCCTCGAACTCCTCCACGCACTTGCCCGAGCCCAGGGCAACGCAATCGAGCGGCGACTCGGCGACGACGATGGGCATACCCGTCTCGTGTCGCAGGCGCTCGTCGAGCCCGCACAGGAGGGCACCGCCGCCAGTGAGTACGATTCCGCGATCCATGATGTCGCCGGAGAGCTCGGGCGGCGTGCGGTCGAGGGTCGTCTTGACGACGTCAACGATGGCGTTGACGGGCTCGTCAATGGCCCTTCGCATCTCCTCGGCGGTTACGACCACGGTGCGGGGCAGGCCGCTCACCAGGTCGCGGCCCCTGATCTCGGCGTGCGGCTCATCGGGCATAGGAAATGCCGATCCGATGGCGACCTTGATCTCCTCGGCCGTGCGCTCGCCAAGCAGCAGCGAGTATTCCTTCTTGACGTATTGAATGATGGCGTTGTCGAGCTCGTCGCCGCCGACGCGTATGGAGATCGACGTGACAATGCCGCCAAGAGAGATGACCGCCACCTCGGTCGTGCCACCACCAATGTCGACGACCATGTTGCCGGTGGGCTCATGCACAGGAAGATTGGCGCCGATGGCAGCAGCCATCGGCTCCTCGATGATGTAGACCTTGCGCGCGCCAGCGGCGTAGCCGGCGTCCTTGACGGCGCGCTGCTCGACCCCGGTGATGCCGGAGGGCACGCAGATGACCAGGCGAGGCTTGGCCAGGTGGCGGCGGCGGTGGACCTTCTGGATGAAGTAGCGGAGCATGCGCTCAGTGGTGTCGAAGTCGGCGATCACGCCGTCCTTGAGGGGCCTGATGGCGACGATATTGCCGGGGGTGCGGCCGATCATCTTCTTGGCATCAGCGCCCACCGCCAGGATGCCCCCGGTGTTTTGATTGATGGCCACGACGGAGGGTTCGTTGAGGACGATGCCTCGACCGCGGACGTAGACGAGGGTGTTGGCGGTGCCCAGATCGACGGCCATGTCTCGACCGACGAAGGACATCGTGTTGGACAACGCGCTGACCTTCCCTCAGGGCGAACCCGCAGGTCCGCTGCTCGACGTGCCATCCATGGTACGGGCAGACGGCCAAACCCCCGAATTCACGGGGGGATCAGGCCTCGGTGATGCGCTCGGCGCGCGCGATCTCCAGGCTGCGCAGGGCGGTCTCCAGGCGTGCGGCTGTCCCCGGATCCGCGGACAGGGAGTACGCGGCAGTCACGGTGGCGCCGAGGTCCGCGCGGTAGTCGTGGCCCCGGCTCTCGAACTGCCCGGGCTTGACATTGGTAGCGAAGAGGGTGTCGACCATGACCTGCACCCAGGTGATGCCCGGAGCCCAGAGCATCTCCTCCGGGACGTTGCGACCGCGCGGTCGCTGAGCCAACCAGGGCGGTCGCCGGTAGGCGATCGTCGGCTCGAAACGAACCACTGGATCGCCATCGTGCTCGAGGAACCACACTCGAGGCCGCGGCTCCGGGACCGGATCGGGAATCTGCTCGGGACGGTCGATGGTGATCGACTCGCTCGCCACAGCCGCGTGGAAGGCGACCGACTGGGGTCCGCCGGGCGTGCCCACCCACAGCGCCGCGTCTGCACCGATGCGGTCGAGGTCGGGCGAGCCTGCGGGAATCGCTGCCTGCTGGACACGAGCCCCAAGACTCTCGCCGTAGAGCAGCACGCGCGGACGCTTCGAGCGACCAGCAAGGTCAGCGGTGATGCCGTCAATGAGCAAGCGCTGCGTGAGCGATGCGAGCTGCACGCGGTCGAGCGACAGGAACGACGGCAGCAATCCGTAGCCCACCGCGACAGCAGCAACGTCTCCGCCGGTGAGGATCTCCAGCACGTCGACGGGCGTCGAGTTGGCGTATCCGCTGCCAGCAGGCGCGCCGATGAGGAGTTGGCCGCGGTCATAGGCTCCCGTGCGCCGGAGCTCAGCGAGCGCGAGGGCAACGCGCGCCTCGGGCGTGGGGGCCGAGTCGTATCCGACGAACACCCGAATCGCAGACATGTCCGGCCGGCGGCCCGTCACCTCCTCGGTCACCCTGGCGCAAACGCTGGAACTGAGGAAGCGGGCGCCTTCTCGCCCCACGGTCGTGTAGTCGACGAGGGAACCCGGGCCCCCCGACAGCGTGTCGAGTGACGGAGGGGCGGCGAATCCCGATTCGATCCGACGACCGCCCCCCTGGAGTCGCGTCGATGCCCGAGACTTGGCCACTCGCACGGCACCGGTGGCTGTGCCGACCGCGAGTCCGGTCCCTACGAGTCGCCGCGTGCGACGGGCAAGTGACGGCGCCGATCCCCCGCGCAAGCCGATGGCGCCAGCGGCCGCGAATGTCGTCGCCGCCGTGACGCCGCCAAGCAGCGCGGTCACGGCCGGCCGCACGCGATCAGGCCACGGCACCAGTGAGGGCCGGGACGCGACGTATGTGCCGGCAGCAGCGGCTGCGATAGTGATCGCAACGCGCGACCCGGTGCGCACGGCCATGGACTACGCCAGGCCGGGGAAGAAGAGTGCGATCTCGCGGGCTGCCGACTCGGGGGAATCCGATCCGTGGGTCACGTTGAACTGCGTCTCCGTCGCTAGATCCCCACGAATGGTGCCCGGAGCTGAGTTGGCCGGATTGGTCGCTCCCATCATCGTCCGCCAAGAGGCGATTGCCTCGGGGCCTTCGATGACGGCCGCGACCAGCGGACCGGAGGTGATGAAGTCAACGAGATCCCGGAAGAAGGGCTTGCCGGCGTGCTCGGCGTAATGCTCCTCTGCAACGGTTGCGCTGAGGGTACGCATCTCCAGGGCGATGAGCCGAAATCCCTTGCGTTCAATGCGCGAGAGGACGTTGCCGACGAGGCCGCGTGCAACGCCATCGGGCTTAACCAGGACGAGGGTGCGCTGAGTCAAGGAAATCTCCTGTTGGTGACGGAAGGTGGCTGCAGCCTACTGGGCGCGACCTTCGACGTCGCTGGCGAGCCTGATGGCGAGCAGCCACAACAGCGCAAAGATCCCGCCGACGATGAACATCGCGGGAGCAAGAAATCCGGTGAGGACAACCAACGCCTGGAGCACCCAGCCGACCGGTATGGCCCAGGGCCTCGTGACGTAGCGCGCAGCGACAATCAGGCCGATAGCCAGGGCGACTCCCACCGGGATCGCAATGGCCGGCGATACCGGAAGGGTCCCGACCACGATGACCACGGGAATCGCCAGGATGACTACGATCGCCTCCAGGGCCAGCACCGATCCACCGAGAACCCTCACCGGTCTCGAACTCCCAGCAGCACACGCGCTTGACCGGCAGTAACCACAGAGCCGGTCACGATCACGCCCGACGCCGCATATGTGTCGGCCTCCTCAGCCAGTCTCACGCCGACATCGATCGCATCATCGATCTGCGGAGCGACCTCGACGCGTTCGTCGCCGAAGACCTGCCGGGCCAGAGCTGCGAGGTCATCGACGGGAAGGCAGCGCGGTGAAGCGTTTTGGGTGACGACGACCTGATCGAGCACAGGCTCAAGCGCCGTCAGGATGCCCCCGACGTCCTTGTCGCCGAGCACGGCAACCACCCCGACCAGGTGTGTGAAGGCGAATGACTCGCCCAGGGCCTTCGCCAACGCCTTTGCACCGGCGGGATTGTGAGCGGCGTCGACGATCACCGTGGGACCACGACGTGCGATCTCCAGTCGTCCCGGTGACACGACGTCCGCAAACCCCTGGCGCACGGCATCGACATCCAGCGCGAAGGCGCCCCCGCCGACGAAGGCCTCGACCGCGGCGAGGGCTACAGCCGCGTTGTCTGCTTGGAAGGGGCCGAAGAGCGGCACGAACACGTCGTCGTACTCGCACGTAAGCCCGTGCAGGTTGAGCACCTGTCCGCCAACGGCCACCGTGCGGTCTGCGACCCAGAAGTTGTCGCCCTGCCAGGCGACGGTGGCTCCCATCCCGGCTGCGCGCGCCCGGATCACCGACTCGGCCGCCGGATCCTGACTCGCGGAAACAGCAAAAGATCCCTCGCGAATAATTCCCGACTTCTCGCTCGCAATGAGTTCGATGGTCTCTCCGAGGATGTCTGCGTGGTCAATATCCACGCGAGTGAACACCGCGACCTGCGGGCGGCACACGGATGTGGCGTCCCAGGTGCCCCCCATGCCCACTTCGACGACTGCGACATCCACCGGAGCATCGGCGAAGGCGGCATAGGCGATGGCGGTCATGGCCTCAAAGAAGGTGACGGGGGTGCGACCCTCTGACTCCATTCGCGAGTCGACGGCGGCGATGTATGGAGCGACGTCGTAGGCAACAGCGACCAACGCTTCAGGGCTGATGGGCGAACCGTCGATCTCGATGCGTTCGCGAATGTCCACGAGGTGGGGACTGGTGTAGAGGCCGGTTCGTAGCCCGAAGGCGCGAAGCAGGCTCGCAATCATGCGTGCAGTCGATGACTTGCCGTTGGTGCCGGTGACCTGGATGACCGGGTAGGTCAACTGCGGCTCTCCCAGGAGATCCATGATGGCGGCGATGCGCTCCAGCGAGGGCTGGATCGCGCTCTCAGGCCAGCGACCCAGAAGTTGTTCCTGTAGCGACGCGTAGTCGGCAGGCATCGACGTGCTCGAACCGTCGCCATCCGCCACGATCTCCACACTAGTGGCCTCCTAAGATGAGCGCCCATGAGCGCCCGACTCCCCGACAAGCCCAGCATCGATGGCATCGAGAAGCGCTTGGTCGAGGAGTGGGAGCGATCGGGGGCCTACCGCTTCGATCGCACGCGGCCGCGATCTGAGGTCTATGCGATCGACACTCCACCACCGACCGTGAGCGGGTCACTCCACGTCGGCCACGTCTTCTCCTACACCCACACCGACTGCATCGCGCGCTACAAGCGCATGCGCGGCTACTCCGTGTTCTACCCCATGGGATGGGACGACAACGGCCTGCCAACAGAGCGTCGCGTGCAGAACTACTTCGGCGTGCGATGCGACCCTTCGCTCCCCTACGACCCGGGATTCCTGCCGCCGGAGGAGCCCGGCCCGAAGAACCAGATCCCCATCTCGCGTCGCAATTTTGTCGAGCTCTGCGAGCGCCTGACGGTCGAAGACGAGAAGGCCTTCGAGGAGCTCTGGCGACGACTTGGCCTGTCGATCGATTGGACCCAGACCTACCAGACCATCGATCGCAATGCGCGCGCCGTCTCGCAGCGGGCGTTCCTCAATAACCTGGCCCGCGGCGAGGCGTATCAGACAGAGGCCCCGACGCTCTGGGATGTCACCTTCCGCACGGCCGTCGCACAGGCTGAGTTGGAGGATCGAGAGCGTCCGGGTGCCTATCACCGCATCGGGTTCGCCCGCAGCGATGGATCGGGCCCGGTCTTCATCGAGACGACGCGCCCCGAACTCATTCCGGCCTGTGTCGCTTTGGTCGCCCACCCTGATGACAAGCGCTACCAGCCCCTCTTCGGCTCGACTGTGCGTACTCCGCTCTTCGGGGTCGAGGTTCCCGTCGTGGCCCACGCCCTGGCGGATCCCGAGAAGGGCTCCGGCATCGCGATGATCTGCACCTTCGGCGACCTCACCGACGTCACGTGGTGGCGCGAACTCCAACTGCCTACACGCCCCATCATCGGCTGGGACGGCCGCCTGCTCGCCGAGATGCCCGCCTGGATCGAGAGCGCCGCGGGGCAGGCCACCTACGCCGAACTCGCTGGCAAGACCGCCCACTCCGCGAAGGAGGCCATCGCACAGTTGCTGCGCGAGTCGGGTGACCTCGTCGGTGAACCCCGCGAGATCACGCACGCGGTGAAGTTCTTCGAGAAGGGCGACCGGCCGCTGGAAATCGTGACCACCCGCCAGTGGTACCTGACCAATGGCGGGCGCGATCCCGAGCTCCGACAGGCACTACTTGAGCGTGGTTGCCAACTGCATTGGCATCCGTCTCACATGCTCGTGCGATACGAGAACTGGGTCGAAGGCCTCAACGGGGACTGGCTCATCTCACGGCAAAGGTTCTTCGGCGTACCCATTCCCCTGTGGTACGCGCTGGACAAGGACGGCAATCCGCTCTACGACACGCCTCTCGTGCCCGACGATTCGCTGCTGCCGATCGACCCGTTAACCGACGTCCCGGCGGGCTACAACGAGGATTCACGCGGTAAGCCCGGGGGCTTCATGGGCGATCCCGATGTCATGGATACCTGGGCTACGTCGTCGCTCACCCCGCAGATCGCTGGCGGTTGGAGCCGCGACGACGATCTGTGGTCGCGTGTCTTCCCGATGGATCTGCGGCCCCAGGCCCACGAAATCATCCGCACGTGGCTCTTCTCGACGGTCGTCCGAAGCCACCTGGAGTTCGGTGGGCTTCCCTGGACAGACACTGCAATCAGTGGCTGGATCCTGGATCCCGATCGCAAGAAGATGAGCAAGTCCAAGGGCAATGTCGTCACACCCATGGGCCTGCTCGACGAGCACGGCTCCGACGCCGTTCGCTACTGGGCGGCCTCGGGGCGCCCCGGCACAGACACGGCATTCGATGTCGGACAGATGAAGATCGGCCGCCGCCTAGCGATCAAGATCCTCAACGCCTCGAAATTCGTGCTGGGACTTGCTCCCGTCGCCGACCCTGCCGTGATCACGGCACCACTTGATCGGGCCATGCTGGCCGATCTCGCCGAGACGGTGCGCCAGGCAACCGCCGCATTCGAGGACTACAACTACACCCGGGCCCTGGAGCTCGCCGAGACGTTCTTCTGGTCGTTCACCGACGATCACGTGGAATTGGTCAAGGACCGCGCCTACGGCGGCCAGGGTCCCCAAGGAGAGGCTTCCGCCAAGGCTGCCCTGGCCCTGGCCCTCGACGTCCAACTGCGCCTGTTCGCGCCCTTCCTTCCTTTCGTCGCAGACGAGGTCTGGTCGTGGTGGCGGGAAGGTTCGATTCACCAAGCGGCATGGCCGGCGCCCGAGGAGATCCTTGACATTGCCGCCACAGGCGATCCAAGGACGGTCGCTGACACGGCGGCCGCACTGTCACTTGTGCGCAAAGCCAAGAGCGAGGCCAAGGTCTCGATGAAGGCCGACGTGGAGCGTGCCCGGGTCACCGGCCCCGCCGCGTCAATTCAGCGGATCGCTGACGTCGCCGGTGACCTGAAGGCAGCCGGCTCCATCGCCGAACTGGAGTTCGCACCTGGCGGCGACGCCATCAACGTCGACGTGACGCTCGCCCCGATGTCCGACTAGGACCTCCGTGCGTTGTGCTGCACGCCCCACTCGGCGCATGCAGAGGCATAGTCGCCCTCGACTCCGCCCAATTGCCACACCTGCTCGAATCCGCCGAGCGGATCCTCGAGAGACATCGTGATGGCCCGTGGGCGTCCGGCGAGGAAGGCCCGGACATTGGCCGTGACGGTGTCGACAAAGGTCGCGGCCACGTGCGTCCACTCGTCGTCGGTGTAGGGCTCACGACGGGAGATGATCCCTTATCCAAAAGCCCGGAGGATCGAGATGCGACCCCAGTGCCGCTCTCGAAAGCTGTCGATGACCGCGTCGCGATCACGGGTGAGGTGCACATAGACCGGATCATTGCCGAATCGGTCGCCGAGTGCTCCTAGCATCCACGTCAGCCGGTTGTCGGCCTCGGCATGCCAATCGGCGTAGTCCAGACGCGCGTCACCCAGCATGGCGGAGCGGGTCTCATGACCGCTGGTGTAGTTGGTGGCGTGCTGAAGCGCACGCGTGAACGTCGTGGTGCCGGATCAACCTGTGCCCAGGCAGAAGATCCGAATGCGTCTACGCGGACTCCTTGCGCACTCGGCGCTTGGGAGTCTCGATCTCACGCGGGACGAGGGTGGGCAGGACGTTGTCGCGCACGGTCTCTTCGGTGACGACTACGCGCGCGACGTCGGAGCGACTGGGAACGTCGTACATGACATTGAGAAGAACCTCCTCGAGAATCGCCCGCAGACCACGCGCACCGGTGCCGCGCTTGAGCGCCTGATCAGCGATCTCGCCGAGCGCGCCCTCGGTGAAGTCAAGCTCGACGGCGTCTAGGTCAAAGAGGCGCTGGTATTGCTTCACGAGGGCGTTGCGCGGCTCGGTCAGCACCTTGACCAAGGCCTCGCGGTCGAGTTTCGTCACGGAGGTGAAGACCGGCAGGCGGCCGATGAACTCGGGGATCATGCCGAACTTGAGCATGTCTTCGGGCATGACGTAGCCGAAGATGTCGTCGGGATTGGTGTCGCTGACGGTCTCGCCATCATCGGAGACGATGTCGAAGGTGAAGCCGACGCGCTTCTTGCCAATGCGCTGCTCGATGATCGAGTCGAGGCCCGCGAACGCGCCGCCCACGATGAAGAGCACGTTGGTCGTGTCTATCTGGATGAATTCCTGGTGGGGGTGCTTGCGACCGCCCTGTGGAGGCACCGATGCCGTGGTGCCCTCGAGGATCTTGAGCAGTGCCTGCTGGACGCCCTCGCCGGAGACGTCGCGGGTGATCGACGGGTTTTCGCTCTTGCGGGCGATCTTGTCGATCTCGTCGATGTAGATGATGCCCGTCTCGGCCTTCTTGACGTCGTAGTCGGCAGCCTGGATCAACTTGAGCAGGATGTTTTCTACATCTTCGCCGACGTAGCCTGCCTCCGTGAGGGCCGTGGCGTCGGCGATCGCGAAGGGGACGTTGAGCATGCGGGCAAGGGTCTGCGCGAGAAGCGTCTTGCCGGAGCCGGTCGGGCCGAGCAGCAGGATGTTGGACTTGGCGAGCTCCACGGCGTCTTCGCGGCCGCGCTGGTTGGCGCCTGCCTGCACGCGCTTGTAGTGGTTGTAGACCGCCACGGAGAGCGCCTTCTTGGCGACGTCCTGGCCGATGACATAGTTGTCGAGGAACTCGTAGATCTCGCGTGGCTTGGGGAGTTCGCCGAACGAGACATCGGTGGAGTCGTTGAGCTCCTCTTCGATGATCTCGTTGCACAGGTCGATGCACTCATCGCAGATGTAGACGCCGGGACCAGCGATGAGCTTCTTGACCTGCTTCTGGCTCTTGCCGCAGAACGAGCACTTGAGGAGGTCACCCCCATCGCCGATGCGCGCCACAACTGCTCCCTAGGCAAAGGGGCGCACCTGAGGCGCCCCGGAGTTACGACGGTACCGCCCGGGGACGGATTCCGGCGTGAAATACGCCCCGGCGCGTTCAGCCGTGAGCGGACTGCTGCCCTCAGGCGGGGGTGGCGACCTTGCGGGACGCGATCACCTGGTCGATGAGCCCGTATTCCTTAGCGGCATCGGCCGTGAGAATGCGGTCGCGCTCGATGTCCTTCTCGATCTGCTCCTTCGAGCGGCCGGTGTGCTGCGACAAGATACCTTCCATTTCGTCGCGCATGCGCAGGATCTCATTGGCCTGGATCTCGACGTCGGACGCCTGGCCGCCACCCTCGGTGTAGGGCTGGTGGATCAGGATGCGCGCGTGGGGCAGGGCGAAGCGCTTGCCTGGGGTGCCGGCCGCGAGCAGGACTGCCGCTGCCGATGCGGCCTGGCCCAGGCACACGGTCTGCACCTGCGGCTTGACGAACTGCATCGTGTCGTAGATGGCGGTCATCGCGGTGTAGGAACCGCCGGGCGAGTTGATGTAGATCTGGATGTCGCGATCGGGATCCATCGACTCGAGGCACAGGAGTTGTGCCATGACGTCGTCGGCCGATGCGTCATCGATCTGCACGCCGAGGAAGATGATGCGCTCCTCGAAGAGCTTGGTGTAGGGGTTGTGCACCCGCTCGCCGTTGGCGACCCGCTCGCGGAACTCCGGGACGATGTAGCGGGCCGAGGGCACGGATAGGCCCGACTGCGTGTGCATGCGTTCTCCTTGGGACCAGGGTGGACTCGTCATGACTTGCTCCCCGGGGCGTCGGCTGCCGTCGAGTAGACGTGGTCGATCAAGCGGTAGTCGCGCGCCTCCTCGGCCGTGAACCAGCGGTCGCGATCGGAGTCGGCCTCGATCTCCTCGATCGTGTGGCCGCAGTGCTCGGCGATGAGCTGAGCCATGCGCTTCTTGATGAAGAGCATCTGCTCCGCCTGGATCTTGATGTCGGACGCCGTGCCGCCGATGCCGCCCAGCGGCTGGTGCATCATGATCCGCGTGTTGGGCGTGGCATAGCGCTTGCCCGCTTGGCCCGCGCATAGCAGGAACTGCCCCATGGAGGCGGCCAGGCCCATCGCAATAGTGGTGACATCATTGGGGATGAGCTGCATGGTGTCGTAGATGACCATGCCCGCGGTGATGGATCCGCCGGGGGAGTTGATGTAGAGGGTGATGTCCTTGTCGGGGTCCTCGGCAGCCAGCACCTGGAGCTGCTTAGCGATGCGATTGGAGTTCTCGTCGCGCACCTCGCCCTCGAGCCACACGATGCGCTCGCGCAGCAGGCGCTCGTCGAGCATGTCGCCAAAGCCCACCATGCCGGGCGATCCCGTCCGCAGGTCGACGTAACTATCCGCGCTCACGCGCACTCCTTTCACGACGGTCACGGCCGCTGGGCGCCCACCTTACTGACCCTAACGCTGACGGCCCGCGGGATAGTCCCGGCCCCGCGGGTGTTCGCCCAAGGCTCAAATCGGGCTAGTCCTCCATGACCTTGACCTCGCCTGCCGCCTCTGCCTCTCGCAGGTCGGCGTCAAGGGCTTCCAGGTCGACCGGGCGCCCCGACGCATCGAAGACCTTCGCCTTCTGGGTGACGACGGCCAGGGCCTTGCTTCGACGGATGTCGGAGATCGCCATGGGCAGCTGCCCGGCCTGCACCAGGGCCTGCGCGAACGCGTCGGGGGCCATGCCGTAGCGCGGGGCATTTTGCAAGAGCCACGCGGAGAGCTCGGACTCGCCCACCGCGACGCTTTCGGCCTCGGCGATGCGATCGAGGATGAGTTGGCTCTTGAGGCCGTTGCGAGCGTTGCGCTCCACCTCTGCCCGTTGCTCGTCATCGCCCGCTTGGCCAGCGGCGAAGTAATCCTCGACCTCGGCGCGGATGACGCCGTCGGGCACCGGGAAGTCGACGAGCTCCAGGAGTGCCTCATGGACCTTGCCGCGAGCCTGGAGGCCTTGCTCCAGGACGCGGATCTTGGCCAGGCGGGCCTCGATGTCGCCGCGCAGCTCACCGATGGTGTCGAACTCGGACGCCATCTGGGCAAAGGAGTCGTCGGCCTCGGGTAGTAAGCGCTCGCGAACCGTGGAGACTGTGGCGGTCACCGTGAGAGGGCTTCTGGCGAACTCCCCCACCTCTGGGGTGAATTCGAACGTGCGGCTTTCGCCAGCACTAGCGCCGCGCACGGCGTCGTCAAATCCCGGGAGCATGCCATCGGTGCCGAGTTCGTAGGAGAGGGCGTTGCCGCTGAGGTCCTCGACGGCGGTGCTATCAGCCTGCGCACCGGAGATGTCCACAAGGAGCACGTCGCCATCGGCAGCCGCCCGCTCCACCGGCACGAGACTGGCGAACCGGCCGCGCAGTGCCGTGAGCTGCTCCTCGACGTCGTCGTCGCTGACCTCGGCGTCGTTTACCGTGACCGAGATGCCGGTGTAGTCGGGCAGGTCGAACTCCGGCCGAGTGTCGACCTCGGCGGTGAAGGTGACGGTCTGGCCGTCTTGGATCTCGGTGATCTCTACGTTGGGGCGCCCGAGGGGCGTGACGTCGTTTTGCCGCAGCGCCTCTTCGTAGGCCTTCGGTAGCACGTCGTTGACGGCCTCTTCGAGCACGGCGGAGCGCCCGACCCGCTGGTCGATCACACGGGCGGGCACCTTGCCCTTGCGGAAGCCGGGGATGTTGATCTGCGCTGCGATGGTCTTATAGGCGGCATCCAGGCTGGGTCGGAGTTCATCGAAGGGCACCTCGACGGTGAGCTTGACCCGGGTCGGCGACAGGGTCTCGGCGGTGCTCTTCACATCTACTCCTGCGGTTCGAGGGGGCCGCGTAAGACTACTTGCCCCAACGGACGGTGGGGTCGGCGAGTCCGCGCGGCCCGGCGGACCGGTACTTCCGCTCCTACTGTCGGGGTACCCGGATTTGAACCGGGGGCCTCCTGCTCCCAAAGCAGGCGCGCTACCAAGCTGCGCCACACCCCGCCGCCCGGCGTACCGAGCCCACCAAGTCTAGGCCCGCGCCACGATGCACCGGGACGGGGAGCGATAACCTGGCGGTGCATTAACGCGGGTGTAGCTCAATGGTAGAGCCCCAGCCTTCCAAGCTGGTGGTGCCGGTTCGATCCCGGTCACCCGCTCACACGAGTGTCCATGGCCCGGCAGCGTCGAGTGCGCGCTACCGGGCCCGCTGAGGCCGCATACGTGCGCGCTACTGCACACTCGCGGTGTGGTCGAGCCTCGCCGTAACGTCTCCTCCATGAGCGAGGCACCCGGGGTCATGGCCGCCCAGCAGCGGGGCCTGGCCTTTCGCATCATTCATCCCGGTCATGTCACCTCATTGGCCGATGCCGCGGTCGCGTGCGGCGTCCCCGTGGAGTCGCTGGTCAAGACACTCGTCGTACGTCGCGCCGAGGCGGATTACATCCTCGTTCTCGTGCCCGGCGACCGAAGCCTGTCGTGGAAGAAGTTGCGAGCCGTCCTCGGCGTCAATCGCATAGCGCTCCCTGACGCCGACGAGGCCCGCGAGGCGACGGGATACGCCCGCGGCACCATCTCGCCGCTCGGACTCGACCTGCCCGTCGTCGCCGACGAGCGCATCCGTGGCCGTGAGATCACGCTCGGCACGGGGCTGGCTGGCACGGTGGTCGCCGTCGACGCCGATGCCCTGATCGCGTCCTACCACCCGATAATCGCCGACGTGACCGACTAGGCGCGGTCGCCCCGCAGACGGTGCAGGAGATCCCAGGGTCCGCGCTGACGTCGTCGTCTGCCGCGGTGGGAATCGCGACACGGCGATGGTGCAGTTCGGGCAGCAGGGTGGAGGTCCTCAGCACCATGCCGTAGCCGGACATATGCGAGAACGCGGCGCGCTCAGTAGCGCGGGGCCACCGACGGCGGTAGCGCGGCGATGTCGGCGAGGTCCGCGGCGCTCAGGTGGATGCTCGCGGCCGCAGCGTTCTCCTCCAGCCAGCGCCGCCGCTTGGTGCCGGGGATCGGCACGACGTGCTCACCCTGCGCCAGCACCCACGCGAGCGCGACCTGCGCCGATGTGGCACCAATTCGCTCAGCCACCGCCTTCACGCCGTCGACGATGACCTGATTGGCCGACATCGCCTCGGGCGTAAAGCGCGGATTGGCGCTTCGATAATCGTCGGCCTCAATGGCGTCACTCGTGAGGTGCCCGGTCAGGAAGCCGCGGCCCAGCGGGCAGTAGGCAAGAAAGCCGATACCGCGCTCTTGGCAGAGGGCCAGGACGCCGTTGTCGACGTTTTCGCTCGTCCAGAGGGACAACTCGCTCTGGACGCTCGTCACCGTATGGACCGCATCGGCAGCGGCAATCTCCTCGGCCGTCGCCTCGGACATCCCTAGATGGCGCACCTTGCCGGCGGCGACGAGCTCGCTCATGGCGCCCCACGTCTCCTCGATCGGAACCTGCGGATCGACCCGGTGGAGCTGATAGAGGTCGATGACGTCGACTCCGAGCCTGCCAAGGGATGCGTCGCAGGCCGCCTGCACGTGGCGCGGTGATCCGTCGCGCTGGTAGGTGGTGGCGTCCATGGCAATGAGGCCGCACTTGGTGGCGATGACGACATGATCGCGAAGTCCGTGGCGCACAACGTAATCGCCGATGATCTCCTCATTGGTGAATGGCCCGTAGACGTCTGCTGTGTCGAGCAGGGTGATGCCCAGGTCGATGGCGCGATGCAGGGTTGCGCGCACTTCCGCCGGATCGGCATCGGCCTTGCGATACGCCCACGACATTGGCATGCAGCCGAGGCCCACCGCGCTGACTTGCAGGTCGCCGAGGTTGCGCACGGGCATGTCATGGATCATGCGGCCACACTAGCCACGGGGATCAAGGAGTCGAGAGGATAGTCGTGGTGGAAGTTTGATGTCGACGAAGAAGGGGCGATAGAGGCGAGGAGAGGACGTAGGTCGCGATGGCCGAGCCCAGATTGACGAACGCAAATGCCTGTTCCTTGCCGCGGACCCGCTCGGCGAGGACGCGCGCGACGGAACCTCGAGGGAGGGCTGCACTCCCGATGCTAGGCACCGCGGGTCACCCGGGCTGCCGACTCGGAACGGTGAGCAGGTGTTCACGACCTGTGACACGCTGCTGGCCTCCACCAAGGGAGACTATATGAGACCGGCAACCCTGACTCGCTGCACAGCAGCGATGCTCAGTGAGCGAATGATCGTCGCAGGTGCTGCTGCCCTCGCGCCCGGAGCGCTTCTCCGGGCATTCGGAATCGATGCTGACGAAGACTCCCCCACCCTGCGATACTTCGCGCGACTCTTCGGCATTCGCAACGCGATCATGGGGGTCCTGCTCTGGCAGGTGCGCGATGATCCGCGGGCGCTCGCTCGCATGGCCGCGCTCAATGCCGCGACGGAGGCACTCGACGCTGTCGCCGCCGCCGTGCCGCTGGCGACAGGCCGCACCAAGCCCAGTGCTGCTGCCGGCGCGATCGGGGCCTCCGTCGCTGTCGGTGCCGGCTTCGCGGGCCTCGCCCTCGCGGCCCGGCGAGCGAGCACTCGGGCCTAGGCTCGGGTACCGACAGGAAGGTCACGTGGACATTCGCACGGTGGTTGCCAGCCTGCAGGAAGTGCCCCGCGAGGGCGGAGCCCCGGTGGTGCCGCCGACACGGCAGGTCGTCGGCACAGATGGTGAGCTCGAGCGCACGGCAGCGGTCCTTCACCCGCGCTTCAATGCGCCCGTACGCGCGGCCATCGGCGGAGGCGGCGGATGCGACAGATATCGGCAAGGCAGTCGCCGCTGATTCGATGGCGCACGTGAGCGCGCGCATGCGCACGCTCGCTGACGAGCATGAGGTGCTCGGCTAGGCCTCGCAGTACTTCTTCAAGCCCTTGGTCGCGCCCTTGAGCGTGTCGCCCAGCGTCTTCTTCATGAGGAAGCCCGGCAGCGGCAGCGACGGATCGATCGACAGCGACAGGGTCGCCTCCGTGCCACTCCCCTTCTCGACTAGCTTCCACGATCCGCTAGCAGCCTTCTGGGCCCTGCTCGGGGCGACGAGCTTCCACGACATGCCCGAGCCGGTGTGCTGGTAGTCGAGTTCGTATTCGTCCTTGGCCACCTTGACGTCGTTGACCTGCCGTGCGCGTGAGGCAAGGCCCTGTGCATCTGTGGACAGCACCTGCGAACTCAGGCAGCCGGGAAACCAATCGACCTGCGCGGGGAGGTTGCGAATGACCGCCAGCACGTCGGCGAGCGGCGCGTTGATGGTCACGGACTCCGAACCAAAGACTCCACCCATGGCGCCACGGTAGAACTACTCGCGGGCGCGCGCGGCAGTTCCGGGGAAGTCCCCTCCCGGCAGGGCGATAGCGTCTGGGCCCATGGCCGAGCAACTCCCCTCACGTGCCCGTGTCGTCGTGATCGGCGGCGGCGTGATCGGGGCCTCCATCGCCTACCACCTCGGCCACCTCGGCTGGGGCGCCGACACCGTGCTCCTAGAGCGCGATCGACTGACCTCCGGAACGACGTGGCATGCCGCCGGGCTCATGGTGACCTTCGGCTCGCTCTCGGAGACCTCCACCCGCATGCGGCTCTACACGCGAGACCTCTACAGCCGCCTCGAGGCCGAGACCGGGCAGTCCACGGGCTTCGCACCCATCGGGCTCGTCGAAGTCACCGCGGACGAGGGTCGTCTCGAGGAATACCGCCGCGTATCTGCCTTCAACCGTCTGTGCGGAGTGGAGGTGCACGAGGTCACACCCCGGGAGATCGCCGATCTCTTCCCTCCCGCCCGCACCGACGACCTGCTCGCTGGCTTCTACATGCCCAGTGACGGACGCGTGAATCCTGTCGACGTCACGATGGCACTGGCGAAGGGCGCTCGCATGCAGGGCGCCACCATCCTCGAGGGCACGCCGGCGCTCGACGTGCTTACCAATGACGGACGCGTCATCGGTGTGCGCACCGAGCACGGCGACATCGAGTGCGAGTACGTCGTCAACGCGGCAGGCATGTGGGCACGGCAGTTCGCTGCCAAGTCGGGTATCACCGTGCCCAATCAGGCGGCCGAGCACTACTACCTCATCACCGACACCGTCCCCGGCCTGGATCCAACGCTGCCGGTCTTCGAGGACCCAGGTTCCTTCGGCTACTACCGGCCCGAGGGAGACGGCCTGATGATCGGCCTCTTCGAGCCGGTGTGCGCGCCATGGAAGGTGGACGGAATACCCGAGGACGCGTCATTCCTGACCCTGCCACCCGACTGGGACCGCATGGGCCCCTACCTGGAGAAGGCCATGGCGCGCGTGCCGGTCTCCATGGAGGTGGGCATCCGCACGTTCTTCTGCGGCCCGGAGTCCTTTACCCCGGACCTCGCCCCGATCGTCGGAGAGTCACCGGAGATCGACGGCTACTTCGTCGCGGCAGGGCTCAATTCGATTGGCATCCTCACCGGCGGCGGCATCGGCAAGGCGGTGGCGACCTGGATCGTCGACGGACGGCCGGACGTCGATGTCACGGGCTTCCACATCGACCGGTTGCACCCCTACCAGACCTCACCCGAGTACCGCGCGACGCGCACGGTGGAGTCACTCGGCATGGTCTACCAAACGCACTTCCCCGGGCGGTCGATGCAGACCGCGCGCGGGGTGAAGCGATCGCCCATCCACGATCGGCTCGCAGAGCAGCGCGCCTACTTCCGCGACGTCTCCGGCTGGGAGGGCGCCGACTGGTTTGCGCCCGAGGGCGTCGAACCGGTCGTCGAGGAGTTGAGCTGGGGGCGGCAAAATTGGTTCCCCTACTGGGCCGAGGAACACCGGGCGATCCGCGAGGGCGTGGGCCTGATGGACATGACGTTCATGGCCAAGTTCCTCGTGCAGGGCCCCGATACCGGTCGCGCGCTCGAGCGCATCTCGGCCAACCACGTCGACGGTGACCCCGGCGTCATCACCTACACCCAATGGCTCAATGACGGCGGCACCCTTGAGGCCGACCTGACCGTCACCAAACTCGGCGACGACCGCTTCTGGGTCGTCGCCTCCGACACCGCGCACCGACACGTGGAAGCCTGGATGCGCCGGCACATGCGCGATGACCGCGCCTATGTCACCGATGTGACCTCGGCCTACGCGCAGATCAACGTGCAGGGCCCGCTGTCACGCCAGTTGCTGCAGGCGATAACTTCACTTGACCTATCCAATGAGGCATTCCCCTTCCGCACCGCGCGCGAGATCGACCTCGGCTACGCACGTGCCCTGTGCGTGCGCATCACCTATCTCGGCGAGCTCGGCTACGAGCTCTACGTGCCAGCCGAGCAGGCTATCCACGTGTACGAGCGGCTTCGCGAAGCCGGGGATCCGATGGGCCTGCGGCACACGGGACTCAAGGCCCTGTCAAGCCTGCGCATGGAGAAGGGCTACCGCGACTACGGGCATGACATCGACAACACCGATTCCGTCCTCGAGGCGGGCCTAGGCTTCGCGGTGGATTTCGACACCGACTTCATCGGACGCGATGCGGTGCTGCGTGTGAAGGAATCCGGGCCGTTGCACCGCCGCCTCGCGCAGGTGCGGCTGCTCGACCCCGAGCCGCTGATGTTCCATGGCGAGGTCGTCTACCGCGATGGCGCACCCGTCGGCTACGTGCGCGCGGCGAGCTACGGCCACACCCTTGGCGGCGCTGTCGGGCTCGCCATGATCGAGCCCGGTGAGCCGGTCACGCCCGATTTCATCAACTCCGGCACGTGGGAGGTCGACGTCGCCAGCCAGCGCTACCGCGCCGCCGCATCACTGCGGCCGATGTACGACCCGGACAACGCGCGCATCCGGGCCTGACTGACTAACGGCACTACTGAGCGAGCGGAGCGGCATCACCCGGGATGACGTAGAGCACGCTCCGCGCCTTGCCCTTGGTGCCGGACTCGATCACAACGGCGTTGCCCTTGCCGACCTTCACGGTCAAGGAGGCCTTGACCTGCGTGCTGCAACCTGGATCGTCGAGGAGGTCGAAGGCGGGCACGTAGATGCTCCCCACCGCGTGATGCTGCTGCCAGGTGATCCTCGTGGTGCGCGCACCCGTCTTGGCCGTGGCTCGAGCCGTGGCACAGGTGAGGCCTGGCTGGGTGGCCACCTGAGTGAGCGTGAGGGACAAGGTCATGGTCGCCGACCCCTGGATCGCCGTCTTGCCTGCCTTGGCACAGGAGTCCGGATACGACTTCTCTATGCAGTTGGTCACCGACAGCAGAACTCCGATCCGCACCGCCTCCGGGAATGCCGCACCCACGTCGAACGTATTGGTCATCCTCTGCGAGGCACCCGGCTTGATCAGTAGATCCTTCTTAGCGGGGACCTCGACACCGTCAGCCCAGGCCGGCAGCGCGGTGCTGACGTAGAGGAAGGAGTACTGCTTGGGATCCATACGCTGGGTCACGATCGAGACCACGCCCGCGCCGCTGGGCGCCTCGCAGTTGCCTGGTTCGCACAGCATGACGTCGGCCTGGCAGTCGTAGGTGCCGGACACATCCATGTTGAGGACGAAGCCCACGGGGATGGCAAAGTCGGGGGCACTCGGCCATACGTTGCGTCCGGTGCCGGCGGACGAGACTGTCCCTGACGGGCTCGTGCAACTCAGCGTCACCCCGACGTAGAGCTCGTTGGGCGAGGTGCCCTTGGCGTCCTCGACGACCAGGTTGGTGACGACTTGGCGGGTCTCCCCCGCCTCGGCCTGGAAGGAGACGGTGAAGAACTCCTCGTGGCGGTCCCTGGCCGTGAGTTTCGACGTCGTGGGCGTGACATCGAGGATCGCCCCGTCAGAGGCCGCAGGGGCGGCGAAGGCGGGAGCGCCCGGCAAGGCGGCGATCACGAACACGGCAGGGGCAGCGACAAGCAGGTCACGAGGACGCATGTGAGAACCGTACGGGAACTCGCCCCAGGATGGCCCGTCAGAGGGAGGGGCCGCTCCATGGCAGCAGTCGAAAGCCCTTGGACTCCGCATCCAGGCCGTTGACCGCCTCGAGGGTTCGCTGCCACGAGGCGGCCTGGTCCGGCGTTTGCGAACTCATTCCCGGGACCAGCGAGAGTCGGAATGGGAAATCGTCGTTGTGCACGGCGTAGCCGGACGCGTCCGTCACCACGAACGAACCATCCGACTGCTCCGTGAACGTGAACATGCTGATGAGACCATCGCCTGACCGAGGATCTCGACGCGATTGCGCCGTGAGCAGGTTGCCGTGGCCGTAGACGACCCACATACCGTCGATGACGTCGACCGGCTGCACGACGTGCACGTGGTGGCCCAGCACGAGATCGATCTGGCCTGACTCGGCCAGCGCGTGCATGACCTCGACTTGCTGGCTGGACGGCGTACTCACCCCTTCGTCACCGGCGTGCAGGCCGAGCACGACGATGCGGGCCCCTGCGGCGCGCGCGGCACGAGCCTCGTCGATCATGCGCGGGACATCGATGAGGTTGGCGCACCACTCCTGCCCGGCGGGGCAGGGAATGCCGTTGAGACTGTAGGAGTACGACAGCAGCGCGATCGACACGCCCTTGACGTCGACGATCGTGGGCGTGGATGCCTCCTCGGCGGTTCTTGCAGCACCGGCGTGCGCGAGGCCCTGGGCATCGAGCCCGTCGAGCAGCCGCGACATCCCGTCGAATCCTTGGTCCAGCACGTGGTTGGACGCCGTGCTACAGGCATCAAAGCCCACGGCAGCAACCGCCCGGGCCAGTTGCGGGGGGGCATCGGGAATGCCCGGCCACGCGGTCCACGGGCCCTGCGGCTGCCCCATCGGATACTCCATGTGGCACACCGCCACGTCCGCAGACGACACCAGGTCGGCGATCCCCTGAAACTGCGGCACGAAATCCGCGGGGCTGGCGCCGGCTGCGTCTTCAATCGCCTGGGCGATGATCTCCTTGTGCGTCAGGATGTCTCCGACGCCGAGGATCGAGATGCTGCGCATCGGCGCGGTGTCGGCGACCACGGCCGTGTCGCTCACCGGTACGACGACCGTCGAGGGAGCGGGAGATGTCGCAGACCACTGGCCGGCGGGGGCCGGATCGTGCTGGGGGGTCGGCGTCACGATGGAGGCCGTGGCCCGATCACCCAACGGCACGGGCGAGCCCATGCCGAACACGAGCCCACCGGTTAAGCAGGCCAGGGCGGCGACAAGCAATCCCGCGGTCCTCGCACTCCAACGCAGGTAGCCCGGCGGGCGAGGGGACGCCGGGGCCCCGGCGTGGCGACCACTCACGAGCTTCAGTGTGGCGGCACAGCAGGTCTGGATCGTGGAGCACGCGCGAGTCGCGCCGCAGCGAGCCAACGTGCGACCGCAAACACGGTCGGATCGGACCTGACTACCCTAGTGCGGTGCATCGGAACTCCGACGAGCTTCACCCCCTCAACGTCCTCTTGGGCGGACCCTGGGGCGCGATCGAGTCGATGGCACCCACGGTCCTGTTCGTCCTGGCCTACTTCGCCTCGGGCAACAACCTGTCCGTGGCCGTCGGCGTCGCCCTCGGCGCCGCCATCATCCTGGCGGCGATCAAGGTCGCTCGACGGGAGAAGCCGGTCCGCGTGCTCTCCGGCCTGCTGGGTGTCGCCATCGCCGCGCTCTTCGCTGCCTACCAGGACGATCCGCTCGGCTTCTTCCAGATCCGCGTGCTCGCCAACGTCCTCAGCGCACTCGCCTTCGCGGGATCGATCCTCATCCGGCGGCCTCTCATGGGCGTGATCATCGGCCCGATCATGGGCACGGGCATGCGCTGGCGACAAGACCCCGACCTTTTCAAGGCGTATTCGCGCGTCACGTGGCTGTGGGCGATCCTCAGCCTGGTGCGCGCGGCCATCCAGATTCCGCTGATCCAGGCCGGTCAACTCGCGTGGCTCGGCGCGACCCCCTTCCTCTTCTACGGGCTGGTCGCGCTCACCATCGCCGCATCGTGGTGGGTGATCAAGAAGACGCTGCCCCCCGGCCATCCCGGCGTCCGGAGGCCGCAGCTCACCACAGCCACCTAGTCTGCGTCGCCATCACGGGCCGACTACACCGCGCCCCCACCACCGGCCGCCCAGACCGCGGCCCCCTGGTCGAATGTGCGCTTACGCGCATGAATGGGCCCGATTTCGCGCGCGAAGGTGCACTCTCGGCGCGATGGAGCGACCCCTACGACGGCTGGCAGGTGGGGCACCAGTAGAGGTTGCGGCCAGCCATGTCGGCCCAGGCCACCTCGTCGCCGCAGACCAGGCACGGCCGCCCCTCGCGTCGGTAGACGTAGACCTCTCCCCCGTGGCGGTCACGCCTGGCAGTACGACCTGTCGCGCGCGGCGAGTCCTCCGGCCGGACCGTGTCGATTCGGCCCCGACGTACGCCGTCACCCATCAAGACGACCAGGTCACCCCACATGCCGTCGAACTCGGCGCGGCTCACCTCTTGTCCTGGGCGGTAGGGGTCGATCCCCGCTCGGTAGAGCACCTCGGCCCGATAGATATTGCCCACACCAGCGAATGCCGACTGGTCCATGAGCAGGCCACCGATGGGAGCGCGACTGCGGGACACGCGGGTCCAGGCGCGCTCGGGGTCGGCGTCCTTGCGGATCGGATCGGGGCCGATGCGATCGGTCAGGGCGCGGACCTGGTCGGGGTCCAGGACCTCGCAGGCCGTGGGACCGCGCAGGTCGGCGTACGCGTCGCCGCCCTGGATGCGCAGCCGCACCTGACCGCGTGGCTCGGGCGCGTCACCCGTGCCGAAGGTCCATTTGCCGTAGAGCCCGAGGTGCACGTGGAGCGTGCGCTCATCGTCGAAGTCGACGAGCAGGTGCTTGCCGAGGGCGTCAGCGCCTCGCAGTGTCGTGCCGTCGAGGAGCGCGGCGCCGGAGTCGAAGCGGCCCTGCGGACTCTGGACGTCGAGCGCCTGGCCCTTGAATGCGCGGTTGATGCGCCGGGCCTGGCGATGGACGACGTGGCCTTCGGGCATGCGCGGGAGTGTGCCAGGCTTCGCGCATGGCCGCAGTGGCAGGAGTGGATGGTCGCCGTGGCGGTTGGGTGATCGCCGTCGTCAACACCACGACTGTGCCGCGACTGGAGTCGGTGGAGTTCGTCGCCCCGCTAGCGCCGGCCCTGACCGACGACCTGGCCGTCATCGCGATCGACATGCCCATCGGCCTGCCCGACCACGCCCCGCGCGCCTGCGATGTGGCGGCGCGCAAACTCCTGCGGCCACACGGCTCCCGCGTCTTCCCCGCGCCGCCCCGCACAGCCCTGGCCCACCCGGACGACTACGCGGCCGCCTGCGAGGCAGCCCTGTCGGCGTCCGGCCGGTCACTGTCGAGGCAGACGTGGAACCTCCTGCGCGCGATCGCGGAGGTCGATACGCTCGCGGACGACCCCCGCATCGTCGAATGCCACCCCGAGATTGCCTTCGCACTGATGAATGGCCAGCCCATCGACGAGCGGAAGAAGACACCCGCGGGGCGCGAGGCGCGGCTCGATCTCCTTCGTCGATGGCTACCGGACCTGGCCGATCCGACGTATGGCGACGATGGACTGGACGCCATCGCGTGCGCGTGGTCGGCCGCGCGCATCGCGAGCGGCGATGCCCTTGCGCTTCCGCACGGAGAGGTGCCACGCGACGCTGTCGGCCGGCCGATGAGGATCTGCGCATGACCTATATCGCCGTCATCTTCACGACCCAGCGGTCCGCTGACCTCGATGGCTATGCGGAGATGGCCGGGCGGATGGACGAGCTGGCGCGCCAACAGCCGGGGTTCATCGGAGTGGATTCCGTGTCGGATGGCGACCGGGGCATCACCATCTCCTACTGGGTCGACGAGGCCGCCTCGCTTGCCTGGCGGCAGGTGGCCGAGCACCTCCTGGCCCAGCGGCTCGGCCGGGAGCGGTGGTACGACTCCTACGACCTGAGGGTGGCCACCGTGACCAGGGAGCATGCCTTCCGCAGGGACGGTTCCTGACCGAGGCCAGCTTTTGACGGGGTCCAGATCCCCCACTAGGTTCGAGCCGTGCACGCTCCTTCCGACCTCCTCCGGGCCCACGGCGTCCAGGTGACCGCCCAGCGCCTGGCGGTCCTGCGGGCGGCCCAACTCGAGCCTCACGCGACGGCCGATGCCCTCGCGGATGCCGCGCGACTGGCTATCGGGGCTATCTCACGCCAGTCGGTCTACGACGCACTCAACACCCTCGTGGAGGCCGGCATCGTGCGGCGCTTCCAGCCCGCCGGCTCCCCCGCCCGATTCGAGACGCGCGTGGGAGACAACCATCACCACTTGGTCTGCCGCGACTGCGGCGACGTCATTGACGTGGATTGTGCCGTGGGCTACGCCCCGTGCCTCACGGCTGCCGACGACAAGGGCTTCGCTATTGACGAGGCCGAGGTCACCTACTGGGGGCACTGCACAACCTGCGCTACACGCACCACCGCTACACCGGCGCCACTGAAGAGCTAGCGATCTAAACCACACGCCGCAATAAGAGGAGATAAGGAACATGTCCGACGAGAGCGCATGCCCCTTCAGCCGCGATACGGCCGAAGGCACCTACAACCGCGACTGGTGGCCCAACCGCCTCGACCTGTCGGTCCTGCGGCAGAACCTGCCCGCATCCGATCCCATGGGCTCCGGGTTCGACTACGCGACGGCGTTCGAGAGTCTCGACTTCGCTGCGTTGAAGACCGACCTCAAGGCCCTCATGACCGACTCGCAGGCGTGGTGGCCCGCTGACTATGGCAACTACGGCCCCTTCTTCATCCGCCTGGCCTGGCACAGCGCCGGCACTTACCGCACCACTGACGGCCGCGGGGGTGGCGGCTCGGGCCTGCAGCGCTTCGCTCCGCAAAACAGCTGGCCCGACAATGGCAATCTCGACAAGGCTCGCCGCCTGCTCTGGCCGATCAAGGCCAAGTACGGCGAGCAGATCTCGTGGGCCGACCTCATGATCCTGACGGGCAACGTCGCCCTCGAGACGATGGGCTTCACGACCTTCGGCTTCGGCGGCGGACGCGCTGATGTGTGGGAGCCCGACGAGACCTACTGGGGCTCGGAGCAGGAGTGGTTGGCCGACGAGCGCTACCGCGGCGATCGCGAACTCGAGAACCCGCTCGCCGCTGTGCAGATGGGCCTCATCTACGTCAACCCCCAGGGCCCCAACGGCGTACCCGACCCGCTCGCGTCGGCTCGCGACATCCGCGAGACGTTCGGCCGCATGGCCATGAATGATGCGGAGACCGTGGCGCTCATCGCCGGCGGGCACACCTTCGGCAAGACCCACGGTGCAGCTGAGGCCGCCAAGTACGTCGGCCCCGACCCCGAGGCCGCCCCCCTTCAGCAGATGGGCCTGGGCTGGAAGAACTCCTTCGGCACTGGCAATGGCGACGACACCATCACCTCGGGCCTTGAGGGCGCCTGGAACTCCACGCCTACCCTCTGGGATAACGGTTACTTCGAGACGCTCTTCGCCCACGAGTGGGAGCTCACGACGAGCCCCGCCGGCGCCAAGCAGTGGATCCCCGCCGGTGGTGCCGCTGCCGGCACCGTGCCGGATCCGCAGGATCCGTCGAAGAAGCACGCGCCGGTCATGCTCACCACCGACCTCGCGCTGCGCATGGACCCGATCTACGAGCCCATCTCGCGTCGCTTCAAGGACAACCCGCAGGAGTTCGCCGATGCGTTCGCGCGCGCCTGGTTCAAACTCACGCACCGCGACATGGGGCCGAAGATCCGCCTCCTCGGACCCGAGGTTCCCATGGAGACCCTCATCTGGCAGGACCCCGTGCAGGCAGTTCCCACGCCGGCGATCGGCGCCGCCGACATCGCCGCACTCAAGGGGTCGGTGCTGAGTTCGGGGCTCACGGTGGGCGAACTCGTCGCGACCGCGTGGGCGTCGGCCTCGACGTTCCGCGGCACCGACAAGCGCGGCGGCGCCAACGGCGCTCGCGTGCGCCTGGCTCCGCAAAACGACTGGGCGGCCAACAACCCCGCTGAGCTCGCCAAGGCGCTCGGCGTGCTCGAGGGCATCCAGCAGTCATTCAACGCCAAGGGTGGTGCGCAGGTTTCACTGGCCGACCTGATCGTGCTGGCCGGCACCGCGGCTGTCGAGAAGGCGGCCAAGGACGCCGGCGTCTCCGTCGATGTGCGATTCACCCCCGGTCGCGGCGACGCGACGCAGGCGCAGACCGACATCGAGTCCTTCGCGGTCCTCGAGCCGTCGGCCGATGGCTTCCGCAACTACCTCGGCAAGGGCAACGTGCGCCCGGCCGAGAAACTGGTCGTCGACAAGGCCTGCCTACTCACGCTCACTCCCCCGGAGATGACCGTGCTCGTCGGTGGCATGCGGGTCCTCGGCGCCAACTTCGACGGGTCCGACCTCGGCGTCTTCACCAAGACACCGGGTGTGCTGACCAACGACTTCTTCGTCAACGTGCTCGACATCGACACGGTGTGGGCCCCGATCTCCGACACGGAGGAGACCTTCGAGGGCCGCGACCGCGCGACGGGCGGTCCGAAGTGGACGGCCAGCCGCGTCGACCTGGTCTTCGGCTCCAACTCCGAGCTGCGGGCCCTGTCCGAGGTCTACGGCAGCGCCGATGCCAAGGAGAAGTTCGTGCGCGACTTTGCCATGGCATGGAGCAAGGTCATGGAGCTCGATCGCTTCGACCTGCACCGCTAGTCAGACACGAAAAGGGGGCGGGGCGGATGACCGCCTCGCCCCCTTTTCGTGCTTTTTCTCAGGGGCTAGACGAAGTCCGGGTCGGCGGTGCGGGTGCGCTTGAGCTCGAAGAAGCCCGGCGTGCTGGCCACGAGGATTACGCCGTCCCACAGCCGGCCCGCTGCCTCCCCCTTGGGAGCGGGCGTGATCACCGGGCCGAAGAACGCCACGCGCTCACCATCGGATCCCGGCACGGCAATGACCGGCGTACCGACGTCCTCACCGACGAGGCCGATGCCCTCCGCATGACTCGCACGCAATTTGGCGTCGAACTCCTCGGAGGTCGCGGCATCAAGTAGTGCGTCGGGAAGCGCTAGGCCGCGAAGGGCGTGCTGCACGGCCGCGACGTAGTCCTCCCCCTGCACATGGATGCGCGTGCCGATATCGGTGTAGAGGTGGCCCACCATGTCATCGCCGTAGTCGCGCTGAGCGGCAATGATCGTGCGCACCGGACCCCACGCGGTGAGCATCAGATCGGCGTATTCGGCAGGCACTTCGCGTCCCTCGTTGAGCACCGCCAGGCTCATCACGTGCCAGCGCACCTGCACCGGGCGCACCTTCTCCACCTCCAGCATCCAGCGAGAGGTGATCCAGGCCCAGGGGCAGATCGGATCGAACCAGAAATCCACGGGTGTGCGTTCGCTCATGGATCGACCGTACCCAGGGGATCCGTAAGAGGCCATGCCAGGATTACGCCGTGCCCGCAGACCTCAACATGACCCGCGCCGAAGCCGCCCAGCGCTCGCAGGTGGTGACCGTCGGCGGCTACGACGTTGCCCTCGACCTGACCACCGGCCCCGACACCTTCGGGTGCATCACCACGGTTGCCTTCAGCTGCCGCGCCCCCGGTGGCAGCACCTGGATCGACCTGGTCGCGCCGGAGGTGACCTCGGTCAACCTCAACGGCCGCGTGCTGGATCCTAAGGAGGTCTTCAACGGGGCACGCATCCAACTCGACAACCTCGATGTGGCCAACGTCCTCATCGTCCACGCGCGCTGCGACTACATGCGCACCGGCGAAGGACTCCACCGCTTCGTGGATCCGGTCGACGACGAGGTCTACCTCTACACGCAGTTCGAGTCAGCCGACGCCCGCCGGATGTATGCGTGCTTCGAGCAGCCCGACCTCAAGGCACCATTCACCCTCCACGTGACGGCACCCGATCACTGGCAGGTCGTCAGCAATGCGCCTACGCCCGACCCCGTCTCGCTCGGCGACGGCACGGCGCGCTGGGACTTCCCGCCGACCAAGCCCATCTCCACCTACATCACGGCCCTCGTGGCCGGTCCCTACTTCGTGGTCCGCGACTCCTACACGGGGAAGTTCGGCACCTACCCGCTCGGCATCTTCTGTCGTGCATCCCTCGGCGAATTCCTGGACCCCGACGACATCTTCCTGCTGACGAAGCAGGGCTTTGCCTTCTTCGAGGATGAATTCGGCATTCCCTATCCCTTCGGCAAGTACGACCAGCTCTTCGTGCCCGAGTTCAACGCCGGGGCCATGGAGAACGCCGCGTGCGTGACGTTTCTCGAAGACATGGTCTTCCGGTCGCGCGTGACAGATACCGCCTACGAACAGCGTGCCAACACGATCCTGCATGAGATGGCACACATGTGGTTCGGGGATCTCGTCACGATGAAGTGGTGGGATGACCTGTGGCTCAACGAGTCGTTTGCCGAGTGGGCGGCGCATCATGCCAACGTCAACGCCACTCGCTACCACGACGCGTGGACGACCTTCGGCAACCTGCGCAAGGCCTGGGCCTACCGGCAGGATCAGCTGCCCTCCACGCACCCCATCGCGGCCGACATGGTCGATCTCGATGCCGTGCGGGTCAACTTCGATGGCATCACCTACGCCAAGGGCGCGTCCGCACTGCGACAACTCGTGGCCTGGGTGGGCGAGGAGAACTTCAATCGCGGCATCAACGCCTACTTCACCAAGCACGCCTGGGGAAACACCGAACTCAATGACCTGCTGAGCGAACTCGAGGCCGCCTCGGGCCGGGATCTGTCCGACTGGACGGCTGAGTGGCTGCAGACCTCCGGAGTGAACCTCATGCGCCCCGACATCACCGTCAACGACGACGGCACCTATGCCAGCGTCGCGATCCTCCAGGAGCCGCCACGCCTGCCCGAGGGGGTCGCTCCTACCCTGCGCTCACACCGGATGGCCCTCGGCCTGTACGACCTCACGCCCGACGGGCTCGTACGCCGCGACCGCATCGAGCTCGACATCGTGGACGCTCGCACCGAGGTGCCCCGGTTGACCGGCGCGAAGCAGCCGGACCTCCTGCTGCTCAACGATGACGACCTGACCTTCACCAAGGTGCGGCTCGACGATCGCTCGTGGCGCACGGCCGTCTCCCACCTCGGGGGCTTCCCGTCGTCGATGCCACGCTCGCTGGTCTGGGGCGCCGCCTGGGACATGGTGCGAGACGCCGAGGTCCCGACCGGGGAATACGTCGACCTCGTCATCTCAGGGCTCCCCCATGAGACCGACATCAGCGTCGTGCAGCAGACGCTCAGGCAGGTGAAGTCCGCCATCGATCTCTTCGCCGACCCCGACAATCGGCCCGCCTACCTGCAAAGGCTCGCCGACACTCTCGATCAACTCATGCGGGCTGCCGACGCGGGCTCGGACCGGCAACTCGCCTTCGTTCGCGCGTTCACCTCGTGTGCAACATCCCCTCCTCACCTCGACACCGTGGCCGGATTGCTCAACGGCTCGACCGTGCTGCCCGGCCTGGCGGTCGACGCCGACCTTCGCTGGTTCCTGCTGCAGCGACTCGCCGCCACCGGCCGCGCTGAGCTCGACATGATCCAGGGCGAGGTGGTACGCGACGACACGGCTACCGGTCGCCGCCAGGCAGCGCTGGCACGTGCGGCGCGACCCTCACCCGAGGCGAAGCAACTCGCCTGGGCGGAGGCCATGGAGAGCACCGACCTGCCCAATGCCGTGCTCGAGGCGACCATCATGGGATTCGTCCAGCCCGACCAGGTCGACATCCTCACCCCCTTCCGCGAGCGCTACTTCGAGCAGATCGTCGGCAGCTGGGCTGCGCAGACGATGGAGATGGGCCAGGCGCTCGCCATGGGCATGTATCCGTCTCTCATCATAGATGCCGAGACGCTGCGGCAGACCGACGAGTTCCTCCGGCGCGACGATCTCAATGCGGCACTTCGGCGCCTGGTCGTGGAGGGCCGTGACGGAGTGCAGCGCTCTCTTCGAGCGCGGGCGGCCGACTCGGCCTAGACCTGATCTACGTGGAAGACGCGCATGCGTCGCCCATGATCGGCGAGTACGCCGAGTCCGTCGCGCAGGCCGCCCATGAGGTCGTCGGCGACGAACGAGCTGGTCATCGACAGGACCGCGAGGCCGCACGCGTGGTCGTCGAGGGGGATGCGCGCCAGGCGCCCGGTGACGATCTCGAGCGAGCGCCCCTCGGGGTCGACCGCGACGAGCACGCTGCGGTCGGGGTCGGGCAGTCGCGCCAGGAGTTCCTCAGCGCCCTCGCGGCCGCCGCTCCACGCGCCCAGGTAGACGCTGAAGGTCAGCCCCGACTGCTCCTGGGCATGCAGCAGCAGGCGGTGAAGCTCGGCGAGCTGTGCGGGGGTCAGGTCACCACCGGCCACTTGCGCCTCCGCGCTCGGTGTGATCCGTCGGGCCCGACGGCGTGATCATTCCGGGACCGGACGGTGCCGACATGGAGCCGGCCGGGCTCGTCGCCCACACCGGGCCGCCGCCGGAGCCACCTGACTGCTCGCCGTCGCGGCCACGGATCCATCCGGGCGCGTAGGCGGAGAGGCAGATCACGAGGACGATCACCAGGGGAATCCCGACGAAGAGGCCGATCGCCTCGAGGGGGGTGTAGGTCGGCGGCGCCTGCCACATCGGATCGACGGCGAGGAAAGACATATCGCAAGCCTAGGGCGTGCGGCCGATGGCTCGCAGGAGGGGAGCGGCCAGTGCCATGGACGGCAGGTCATCGAGGAAGACGGCTCGGCCCGCTCCGTCGCAGAGCGGCACTCGCCAGTTGGGGTATTCCTGGTCGGTACCCGGCTGGTTCTGTGCCCGAACATCTCCCACTAGATCGGGTAGCGATACGCCCACCAGTCGAGCTGGCGAGGCACCGACGACGCGATGAAGTGCAACGATCGTGGCGGCCTCATCCGCGTCGTCTTCGAGCCAACCGCGCTCGCGAGCCAGATCAATCCACTCGCGGGTCTCTCGCTCGTTGTTCTCACGCTCGCGCTCTACGGGCTGGGTCAGCAGGCCGAGCTCGTCACGAATCCGCACGTGCTCTCCGCGCAGATAGCCAGCGGTAGGTGGGAGATCGTGGACCGCGACGCTGGCGAGTACGTCGCTGCGCCACTGCTCCGGTGCCCGGATCTGCCCATCGTCCCCGCGCTCGAACCACAGGATGGAGGTGCCCAGAATGCCTCGCTGGAAGAGTGCTTCTTGCACCCAGGGCTCCACGGTGCCGAGGTCTTCGCCGATGACGAGCGCTCCGGCGCGATGCGCCTCCAGAGCCAAGATCCCAACCAGCGCCTCGTGGTCCAGGTAGACGAAGGTGCCCTGGCCGGCGGGCCTTCCGGAGGGAATCCACCACTGTCGAAACAGCCCCAGCACGTGATCGATGCGTATGCCACCTGCATGTCGAAGCACGGTGCGCAGCATCTCGGCGTACGGCCGATAGCCCACGTTTGCCAGTGCCGTCGGGTCCCAGGGTGGCTGAGCCCAGTCCTGTCCGAGTTGGTTGTACATGTCAGGCGGTGCACCTACCGACACCCCTGACGCCATGATGTCTTGAAGTCGCCATGCATCGGCACCGTCTGACGTAACACCGACGGCGAGGTCGTGAATGATGCCCGCACTCATCCCGACATCGAGGCTCGCACGTTGCGTTGCCTCCAGTTGCTCGTCGACGAGCCACTGCATCCAAAGGGACCGCTCGATAGCATCGGCGTGATCGAGTCGCCACTGCAAGACTTCGGGTGAGCGTGGATCGCGCAGGTGCTCGGGCCAATCCCGCCAGCAGATGCCCATCTGGTCTGCCATGGCGCACCACGTCGCAAAGTCGACAAGCCCATCGCCCTCTCGCAGCACGAAGGCGTCGTACTGCGCCTGGCGACCTGGGGTCAGGCCGACGCTTCGGATGATGTCGAGGGCGTCCGACTTTGCCCGCCATGTGGCGTCTCGATCGAGCAGGGCTGCCGACCTGCGGCGCAGCGGCTTACCCAATCGGCGCACGGCCTTGCGGTCCTTGGCCGACAGGTATGCGTATTCGGGTATCGCCTCGATACGCAGGTAGATGGGATTGGGGAAGCGTCGAGTGGTCGGTAGGTAGGGCGAGGGCACCATCGGCGAATGGAGATTTGCCGAGTGCAGCGGATTGACGAGAGTGAAATGGGCGCCGAGCACCTGGCCACTCCACGACGCCAGGTCGGCCAGATCCATCAGGTCGCCGATTCCCCACGAGCGTCTCGAGCGCACCGAGTAGATCTGGGTCATGAAGCCCCAAAGCCGCGCACCCGCGGCGAGGGCCGTTGGCTGCAGCCGCTCGGGCGTGACCACCAGCACGCACTCGGCAAGTCCGTCATCCGAAAGGGCCTTGAGCGCGTGCCATCCCAGCGGAAGATCGGCAGGCAGCACGAAGGTGGCTTCACCCACCAATCGACCATCGACTTCCTGGGGATCCACCCAACGGTTGCTCTGGGCGGGCTCGACTATCCCGCCGTCCTCAAGCTCGATCCACACCCGCACGGCGCTCCCGTGCGGCACGTGAACTGGCACCTGGGCGTAACGGCCTCCGGTGACGACCAGGGTCGGTGGCAGGGTGCACCGCCACGGAGCAAGACGGCGTTCGGCGAGACTGCGCTGGATCGCCGCATCGGTGGACGTGTCGGCCCCGAGGGCGACAAGGACATCGCGCACTACCTCAGGGTCGACCTCGACATGGGCGCCGGACTGATCCCGGTAGTCGACGGATACGCCATACGCACGGGCGAGTTCGACGAGCACGGAGCTCACCAGATCTCCGGATGCCGCCCCAGCCACGGCTTGGCCTGCTCAACTTGAGCGGCGAGCGAGATCAGCGTCGGCTCGTCGTAGGGGCGGCCGATGAGTTGAACGCCGATCGGCAGTCCTTCGGAGGTCCAGTGCAGGGGAAGGGAGATGGCCGGCTGGCCTGTCACGTTGAACAGTGCCGTGAACGGGGTGAAGGCCTTCTGCCGAGCGAAGTCGGTCGCCGGGTCCCCTCCATCGGTGAAGTAGCCCACGGGCACGGGGGGCATGGCGAGCGTGGGAGTGAGCAGCACGTCGTAAGCGGCTGAGGCGGCGATCGCACTCCGGGAGATGATGCGCGCGAACGATACGGCGCCGGCGAGTTCGAGCCCGCTGACGCCCGCTCCGCGTTCGCGGAGGTAGCGGGTCAGCGGCATGAGGTCGTCTTCACGCGCTGGATCGACGGGTGTCAGCAGTGCCAGGACCGACCAGATGGTTTCGAAGGTGCCGACCATGGTGTCGGGGAAGACGGGCGTGAAGTCCTCGACAACGTGACCGAGTTCTTCGAGCAGCATGCTCGCGGAGTCGTAGGCGTCGATGCAGTCCTGATGCACTTCGGCATCTGCGATCAATGGCGTGCGGAAACGGCCGATTCGCAGCACGCCGGGCTCGCGACCAGCCGCCTTGAGGAAGGTTTCGCCGGGGAGGAGCGGTGGGGCGGGATAGGGATCGTCGGTGAAGGCACCGGCCATCACGTCGAGCAGGGCTGCGGCATCACGCACCGTGCGCGCGAGCGGGCCGTTGACGGGGAACTCACCCACAGGATCGCGCAACGGACCCATCGAGGTGCGTCCGCGCGACGTCTTGATGCCGACCAGGCCGCACACGCTGGCCGGGATGCGCACGGACCCACCGCCATCGGATCCGTGCGCGGCAGGGGCCAGGCCGGCGGCGACCGCCGCGGCCGCACCGCCGCTGGATCCCCCCGCCGAGCACGAGAGATCCCAGGGCGTACGCGCGGGCAGGGCTACGGACGGTTCGGTGTAGCAGGGCAGCCCGAACTCAGGAGTATTGGTCTTGCCGGTCATCACCACATTGCCCTGCTTCAGTCGCGTGACCACATGGTCGTCGCCAAAGGGCGTGATGTTGTAGGTCGCCGAGCCCATGGTGCAGCGCACGCCACCGAGGAACTGCAGGTCCTTGACCGGAATCACCACGCCGTGTAGCACGGGAAGCTCACCGGGATCTGCTGAATCCACGACCGCCTGCTCGGCCGCGCGTGCATGCTCGAGGGCCAATTCAGGGGTGATCGTGATGAAAGCACCGACCTCGTCGTTGAGGGCCTCGGTGCGCGCCAGGTAGTGCTCGGCGAGCTCTACCGGCGACAGGGTGCGCGTGCGAATCGCATCGGCCTGCTCGAGGGCGGTGAGGTCGTGGAGGGCTGACATGCGAACACCCTAGGGCCCTGGTGGACTACCTCAACCGCCAAAGCCCAGGGTCCGAGGCCCTAGGGTTGGCGAATGCCCGTCTACCCCGCCGCTGACCGCCTCGACCTGGTCGACGACCTGCACGGTCGATGCGTGCCCGACCCCTACCGCTGGCTCGAGGATGCCCAGGATGCGCGCACCACACAGTGGCGAGCCGCGCAGGACGCCCTCATGGACGCAGAGCGGTCAGGATGGGCCTATCGCGACCGATTCGCGGAGCGGGTCGAGCAACTCATGGGCTCCGGCTCGGTCTCGCCTCCCTACACGCGCGGACGATGGACCTTCTTCACTCGCCGAGAGCCCGGCCAGCAGTTCCCAGTCCTCTATGTGCGCGAGGGCGATGGTGAGCCGCGCGTGCTCTTTGATCCCATCGAGAAGGATCCGAGCGGCCTGACCACTCTCGACGCCTGGCAGCCCAGCAAGGAGGGCGATCGTCTGGCACTGCAGTACTCCATCGGCGGCAACGAGGAGTCGATCCTCGTCGTGATGGACACGGCCACCGGCGCGATGCTTGAAGACGGCATCGACCGCTGCCGCTACTCACCGATCGCATGGCTGCCCGGCGGCGAGCGCTTCTACTACGTGCGCCGACTTGCTCCCGAACTCCTTCCCGAGTCGGAGCAGCAATTCCATCGGCGCGTCTATCTCCACACCGTCGGCGCACCCACCGACGACGATGTGCTCGTCTTCGGCGCCGGCATGACGATGACGAATTACTACGGCATCGAGGTCAGTCACGACGGTCGCTGGCTCCAGGTCTCGGCCTCCGAGGGCACCGAGCCGCGCAACAACCTGTGGATCGCTGACCTGCGGGCATCGCTGCCTGCGGCCCCGGCGTTCCAACTCGTGCAGGGCGATGTCGACGCGCAGACTGCGATCCACGTCGGACGCAATGGGCTTTTCTACATCTCCACCGATCGAGACGCCCCACGCGGCCGCCTCTGCGTCAGCGCGCCGGAGCAGCTGTGGGACGAGCCCTGGCGCGACCTCCTACCCGAGGAAGCCGAGGCCGTGCTCGACGGCTACGCCATCCTCGACGGACCCGAACTGATCCGCCCACTCCTGGTCAGCGTGTGGACGCGTCACGTCGTCAGCGAGATGACCCTGCACGACTTGGAGACCGGCGAGCTACTCGAGCGCATCACGCTTCCCGGAGCAGGCACCATCGGCGGACCTGTCGAGCAGCCCGATGGCGGCCCCGTCGTCTGGCTCGTCTACACCGACCACACCACGGTGCCGACCATCTATTCCTTCGATGGCCGCAGCCGTGCCATCGAACTCTGGGAAGCGCCACCCGGCACGGTGGAGGTGCCGCGCGTGCACTCACGGCAGGTCACCTACAGCTCGGCCGACGGCACCGAGGTCCGGATGTTCATCCTGTCGCCGACCGAGGAGCCCGACCAGCCGCGGCCCACGATCCTCTACGGCTACGGCGGGTTCGGCATTCCACTCTCCCCCGGCTACTCGGCCACGATCCTCAGCTGGGTAGAGGCCGGTGGCGTGTGGGCCGTTGCCAATCTGCGCGGTGGTGGCGAGGAGGGCGAGGGGTGGCATCGTGCCGGGATGCTCGGCAACAAGCAAAACGTCTTCGATGACTTCCATGCGGCTGCGGAGTTCCTCATCGACAACGGTTGGACGACGCGCCAGCAGCTCGCCATCAACGGCGGATCCAACGGCGGCCTGCTGGTCGGTGCCGCGATGACGCAGCGCCCCGACCTCTTCCAGGCGGTGATCTGCGTGGCGCCCCTGCTCGACATGGTTCGCTACACCACCTCCGAGCTCGGCCCGACGTGGACTGTCGAGTACGGCGACCCGGAGATTCCCGAGCAGCTCGACTGGCTCCTCGGCTACTCCCCCTATCACCGCGTCGAAGAGCGCGTGGCGTACCCCGCCACGATGTTCGTGACCTTCGACAACGACACCCGCACCGACCCGATGCACGCACGCAAGATGTGCGCGGCCGTGCAGCATGCCACGACCTCCGATCGCCCGGTCGTCTTCCGCGGAGAGGGTGATGTCGGTCACGGGGCACGTTCACTCAACCGTTCCATTGAGGAGTCGGCCGATGTGCTGGCCTTTGCCGCTCGCTGGACCAGCCTGACTCCCTAGGCACTCGGTCTGCGAGATCGCCTGATCGGGGCCAGGATAGGTGCGTGAGCCGCCTCTGCCTGGTGACCGGCGCAACGGGATACGTCGGCGGTCGACTCGTCCCTCGCCTGCTCGAGGCGGGCTTCCGAGTGCGCGTCCTCGTACGCCATCCCGACCGGGTGCGTGACCTGCCCTGGGCCCACCAGGTGGAGGTCGCGGTCGGCGACGCCGGAGACCACGCTGCGATCACCTCCGCTCTCGAGGGCGTCGACGTCGCCTATTACCTCTTGCACTCGCTCCAGCAGGGATCCGCCCTCGAGTCCGAAGAGGCCCACATGGCGCGCGTCTTCGCCGAGGCTGCGCGCACCCAGCTTGTCGGGCGAATCGTCTACCTCGGCGGCCTCGCGCCCGAGACATCGGCCGCCAAGATGAGCCGCCATATGCGCTCCCGCTCGCAGGTCGGCGACATCCTGCGGTCCTCGGGCGTTCCTACGTGCGAACTGCGCGCCGCCGTCGTCATCGGCTCGGGTTCGGCCTCCTTCGAAATGCTGCGCTACCTGACCGAGCGCCTCCCCGCGATGATCACCCCGCGGTGGGTGCGCCAGAAGACACAGCCCATCGCGGTTCGCGACGTGCTGCGCTACCTCGTCAAGGCCGCAGACCTCCCGCCCGATGTCAATCGCGCCTTCGACATCGGTGGACCCGAGGTGATGACCTACCAGCAGATGATGCAGCGCTACGCCGCCGTCGCTGGCCTGCCGAAGCGCCTGATTCTGCCCATCAACCTGCTTTCGCCCGGGCTCTCGAGTCACTGGGTGGGCCTGGTCACCCCCGTGCCCCGCCGCCTCGCCCGGCCACTCGTCGAGTCACTCAGGCACCCCGCGGTGTGCGGCGAGCACGACATCGCGACCTACATCCCCGACCCTCCCGAGGGCCTGCTCCCCTTCGACAACGCGGTCGGCCTTGCCCTCACGCGCATCCGCGATGCCGAAGTGACCACACGGTGGTCGGACGCCTCTACGCCCGGTGCCCCGAGCGATCCCCTCCCCTCCGATCCCGAATGGTCGGGCGGGTCCCTCTACACCGACGTGCGCGTCGTTGACTCCACCGCGAGCCCCGAGGCCCTCTGGCACGCGGTCGAGGGCATCGGCGGCGAGCACGGCTACTACTCCGCGACCTTCCTGTGGCAGGTGCGCGGATTCCTTGACCGCCTTGTCGGCGGCGTAGGGCTTCGCCGCGGCCGTCGCGACCCCGACCACCTCGTCGTCGGCGATGCCATGGACTTCTGGCGCGTCGAAGAGCGCATCCCACCGCGCCTGCTGCGCCTGCGCGCCGAGATGAAGATGCCGGGTCTGGCCTGGCTGGAGTTCTCGATCGAGCCACTCGACGGCGGCGGCTCACGCCTCACCCAGCGTGCCGCCTTCTTCCCCCGAGGGCTCTCCGGTCATGCCTACTGGTGGTCAGTAGCGCCGTTCCATCGCTTCGTCTTCCCCGGCATGGCCGGTCACCTCGTGCGAGAGGGAGAGCAGCATCCCGCCGTACCGTCTCAGACGCCGGCAGCGTAGAAAGGACGTCATGGGACTCATCTCGAGAGCGGCCTCGCTCGCCACCGTGCCGGTCACGACCGGTGCACGGCTGGCCGGCGCCGCTACGGCCGCCGCCCTAGGCGCTGATCGCGATGCGGTCTATGCCAAGGCCACGGCGGCATCGGTCCAGACGCTGACGACCGCACTCGCCAAGGCCCGCGGCCCGGCCCTGAAGTTCGGCCAGGCACTCGCGGTGTTCTCTGCGGCGCTGCCACCCGATCAGGCTGCCCAGTTGACGGCCCTCACCCGCCTCTACGAGGACGCCAAGCCGCAGCCCCTGAAGACGATCGAGAAGCAACTCAAGCAACTCCCCAAGGGCGTCGACATCGACCCACAGGCGATCGCGGCCGCCAGCCTGGGCCAGGTGCATCGCGGCACCTGGAGAGACGGCACCCCCGTAGCGATCAAGGTGCAGTACTCCGACGCGCCCAAGGTCGTGAAGGCCGACATGATGCAGTTGCGCGCCATGGCACCCCTCGTGGGCCGACTGCTCCCCACCCTCGACGTCAAGGCGCTCGTCGACGAGCACGCATCTCGACTCGCTGAGGAACTCAACTACACCCACGAGGCCTCGTGGCAAAAGAGGTTCCGTAAGGCGTGGAAGACTGAGGGCATCGTGGTGCCCAAGGTGCACTTCGCCACCGAGACGATCCTGGTCACCGAATGGGTCGACGGCACGCCGTTCACCGCGCTTGCCGATGAGCATGCATCTCGTCGCAATGCGGCCGGACGCCAGCTCGCGCGTTTCTGCCTGTGGTCGCCCCGCCTGGTGGGGGCGACCCACGCCGACCCGCACCCGGGCAACTTCCGGCTGCTCGACGATGATCGCCTCGCAGTGCTCGACTTCGGCAGCGTGGCCGACGACTCCGGGCTCTTCACGCATCTCTTTGCCCAGACGCTCATGCTGACTACGCGCGGTGACTACGACGCAGTGCTCGACGCCTGGCGCGCCGCCGGGCTCGTCAGCGACTTCACCACGACCGATCAGCTCATGGAGATGCTTGACCCTGACGACCGCCCCTATACGCGCGAGGAATTCACCTTCAGCAAGGAGTGGCTGCAGTCTCGGTCGCAGCAGTTTCAGGATCCGGTGCAGGCCCTGCAGGGCGCGAGCCGCCTACGCTTCCCGCCTGACTACCTGCTCGAGCACCGTGCGGTCATGGGCACCATCGCTCTGCTGTGCGGGATCGACGCGACCGTCGACTTCCGCTCAGTCATCGACGGCGTGGGCGACGCACTACCGACCCCGGCCTAGGCCGGGGGCCTGACAGGCAGAATGGCCCCGTGGACGCCCCCGAGGAGGTCACCCCCTATGAGCGGTTCGGGGGTCACGACTTCTTCGCCGCCCTCGTCAGCGACTTCTACGCCGGGGTCGCCACCGACCCCGTCCTGCGGCCGATGTACCCGGAGGAGGACCTCGGGCCGGCCGAGGAGAGGCTGCGGATGTTCCTCGAGCAGTACTGGGGCGGCCCTACGACGTACTCCGACCAGCGAGGGCACCCCCGGCTGCGCATGCGTCACTCCCCCTATGCCATCGACTTCGACGCCATGCAGCACTGGCTCGACCACATGCGCACGGCCCTAGATGCGCGCGACCTTGCGCCCGAGGACGACGCCGAGCTGTGGAAGTACCTCTCCCAAGCCGCCTTTGCGATGGTCAACACCGGCTTCGAGTGACCGGCGTGACGACTACCTCACGACGCTGAGGCTGGGGCGACTCACCGGCGGCACCGTGCGTACGAAGACCTGACCGCGCACGGTGGTCAGGCGCTTCCATCCGGTGCAGGTGCTGGCCGAGACCCGTGAGGCGTCGTCCGACAAGAACCCGAGGCGTCGCGCGGCATGGAGGGCTCGCAGCGGAAGGCCACCGAATCCCGGCCGATCCCATATCTCTTGGGCCAGGCACGTGAGCTCGGGGCTGCTCGGCGAGGAGTCCGATGCGGCGGCAGCCCGGCGGCGGAACTCCGCGACCGCCGTGTCGACGAGCGGCACCAGGTCGCCCGACACGGCGGCGATGGGCAGTTGCCAGCTGTCGGACGGCGGCAGCACCGCGAGGGCAGCATCGCCGATCATCACGGGGGGCACGGTGAGGCGACCATCGTCGCCGAGGCTCGCGCGCAGATCGGCGGCGATCGTGAAGGAGTCGAGTTCGCCGTCGACGGGGTCGGCGAGCGGCAATGCCACGAAGGCGATGACCTCCATCGGCGGCGCGCTGTAGACGCCGAGGGCACGGGCCCGCGCCACAAACCGCACGGGGGTACGCGGATCCCACGTCGAGAGGCGGTCCAGGTGGGCGCTCAGGAGACGCGCCTCGTGAGGCGGCAGGGTCAGCGACGTCGGTGCGACAGGCTCGCTCACGCGCCCGACCCATCGGCAGCCACGGCGAGAAGATCGCGCTCCTCGTCGGTCAGCGGCTCGGCAGACCCATCGTCGCCGAGTCGCACGAGCACGGTCTTGGACCGGGCCGCGACCTGGCCCGCGGGATCGAGGATCTCGCAGGCGATGGTGTAGGACGACGTGCCGATGCGCTCGACCCACGCGTCGACCTCGAGAGGCTCGCTACCCAGGCTCAGCTCACGGAGGTAGTCGATCTCGTTGCGCACCACGACGTGGTTCATGCGGAACAGCCTGTCCCCCAGCAGTCGCGACAGCAACTTGAGACGGATCTCCTGCACGTAGACGAGATAGGCGACGTTGTTCACATGCCCCAGCAGATCGAGATCGGCGAAGCGCTGCGGGACCTGGAAGCGGACTCGCGCCATCAGTCGCGGGTCAGCTTGCGATACGTCGCGCGGTGCGGCCGGGCCGCCTCGGCGCCGAGTCGATCGAGCTTGTTCTTCTCGTAGGACTCGAAGTTGCCCTCGAACCAGAACCACTGGGAGTCACCCTCGTAGGCCAGGATGTGCGTGGCAATGCGATCGAGGAACCACCGATCGTGCGAGGTGATGACCGCGCAGCCGGGGAACTCCAGGAGCGCGTTCTCCAGCGAGCCGAGCGTCTCGACATCCAGGTCATTGGTGGGCTCGTCGAGCAGGAGCAGGTTGCCGCCCATCTTCAAGGTGAGCGCGAGGTTGAGGCGGTTGCGCTCACCACCGGAGAGCACGCCCGCGGGCTTTTGCTGGTCGGGGCCCTTGAAGCCGAAGGCCGAGACGTAGGCACGCGAGGGCATCTCGACGTTGCCGACCTTGATCCAGTCCAGCCCGTCGGAGACGACCTCCCAGACGTTCTTCTGGGGATCCAGGCCCGCTCGGCTCTGATCGACGTAGGACAACGTCACGGTCTCGCCGACCTTGATGTCGCCCGAGGTCGGCAGCTCGTCCTTGTCGTCGGAGCCACCCTGGGCCGCTGCGACGATCATGCGGAAGAGGGTCGTCTTGCCGACGCCGTTGGGGCCGATGACGCCAACGATGCCATTGCGCGGGAGCGTGAACGACAGGTCATCGAGGAGCACGCGATCGCCGAACGCCTTGGTGAGGCCGGTCGCCTCGACCACGACAGTGCCCAGGCGCGGGCCGGGCGGAATCTGGATCTCGTCGAAGTCGAGCTTGCGCGTCTTCTCTGCTTCGGCAGCCATCTCCTCGTAGCGATCAAGGCGCGCCCGGCTCTTGGTCTGGCGAGCGCGGGCGCTGGAGCGCACCCACTCGAGCTCGTCGGTGAGGCGCTTCTTGAGCTTGGCGTCGCGCTGGCCCTCGACCTTGAGGCGCGCGGCCTTCTTCTCGAGGTAGACGGAGTAGTTGCCCTCATAGGGGTATGCGTGGCCGCGGTCGAGCTCGAGGATCCACTGGGCGACGTTGTCGAGGAAGTAGCGATCGTGGGTGATGGCCACCACGGTGCCGGGATACTTCTCCAGATGCTGCTCGAGCCACTGCACGCTCTCGGCGTCGAGGTGGTTGGTGGGTTCGTCGAGCAGGAGCAGGTCGGGCTGCTGGAGCAGGAGCTTGCACAGCGCCACGCGGCGCTTCTCGCCACCGGACAGGACGGCGACGTCGGCATCGGCTGGAGGGCAGCGCAGGGCATCCATGGCCTGCTCGAGCTGGGAGTCGAGGTCCCAGGCGTTGCGGTGGTCGATCTCCTCCTGGAGCTTGCCCATCTCGGCGAGGAGGGCGTCGTAGTCGGCGTCGGGGCCGGCCATCTGGGCGGAGATGTCGTTGAAGCGGTCGATCATGGCCTTGGTCTCGGCGACGCCCTCCTCGACGTTCTCAAGCACCGTCTTGGACTCTTCGAGCATGGGCTCCTGCATGAGGATTCCGACGGTGTAGCCCGGGGAGAGGAGCGCGTCGCCGTTGGAGACCTGGTCGACGCCGGCCATGACCTTCAGCAGCGAGGACTTGCCCGCTCCGTTGGGGCCGACGACGCCGATCTTGGCCCCGGGCAGGAAGGACAGCGTCACGTCGTCGAGGACGACCTTGTCGCCGTGTGCCTTGCGTGCCTTGCGGAGGGTGTAGATGAACTCGGCCATGGCTCGGAAGCCTAGTGCGCCGCACGTCTCGCCTCGGCGGCCGGTCGGGACCGGCGTTCTTCGGGAAATCCAGGGCCGCATTCCGCCGGAATCTCCCGAAGAACACCTTCCGGATCGTTCTCCGGGCGGAATGCGCACCTCATGTGAGCATTCCGCCCGGAGAACGCCCGATCACACGGGTTGCGGCTCGCGCGGCGCCCATGGGTCTAGGGCGGCGAGGGCACCTTCGACGGCACGCTCTTCCTGACGCTCAGCCGCCTCGCGTTTGCCGTCGAACGCGTGCGTGGCACCTCGGCTGAGATCGGGGCCGACTGACGTCGCC